>Ga0136636_10002950_pt1 | contig 10173 bp, 3 predicted proteins | sample AntDrymUQ8522106_2_FD_104653 | JGI IMG/M metagenome (GOLD analysis project Ga0136636, IMG submission 104653) | Polar desert sand microbial communities from Dry Valleys, Antarctica - metaG UQ852 (21.06) | ecosystem: Environmental > Terrestrial > Soil > Desert | place: Antarctica: Dry Valley... | reverse complement strand
TGGCCGAGCAGATGGACCTGCTGGCGCAGCTGCCGCTGGGCTTCCAGCCAGGCTCGGCCTGGGAATACGCGCTGGGCATCGACGTGCTGGCCCGGCTGTGTGAGCTGGCCACCGGCCAGGCCTTCGGCAACGCGCTGCAGCAGCACATCCTGGGCCCGCTGGGGCTGCGCGACACCGGCTTCGTGCTGCGGCCCGAGCAGGTGCCGCGCCTGGCCGCGCTCTACAAGGGCGACCTGGCCGACCCGATGAAGCCGGGGCTGGAGCGGCTCGACACCACGCCCTGGCCCGGCGCCTACCTGAAGCCGGTGCCGCGTCAGTCGGGCGCCGGCGGGCTGTTCTCCACCCAGGCCGACATGCTGGCGCTGCTGCGCCAGCTGATGCCTGGCCAGTCGCCGGGCGGGCCCGCGCAGCTGCTGAAGCCCGCCACGCTGGCGGCGATGTTCACCGACCGGGTGACGCCGCCGCTGTGCGTGCAGTTCCCCGACACCGGGCCGATCCCCAGCCTGGGTTTCGGCCTGGGCGGGGCGGTGGTGCGGCGCGCCTCCAGCCTGGAGCCAGCGGGCGCGGTGGGCGAGCTGCAGTGGGGCGGCCTGGCCGGCACGCACTGGTTCATCTCGCCGGCCACCGGCCTGGCCGGGGTGTTGATGTGCCAGCGCCACTTCGGCTTCTGGCACCCGTTCTGGTTCGCCTACAAGCGCCAGCTGTACGCCGCCGCCGGGCATTGAAGCGGCGGCCGGCAAGCAGGCTGCGGCCGGCGCGCGCTCACTTGTCGGCGCTCTGGAGCAGCGCCGCCACCTCGGCCTGGCGCGGGAACTTGTTGCCCAGCGCGGCCAGCGTGGACAACTCGCTGCGCGCGCTGGCCTTGTCGCCTGACTGGATCATCAGCTGGGCCAATTGCAGGCGGAAGCTGTGCGCCTCGGGCGCGGCCGCCACGGCCTGCTTCTGCACGTCGACCGCCCGCGTCAGGTTGTTCTCGGCCGCCAGCGCCAGCGCCAGCGTGTCCATCACCGCAGCCGACTTGGGCGCGGCTTGCAGCGCCTGCTCGGCCAGTGCCACCGCGCCGGGCTTTTTCTGCGTGGCCAGCACATAGGCCAGGTTGTTCAGCGCCAGCACCTGGCCCGGCAGCTTGTCCAGCACCTGGCGGTACAGCGCCTCGGCCTCGGCCGGCTTGTTGCTGGCCAGGGCCTGGTCGCCCAGGTGCTGCACGAAGGCCATGTCCTGCGGGTGCTTCTTGCGCCACTCTTGCGCCATGGCGTCGGCCTCGGCGGTTTTCTTGCCGGCCATCAGCACGCCATGCAGGCGCTGCGGCGCATCGCCAGGCTGGTTGCGGGCCACGGCCTTGCGCAGTGCTGCTGCGGCGCCGTCCCAGTTCTTGCGGCGCAACTCCACCTCGCCTTCCATGTTGTAGCCGGCGGCCTCGTCGGGGCGCTGGGCCTGCACCTTGCGCGCGATGGTCAGGGCCTGGTCGAGCCGACCCTCCTGCAGCGCCATCAACAACTGCGCCTGCTGCACTGCCGGCAGGCTGGGCGCGAGATCGCCGGCGCGGCGCACCGCTGCCGCTGCGGCGGTGGTGTTGCGCGCTGCGGTGTGGGCGTCGGCCAGGCGCAGCTGCGCCAGGGCCGAGCGCGGCGCCACCGTGGCCAGCCTGGTGAAGCTGAGCACGGCCTGCTGCGCGTCACCGCCCAGCAGCTGGGCCCGGCCCAGGCGGTCGAGCAGTTCGGCGTTGTCGGGCAGTGCGGCCAGCCCGGCCTGGGCGGCGTCCTGCGCCGCCTTGGTCTGGTTGGTGGCCAGCAGGTGGTCGACCAGCAGCATGCGCGCGGTCGCGTCGCCGGGGTCGGCCGCCACCGCACTGTTCAGCCACTTGGCGACGTCCTCCGGCTTGCCACCCGAGCGCGCGGTCAGCTCGGCCAGCGCCAGCATCGCGCCGGTGTTCTTCGGGTTGCGCTGCAGTGCGGCCTCGAAGCGGGCCTTGGCCGCCGCCGGTTGCTTGTCGTTCAGGTCCAGCGCGGCCAGGCCGGCCAGCGCGGGCAGAAAGTCGGCGTTCTTTGCCAGGGCAGCCTCGAAGTGCTGGCGCGCGGCCGGCAGGTCCTTGCGCTGCAGCGCGATGCGGCCGCGCAGCTGGTCGGGCAGGGCGTCGTCGGGCAGCTTGGCCGCCAGGCCGTCCACCGCCTTCAGTGCGCCGGGCAGGTCGTTGCTGCGGCTGAGCACATTGACCAATGCCAGGTCGGCGCTGCTGCCCTTGTCGGCTGCGGCCACCGCGCGCAACTCGGCCAGCCCGGCCGCCGTCTTGCCCTTGGCCAGGCTGGACATGGCGATGGCCATGCGCACCCGCAGGTCGTCGGGCTTGAGCTTGGCGGCGCGGGCGAAGCTGGCGTCGGCGGCGGCTGTGTCGCCCTTCATCATCTGCGCCTGCGCAGCCAGCGTCAGGCTCTCCACATCGGCCTTGTCGCCCAGCAGCGGCGCCAGCGTGCCCAGTGCCTTGTCGGTCTGGCCGCTGCGCAGCAGCACCTGGGCCAGCTGGCGGCGCGGCGCCGGTGCATTGGGCGCCAGCTGCACCGCCTTGCCCAGGTGCGCCTCGGCCTGCGCCAGCCCGTTGAGCTTGGCCTCGGCCCGGGCCGCCAGCAGCAGCACCTGCAAGTTGTCGGGCCCGTTGCGCAGCAGGGCCTGGGTGAGCTCGCGGGTGCGCTTGTGGTCGCCCTTCTGCTCGGCCAGCACGGCTTCGAAGAACAGGGTCTGCCCGCTCTTCGGCGCGGCCTTCTGCAGCGCCTGCCATTGGGCGGTGGCCGCTGCCACGTCACCGGCACCCAGCTGCAGCCCGATGATGGCGCCGTGCACCGCTGTGTTGCCAGGCTGGCGTTTCAGCACCTCCTGGTAGGCGGCAATGGCCGGGGCGGTAGCCGGGGCACGTTGGCCAGCCGGCACGCGCAGCAGCAGGTCGCCCTGCAGCTGCCAGGCCTCGGCCACATCGGGCTGGCGCGCCAGCAGGGCCTTCACCTGCGCCAGGGCGTCGGCCTGGTCACCGCGGGCAGCGGCCAGCCGGGCACGCAGCAGCAGCGCCGGCGTGTGCTCGGGCAGCCCACGCAGCACGGTGTCGATGCGGGTGGCGGCGGCGTCGGTGTTGCCGGTCACGGCCTCGGCCGTCGCCAGGCTGGTCTGCAGCCGGGCCTGCGCGGTGCTGTCGTCCAGCCGCACATCGCCGAACTGCTGCAGCAGCAGGCCGCCCTTGTTCTGCGCCAGCAGGCTGGATGCCAGCACCGGCAGCACCTTCTGCAGCGGGTGCTGCAGCTCCAGCGCGCGGCGCAGTTCCACTTCGGCGCCGACCATGTCTCCGCTGTCGTGCAGCAGCTGGCCGAGCAGGAAGCGCGCCTCGGCGTTGTCGGGCGACTTCTGCAGCGCGCCCTTCAGGTGGATGCGCGCGGCCTCGGCGTCGCTCTTGGCGATGGCCGCGCGGGCCTGGTCGAGCAGCTTGCCGGTGTCCGGCCCGCCGCAACCGGCCAGTCCGGCCACCAGGGCCAGCACCACCACTGCTGCCGCCGCAGCGCGGCCGGTTATGGGCTTGCGGTCCTTGCTGTTCAACCGTCGCTCCATGCACCGCTCCAAGTGTCTGGCCAGGGCAGCAACGCTGCTGCCGGCCACCGCGCAGCAGTATCGCCCGCAGCCCCGGCTGCGCCGCAGGCTCTTTGCGTGAAGGATCTCAATCGATGCTGGCGTCGCCGGCCAGCAGCGCGGCATTGCCGCCAGCCGCTGCGGTGTTGATGGTCAGCGTCTGCTCGGCGCAGAAGCGGTAGAGGTAGTGCGGCCCGCCGGCCTTGGGGCCGGTGCCCGACAGGCCGTCGCCACCAAACGGCTGCACGCCCACCACCGCGCCGATCATGTTGCGGTTGACGTAGACATTGCCCACCCGCGCCTGGGCAGCGATCTGCAGCGCCCGGCTGTCGATGCGGGTCTGCACGCCCAGCGTCAGGCCGTAGCCCAGGTGGTTGATGCGTGCCACCAGCGCGCCCACGTCGCCACGCCAGCGCAGCACATGCAGCACCGGGCCGAACACCTCCTGGCGCAGGTCTTCCACCTCGGCGATCTCGAAGGCCACCGGCGCGATGTGGGTGGCGGCCCAGCGCCCGTCCATCGGCGTGCGGCCCAGCAAGCTGGCCGATGCTTCCAGCTGCGCCACCTGGCGGCTGAGCGCCGCATGCGCCTGGGCGTCGATCACCGGCCCGACATCGGTGGCCAGGTCGCCCGCCGGGCCGCAGCGCAGCTCGGCCAGCGCACCCTGCAGCATGGTGACCAGGCCGTCGGCGATGCTGTCGTGCACGCACAGCAGGCGCAGCGCCGAGCAGCGCTGGCCGGCTGAGCGGAAGGCGCTCTGCACCACCGCATCGACCACCTGCTCGGGCAGGGCGCTGCTGTCGACCACCATCGCATTCAGCCCGCCGGTCTCGGCGATCAGCGGCACGATGGGGCCGTCGCTGGCGGCCAGGCTGCGCTGGATCAGCTTGGCCACCGGTGTGCTGCCGGTGAAGCACACGCCGGCGGTGGCCGGGTGCGCCACCAGCGCCGCGCCCACCGTCTCGCCCGGGCCGTGCAGCAGCGCCAGCGCAGTGGCCGGCACGCCGGCTTGCAGCAGCAGGGCGACGAAGGCGGCGGCGACGCCGGGCGTCTGCTCGGCCGGCTTGGCGGCCACCGCATTGCCCGCCACCAGCGCGGCCACCACCTGGCCGGCAAAGATGGCCAGCGGAAAGTTCCACGGCGAAATGCAGACGAACACGCCGCGGCCGTGCAGCCGCAGTTCATTGCTTTCGCCGGTGGGGCCGGGCAGGGCGACGGGCTGCAGCTTGTCGGCCGCCTGCTGGGCGTAGTAGCGGCAGAAGTCGACCGCCTCGCGCACCTCGGCGACCGCGTCGCCCAGGGTCTTGCCGGCCTCCAGCGCCAGCAGGCCGCAGAAGCGCGCCATCTGCGCCTGCAGCAGGTCGCCGGCACGGGCGATGACCGCAGCGCGCTCGGCCACCGGCCGGGCCGACCAGGCGTCGAACCCGGTCGACAGCGCAGCCATGGCCTGCGCGACCGCCTCGGCACTGGCTTCGGCCACCGCCGGCACCCGGGCGCTGGCCACCGCCGCCAGCAGCGGCGCGCGCTGCTCGGGCACCGCCAGGTCCAGCCCCTGGCTGTTCGCCCGGCCGGGGCCGAACAGCGCCGCCGGCGCGGGCTGGCCCGGCACCAGCGACGGCAGCAGCGGCGAGCGCAGCAGCACGTCGGCGCTGACCGCGCTGTCGGCCAGCTGGTGCACGAAGGACGAGTTGGCGCCGTTCTCCAGCAGCCGGCGCACCAGGTAGGCCAGCAGGTCGCGGTGCTCGCCGACCGGCGCGTAGATGCGCAGCGGCAGGCCGGGCAGCGCGGCCAGCACCTCGCGGTACACGCCTTCGCCCATGCCGTGCAGGCGCTGCATCTCGTAGCGCACGCCGGCACCGGCGTTCGCCTTGGCGGCCATCGCGGCGTTCTCAGCCATCTGCACGATGGCGGCGATGGTGCCGGCGTTGTGGGTGGCGAACTGCGGCAGGATCACCTCGGCATGGCCGATCAGCGCCTGGGCGCAGGCCAGGTAGCTGATGTCGGTGTGGTGCTTGTGGGTGAACACCGGGTAGCCGGCCAGGCCCAGTTCCTGCGCGCGCTTGATCTCGCCGTCCCAGTAGGCGCCCTTGACCAGCCGCACCATGAAGCGCAGGCCGCGCGCGCGGCCGATGGCGGCCACCGCGTCGATCATCTCGCGCGCCCGGGTCTGGTAGCTCTGGACCGCCAGGCCGAAGCCGGTCCACTGCGGCGCATGCGCGGCCACATGGTCGGCCAGTGCCTCGAACAGCTGCAGGCTCAGCTCCAGCCGGTCGCTCTCCTCGGCGTCGATGGTCAGATTGATGTCGGCCGCAGCGGCCAGGTCGATCAGCGCTGTCACCCGTGGCAGCAGCTCGGCCATCACCCGGTCGATCTGGCTCTCTTCGTAGCGCGGGTGCAGTGCGCTCAGCTTGATCGACAGGCCGTCGCGCTCGGCTGGGCCCTGGCCCTGGGCGCCACCCTGGGCCGCCGCTGCAATCGCCTGCAGCGCCGTGCGGTAGGCGGCACCGTAACGCAGCGCGTCGGCATCGGTGCGGGCGCCTTCGCCCAGCATGTCGAACGAGAAACGCAGCCGCGGCTGGGCCTTGCGGGCGCTGCGTGACTCGGCCAGCGCTTCGCCGATGTCGCGGCCCAGCACGAACTGCCGGCCCAGCAGGCCGATGGCGCGCACCGTGGCGGCCACCACGGTCTGCGCGCCCAGCCTGTCGATCAGGCCGGGCGCGCGCCGGGCCTGTGCGTCGTTCAAACCCGGCTGGGCGCCGGCGGCTGGCAGCATGCGCTTGGCCAGGCCCAGCGCGCTGGCCGAGATGCCGGCCAGCAGCTTGTGCGGCGATCCCTCGGCCGCGCCGCCCGAAAAGTCGGCCCGGCCCAGCTGGTCGGCGGTGAGCGCGATCGCGGTGGCGGCGTCGGGCACCCGCAGCAATGCTTCGGCCAGCCGCATCAGCGCCAGACCTTCGGCGCTGCTGATCGGGTATTCACGCAGCAGCGACTCCATTGCCCAGAACGGCGCCGGCGTCGCGCGCACTGCGGCCACCCAGGGGCTGGCCGTGGCCAGCACGGCCGACCAGTCGAAGCCGCCAGCGCTGCGCAGGCCGGCCAGCAGGCCCTGCAGCACGGCGGTTTCATCGCGGCAGGGCGGCGGCAGGCGGGAGGCGGTGGGCAGCGGGTGGGTGCTGGGCAGCGGATGGGCGGTGGGCATGGCAGAGCTCCGGGGCGCTGGGTTCGTTCGGACAATCCGGGCAGGGTACCCGGGCGGCTGCGCGCCTGTCTCGCTGCAGATCGGCCTGCTGGCCGAAGAAAATCCGGTCAGCCGGCCTCGGCGCGTCCAGTCTGCGCGAACTGCTGCCCCACCGCCACCAGGCCCTGCTGCACCCGTTGCACCACCGCCGACATGCCGTGCGCCGACAGCACCAGGGTCTGGGTGGCGCGGGTCATCGCCACGTAGAGCAGGCGCACCGCATCGGCCAGGCTCTCGCCGGTCATCGGCATCACCTGCAGGCCGGCCACCAGCACGCTGGCGAACTCCAGCCCCTTGGCGCTGTGCAGGGTCAGCAGCTTCACCCCGGGCCGGTGCCAGTCGATGCGGCGAAAGCCCGGCTCGGCCATGCTCTGCACCGGCAGGCTGCGGCGCGCCAGCTCACGCGCCAGCGGGGCCATCATCGCCTTGGTGCGGAACAGCACGGCGGTGTCGTCGGCACTGGCGCCGCTGTCCAGCTGGGCCTGGATGCGGTCGGCCAGCCACACCGCCTCTTCTTGCGCATGGCGCGCCAGCAGCAGCACCGGCAGCGCGCCGTGCCGGCCGGCGCTGGCGGGCTGCACGGTGCGGGTGGCGTCCTCGGCGTCGTCGTTGGTCAGGGCAGCGGCCTCACCGTCTTCACCCGGCGCCAGCAGGCCTTGCGCACAGTGCATGGCCAGGGCCAGCACCTCGGCGGTGTTGCGGTAGTTCAGCCGCAGGATGCTGGTGCGCCCGCGCGCCTCGATGCCCACGCTGGCAAAGCTGAAGCGGCGCCTGCGCTGGCGCTGGTAGATCGACTGCGCGTCGTCGTACAGCACCAGCAGGCTGCGGGTGGCCGGGTTCACCATGCGCGCGGCGATGCGCAGCCAGTCGTCCTCGAAGTCATGCGCCTCGTCGATCAGCAGCGCGCTGTACTGGCCGCCGGGCACGAAGCCGGTGTCCACCGCACGGGCCACGGTTTCGGCCAGCGCGCGCCAGCGGGCGTCGGCGTCGGCGGCGTCGGGCAGGCGCAACTGGTAGCTGCGCACCAGGTCCTGGCACCAGGCGTGGAAGGTGCGCACCTGCACCCGCTCGTCCACCCCGCGCTGGCGCAGCAGCGCGTCGATGCGCCCGGCCAGCGCGCGGTTGAAGCACAGCACCAGGATCGGCTGGTCGCTGCGCACCGCCTGGGCCAGCTGCTGCGCGCGGAACACCAGGATCATGGTCTTGCCCGAGCCGGCGGCGCCGTGGATCACCCGGTGCCCCTCGCCCAGCGTGCGCGCCACCTGCTCCTGCTGCAGGTCCATCACCTGCATCAGGTCGGGCAGCGGCAGCGGGGCCGCCGGCTCAGGGGTTGTCGCTGCCGGCGCTGCCGGCGCGCCATCAGTGCCCAGGTCCAGGCCCAGCTGCTGCTGCAGCCGCACTTCCGGGAACAGGTGCCAGCGGATGCGGTCACGCTGCGGCAGCGTCAGCGTGTGCGGGTAATGCACGGTGAACAGCCCCCACAGCCGGCGCATCCAGTCGGCCGCCGGCAGGCTGTCGTCCAGGTCGTCGCGCAGCAGCACCTTGTGCGCCGGGTAGACCGCGTGGAAGTCGCTGCCGGCCAGCTCGGCCGCGCGCAGGTTGGCAAACACCACGCCCCAGCCGTAGGGGAACAGCAGCTTGCCGCTGAACGGCCCGTCGGCATGCACCAGGCCGCTGTCCTGGCGCATCAGGTCGACCAGCTCCATGGCCACGTCACGCGCCTGGCGCAAGGGGTTGGCGGCCACCACCGTGCCGCGCGGCGTGTGCAGCTCCACCCGGTCGGGGCTGGCCGGGCCGAGGCTGGCGTGCTTCCAGTCCTTCACCTCCAGCAGCAGCAGGCCCAGGCGCGGGCTCAGCACCACGAAGTCGGGCTGGCGTGCGCGTGGGCCGATGGGCAGGTCGTGCCAGACCAGGGTGTCGTCGTCCAGGCAGCGGCGCAGCTGCTGCAGCACCCGGCGCTCACCGGTGTTGCAGCGGGCGTCCACCGCGCCCAGGCCCTGCGGGAAGATGGCCATGGTGGCAGCCCTGCTCGGCCCTGCCCCGCTCAGCTGCGCCGCGGCAGCTGCGCCGCCTGCTCACCCACCTGCCACAGCAGGGCGGCGGTCATGCCCAGCCCTTCGCGCATCAGCGCCGGCAGCACATGCTCGTTGGGCGCATGCTGGCTGCAGGCCGGGTAGCTGTGCGGCACCCACACCGTGGGCAGGCCCAGGATGTCGGCGAACACATCGTTCGGCAGGCTGCCGCCCAGGTTGGGCAGCAGCGCCGGCTTCACGCCGGTGCTGGCCTGCAGGCTGTCCATCGCCAGCCGCACCCAGGCGTTGTCGGGGTCGAGCCGGGTGGCGGCCATCACCACCGGCTCGCTGACGGTGATGCCGTCGAAACCCTGCGCCGCCAGGTGGGCGACGATGTGTTCGCGGATGCGCGTGGCGTCGGTGCCCACCACGAAACGCAGTTGCAGCGTGGCGCGTGCCACCGGCGGGATGGCGTTGACCGGCTGCGCCGGGTTGCCGCAGCCGTACGCCAGCACCTCCAGCGCGTTCCAGCCGAACACCCGCTCGGCCGGGCTCAGGCCGGGCTCGCCCCAGGCAGTGTCCACCGCCGGGTCGCCCGGGCCGCCGCCCACGGCGATGTCGGCCAGCGCGGCGCGCACCGCCGCCGGGATGGGCGGCGGGCGCAGGCCCTGCACGCGGATGCCGCCGCGTGCGTCCACCATGCTGGCGATGGCATTGGCCAGCACCGTGCCCGGGTTGCGCAGCAGGCCGCCCCAGTTGCCCGAGTGGTGGCCGCCGTCGCGGCAGCGCAGTTCCAGGTCGACGTTGGCCACGCCCCGGCTGCCCAGGAACACCGTCGGCCGGTCGGCACGCAGGCGCGGGCCGTCGCTGGCGATCAGCACATCGGCCGCCAGCGCCGCGCTGTGCGCACTGCAGAACGCGGCCAGCCCGGGCGACCCGGTCTCCTCGCCCATCTCCACCAGCCATTTGGCGTTGAAGCCCAGCCGCCCGCCGCGTGCGGCCAGCACGGCAGCCAGCGCGGCGATGTTGATGCTGTGCTGGGCCTTGTTGTCGGCCGTGCCCCGGCCGTACCAGCGCGCGCCGTTGGCGGTGTCTGCCGAACCCACGGCGGCGGTCAATGTCCAGGGGTCGCGGCCTTCGGCCCACTGGCCCTCATGCCCGCGCACCACGTCGCCGTGGCCGTAGAACAGCACCGTCGGCAGGGCCGGGTCTTCTAGCCGATCACCGACCAGCAGCGGCGGCGCGCCCGGCTCGGGGTTGGGGTGGATCTGCGTGGCAAAGCCCAGTTCGGCCAGCGCCGGGGCGATCTGCCCGGCCAGG
>Ga0136636_10002949_pt1 | contig 10173 bp, 7 predicted proteins | sample AntDrymUQ8522106_2_FD_104653 | JGI IMG/M metagenome (GOLD analysis project Ga0136636, IMG submission 104653) | Polar desert sand microbial communities from Dry Valleys, Antarctica - metaG UQ852 (21.06) | ecosystem: Environmental > Terrestrial > Soil > Desert | place: Antarctica: Dry Valley... | reverse complement strand
CATGCGTGTTAAATATCTATCCGCCATCTATATTTTTATCCCGTTACAGAAAAAAGATGCCAATAATAGTCTGAAGTTCCTTCACTTGGAATTTGAATTGGAAAATATTTCACAGGTCTTGTCCTTTGTTGACTTTACCTCAAATCTTCCGAAGTCTTTAAACTATTACTATATTGATACGCAAAAGCCATTTTGTAAAACGTATATTCATCTAAAGCTAAAAATGCTTTTAGATATGTTTCCCGGAAAAATGCATAGAAACAATTTAAGACCAATCCTTATTGTAAAATAGATTTACCTGATCTCGATGGAAAGGTAGAACAAAAAAAGATTATTTTCTGATACGCTTGTCTCCTCCATAAATTTTAAGTATATTGGGATAAGAAAAACATGATTATTATGAAAGCTACATTTGAAAACAAAGTTATTGCAGAAAGTGATGAAACCATTGTGATTGAAGGCAACCACTATTTTCCCCCTTCCAGTTTGAAAAATGAATTTTTCGCTGCAAGTTCTACCCATACTTCCTGTCCATGGAAAGGGGAGGCATCCTATTATACCATTGAAGTAGATGGTAAAAAAGGAGTGGACGCTGCCTGGTATTATCCCAACCCCAAAGAGGCTGCCAAAGAAATAAAGAGTTATGTGGCATTTTGGAAAGGGGTAGTGGTAAAGGCCTGAAGCAAACCTGAATCTTTAGAAAAAAAGCCAGGGATTACATGAAAACATTCGATTATATTATTATTGGTTCGGGGCAAGCGGGTACGCCACTTGCTTTTCATCTTGCCGAAAAGGGTAGGGTAGCTTTTATTGAAAAAGATAAACCGGGAGGTACCTGTGTCAATACCGGATGTACCCCTACTAAAGCATACATAGCAAGTGCCCGGAAAATTTGGGATGCAAAGAATGCAGTAGAATGGGGTATTGAAGTTCCTGAAGGTACCAAGGCAAATCTTGCCAAAGTAAAGGAGCGCAAAGATGAGCTTGTACAAGACTCCCGGGATGGTATAGAAAATGGGGTGAAAAATAATGAACAGATTCAATGGTTTCAGGGAACAGCCCGCTTTATCAGTAACTATGAAGTGGAAATAAACGGCGAAATAATCACTGCTAAGCTTATTTTTATCAATGTAGGAGCAAGGCCGAAGATACCAGATGCTTTTCGGGGAATTCCTTATCTGACCAACGAATCCCTGCTTGATCTTAATGAAATTCCTGAAAAACTGCTGATAGTTGGAGGCAGCTATATAGGTTTGGAATTCGGACAAATGTTTCAACGGTTTGGTAGCAAGGTCACTATAATTGAAAAAGAAAACCGGCTCATTTACAGAGAAGATGCTGAAACAAGTAAGGTCATCGGAAATTTCTTAAAAGCAGAAGGCATTGAAATTGTACTCGATGCCAATTGTATTGGGGGCAGTAAAAATGGAGAGGACAGTATAACCGTGACTACCAAATGTCCGGGACATGAATCCGTCACCGGATCGCATGTGCTGCTTGCCTTGGGTAGGATGCCCAATACAGATACCTTACATCTGGGAAATACCACTATTGAAACGAACCCGCAAGGATATATTGAAGTGAATGATTATTGTGAAACCAATGTACCCGGCATATTTGCCCTTGGTGATTGTAATGGAAAAGGTGCGTTTACCCATACCTCATATAACGATTTTCAAATTGTAGCCGGCTATATGGACGGGGATAAAAAACGAAAAATAAGTGATCGGATTACTACCTATGGGTTATTTACCGATCCTCCTTTGGGCAGGGTAGGGCTTACCAAAAAGCAAGCTCTTGAGCAGGGTTTCAAGATTTTGGTAGCTTACAGACCGATGGATAAAATTGCCAGAGCCAAAGAAAAAGGGGAGACTTACGGGTTTATGGAGCTGATTATTGATGCTAAAACAGACCAATTTCTTGGCGGCTGTATTTTGGGAGTTGGTGGCGACGAAATTATTAATGGTATTACCAACCTGATGTATGCCAAACAACCCTATACAGTCTTTCGGGATAGTGTCCAAATTCACCCAACAGTAACGGAACTGATTCCAACCATCCTCGAAAATTTAAAACCCCTTCCAGGCCAATGAGTTTTTTTTTCATAAAAAAACTTTATCGGAATAATGAACTGCTGTTCTGGAGCTTCCTATTTAGTTTGGTTTTTCTTAGTGCAGGAATTCTTTTCCCTCAATCACTTATAGGGGGATTAAATAGCCTTAATACAAGTCTTCTTTCCATTTTCAGCTCCTATTATCTGGTATTGGGACTGTTGATTGTACTTTTGGCATTGGGTATTCTAATTTCGCCTTTACGAAAAAAAAGACTGGGAGAAGCCAAACCAGAATACTCCGGTTTTAGCTGGATCGCCCTCTTGTACAGTACTGGTATGGGATCCGGATTATTGTTACGGGCAGTTCAGGAACCTGTTTATTATTTCAACAATCCTCCCGTCCTTTCAGAAAATGCAAGTCAAATGGCATTGCAATACAATTATTTCCATTGGGGATTTACTCCCTGGGCTTTTTACAGCGTCTTTGGATTGATTGTAGCATACAATTTATACGTAAAAAAAGCACCAGATTTTTTACATGCAATATTACCTGGCGTTAAAACTAAATGGTTGAGCACAATAGCACAAGTGCTAACTATTTTTATAACCATCACCGGGGTAATCGCCTCCTTGGGATTGGGGACAGGGCAGTTTATCGGCGGGATAAATGAATATTTTCAATTAAAACTTGATTCCTCCTATCTGGTATGGACTGCGTTGCTAATAGGCATTGCAGCTACCTTATCTGCGCTTACTGGCATTCAAAAAGTAATTAAGATACTCGCAGATTTTGATATGATTGCTTCCATAGCACTGATGGTATTTATCGGTTTGTTTTTAAATTTCGTTCCCTTTATCAGGAATACATCCTTGGCATTCTTTAAGTATGTGTTTCATTTTTTTGAAATGAGTCTATCCATAGGAGCCTTCAAAACAACCCCCCTGTTTTTAAAAGAATGGACTGTTTTCTATTGGGCTTTTTGGTTGGCATGGGTTCCTTTTACCGGTATATTTATTGCCCGCATCTCAAAAGGTAGAACCATACGCGATTTTATAATTGCCACAATATTGGTACCCACGCTTGCTACTATTATTTGGTTTTCAGTCTTCGCCAATCATGGTTTTGAAATTATCAAAAGCGAAAATATTCATCAATTTGACAACGTCTTTACGTCCCTCTTTGTATTTTTACAGCACTTTCCGTTTAGTACACTTACCGTAATGCTTGCCATTGTACTGGTATTAATTGCAATTATCAATTCGGTAGATTCAGCAATTTTTGTATTGGGTATGTTTTCTGATCGTGGACAGGAGAATCCTTCTATGGTACACAAAAGTTGTTGGGGAATTATTATAACTGCCATGGCCGTGGGAATCACTTCGGTAGGTACAAGCGAATTACTGAATGCCATCAGTAATCTGCTGATTATCATGTCTTTACCATTTAGCTTCTTATACCTTTTCGTTATCTTTACCTTTTTACGAAGTATTACAAAAACATATTCTTCTACAAAGGTTTCAACTACCGTCAATTCAAAATAAATGTCACAAGAAATATTTAGAAAAGATGTTTTGGAAGGTTTAAGCAAAGCAGGGCAGAAAACACTGCCTTCTAAATACTTTTACGATAAAAAGGGCGATGAACTGTTTGTACAGATAATGAACATGCAAGAGTATTATCTGACGGATGCAGAAATGGATATTTTTAAAAACAAGACCCTTGAGTTGATTGAAGCCCTTTGCATAGACAAAAAACAAAAGTTTGAATTGATTGAGTTAGGACCCGGAGATGGATCGAAAAGCATTCATTTACTCAGGTATTTATTGTCAGAAAACTATGACTTCCAGTATTTTCCGGTAGATATTTCTCAAAATGCATTAGAAGGATTAGTAAATACATTAGGTAAAAAGCTACCCGAACTTGAAGTAAAGCCACAGCAGGGAGACTATTTTGAAAAGCTAAAACAGTTGCACAAAACTACCATTCCTAAAATTTTAATGGTATTAGGTTCTAATATCGGCAACCTAAGAGATCAGCAAGCAGCCGATTTTATTTATCAATTAGGTGAAAACCTGACTCCCGGAGATAAAATTTTGTTGGGAGTGGATCTTATTAAAAAGAAAGAGATCATTTTGCCTGCTTATAATGATCCGAACGGAATTACCGCCGCCTTTAACCTCAACCTGCTGGAACGTATTAATCGTGAGTTGGATGCTGATTTTGATGTAAAGCACTTTAAGCATATAGCTATTTATGAAGAAGAAGAAGGAATTGCGAAAAGCTACCTGAAAAGCCTCATTGTACAAACGGTAAAAGTTGGGAGCCGGCAGTTTCATTTTGATAAGGGAGAGACCATCCATACGGAGATTTCCCGGAAATACAATGACCTGATTATGGAGCAGATCCTTACTGATACCGATATCAGGATCCATAAAAAAATCATGGACAGTCAAGGCTATTTCGCTGATTATATTTTAATCAGAAACGGATGATTCGTATTGGTCTTTTGCAGACGGGCGCATTTGCTACAGCTTTTTATCAGAGAAGAATTTGTGCGCTTTATGGGGAAAAGTTCCAAATAAATAATGATTTTCCTTTAGAATTATTCCCTGTAAATTTCGACCTCATCAATTCATATTTACCTGATGGTCACGATGAAATTGTGGAAATTATCCAGCCTGTTTTGCAAATGGCGGGCAAATCTGGCATCACGCAAATGATGGTTCCGAATATTACTTTACACGAAATTTTGGATAAAATGACCGGGTCGTTTGGGTTCAAATGGATTCATCCTATAACTATTGGTTTGGAAAATCTTAAACTTCGGGGAGCTCAATGTGTATCCGTTTTGGGTACACGGCACACCATGAAGCGGTCGTATATTCGAGATCATGTAGAACAGGCTGGTATGCAGGTTTTAGATGTAACGTGTCAGTATATTGAAGTATTAGATAAACTTCGACTGGATGTTTTTGCTGGCAGAGATCGTTCGGAAGAACTAGAAAAAATTCTTCAGGATCTCAGTCCGTCTGTTGATGCTTTGGTATTAGCTTGTACAGAATTGTCTTTGGCTGCTGAAAATACGATTGTTTCCAATGTAGTGGATCTGGCAAAAGGTCAGATAGAAAAGGCGGTTGAGATTCAGGAATGTTACCTGAAAGCTTAATTAGTAGGTAAATGTACATTGAAAATAAATTACATTCAGTTCTATAATTTATATTATGTTAAATAGGATTTTACAATTTCAGCCGATATGTTTCCATACCGGCTGATTTTATTACCCTTTATTTTCAAGAAAATTACAGATTTAATTTGCTATACATAGCCATATACCTCTTCTCTTCTGCATCAAACTTCTTTTCATTAGTTACATTCTTATCACGGATGGCACCATTTTTCAATTCTTTATTGATATCAATAAGATTACTTACTGCATTGCGCCAATTTTGCTTATCCACACTTTCGGGCACAGTCATTTTCTCGTAAACCAATACAGCCTTGCCATAATAGCTTAATGCAAACTCAAGAATTGATTCATAATCAGCCTGTAGTTCTTTACGCTTTTCTACATCCGCTGGCTCAGCAGCAGGAGGTTTTGGAGCTGGCTTACCTTTTACTTGCTCAGGTGTATTCGCCTTCTGTTTGTCACGCATCATTTTTTGATGAGCAGATACCGTATTGTTAGCCCGGATACTCTTATTCATAAAATGATTTGCCAAATTCATGGAACCTAAAGGACTTGACTCATCAATTTCAGATGCTTTATCAAAAGCTTTAACCATCTTCGTTTCCATTTCTACGCTATTTTCAGGCAAAGGATCCTCTGTATTCTTAGGGTTCAATACATCAAAAAGAATTTCTCCATAGGCTAGCTGAACTTTTAAATTATTTGGCTTCTTATCCAGCATTTCCTCAATCTTGCGCATTTTTTCTTCCTTATCTTCCAGGCTAAAAATAAAGTCTTCTTCTTTGTAAGAGTAGAACTCTTCTTCAGGAAACAACTCTTTGCCTAAAGCCATGTATCTTTCAAATTCATCCAATTTTCCCTGATCGAAAGACTTTCTAGCCAAAAAACGATATAAAAACTCGTTGTCCTTACCTCCTACTTTATTATCTGCCAGCTTTTTATAATACATAAAAGCTTCCTCTTCATTTTCACCGGTTGCCTGGGCAGATGCTCCTGCTAGTAAAATTGCGTTGGTATCAAGTGGAATCTCTGCAATACCATTGCTATTGAGAAAGGTTGACCATTTGCTTACTTTTTCAAATGCTTTTAAAGACGATTTGTAATTCTTGTCGTTGTAAAAACCAATACCACGATTGAAAAGGCTTGAATATATTGTAATGGGCGTATTGGCATAGGCAGGATCTTTAATCAGACTTTTTTCGGGATCTTTTTCCAGATATTCATTATAAACACTTTCCGCCTCATCAATCATAACTGCCCCAGCTTCTCCAGCATCTTTTGCATTGCCCAATTGGGCAAGAATAGTTGCCTTCAAAATATAAGCTTCTGGCTTAGATAAAAACTTAGCGTTGGTCCAATTTTTGTCAAGTTCTTCTTTTGCTTTGGCAAATTGACCCAGCATGAGCTGTGTTTTAATGTTTTCGTACCGCTGCCCCCAGCCCATTAAAAATGTTCCGGTAATAGCAACCATGGTCAAGACAAAATTTTTCATTTTTCTCCTTTTTGTGTTTGAAATAATCAGAATTAGTATTAAAAATTTATAGTATTGAAAATCAATTAATTAGAGGATATTAACTACAAATTAAATTTAGGTAGTTTCTTCCTCTTTGTCACTTTCGCCCTCCGTATTAGTGTCTTCTTCCGATTCGTTAGATGCTTCGGATTCCTCATTTACATTTTCTTCCTCTGATGTTAACACTTCATTAGCAACCGGATTTATTGTTCCTTCCTCTGTTATTTCCTCCTCGTCCACTTCTATTTTATCCAATTTGGTAATAGCTGCTATTTCATCTGTTTCATCCAGTCTAATTAGTTTGACACCCTGTGTATTCCGACCGGCTTCTCTGATACTTCCCGTTGAGGTACGAATGGTAACCCCAGATTTGCAACTGATCATCAAATCGTCATCTTCCGCAATATCGAGAATACCCACCAATTTACCTGTTTTTTCTGTTATGTTGAGGGTTTTAATGCCTTTACCGCCCCTATTTGTTACCCGGTATTCATCAGAGGGAGTTTTCTTACCAAAGCCCTTTTCGCTTACCACCAAAATGGTATGCTTATCAGCATCTTCTTTGGTCATACATATCATACCTACTACTTCGTCGGTTGCATCATCCACTTCAATGGCAGTAACTCCAATAGCACCCCTGCCGGTTGGTCGTACTTTTCTTTCCGGAAAACGGATGGCACGGCCACTACGAATAGCTACAATAATATCACTTTCTCCATTGGTTAACCTTGCTTCAAGCAACTGATCTCCCTCCACAATCGTAATGGCATTTACACCATTGGCCCGGGGTCTGCTGAAATCAGCAAGCAGGGTTTTTTTAATGGTACCCTGTTTGGTACACAATACAATAAAATGGTTGTCAACAAAATCCTTATCCTGCAGGTCAGCAATATCAATAATGGCACGGATTTTATCATCTTGCGGAATCTGCATCATATTTTGAATGGCTCGTCCCTTCCCCGTTTTATCTCCTTCCGGTATCTCGTAAACCTTCAACCAAAACAATCTTCCTTTTTCGGTAAAAAAGAGCATTGTATGGTGGGTATTGGCTACAAACATTTGTTCTATAAAATCTTCCTGCCGGGTATTACTTGCTCTTGCTCCTCTTCCCCCCCTTCGTTGTTGTCTGAATTCTGAGGCGGATGTTCTTTTTATATATCCTAAATGTGAAATGGTAATGACAACATCTTCTTGCTCAATCAGGTCAGCTAAGCTGATTTCGTTGGCAAGATACTGAATTTCAGTTTTTCGAACATCTCCAAACTTTTCCTTAACATCGAGGAGTTCCTTAGTAATAATTTCATACCGTAAGCCTTCATCCGCTAAAATTGAATTGAGGTATGCAATCGTTTTTTGTATTTCGTCGAATTCTTCTTTAATCTTGCCCCGCTCCATACCAGTAAGCCTCTGCAAACGCAGATCAAGTACTGCTCTTGCCTGTATTTCGCTCATACTAAATTGCGTAATCAAACCTTCCCTCGCAATTTCCGGAGAATCGGAATTGCGGATAAGTTTAATTACTTCGTCCAGGTTATCGAGGGCTATCAGATACCCTTCAAGAATATGAGATCTTTCTTCGGCTTTGCGTAGTTCGAACTTCGTTCTGCGTACTACTACTTCGTGACGAAAAATTACAAATTCACTAATCAGGTCACGCAGATTAAGTGTACGAGGCCGCCCTCTTACAAGTGCTACATTGTTTATTCCGTATGAAGTTTGAAGTTCGGTAAGCTTGTATAACTGATTGATAATCAATTGTGGTACAGCATCCCTTTTTAAATCAAGTACTACTCGTGTACCTTCCTTCAAGTTCGATTCGTTGTTTACATTGCTAATGCCTTCAATAATTTTTTCGTTAACAAGCTGCCCAATTTTGTCGGTAAGTACATCGCGGTTTACCTGGTAAGGCACTTCAGAAATAACGATTTTTTCTTTACCCTTACTATCGGTTTCTACGGAGGCTTTTCCACGTAGTACACAGCGGCCCCGGCCGGTAAGCAAACCTTGTTTTACTCCATCAAATCCATGAATAACACCTGATGTCGGGAAATCTGGGCCTTTTACATATTGAATCAGTTCTTCGGCAGTGATATCACGGTTTTGAATATAGGCAATACAACCATCAATGGCTTCGGATAAATTGTGGGGCAGCATATTAGTGGCCATACCCACAGCAATACCACTGGAACCATTAATGAGCAAGTTAGGAATACGTGATGGCAGCACCGATGGCTCGGTAAGGCTATCATCAAAGTTTGATTGAAAATCAACTGTATCTTTTTCGATATCATTGAGCAGGCATTCTGAAATACGTGCAAGTCTTGCTTCTGTATATCGCATGGCAGCCGGTGGATCACCATCCTGATTACCAAAATTACCTTGTCCATCCACAAGCTTGTACCGCATGGTCCACTCTTGTGCCAGTCGTACCATGGTATCGTAAATAGCACTATCTCCATGCGGGTGATATTTACCCATTACTTCCCCTACGATACGGGCTGACTTTTTGTATGTTTTTCCGTAATCAAGACCCAGTTCGTTCATGGCATACAGGACGCGCCTGTGTACCGGTTTTAGTCCATCTCGCACATCTGGAAGAGCTCTGCCTACAATTACTGACATTGAGTAATCAATATAAGCCGTTTTCATTTGCTCCTCAATGTTCACCCGTATAATCCGGTTACTGTCGTTTGTTTCTTCCGGTAACTGTTGTTCTTCCATATATTAAGCTCAGAATAAGCTACAAATGTAATATTTTACTACTTAGCAAACCCTTAAAAATGAATGGCTACAAGGTTTTTCAAGGGGTTTTATGGTAATTGTGGATAACCCGGTAATAGATTGTTGAAGGATTTTAAAATTAAGGGTTAACAGGTGCTTCAAATCCAATAAAATAGGTTTGGTAAGCCTGCATATACCGCTTGCCAATAACCGGCATGGCATATAGGGCAGTTGCTTTTTGTGCAATTGATTTCTTATTGTATATGGCATAATTATCATTCATATTTTCCATAGCCGCCAGCAACTGTTCTTCATTTTCTGAATCTATCAGTAAACCGCCATGCTCATCCAGATGATAGGCTATACCTCCTACCCTTGTTGCTATTATTGGTAATCCACAGCACATAGCTTCCAGCATCACACAGGGTAGGTTTTCAAAACGGCTGAAAAGAACAAGTACGTCAGATTGCTGCATAATATCTGCTACCTCGGCATAAGTTTTAGCACCTGTAAACCTGATGCCTAACCGTTCCAGTTTGCCTTTGCCAAACGTTTGCTGAAGCTGTTCAGGGTCAGGGCCTACCACAAGCAATTCAATCGGTTGTTCTGGATTTTTTTCCTTTAGCCGGATTATAACCCGCAGGATGGCTTCGGTATTTTTTTGGTACCCTAGTGTTGATACATGTATAAACCTGAAT
>Ga0136636_10002948_pt1 | contig 10174 bp, 7 predicted proteins | sample AntDrymUQ8522106_2_FD_104653 | JGI IMG/M metagenome (GOLD analysis project Ga0136636, IMG submission 104653) | Polar desert sand microbial communities from Dry Valleys, Antarctica - metaG UQ852 (21.06) | ecosystem: Environmental > Terrestrial > Soil > Desert | place: Antarctica: Dry Valley... | reverse complement strand
GCCAGCGCCACAGCCGCCAAACTCAAGACGCCTGCCACCAGCACCGTCCACAGCACCACATCCCGCAAGGCAAACCCCGCAGGCAAAACGCCGACCAACCACGACGGGAGTGGGGTCGCGGCGTCGGTGCTGACGGCTTGCACCGCTGCCCACGGCAAGTCTTGCGGCCGCCCGGGCAAACTGGAGAGCAAGCCCTCGCGATCCACCGCCGCCGCTGGCGTGTTGGGCCGCCCCACGGCCAGCGTGAACGGTGGCGACCCATTGGCGACGAAGGCCACAGTCACCGGATCAAACGCGATACGGGCCTGCAAGCCTTGTGGCGGCAGCGACATGCCGTTCACCGTTTGCACCCGCAACCAGCGTGCAGAGGTGGCTGGCAAGCGCATGGGCGGATTGCTGTGCGTCTGCCCCTGGGCGTCCCACCGAAACACCACCGTATTCCCCAGGTTGGCCCACGGTTGTGCCCCGTCCAGGCGCCCCTGAACCTGCAGCGCCAACCAGGTGTTTGGCGTGTGTGTGAGCAGGTGCAGCTCTGCCACCGGGGTGCCAAATGTCAACGGCCAGATTTGGCTGCTACCGGCCTCCACCCGCGCCGCTGGTAGCAAGGTGCTGGGTCGCGGCACCACAGCCGCAGCACTGACCGGGCGACCCAGCAGGGATGACAGCGCCACACGGTGCTGGGGCGGCCATGACAAACGCAAATACTTGCCTTCAAGGTGCAACGGACTGAGCAACTGCAAGGTTTCACTGACGGGGGCGCCCTCGCCCTCGAAACGAAACAGGGGCGCCTGGGTTGGAACCGTCTGCCAATGGGTCAGGTCCGCACTGGTCTCCACGATGATGGGTACCAGCGTATTGGCGGGTAACTGCACCTGAAGTTGCAAAGCGGCAAGCGTTTGCACCTCGTTGCGGGTGTCAAACAACACCGAAGGCAAGGCCTGGGGCTGGGGCTGGGGCGTGGGCGCGCCGCCAGCCTGCGCCGCCAGATGCGCCCACACCGTGTCGCCTTGCGCGCCGCGGTCCAGGCGCAGTTGCAAAACATCGGTCGTGTGCAGAGGGTTCGGGCGTGCATCAAACAGGGCATAGGCCGGGTAACTGCGGGTGAGAACCACAGCAAGTGCAGGGTGCGCGTCGGGCGCCCACACGGCGTGGGGAACCGTCGCCCCTGCGGCGTTGAAGACACGCAAGTCTGCCGACAGCGGACTTTGCATGTGCAACAAGGCATCGGCGGGCAAAGCCACGCGCACCACGGGCGCGCCGGGTGGCACGCTCAGGGTTGCGCGCCAGGCAAAGTCATCTGCACCCAGATTCGGACCTGCCAATACCGCCGGAGTCACTAACCCAATGGCCAACATCAGACGCCAGGGGGTGGTTATTTGAGGTGTCATCATGCGCTCCCCGTTGGCGTTGGCGTTGACGTTGACGTTGACGTTGACGTTGAGGTTGAGGTTGAGGTTGAGGTTGGCGCGGGTTGCCCGGATGCATCCACCGGGGCCGCTGGTGGCGCGTCAAGGGCGCCATCGTCGCACGCCTGCGCCGGTGGAATGGGCGCAAAGTAGCCCACCACCAACATCAACACGCCCACCGCGATGAACACCACAATGCGCTCTGAACCCCCTCGGTTCGCCAGGTCCAAGGTGAACAGCTTGAGCACGGTCAGCCCCAACAAGCCTCCTCCACCCATCCAGAGCGCACGACGTGCCATTCGGTGTGCCAACACCATCAGCCCTAGGGCCAGCAGCGTCCACAAGATGGAGTATCCGGCTTGCACCAAGAAGGAATCAAACAACGCGCGCGCCTGCCAAGGTACGCCTGCCAGATGGTGCGCAGCGCGCAGCCACACGGTGTTGATGGCAATGAAGCCCGCACCCGCCAACACCATCGACCAACGGGAATCCAATGCCACCTTGGGCAATTCAACCGCACTTAGACGCACCCGACTGAACCACAAGCTCACGCCACCCAGGGCCAAGGCCAAGCTGAGATCGGTCGGATTCAAAAGCGGCAGGTAGGGCAGCGGGCGCGCATTGCCATCGGAGTGACAGGCCACCCACACGGCACCCAACGTCAGCATCACCGCCAAAGGCGCAGCTGCGCGCCAAAGGTAAGCCCGGGCGAACCGGTTCAGTGGCCAGCGCTGACGCGCGCTGCGGTCAGCGTCCATCCAACGCTGCGCACTCAATAAGAGCATCACAAAAATTGATGCCACCAAGACGATCACGCTGGACCACGCCGTTCCCTGTAGCTGCGCCTCGCGCACGGCCCACAGCAGCAGGTTGCCGCCCAGCAAAACCAGCAACCACACCCCACCCGCATGCACCCAGTGCCACAGGGCTTGCGGTTTGCCGCAGTCCAAATGGCGCAGCATGAGGGCGTGAAGCGTCAAAGCCAAAGGCCACACCAACCAGCCCCAAGCTTGGAAGACGTGCTCCAGTGCCAGCGCACCGTGCAGCGCCACCCCAACCATCACTGGCAAGGCAAACCAGGCTGGCGTGGCCGCCACGGCCCAAGGTTTCTGTCTGTCGGGCAGCGCATAACGCTGCGCCACAAAGGCGCTGACCAGCCAAGCCAGCATGCTGAGGTTGGACTGCAGGGCAGGTGGCAGCACGGCCACCCAATTGCCGCTGACACCGCGCACCGAACGTCCAATCTCGTGACCCAGGGCGAACTGCACCCACAAAAATCCCACCCAAAACAACAGCCCGGAAAATTGTGGCTCGATCGACTCAAACGCGCGCGCCAGAGCGGCCGACACACCGCGCCCGGGGTGGGGAACGCGATCCGACGCGATCAACCGCGTCCAGTGCGCCAATAGCAAGGCGCAGGCCGCCAGCACCACCGCACCGACAAACGCGGGGTTGGCCAGGGGCAGCGCCGATGGGGTCGCGCCAGCGATGCTGCTCAGAAAGCTGATGGCCGCAAGACCCTGCAACCCCACGCCTACCGCACGCGGCAACCAGCGCCCTTGGCGTCGACCCAGCCAGTACACCCCGGCACCCTCCGCCGCCCAGATGGCCGACGTCCAACCTGCGCCCAACGCCAGCGGCACCGCCAGGGTCACAAAACCCAAACCCAGCGCAATCCAACACTCGGCAAGCCAAGCACTGACCGTAGACTGCGTGCCTTGCAAACGTTGGGCGCGCACCAACGCCCACCACGTCAGCCCCAGATAGAACGCGCCCACCGCCAAGGCTGAAAAGGCTGCACCCAACTCAAAAGAGTTAACCAACGCCACCTGCAACCCAAAGGCCGCGAAGGGGGTGCCAAACACCAGCGTGCCATCCACCGCACGCGTTTCGGCCAATCCGTGACGCATGGCATATCGCAAGCTGATCGCCACATAAACCAGAAAGAAGGCCAGCAGAAATGGCTCGGTACTGGCAAACAAGTCGCTTTGGTACTTGAGTGCGCCCCACACGGTGGCCACGCCAAACGTGGCAAAAAATCCTAACAAATTCAGGGGTCGCCACGCTTGCCACCACGTCACCGCCAAAATCGCCAGATTCAGCACCAAGTAATAGGTGAACAGGCTGACATGACTGCCTTGACCCGTAGACAGCAACACAGGCACTGCAAACGCGCCGCCAAAACCGATCATGGCCATGGGCAAGGCGCGCTGCATCAGCGCAATGGCGGTCGACAGGCCGCACACCAACGCCATCAGCATGAAGGCTGCGCCGGGCGGCAGCAATACGTACAGCCGAAACGCTGCAAACACCGTGAGATACAACACCGCCACCCCAGCCCCCTGCAAAGTCAGGGCGTAACCCACTTGGGCAGGCGAGCGGTTGCGCAGGCGAAAGCCGCCCACCAGCAACGCAACACCCGTCAAACCGATGGCCGCAAGACGCAGCTCCGGCGGCAACAGGGCGTTGTCGACCGCGTACTTGGCCAAAAACACCAAGCCCACAAACAACACCAACACCCCGGCACGCACAATGGTGTTGCCACCCAACAGCCATGTTTTGGCGGCATTAACGCCCTTGTGCAAATACCCGAGCACGACCAACTCGTCCTGCAAGGGCGGCTCCAAGGGGGGCGATACCTGCGACCCAGGGCGACGGGCCGAGGCAACAGATGGGTCGGCCGGCGCAGTCGCAGATGCAGATGCAGATGCCGCAGTAGTTGAAACAGGATCAGAACTCGTCTGCACATCAATCAAAGGCAAGGGCACCGGTAAAGCCGCCACAGCAGATGACGCAGCCCCAGCCGCCGACCCGTGAGGCAAAGGGTTTGACGCTCGGGGCTGAGGCCTTGGTGCGTGAGCTGCCTGCGGCGCGGCCATCTGTCCGCTCTGCTGCCGTCGGACCTCGCTGCGCACGGCCACACGCAGGGTCCACCCCGCCAAGGCACCCAACGCCACCCCCAGCAGCGCCGCAAATTCACTGTCGTAAGAATTGCCGAGCAGAACTGCCAGCAAAAAGCCCCACACCGCGCCCCAAATCACCATGACAGTCTCCTTGATCGAAAGACGCGCGGCAAGGCTCTACCTGTCACCCTCCCGTTGCGTTGAACCGAGATTTTCCATTTGGGTTTGGAGGGCAAGCGGATGCAGTGCCGAGCCAGTTTTACCCTGACTGAGGCGTCCACGGCATGGGCTATGGGCAACGAAGAAGGGCAAAAATGGCCAGCAATGCGCCGTTTGCACCCAAACAGCACCGCAGGAGCGGCTCATGAAAAATTTCGATTGAAGTATCGCACTCCAACGCGCACCGAAACCCGAGCCTCAGTGCATCGCGTCAGTCGCGCGGCGCCTGAACTAGGCAGGATGAGCGAGGGCCACGGGCGCTGCGATCAACGCAACAAAGGCCGCGGTAGCCGGGTCTTGGATGCAACTGCCGTCAATTTCCAACCGGTCCGACTTCAACTTCTTCACGTAGGTAAATGAGGCATAGCCCGCACCAAAATCATCCAGTGCCACGCGCGCGCCGCAACCGCGGACGTGGTCGACGAAGCGGCAGGTGTTGTCCACGTCCTGCAACGAATGATCCGAACCAGGCATCAAGGACGATGGCCGGGCCACCTTTGCACTTGGATCGCATCAAACGGGCACTTGATCTCACACTTGTTGCAGCCGGTGCATGCCTCCACATCATGAACCACCGCACATTTGACCCCGTGTTGGGTGTGCAAACTGAGCAAATGCAGCGGACATGCGCCCACACACCAGCCGCAGCCGGTGCAGCGCTGGCGATCAACGGCGGGTACAAAGGTGGGGCGCACGGGTGGCATTGCAGAATAGGGTGCAGCGTCACTTGGACAACTTGCCCAACGTATACCGTCGTCACCAACCCTGCTGATGTGCGCAAAACGAACCAGCACTTGCCTGCACGCCCAAAGTCTCGCCATGCCCCCACGCCAGCGCACCAACACCCCACAGATTTTGTCGTTATTGCGCAGAAAATGCCCTCGATTTTTCGGCTCGAGGACTACACTGAGCGCCTAATCTTTCACATTCAAGGAGTCACAATATGAGCGAAGCCCTGCAACTGAGCAAGCAAAAACTTGCCGAGGATCTGCGCCAAAGCATCACCGACGCCGAAGAAGTGCTGCGTCTGACGGCCGATCAGGTGGGTGAAAGCGCCGCCCAATTGCGCAGCCGTTTGACCGAACGCATGCTGCGCGCCAAAGATGAGCTGGCGCACCTGCAACACATCTCCATCGCCAAAGTCAAAGAGGCTGGCCACGCTGCTGACGAGTATGTGCACGCCAACCCCTGGAAGTCCGTAGGCATTGCTGCGGGCCTGGGTTTGGTCGTCGGCATGCTGATCAGCCGTCGCTGAGTCTTGACCCGCATATGACGGATGCATCACCCGCAGGCGGTGTGTTAGGCATGTTGCGCCAGCGTCTGGATGCGTGCCTAGCCATGGTGCACGTTCGCTTGGGGCTGCTAGGCACAGAGCTTGAGATTGAAAAACAGCGACTGGCATCGGGCATTTTCTGGGGCGCAGCCGCGCTGATTTGTCTGACCGTGGCTTTGGTATTGCTCTGTGGATTGATGATTTTGCTTTTGTGGGAAGGCTATCGCCTGGCCGTGGTGGGTACGCTCACTTTGGCTTTTCTGGCAGGGTCTGTGATTCTGCTGCGGGTGGCTCAGAAACGGCTGCAAGCACCATCCCACCTGTTTAGGGCCAGTCTGGCCGAACTCGACCGCGACCGGGCGGCTTTGACACCCGAAAGCAAGCCGTGAACCATCAAATCGTGGTTCAGCAGCGTCAGCAACAACTGCTGATTCGCAGCACCGAATTGCGCTACCAACTGCGCGGCAGCCTAGACAGCCTGCACGCCCCGGCCGCGGCGCTGGACAGCGTCGTGGCAGGTGCCTCTTGGTTACGCCAGAACCCTGCATGGCCTTTGGCGTGCATTGCATTGATGGTGGTTCTCAAGCCCCGACGCGCCATTTCTTGGGGAAGCAAGCTGTGGTGGATGTGGCGCGGTGCGCGCCAAGTGCAAAACTGGCGCACACGCTTGCAAAAAATGGTGTCACGTTAACTTGTTGCTGGCAATCGGGGAACCCTAGACACCCAGGACGAATTCATTCGCAACGTAAGTGCTTGATTTGTAACGGGGAAAATTTCCACTCAATGTTCGCGCTCCCTCTGACTGATCAAAGAACAAATTCACCGTGCCTAGACACCTCTTGGAGCTTGGGCGAACTACAACGAATCATGTGCTCGCAATAGTCGCCGACGGTCTAAATCACAAGTCGTCCCTTGGACATTTCTGTCAGAAGCTGCCGGTCAGCGAAATCCTTGATGTCGTCGTCAATGATGTCGAATTCGTTCGACTGCGCCCTGGCGCTTGTCAGCCCCCTGAATCCCGGCATCCCTTTTTGCTGGAGTGCATCTCAGGGTCAGGGGCTTTGTCCATGTTTTTTGGTCGAGCGGGGGGGCTGCAATCAGCGTGGCATTAAACACCGTACCCCTTTGAGCATCAGACCGCGTTCACTGAACACTGCATTGATCTCAGCCAGGATTGTGATGACCACGCCGTATTGCTCCAAACGGTGACGCTGATTTGAGCGCTCTCCAACGCGCAAAACGGAGCTTCCAGTGGGCAGGCGCACGTTGTCGGCCAGGCCAACAAACTCCCGAGACGGCGGGGTGTCAAAGAAGGCTTCTTCCGTGAAAAGTGTGTCGAAAACGTTTACACACTATTGAAGACAGTCTTGTTTCGAGTTGCACGTATCCCCATAACACTATGATTTTAAAACGACATTTCTCTTTGATTCATATATGGTATGAATATTGCTTTCCCAACGTTCTCAGGCGGCGCTAGAGTTTCAACACTCCACCCCTCTGAACTAACCCCATCAAAGGAGCATTCTCATGAAATTATTGAAACCTTTAGCAGTTGCAGTGGCCATGGTCGCCGCCAGTGGCGCCGCCAACGCAACCATTAGCATTGTTTACAACAGCTTTGGCGCAGGACTTACGAATTTCAACAACACCGTGGCCGGCGCAGGCGCGGTTGCCACCCATGACGTCTGGAATACGACGTCGACGAATCGTACAAATTACACGGTGTCAAAAAGCATCAACGCCAGTATCTATTCGCTTTACGACTCCGCCCCAAACACATCAATGAGCGGATACCACGTGGATATCAGCCCCAGCGGAGCGATTGGGCATGGCAATGACGATGGTAGCGCTTCAAAAGCGAGCGGCGTGACACTCGACTTCACTGGCAACCCAATTAACAGCATTGGATTCGAAGTGGGTGACTGGGCGACCTGCTGCCAAGTATCAAATCTCTATATCTCGTTTGACAACAATGCCCCCATCCGGGTTGGCAACTCTACGACATTTGGCGACGGCTTCTTGACTAATAATGGCGCAGGTGTTTTTGTTGCCGCCTTCGACGACAGTGCCACGTTTAACAAGGTCACCTTCTGGGGTGACGGTTTCGGCGAATACCTCGTGATGGGCGGCACCATTCACTATGCATCCCTGCGTCAAGGCAGTTTGCCACCGACCGGCGTTCCTGAGCCAATTTCTCTGGCGTTGGTGGGCGTGGGTCTGCTGGGACTTGCCGCTACTCGTCGTCGCAAATCGGTTTGATCGACGCTTCTCTCTAACGAGAGAAAAAGGGCAATCTACGGATTGCCCTTTTTTTGCATCAAAAATCGATCGCTCAGTTGTCCATCTCTTTTGTCAATCGCGTCAGCGTGGCCAAATCTCCCGAATCAAGGGCGCCGCGGTCAATAGACCGAATGAGTTCCTTCATTTCTTTACGATTACCTGCGGCGAGGTAGGCCTCGGCAAGGTGGAGTTTGATCACCGGTGTTCGCGGTGCCAAGTTGACTGCGGTACGCAATGTGGCGATCGCTTCAGTCTGTGCGCCTGTTTGTGCTTGGGCCAAACCCAGCGTATCCAGTATTCCAGCACTGTTGGGCGCAAGCTCAGCAGCGCGACTGGCGTTCTTGAGGGCAGCATTTGGCTGCTTTGCTTCCATCTGGATCCAGGCCAGGTCATTCAACAAAATGGGATCGTTGGGTGTTTTGTCTGCTACTTTCTGCAACAGTTCAGCAGCCTTTACCGAGTTTCCTTCGGCGCGAATGCGATGAGCGGCAAAGCCCAGTACCGCCGGATCAGCGGGAAACTTCCGCAAAACATTGTCCAACTCTTGCTGCGCAGAAGGCTTACGGTTGGTACGATCTAGAACCTGAACAATGCGCAATTGTGCGGCTGGTGTAGCACCGGCTTTTGCGGCTATATCAAATTGCTTGAGTGCTTCATCGGATTTCCCCGCCAAAACAAACAAATCTCCCTCCAAAAGCATGGCGGTGAATTTGTTGACTTCCTTTTCGCCCAGCTGTCGGGCGATGGACAGCGCCTCAGGCAAATTGTCGCGCCAAGTGAGGTTGGCCAGAACCAGATAGGGCTGGGCGTCAAAAGGACGGTCCGTGATCAGGGCGCGAAGGACACTGACTGCCTCCTTCTTTCGCCCGCTCGCCGCTTCCATCTCAGCCAGCTTGAGCCGCCAGTCGGCGCGTTGCGGATAGTCATGGGCCAGTTTACGGTAGGTTTCAATTGCCATTTGTGAATTGCCTGTGCGCTCATAGGTCGCAGCTAGCAAGGCGAGCGCATCGGGAGGCGCGTTGCTGACTGCTGCGCCTGCTTGAGCTACCGTCAACGCTGTATCGGGCTTTCCAGCACGGAAGAGTTCTTGGGCAAGTGCTTCACGCAAGGCCGTAGCCATGGGCAAAGCCACCATACCTTTCTCCAGAACAGCGCTTATAACGGACCGATCCTGCTTCGTCTCCTGCAACAAACGTGCGTATTCAAGATAGGTCTGGGCACTGGTAGGTTTGGCCTGAACCGCTTTTTGATAACGTGACATCAATTCTTCACGCTGCTTGGAATCCTTGGCCATTGAGCCGAGAGCAGTCAGCGCGGGTTGAAATGTTGGCTGCAAATCGAGGGCACTTAATGTCGCGCGCAACGCTCCTGCCCCATCCTTCTGAGCACCTAACGCAGCGGCGAGCAACAGATAAGATTGGGGATCCTGGGGGCGGGATTTAACGGCGTATTCAGCCAATTGGCTAACGCGTTGGATATCCCCCATTGTCAAAGAAAGTCCCACAATTCGGTCGCGAATCACCGGATTGTCTTTGCCAGTTTCGACTGCCTGGTCGAGCAGCTTCCGGGCTTCCTCGCGTTCTCCTGCGCGCAACTTCAACTCGCTCAGACGAAGGAGATAAATCGCGTTCTGAGGATCGCTGGCGCGCAGCTGCTCAATGGTGGCCAAGGCTTCCTTGGTGGCGCCACGCATCACTTCACCATCCGCCCGAAGAGAGAGTAAGCGCGGATTGTTCGGCGCAATGCTGAGTCCACGAGAAATGGCTTCCGACGCTTCGACGGACTTGCCCATGCGAAGCTGTGACTCTGCCAGCAGCTGCAGCAAAGGCAACGAGTAGGGATACTGCGGTGCAAGCTTCTTCAGTCGACGGTCTGCCATCATCACATCACCCTTCTGCAATTCGGCGGACGCGACCAACAACGTTGATGGCAAATGTTCGGGCGCCACCGAAAGTACTTTGAGGGCCGCCGTATGACTTTCTTCCGAACGACCCTGTGCGGAAAAAATAAGGGCATCCAAGTAGTGTGTCCAATAGAAATTCGGCGCAAGTTTTCGCAGTTTGTCTTTGACTGCTATTGCTTGGTCCAGTTTT
>Ga0136636_10002947_pt1 | contig 10174 bp, 8 predicted proteins | sample AntDrymUQ8522106_2_FD_104653 | JGI IMG/M metagenome (GOLD analysis project Ga0136636, IMG submission 104653) | Polar desert sand microbial communities from Dry Valleys, Antarctica - metaG UQ852 (21.06) | ecosystem: Environmental > Terrestrial > Soil > Desert | place: Antarctica: Dry Valley... | reverse complement strand
GTAGGCCTTGCGCGAGGAGTCCGAATACAGCGCCGGCAGCTCGGTGCGTCCGTGGAAACTGCCCTTGACCGCGATGCGCTTGACCTTGCGGCCGGCGTGCGCCCCGCCTTCGTCGATCATCAGCTTGGTATTGACGTCGGCAATGCGACCGGCCAGCGATACTGACTCCGAACCCGAGTTTAGGCACAGAAACCGGGCATACGGGCAAGCGCCGCGGGTGTGGCCGATTTCCGCCCGCAGCGCACGGTTGAAGCGCAGCTGCGAAAGGCTGGGGGTCATCACGTTGGCCATGACCTGTGGCTTCGCCATGGCGTCCATCACCGATGCCGGCGCATGCCCGAACCCGACCATGCCGTAGCCGCCGGTGTCGTAAAGCACCGCACCGTTCAGCGTTACCAGCCAGGGCCCGCGTGCGGCCAGTGCGACGTAAGGGTTGATGGCGTCTTCAGCATAGAAATTGACATAGCCGGCCTGCACCGTCGCAACCTGGTCGGCTTCGTCCAGGTCCAGCACCTCGCCAAATTCGGCGGCGATGCGCGCGTGCTCCTCGACCGCGGCGTCGATCGCTGCCGGCAGGTCCGGATGCACGGCAGCCAGGCGTTCAATCGTGGCGTCGTCGAGGCCGGTGGTGCTGCGGCGGCCAGAATGGGCGCGCAAGGGCGCGAGTTTGGTAGCTGCAGTCATGGCGGTTTGCTCCGTGCGGGGGCTCCCGGAATGGGTGGGAACGCCTTACCCCTCTCATTATCGGCATGTAGTCGGCGAATGGTAGGTGCGATTCCTGCGAATATGAGGTAGATTTCGTCGTATCGACGAAAGGATTGCGCATGAAGCTGACCGCTGCCGACGAAGCCCTGCTGTCGCTGCTGCGCGAGGACGCCCGCGCGCCTACCGCCAGGATCGCCCGCAGGCTGCAGCTTTCCCGCACCACGGTGCAAAGCCGCATCGAGCGACTGGAGCGGGCGGGCGTAATTGGCGGCTACACGGTGCGTGTCAGCGATGAGTTCGAGAGCGAACGCGTGCGGGCGCTGATAATGATCACGGTGTTTCCCAAGCAGATGGCGGCCGTGGTCGAGGCGCTCCGGCAGATGCCTGAAGTACGCACCCTGCAGTCGGTCAGCGGCGGCTCGGACCTGGTGGCCATGGCCGCGGTGCCCAGCATCGGCGACATGGACGCGCTGACCGACCGGATCGGGGCTGTGGACGGGGTAGAACGCACGACCTCCTCGCTGGTGCTGTCGACCAAATTCGAACGATGAGCAGACGAGACGACCTCCGTGAAAAAATCCGACTTCAACTACGAGCTTCCCGAAGCGCTGATTGCGCAGGCGCCGCTGGCCGAACGCTCCGCCAGCCGGATGCTGGTGGTGCAGGCGCAGGGCGAGCCGCTGCTGGACCAGCACGTGCGCGACCTGCCGCAATGGCTGCGGCAGGGCGATCTGTTGATCTTCAACGATACCCGGGTGATGCCCGCGCGCCTGTTCGGGAACAAGCAGAGCGGCGGCCGCGTCGAAATCATGGTCGAACGCCTGCTTCCTGACAGCCGGGCGCGGGTGCAGCTGGGCGCCAGCAAACCTTCGCGCGCCGGCACATTGATCGAACTGGAGGCGGGCGGACGCGCAGAGGTGATCGGGCGCGATGGGGAGTTCTACACGCTGCGCTTCGAGGTGGACGATGCGCTGGAGTCGTGGCTGCTGCGTGCCGGACAGCTGCCACTGCCGCCTTACATCAAGCGCGACGCGGGCAGCGACGACGACGAGCGCTACCAGACCGTGTACGCGCGCGAACTGGGGGCCGTGGCCGCGCCAACTGCCGGGCTGCATTTCGACGAGCCGCTGCTGCAGGCGCTGCGCGAGCAGGGCGTCGAGTTCGGCCATATCACCCTGCATATCGGGGCTGGCACCTTCCAGCCGATGCGCGTGGACGACGTGCACGAACACCGCATGCACAGTGAATGGCTCAACGTAGGCGCTGCGCTGGTTGAGCAGGTGCGGGCCGCGCGCGCACGCGGCGGACGCGTGATCGGGGTGGGGACGACGGTGGTGCGCGCTCTGGAGGCGGCCATGCGCGAGGGCCAGCTGCAGCCATTCGCGGGCGAAACCCAGATCTTCATCTTCCCTGGCTACCGGATCCGCAGCGTGGACGCCATGCTCACCAATTTCCATCTGCCGGAAAGCACGCTGCTGATGATGGTCTCTGCATTCGCCGGCCGCGAGCGGGTGTTCGATGCGTACCGCCACGCGGTGCGGCAGGAGTACCGGTTCTTCAGCTACGGGGACGCGATGCTGCTGTTTCCCGAGGCGCATTAAGCGCGGCTTTCCTGGCCGCGCAGCCGGGAAATGGAACAACTTGAGGCGGGCCACGCGAATGAGTATGATTCTCATCTTGCCCACGGGTGGCCGCCAGGTCGCCGGGCTCCGTCAACAAGGATCAACGATGCGCCAGTCGCCCTGGGCCGCCGCGCCCCGCACCCTGCAGCTGTCCGCAGTCGCCCTGATCGCGCTGCTGCTGGCCGCCTGCCAGCCGTCCAGTCCCGCCCCCACCGCAACCGCGGCGCCGGGCCAATCCGCCGCCGGCGCTGCGGCCGCGGCTGACGCTGGCGAGCTCAATCTCTACACCACCCGTGAGCCCGGGCTGGTCCAGCCGCTGCTGGATGCATTCACTGCCGAAACCGGCCTGGTGGTCAACACGGTGTTCGTGCGCGATGGCCTGCCGGAGCGGCTGCGGGCCGAGGGCGAGCGTTCGCCCGCCGATGTGCTGATGACCGTGGACGCCGGCAACCTGCTGGACCTGGTGGCCGGCGGCCATACCCGGGCGATCCAGTCCAGCGTGCTGGATGCGGCCATTCCTGCGCAGCTGCGCGGCGAGGATGGCCACTGGTACGCGCTGTCGCTGCGCGACCGCGTGCTGTATGCGGACAAGTCGCTCGACCTTGACAGTTTCACCTACGAAGACCTGGCCGATCCGCAGTGGAAGGGGCGGGTGTGCATGCGTTCGGGCCAGCACCCCTACAACATCAGCCTGTTCGCGGCGATGATCGCGCACCACGGCGTGGCCGCCACCGAAACCTGGCTGCGCGGGGTCAAGGCCAACCTGGCGCGCGCCGCGGCGGGCGGCGACCGGGAGGTGGCGCGCGACATCCTGGGCGGCATCTGCGATATCGGCATCGCCAACGCCTATTACGCGGGGCGCATGAAGAATGCCCCGGAAGGCTCGGAACAGCGTGCCTGGGGCGACGCGATCAAGGTGATCCGCCCGGTGTTTTCCGGCGCCGGCACTGGCGGCACCCACGTCAACATCAGCGGTGCGGCGGTGGCCCGGCATGCGCCCAACGCGGACAACGCGGTGCGCCTGCTGGAATACCTGGTCTCGGACCAGGCCCAGTCGCTGTATGCGCGGGCCAACTACGAGTATCCGGTCAAGGCCGGGGTGGCGCTGGATCCGGTGGTCGAAAGCTTCGGCCCGCTCAATATCGACCCCTTGCCGCTGACCCGGGTAGTGGAGAACCGCAGGCAGGCCAGCGAACTGGTCGATCGGGTCGGCTTCGACAACTGATCCGCTGATGTTCGCTGCCGATCCGGTGCCCGAGCGCGCATGGCAGGTCGCGGCGACGCTGGTGGCCCTGGCCATGCTCGGGCCGCTGCTGGCCCTGGCGTGGACCGCCGCCCAGGGCAGCACCGGCCTGTGGTCGCACATGGGAACTTACGTGCTGCCGCATGCGGCGCGCACTACCCTGGCGCTGCTGGTCGGGGTAGGCGCACTGGTGGCGGTGCTGGGAACCGGCAGCGCCTGGCTGGTCAGCGCCTATGACTTCCCCGGCCGGCGCCTGTTGAGCTGGGCAATGCTGCTGCCGCTGGCGGTGCCCACCTACATCGTGGCCTACGCCTATCTGGACCTGCTGCATCCGCTGGGTCCAGTGCAGGGCAGCCTGCGCGCGCTGCTGGGACTGGAGGACCCGCGCGACCTGCGCCTGCCCGACATCCGCTCGCTGGGCGGGGCGATCGTGCTGCTGGGCTTCGTGCTGTATCCCTACGTGTACCTGAGCACTCGGGCGATGTTCCTGACCCAGGCCGCCAGCCTGCTGGAAGCGGCCCGCGTGCTGGGCGTGCGCCGCGCTGCCCTGTTCGTGCGCGTGGCCCTGCCGCTGGCGCGCCCGGCCATTGCGGTGGGCGTGGCCCTGGCCCTGCTGGAAACGCTCAACGACATCGGCGCATCCGAGTTCCTCGGCGTACAGACCCTGACCGTGGCCGTGTACACCACCTGGATCACGCGCAGCGACCTGCCCGGCGCAGCCCAGATCGCGCTGGCCATGCTGGTGATCGTGGTTGCGCTGATCGCGCTGGAGCGCCACGGCCGCCGCCGCCAGCGCTATGCCTCGACCCAGCGCCCGCGGCCGATCCAGCCAAGGCGACTGCACGGCGGCACCGCGCTCGCGGCGCTGCTGCTGGGCCTGGTGCCGGTGCTGGTGGGGTTCGTGGTGCCGGCGGTGTTCCTGCTCTGGGAATCGATCGCGCGGCTGCAGCTGGCGGGCACGGTTTCGCCACGCCTGCTGGGCATTGCATGGAACACGGTATGGCTGGCGGCGCTGGCCACCGTGGTGACCGTGGCGCTGGGCCTGGTGGTGGCGTGGGCGCTGCGCCTTGCCCAGGCACGTCGCAGGCCCCGCGCGGCTGCGCTGAACCTGCGCGTGGCATGCCTGGGCTATGCGCTGCCGGGCACGGTGCTGGCCATCGGCCTGCTCACTCCAATGGCCGCTTTCGATGCGGGCGCAGGCGAGTTGCTGCGGCTGCTGGGGCAGGAGCCACGCATGCTGCTGATGGGTTCAACCAGCGCGTTGGTGCTTGCCTACACCCTGCGCTTCCTCGCGATTTCGGCCGGCAGCGCGGAAGCCGGCCTGGCGCGTATTCCACCGGCGCTGGACCAGGCCGCACGCAGCCTTGGGCGCAGCTCCACCGGGATGCTGGGCGCCGTGCATCTGCCGCTGCTGCGCCCGGCGCTGGCGGCCGCCGCGCTGCTGGTGTTCGTCGACACCATGAAGGAGTTGCCCGCCACGCTGATGCTGCGTCCGATGAATTTTGAAACCCTGGCCACCTGGCTATACGCCGATGCCGCGCGTGGTGCCTACGAAGAGGGCGTTTTCGCGGCACTGCTGATCGTGCTGGTCGGGCTGCTGCCGGTAATTCTGCTTGCACGGGCCGGAGTGACCTGGGCCGGGTCGGAGCGGACGGCCGCATGAGCATGCTGGCGCTGGATTCGGTAAGCGTGGGCTATCCGGCGCGGGGTGGGCCAAGGATCGCGGTGGATGCGCTGGACCTGGCGCTGGAAGCCGGGCAGGTGGGTTGCCTGCTGGGCGCATCAGGCTGCGGCAAGACCACCGTGCTGCGCGCGGTGGCCGGATTCGAGCCGCTGCGCGCCGGCAGCATAGAGATCGACGGGGTGCTGGTGGCCAGCCCCTCCCTCCAGCTGCCCCCGGAGCAGCGCCGGGTCGGCATGATGTTCCAGGACTACGCCCTGTTTCCGCACCTCAGCGTGGAGGCGAACGTGGGCTTTGGCCTGGCCCGGCTGCCGCGGCGGCAGATCCAGGCGCGGGTGGCCGAGATGCTGGCGCTGGTGGGACTGGCCGAGCGCGCCGGGGCGTTTCCGCACGAGCTGTCGGGTGGCCAGCAGCAGCGCGTGGCGCTGGCCCGCGCGCTGGCGCCCAGGCCGGCGCTGCTGCTGCTGGACGAACCATTCTCCAACCTGGATATCCACACCCGCCAGCTGCTGGCCTCCGAACTGCGTGGCGTGCTCAAGGCCAGCGAAACCACCGCGCTGCTGGTCACCCACGACCAGACCGAAGCCTTCGCCATGGCCGACCGCATCGCGGTGATGGACCAGGGCCGGATCCTGCAGTGCGGCAGCGGCAGAGAACTGTACGCACGCCCGGCCGACCGGTTCGTGGCCGGCTTCATCGGCCGCGGCGCGGTGCTGGACGGTGCGTTGCTGGGACTGACGCCCGGCGAGGACGTGCTGGTGCGGCCCGAGCACCTGCGCCTTGATCCGGGTGGGGGCCTGCAGGTGCGCCTTGTGGAGCGTAGTTTCCGCGGGCCGGGCCAGGCCGCCGTGGTCGAGCTGCCGGGCGGCCAGCGCCTGCAGGCCGACCTGCCGCTTGAGCACGAAGCCGCGCCCGGGGCAACGCTGCATTTTGCGCTGCTGCCCGACGCGCTGCCCCGCTACCGGCGCTGAGCGACATGCCCACGCGGGCTGGGCGACAATAGCCGGCTAGCCGCAGGCCACCGCATACCCATGTCCCGCATGCAATTCCAGCTGCACAGCACCGATGGCGCCGCGCGCCGCGGCCAACTGTCCTTTCCCCGTGGCCAGGTCCAGACCCCGGCCTTCATGCCGGTGGGCACCTACGGCTCGGTCAAGGGCATCCTGCCTTCGCAGCTGGTCGAGCTGGGCGCGGAGATGATCCTCGGCAACACCTTCCACCTGTTCCTGCGGCCGGGGCTGGAGGTGATCGGCGACCACGGCGGGCTGCACGGCTTTGCGCGCTGGAACGGGCCGATCCTGACCGATTCGGGCGGATTCCAGGTGTTCTCGCTGGCCCACCGGCGCAAGATCACCGAACAGGGCGTCACTTTCGATTCGCCGGTCGACGGCAGCAAGGTATTCCTGGGCCCGGAAGAAAGCATGCACATCCAGAAGGTGCTGGATGCGGACATCGTGATGATCTTCGACGAATGCACCCCGTATCCGGCCACGCAGGACATCGCGGCGCGGTCAATGGAGCTGAGCCTGCGCTGGGCGCTGCGCAGCAAGACCGCGCACGCGGGCAACGATGCCGCCCTGTTCGGCATCGTGCAGGGGGGCGTGCACCCGGATCTGCGCACGCGTTCGGCGGCGGGATTGCAGCAGATCGGCTTCGACGGCTATGCGATCGGCGGCCTGGCCGTGGGCGAGCCGGAGCACGAGCGCAACGCTATGCTGGAGCACCTGCATCCACTGCTGCCGGCCGACCGTCCGCGCTATCTGATGGGCGTGGGTCGGCCCGAGGACCTGGTGGAGGCCGTTGCGCGCGGAGTGGACATGTTCGACTGCGTCATGCCCACCCGCAACGCCCGCAACGGGCACTACTTCACATCTACCGGCACAGTGAGGATCCGCAATGCCCGTTACCAGCGTGACCTGGAACCCATCGAGCCCGGCTGCGGCTGCCACGCCTGCCGCAACGGCTTCAGCAGGGCCTACCTGCGCCACCTGGACCGCTGCAACGAGATGCTGGCCCCCATGCTGGGCACGCTGCACAACCTCTGGTACTACCAGCAGCTGATGGCCGGCATGCGTGCGGCGATCGAGCAGGGGCGGTTCGCAGAATTCAGGGCGCAGTTCCATGCGGCGCGGTCGTAGCCAGGCTTCCCTTCTCCCGGAGGGGGAAAGGAAGCCTGGGGAACCTTCCAGGGATTGCGGCGGTCTTTCCCTGGCGGGTGGGGCTTTTCCCGCGTGGTTTCGACCTATTTCCGCGCCTTGGGGGACGGCAGGCTAGCCCCGTGGCATAATTCCCGGCTATTTTCCGCCTTGATGGATAACCTGATGAATCTGCTCGACTTCCTGATTCCCGTCGCCCACGCCCAAGCGGCAGGCGCAGCCCCCGCTGGCGGCGGCTTCGGCATGCTGCTGTTCCCGGTCGTCCTGATCGCGGTGATGTATTTCCTGATGATCCGCCCGCAGATGAAGCGCGCCAAGGAACACAAGGGCATGCTGGAGAAGCTGAGCAAGGGTGACGAGATCATCACCTCCGGCGGCATCGCCGGCACCGTGACCGACATCGGCGACAACTTCGTCACCGTTGAAGTGGCCGACAACGTGCGCCTGCGCGTGCAGAAGGCGGCAGTCGGCAACGTGCTGCCCAAGGGCACGCTCAAAGCGGCCTGATCGCGGCAGCCACGCGGACGCCCAGCCCGCACTGGGGCGTCCGCTCTACCGGCGCCATGACTCCCGGTGCGGCCCTGTCGCATCCGGGTCAACGTTTCCCTGGAACCCCTGTCGATGCTTGAATTCCCGCGCTGGAAATACGCCCTGATCGTACTGTTCGTGCTGCTGAGTGCGCTGTACGCATTGCCCAACATCTATCCCTCCGATCCCTCGGTGCAGCTCACCCCCAATCGCGGCTTCGCCATCGACGACGCACTACTGCAGCGGGTCAACAACTCGCTCAAGCAGGTGGATATCACGCCACTATCGGTGGACAAGCGCAACGACAGCGTGCTGGTGCGCCTGCCCAACCTTGACGCACAGAGCAAGGCCAACGATGCCCTGCGCAGCGCCCTGGGCGAGGACTACACCGTGGCCCTGAACCTGGCTTCCACCGTGCCCGAGTGGCTCAGCAATCTGGGCGGCAAGCCGATCGTGCGCGGGCTGGACCTGCAGGGCGGCGTGCATTTCGTGATGCAGGTCGACCAGAAGGCGGCGCTGGACAAGCGCATCGACGCCTACGCAGAAGACATCCGCGTGACCCTGCGCGACAAGCGCGTGCGCTACGAATCGGTCGAGCGCCGCCCGGACAACAGCATGGTGGTCACCCTGGCCGCGGGCGAAGATGCAGACAGCGCGCGCACCGTGCTTACTGAAGCCGCCGCCACTGTGGCCAGCGGCGCGGCCAGCGGCATTACCTACCGGACCGACGGCAGCCGCATCATCGTCACCCTGCCGCAGGCAGAGCTGGCCCAGGTCACCGCGGATGCGGTCGAACAGAACATCACCACGCTGCGCAACCGCATCAACGAACTGGGCGTGGCCGAGCCCATCATCCAGCGCCAGGGCGAAGACCGGGTGGTGGTGCAGCTGCCTGGCGTGCAGGACACCGCGGCGGCCAAGCGCATGATCGGCGCTACCGCCACCCTGGAATTCCGCTCGGTCGTGGACGGTGATGCGCGCGATGCGCTGGCCAGCGGAAGCGTGCCGCCCGAAGCCCGCATCTATTACCAGCGCGAGCTGGGCGCGGACGGCAAGCCGATCCCGGTACTGCTGAACAAGCGCGTGCTCGCCTCGGGCGACCAGATGGTCACCGCCGCAGTGGGCGCCGACCGCAACGGCCTGCCTGCGGTTGACGTCACCCTGAACAATGCCGCAGGCCAGCGCATGTTCGACTTCACCAGCGCCAACGTGGGCAAGCTGATGTCGGTCGTCTACATCGAGCGCATTCCGCAGGTCACCATCGTCAATGGCAAGGAAGTGCGCTCCACCAAGATCATCGAGGACGCGCTGGCGCCAACCCGCATCGCCGGCGTGTTCGGCAAGAACTTCCAGACCACCGGCCTGGAGAAAACCGAGGCAGAGAACCTGGCCAAGCTGCTGCGCGCCGGTTCGCTGGCCGCGCCGATGGATTTCGTGGAAGAGCGCGTGGTGGGGCCCAGCCTGGGCAAGGAGAACGTGGCCCGCGGCGTCATGGCGGTGACCTACGCGTTCCTGTTCACCCTGGTTTTCTTCATGCTGTACTACCGCGTGTTCGGCATCATCACCTCGATCGCGCTGCTGTTGAACCTGGTGATCGTGGCGGCCGTTCTGTCGCTGTTCGGCGCTACCATGACCTTGCCCGGGTTTGCAGGCCTTGCACTGTCGATCGGCCTGTCGGTGGACGCCAACGTGTTGATCAACGAGCGAATACGCGAGGAGCTGCGGGCCGGCATGCCGCCCAAAAATGCGATTGCCGAGGGCTACATCAAGGCATCCGGCACCATCTTCGACTCCAACGTCACCGGCATCCTGGCGGGCGTGGCGCTGTTCGCGTTCGGCTCCGGGCCGCTGAAAGGCTTTGCGATCACCATGGTGATCGGCATCCTGGCCTCCATGTTCACCGCCATCACCGTTTCCCGCTCAATGGCCGTGCTTGTCTACGGCAAGCGCAAGAAACTGAAGACCATTGCCATCTGACGGGTATCCCCAGACATGAAAATATTCCCGCTCACGCTTATCCCAAGCAACACCAACATCGACTTCATGCGCATGCGCTATGTGTCGCTGTCGATTGCGGCACTGCTGTTCGTGGGTGCGCTTGGTTTGGTCGCGGTCAAGGGCTTCAACTTCGCACTGGATTTCACCGGCGGCACGGTGGTGGAGCTGCGCTTCGCCCAGCCTGCGAACGTCGAGGAAGTCCGCAGCCGCGTGGCTGACGCTGGTTTCGGCAGCGCCCAGG
>Ga0136636_10002946_pt1 | contig 10176 bp, 11 predicted proteins | sample AntDrymUQ8522106_2_FD_104653 | JGI IMG/M metagenome (GOLD analysis project Ga0136636, IMG submission 104653) | Polar desert sand microbial communities from Dry Valleys, Antarctica - metaG UQ852 (21.06) | ecosystem: Environmental > Terrestrial > Soil > Desert | place: Antarctica: Dry Valley... | reverse complement strand
GGTGGTGGCGATGAAATGAAACTGACTTTTAGCTTAACCGAAAAACAAACTGTCTTTCTAAAAATATATGATATTCAGGGAAGAGTTTTAGTTGACAATACTCTATCCGATGTTTTAAATCAAACCTATTCTTTTGATCTTGGTATTCAGGGATCAGGCATTTACATAGTTCGTGTGGCTTTAAAAGATCAAGTATCTGCAACCAAAGTATTTCTTAACGGTAAATAAAATTTGTAAATTTGGATATGAATTACATAAGGAATTATATAAATATTGAGAGAGAGATTCTTTCCGGAAATCCGGTCTTCAAGGGAACAAGAGTTCCTATTCAAACCTTATTTGATCATCTCGAAAAAAACATAGCCTTAGACGAGTTCGTGAGCGATTTTCCGACCGTTAAAAAAGCTCACGCCATTGCCGTTATAGAAATAGCTGGTAAACTATTGACTTCCAAAAATATTGAGCAACTGTATGAAACTGCTGCTTGATGAAAATCTCCCCAAGCAATTAAAACAAGATTTAAAAGAACATGATTTACGCGAATGACTAAAAAAAGAATTGCAATTTTATATGGCGGCCGGTCGGTAGAGCATGGTGTATCGATCAATTCGGCTCGTAATATTTTTCAGTACATTGATCAATCCCAGTTCGAACCTGTTCCCATTGGCATATCCCTTAAAGGTGTTTGGTATAAAACTGATACTATAACAAAAGAAGTTGAAGCCGGAGAAGAACTGTCCCTACAACTAAATCCGCAGGCGCCAGCGTTTACATCAAAGTCTGGAAAATCATTTACTGTTGATATGGTTTTTCCGGTTTTACACGGCACCGATGGCGAAGATGGAAGTATTCAGGGTTTATTAAAAGCCATGGACATTCCGATGATCGGAACTGGAGTTACAGGCTCAGCCATGTCGATGAATAAATTGGTGGCCAAGCGACTGCTGAAAGAAGCAGGCTTACCTGTCAATAAATTTCTATTCTCTTACCATGCGCACACTAAACAATTTTCATTTGAAGAAATTGAAAAAGAGTTGGGTCTTCCATTCATGGTGAAGTCTGCCAGTCTTGGTTCTTCCGTTGGAGTTTCTAAAGTAAAGTCAAAAGAAGATTTTAAGAAAGCTGTTGATGAGTCGTATCGCTATGATGATTGCGTTCTGTTTGAAGAATTTATTGATGGTCGTGAAATTGAATGCGCGATCTTAGGCAACGACCCTGCCGAGGCATCGTTGCCCGGAGAAATAATTATCAGCAGTAAGTACGATTTCTATACGTTCGATGCGAAGTATGTAGACGGTGCCGCAGTATCCATCGATGTGCCAGCAAAAATAGACGCCAGCATTGCAGAAAAAATCAGGGAGGTATCCGTTAAGGCTTATCAAGCATTGGGATGCGAAGACTTCTCGCGAGTTGATTTATTTCTTACTAAGAGTGGAGCCGTATATGTAAACGAAATCAACACCATACCCGGCTTTACTAATTCAAGTATGTTCCCGATGATGTGGAAAGAGCGTGGTATTTCATTTGCCAATTTGATTACACGATTAGCAGAACTCGCGGAAGCACGTTATAAAAAGTCGAAACGTGTAGTGCGGGATTATCAATCAGCATTAAATTTTTAAGAATGAAGGTAGACCCATTATTTAAAAGAAGTACTGTTGGCGGTTTGCTCATGAGTATTGCAATTACGCTGGGTAGTATTTTAATTATTGCTATCCTGTATTTCTACGTTTACTTGCCCTCAATTACCAATCATGGAGAATCTATTACAGTTCCAGACCTGACAGGCATGGGTGTTGAAGAACTTGAAACCTTTCTCACCAAAAATGATCTTCGCTTTGCTATAAATGACTCAGCCTTCTCGAGCGAATATCCGCCATTGGCTGTATTGCGACAATTTCCCCAGCCCGGATCTAAAGTAAAGGAAAACCGGGTAATTTATGTATCGCTAAATAGAGTTGCTCCGCCCACCTTGCCCCTTCCAGATTTAGTTGATCGGTCTTTAATAAACGCTGAGGTGGTTTTAAAAAGCATTGAAGTAATACGCGGTCGAATATTATATGTTCCCGATCCTTTCCGCAATCTTGTAAAGGAAGTACATTTCGAAGGAAAGAAAATTGAGCCCGGCACACGCATTACCAAAGGTGCCATTATTGATTTAGTGGTTGGCGATGGTAACGGACCTGCAGACTTTACAATCGGAAATTTGTTAGGCGATTCGTTTGAGACTGCAAAATTCAAACTAATGGGTTGGAACCTGCATTTAGGTAGTGTACAAATCCCGGTAGGCATGGATACTACCGGGCTGGAACCTTTCGTTTATAAACAATATCCTGCGCGGGGAGATTCTGTGCGCGTAGGCGACCCAGTTGATGTATGGCTTGGTCCAAAAGGATATGTGGAAGAAGAGGGCGAAAATGATTCAGATTCGAACGAAGATGATGAAGCAGAAAAATAAACAAACCTTGTGAATCGGTTAGTTTTCTCTATACTACTTTGCTTTTATACAATCACTGGCTTTGGCCAGCTGATTCTGGTTCCTATTCAAAAAGAAAATAATTCTAAACAAAGAAGCGCAGCGCGCACCCGGTCAGTCGATCCTATCGTATTACCTTTTTGGGATGACTTTTCCGCAAGTCGAAGCGGCTACGCAGATTCTACCAAATGGCAGTATGGTAACTCAGTTTGGGTGAACTCGGGCATGGGTATTAATCCCCCCTCCCTAAATGTCGTTACGTTTGATGGACTTGATTCATTGGGTAAGCCATACAACGTCAATGATATACTTGCAAAAGGTTTTGCGGATAAACTTATCTCGGCACCTGTACGCATGGCTTTACCAAGCGCTTCAGAACGCGCTGCTATTTCTATGACATTCTTCTACCAGTATCATGGCAATGGTGAGCCGCCAGACATGGGCGACATTATTCGATTACTCTTTAAAAATGATGCGGGCGCATGGGAAGTAGTGTGGTCGAAAGAAAATGATGGTACATTAGAAAAAGATAAATTCGTTCGCGTTACCATTCCAATCACAGCCAATAAATTCTTTCACGATAGTTTTCAATTTCAGTTTCAAAATTTTGCAAGACTCTCCGGGCCTTATGATACATGGCATATGGACTACATTTATATTGGCAACGGAAAACCACAAACAGCCCCTGTTACACCGTTGTTTCCCGATCGTACGATAACAACTCCGTTTACATCCCTCTTCCCAACTTACCGGGCTATGCCGATAAAACATTTTTTTTCAGATCCCGCAGTCAATTTAATAAAACCTTCTATTACTATTACTAACCTGCGGCAGGATCAGGTTGCAGGTAACGGACAACCCGTTAGTTACAGTTCAAAAGCTTCCATTTACATGATTAAAAAAGGTGAGTTGCCTGTAACACTTAACCCAACGTTAGATGTAAATAGAAACATTGGCAGTGAACTTACTTTCAATATTCAACGCAACGTTGTTTTGCAATCTATTCCCAATCCTGCTACCTTCAATGCTGATGCCGACTCCATTAATATTCTGTTAAAAATTGATTTTGATACAGGTGATGATAAAATAAAAACTCCTACTGAAGGTGATTATGACTTTAATGTTTTCAACCCACTCAAATTCAAAAGTAATGACAGCTTAAGTGCGCAGTTTATTTTGTCAGACTATTATGCTTATGATGATGGCTCAGCAGAATATGGAGCCGGACTAAATCAAGCCGGAGCTCAAATCGCTTACCAGTTTGATCTGAAGACTCCAGATGTTGGATCCATTGTAGCTGTGGATATTTATTTTCCACGCTTTGGCGATGAATCGAATCAGATCATTCAATTTCAGATTTTGAAAAACTTAACCACCAGCGTTTCTGATATTTTATATCAGGGTAATATTCCGATACAACGTAATTCGCAAAATAAATTCTGGCGCATTCAAATCCCTATTGATGCCCAACCCATTCTTGTTAAGGATAAATTTTACATTGGTTGGAAACAATTATCCTCCGCAGTAATTGCAGTTGGGCTGGATAAAAATACCGACTCAGGAAGTATGATCTACTCTAACATCAATGGCACGTGGGAACAAAATCTAAACCTTGCCGGAAGTTTAATGATACACCCCATCTTTGGTGAAAGTGATGGTGTAATCTCTGCCGCGGAAGATGAAGTTCTTTTGGAAGTATATCCGAATCCAACAAAAGGAGTTTTTCATATCTCCGGAGTAGTGGATGATGTTGATCTTTTTGATCTTACCGGAAGAAAAATCCCAATCTTTATTGAAAAGCAAACCGAAACAACAACTGTTACTATCTCGGCACCAGCAACAGGTATGTATGTGCTACGAACTCTGCAAAATGGCACTTGGCTGAGTAGCAAATTGATTGTGAACTAATTTTTATCAAACTTACACGCTCATTCACTTTGCCACTGTTTACACAGATGGTCACAGATCTATTTATCCAATATGCCAAAATTTGAAATCAGTGCAATCTGTGGCAGCTCTTAACTCGTCACTCCCCCACTAACCGACTGAATCATTTCTAGTGGATTAGGTGTGAAACATAGAATAAAAATAATCAGCGCAAGCCAACCTAACATTATACGGCCTGAACTAAGCGGTTGCTCATCTTCAGAAGGTGGATGCTGAATACCAATAAACCGGCCAATCAGAAATGCAAACAGCAACCAGCCTGAGTAGCCCTGAACCGCAGGAAAAACAGTCACAATAAGGTATTGAATCGCAAACAAACCAAGTGCATACATCCACGTATCCTTTGTGCTTAATCGAAGACCGCGCATAGCAAAATAATGAAAGCCAACAAATAACGGAATCTTATAAATGAGCACTTCGAGCCCTTCGGAAGGATGCACATAACCAAGGCCCGCGTAAAAGAGGAACCCTAAAAAAACTAAGGAAGCTATTCTGCGATGCCACTTATACCCGGCCAAACCATACAGAACATGGCCACCATCTAACTGACCAATTGGTAATAAATTGATACTGGTAAACACAAGCGATAAAAATCCGGCAAATATAAATGGATAATGTATGAGTTCGTGAACGTTTGGTAACCGAACGGGATCGGCCACAAACTTTTCGAAAAATAAGAACAATAAATTTTTTCCGAGATAGATATTTAGTGTGCCTTCCGGCAAGAACCCAGGGGCATAAACATAGTTTGCATAGTCTAATCCATATTGTTCATACTCAGGATGAATTTGAAAAATGTATTCAGGTGGCGGCAGATGGGTGAATCCGTAAAACAGAAAACCCAGCGCAACTACAAACCCAGCCAATGGACCAGCAATGCCGATATCAAAATTCTTTTTGGTGGAGCCAACATGTTGCTTCAGGCGAATAAGTGCGCCCAGGGTTCCAAGCATCATGGGTATTGGCGGCAAAGGAATGTAGTATGGAAGCGATGTTTTTACCCGATTGTAGATTGCGGTAAAGTAATGTCCAAACTCATGCGCTGTAAGAATAGATAGAAAGCAGATTGAATAAGGCAATCCAGAATAGAAATCCGCCCAGGAATAATCACCGGCAAGTATATTTTTTCCATGCGTCCATTCGGCCCCCGCCAACGTGGTGGTGATGAACGTGACGATAAACAAGGAGGCATGTATAAGGGCAGTCTTAAGTTTTGGATTCATGGAAAAAGAGAGAAAATCAGATCAGGGTGTTGTACATGAAACGTTTGAATGCCCACCTTGTTTGCACCTGCGAGATTATCTTTATTATCATCTAAAAAAATAGTCGATTCGGCAATTAAATTATTCTGCGAAAGGACATGCTTGTAAATAGCCACATCGGGTTTGCTCAATTTGAGTAAATGCGAATAGTAAGCCCGGTGAAAATAATGATCGATCGCGGGATGACCGGTGAGGTCATTTACAATGCCGTTAAAACATTGCAAATGAATGTTGTTGGTGTTGCTGAGCAGATAGATTGCAAACTTTTGCTTCAGGCGAATCAGTAACTCGATCCGTTCCATGGGGATGTCGAGCAACATGGCATTCCAGGCTGCATCCAATTGGGCATCCGATACTTGCAGGTTCAACGATTCACGCAAGTGGCTGCGAAAATCGGCATCTGTAATCAATCCTTTTTCATAGTCATGAAAAAACATCCCGTGATGGACGATTGATTTTATTTCTTCTACCGACTTACCACTTAGCTCGGCAAACGCCTGATGCGTTTTTTCCACAGAGAGATTGATAATTACTCCCCCTAAATCGAAAATGATATTTTTAATCCCTGCTGGCGTCAAAACAAATTGTGTATTATCGTTCAAATATGTAAAATTGCACTCCCAATTAATAACCCGACTTCAAATATAAGGTTATCAGTTTAAAGAGGGCCCATAGCTCAGCTGGTTAGAGCACTTGACTCATAATCAAGGGGTCGCTGGATCGTGCCCAGCTGGGCCCACTAGTCGTAAAGATCGTGCCCTTCCGAGAGCTATCGGGAGGGCTCACTTTTTTTCTCCATGTTGGTATCATGCTACTACATACTATTCAGTAGAAAACTTAACAAGTTTTACGTAGGCAGCACAGTTTCATTCCCGGAAAGATTAATCGAATATGATACATGCGCATGTGGCACCTCTATATTCACTGCCGCAAGTGATGACTGGGAGGAATTTATGGTAACCGATTGTAGATCATCTATTGAGCAGGCTAAAAAACTTGAAGCACACATCAAAAGAATGAAGAGTAGAAAGTATATCCGCGATCTTAAAATTTACCCTGAAGAAATAACAAAATTAAAAGACAAGCATCGGTCTGTATAAAGACGTCCATAGCTCTCCCGAAAGCTTTTTCATAGTTATAATTAATTATCTATCGAACTACCTGTACCCACCCTTTATAGCTTCTGCAACTTCCCGGCACTACTTCATAATAGAAGGTTCCTGTCGAAATATCGTCCTCAGTTAAAGGCCAGTTATTTTTATAGACTTCTGAGTAAAAAACTTCCTTACCCCAGCGGTTTAAAATTTTAATCCGCGCGCCTACCGGCACATCTCGCAGCACGTTGTCTTCAGCATCAAGTAGAACTACCTGTAGGTAATCATTCAGGTTGTCGTTGTTGGGTGTTACTACATTAGGGATAGAAACGCGATTATACGAATGTAGCGTAATTGTATCCATCGCAACTCCACATTCATTGGCAACGGTAACCCAATACGTACCGACTTCCGTTGGCATCAACACAGAATCCCTTGAGCCTGTTGACCATTCATAACTATCTTGATTGCCACCAGCATTAAGTTGATAAAATACTTCACACAATGTTGTGTCGCGCCCAAGGTTAACAACCGGAATACTTAGAGTACTTATTTTTATCACATCGGCAGCCGAACACCCAAATTGATTTTTTACCGTGACTGAATAACTCCCTGCGTTCATGACCGCATTGAAACGATTCTGTGAGCCATCACTCCAATGATACTCTGCATGACCCGCTCCGGCATCAAGCAATAGCTGCACACCTTTGCAAATTGTTGTGTCTGCACCCAGGGCTGTTGTGGGCAATGGGTTTACAAAAACCGTAATCGTATCCGAAACAAACAACCCACAGTTTTTACCCGATACTCTGTAGGTTGTATTTATCGTTGGCTTTACTTGTAGCACCTTTCCCGGACTAATTACCGTAACGGTATCAACTAGTTTTGTCCAATGAACATCTTCCAACTCACTGGTTGCTGTTATGGTAGCTGTTTCATTCATACAAATAGAATTGTTACCGGTAAGCACAAAGGTTTTATCTACAATTAGGCGCACAGAAACATCCTCAACAAAATAATAAGCAGACTCGTAACTGTTAGAGATGGGTTTGTAGCCACCTTTATCAATCACCTGAATTTGATTATCCGTTTTAAAATTGCCAATTGTAAAATAGGTGCTGGCTGCTGTCGCTTTATAAACTCCTGAAATACGCACCCAAGTAGTGCTGGTTATAATCTCATTTTCAACAATTTGTGGCGTATAGGGTAAAGATCCTATCGTTGGATTATAGTCCAGAAACTCAGGCGAAAAATAGATTCCCAAACCATTACAGGCATAACGGGGCTGCCCTGCTACTGCCACGTGCATCTCCACACAATAGGATTGCCCTATTACTAAAGGAGTTGTTAGCCGACCCTGAATATACTCCCGATATTCTTCATTCTTGTAGTACGTGTAGATGCCGGCAAACCTGCTTCCGGTGCGGGGTAATATAGAACCGACTCTTGGATTTAATTGATTAATATCCATTCCTGAATCTGGCATGGAACCGTAACAAGCTTTGTTGGGTATTTGAGTAGAGAACACATCGGCTGTGCTGTTGTTGGGGATGTTCCATCCATAAACATTTGTAGAATAAAAATAAGGCAAAATGGTAAAGTCACATTGAGGCTGACCCACCTCAAAACTGGGGTTGTCAACTAAGTTTTGGCTGTAGGTATAACTACTCATAAGCACAAAACAAATTGTTTTAAGAGTGGAAATATTTTTTTGAATCCATTTCAAGCATTCTAAGTTAACTATAAATACCTTCACACATTTATCTCCAAACTCTATCGCAATCTGAATATGATTGGCAACACCATTCTCGATTTTACTGCTCTGCCTTTGTGCGAGGCCGGCTGCCAGTTTTGTTGTTGCATACAGGCTTGCACAGCTGCCTCATCGCATCCGCTACCTATGCCCCGTAATACTTTGGCCTGTGCAGGTGTGCCGGTTTCATATACTTCAAACTGCACAAACACGGTTCCCTCCACCCCGTTTCTGCGGGCTGGTTTAGGGTAAACAATATTTTTACCAACCCCGCTGTAAAATGCTTGCATACCACCCTTGTACTCTGCTGGGCTTTGAGTTAAAATATAAATAGTATCACTTGCTGATACTACATATCTTGCAAGTTGAACGGAATCTTTCACTTCAACATAAACTGTCTCTTCATTCTCGTTGTCAGTAATAAAACCGGTACCATTGTGCAGCACACTTGCTCCTTCTTCCGACCAATACTCAGCGAACAGTTCATCCTCCCCGCGATGGATTATGACGCTGCGTGGTTCGCCTGTCTTATAGTAACTTTTGTGCACGCCTGTGGGCAGGTCGTTAGCGTAAAGCCCAGCCCGCTGTAGGTTTCCATTCTCATAATAGAAGGTAGCCTCCCCATCACGTACAAGCTTGGGGCTTACCTTGCTGCATATGGCAACCATCTGCAATTGGTTGGGCGACCGATAAAAATCCTTCACCAGAAACTTGTCTCGCTGTTGCTCAACAGTGCGGTAATAAATTGCCCGGGTACTGTCTTTTACTGGCTGCCAGTCCGCATCAAAATATTGCTTTTTGTTTGCTGGTTTCTTTTGGCTTTGGCCAAGCAGAGGAATACTTACCAGAAAAATAATTAAGAACTGATTGGCAAGGCTTTGTATTGCAAGTTTCATTTAGATCAAACTATAAATTCATTGTTAATACCACTCATTTGTTAAACGCCACCGCCAGGTAAAAATGAAACAGCCGATTTTTAACACCTCCGCCATGGTTCGTGTCCCCACGAACCAAACTTAATTCTAATTCAAAACTCAGCCCTCAAGTCCTTTATAAAATCAAAATCCTTGATTCCTAACTCGTAAAACCTTGCCGTGGAATATTTATATTCACACATATCCTCCGCCAATTGCCAATGTCCGGCCAATGGATTAGCATGTATGTAATCTAACTTTTGATATGCTACTGATTTGGTAAATAAAGGTACAGCAAGTGAATCTCGTTGCCAGAATTCATAATTTTTATTGCTGGCATCAACGCGAAAATCTTCCAATGCATGCGGACTTTCCGCGGTTAACAACTTTTTAAATTCATGTGCCGTGTACTTTAAAAACGAGCCCTGTGATGATTCCTTGCCGTTACTTTCAAGCACTCTCCAAATCAAATGAATGTGGTTGGGCATAATAACGAATGCAAATACTTCAATTTTACTGTGTTTGCTCAAATATGCCAATGAACCAATAACCAACTCTTTATACGCTTCTTTTTCAAGCAGGTGCTGCCACTTATTTATGGTGGCTGTCCAAAAGTATATCTCACCTTTCTCAATGTATGACTTCCGCTTATACTCGAATATACTTGTTTCCATTGTTCAAATTCCTTTAACTAATCTGTGGTTCGTGCGGACACGAACCATGGCTGAGG
>Ga0136636_10002944_pt1 | contig 10178 bp, 6 predicted proteins | sample AntDrymUQ8522106_2_FD_104653 | JGI IMG/M metagenome (GOLD analysis project Ga0136636, IMG submission 104653) | Polar desert sand microbial communities from Dry Valleys, Antarctica - metaG UQ852 (21.06) | ecosystem: Environmental > Terrestrial > Soil > Desert | place: Antarctica: Dry Valley... | reverse complement strand
TATGCCCCGCTGGTGCACTTGGCCGACGGCGGCATGGGCAGCGTCTGGCTGGCCGAAGGCCAGGGCGGTCTGGTGGTGATCAAGACCATCAAGGCCGACCGTGCAGGCGCCGGCGAGGGCTCCCTCGAAACGGAATTCCACCGCCGCTTCGAGCGTGAAGCGCGCATCACCCGCAGCCTGCTTCATCCCAATGTGGTGCAGTGCCTGGATAGCGGCTGTGCTGCGGATGGCACTATGTTCATGATTTTGGAATACGTCGATTCCGGCGACCTGAAGGACTTAGTGGAAATGAAGGGTGGACTGTCCGAGCCCTTGGCCCTGGCGCTGATGCATCAGGTCGCTGATGGACTGGCCGAGGCCAACCGCGTGCATCTGGTGCATCGCGATATCAAGCCACCCAACATTTTCGTCGGCCACGATGGGCGGGCCAAGCTGGCAGACTTCGGCATCGCCCGCAGCACCGAGGCCTCACGCACCATGCTCACCATGCAGGGCGCGATTGTCGGCAGCCCGCTGTATATGGCGCCCGAGCAGATCATGTCGGCGCCTGACCTGGACATCCGCGCAGACATTTATGCGTTGGGCTGCGTACTGCATTATTGCCTGCTCGCCCGCGCGCCTTACGACGGAAAACTGCAGGAGATCCTGCATCAGCATATCAGCGGCCCGGTGCCCGACGTGCGCGCCCTCCGGCCGGGGCTGTCTGAGCATGCCGGTCGGATCATGGCCCGCTGCATGGCCAAAGATCGCACGGCCCGTTATGCCTCACCAGAGGAACTGTGCACCGACTTGGCCGCCGCCCTGGCCGGCCTGGGCGTCAGCCCCGGCAGCGCGCATCACCAGGATTCTACCGCCAGCGGCGATCTGTCCGGTGCTGGCGAAGCAGGCTTCCGCCGGACCAGCGGCAGCGACGCCACCCTCGTCGCAGACCTGAATTCAATCAGCTCGCTGGCGACACGTACCCCGACCGAACCAGATGCCCTGCGCACCATGACGGCCAACCTGCTGGCGCACGAACTGGAGGTGCTCGAGCGTGTCAGTGCCACCGCCGCCTCAGCCAAGGACCCCGGGACCCAGGCGACCCTGATGCTGGGCGCACACCCGGGCGCGACCCAGGCGACCCTGCTGGCGCCGACTAGTAACGCAGAGCGCTATGACGGTGCGGTCCGCAGCGCCATCACCGAGGCCTGGATCGACCTCGTGCCGGTGGCGGCGGGCGATCCCACCCACGTGGTGCTGCTGGCCAAACCGATGCTGCTGCTGGGCAAACTGCGCGAAGCACCGGTGGACCTGTGCCTGCGCAATTATCCAGTCGCCGTGCACAAGGACGCCTGCACCCGCATCAGCCGGCAGCACGCCAGCCTGCGTTATGACGCCCTGGCGCAGACTGCCATGATCGAGGACTTGAAGAGCCCCAATGGTTCCATGCTGGACGGTGTCACCCTGGATGGTGGCCGCCCGGCACCGCTGCCCCTGGATACGGATTCGATCCTGGCCGTCGCCGGCACGGTGATCCTGTGGCTGCGTCCCTTCCGTCGTCGGGGTCTGGTCATGACCGTGATGGATGGGGCCGCGGGCAAGATTCCGGGCGAGGTGCAGCAATCTTGCGGTCTGGAGCGTGACCACGCTCTGGATGCGGTGGTGATCACGCGGCCGGAAAACCGTCCTGAACAGGCCTTCGCCCAAGTACTGCGCCGCCTGACCATCGGCGGCCCGGGGGCCGAACTGGTCCTGGCCGGAGCCCGCACCAAGGCCGCTGTCGAGGTCGCCCGCTATGCCGGCAAGTGGTGGTGGCGCGTCGCCGGCCCCGGCGCCTGGCGCCCGCTAGCGGTGGGCACGGTGCTGGATTGCGGTGGGCGGCAATTGCGGGCAGAGGTCGGAAGCTACGAGCGGTTTTAACGGCGGCGGCCGGTTCCTGGGAGCGCCGAGTTGCACTCGGCTCGCTGACTACTGCCGGTGCTGCCGAGTGCGACTCGGCGCTCCCAGCTCCACCGTGATGCCATTGACCGGGTCGGAAGCACTCCACCGTCCCGGCACCGGAGCACGCCATGGTCCATCTTGATCGCCTCACCACCCGCAGCGGCGATAACGGCAGCACCGGCTTGTCGGATGGGTCGCGGGTCGCGAAGTGCCATCCGCTGATCACCGTCATCGGCACGGTGGATGAAGCAGGCAGCTTACTCGGCGTGGTCGCCTGCGAAGACCTGCCGGCAGCGGTGGCGGCAGAACTGCCGCGCATTCAGAATGACTGCTTCGATCTTGGCGCGGATCTGGCCACGCCGCCGGGTGGTCAGTACGAGGATAAGATCCCGCGCGTCAGCAGCGCCCAGGTCGAACGTCTTGAGGCGGCGGTGACGGCGGCCACGGCCCAGCTCCAACCCTTGAAATCCTTCATCCTGCCGGGCGGAACCAAGGCTGCGGCCTGGCTGCATCTGGCGCGCACGGTGGTGCGCCGGGCAGAGCGCGAGTTGGTCGCGGCGCAGCAAGAGATGCCTGAACGGATCTTCAATCCGTGCTGCGTGCAGTACCTCAATCGCCTCTCGGACCTGTGCTTCGCCTGGGCACGCCTGGCCAATGACGGCGGCAAGGCGGATGTGCTGTGGGTGCCCGGGGGGAACCGGGGTCGGTAGTTTCGAGTTTCGAGTTTCGAGGAACACCCTCGATGTCGCCTTGGCGGTTCTTCTCGCCTATGCCACTTGGCCACCCGCCGTCAGGTCTTTTTCACGCCCGCAGCCCGTCCTCGAAACTCGAAACTCAATGCACCCCTGTCTCAGCTTCTACTGCCCGCAGCCGGTGGTGCGCGATGATTCGCCGGTACGTCTGGAGCGCTTCCCCCGCAGTGTGCATGCGCTGTTGAAAGATCAGTTCGGGCCGCTGGCCAATCTGCGTTCATCGGCGGGCTGCGGCGTGTTTTTTGCGACCGACAGCCCCTGGATCGATCTGCAATTGGCACGTCTGCGGCATCATCAGATGGCTTCATGCGGGGTCGCCATCGAGGTACAGCACGAGGATGGTTGGCGTGGCGTCGACAGCGCGGACCTGCGTGAGCGCGAGGGCGACCTGACGGTGCGTCTGCCCACCGGTCTTGAACGCGGTGGGCCAGTGCGCCCGGTGGTCTGCTGGCTGCCCTTGATCAGCACGGTGGCGTTTGCTGGACTCGCGGTGGCCGAGGGCGCGCAGGTCGAGGCCGTGGCGGCGCCTGCCCCGACCTGGCTGGCCCTGGGCGACAGCCTGACCCAGGGCTTCATCGCCCAGTCGCCTCTGGCGGCCTGGCCGCACCGCCTGATGCGGGCCTGGGATGCGCCGGGCTGGAATCTTGGCGTCGGTGGCCTGCGTATCGAACCCGAAGCAGTGGCCTGGGCCCTGGCGGCGCAGCGCTGGCCCCTGGTGATCATCGCCCTGGGCTCGAACCATTGCTGGAAGGATGCGGACGTCGCCACCGTCGCGCCGCGCGCCGAAGCACTCGCGCGCCTGGCCTTGGCTGGTGGCCATGGTCAGGTGGTGTGGTGCCTGCCGCCATGGAAGCCCTGCGAAGACGGTAAAGGTCCGCCTGAGTTTGCCGGCGTCCCTTTGGATCGCAGCACCGCCGCGCGCATCGCCACCGTGCGCGCAACCCTGCGCGAGGTGCTGAGTAGTTTTCCAGCCATCACCCTGGTCGAAGACCTGATGCCCCATGACCACCGCGTCTACCCAGATGGCCTGCATCCCACAGCCTTTGGCCTAGCGACATACGCGGCAGGATTGCTGCCGATGATGACCTCGCGACTCCGCGACCCCGCGACCCCGTGACGGCAGTCATCGCCCCAGTTCCATCGTCACCTCCGCGCCATCCTCCACGCGCGTCATGCGCATGAGGTCAGGGGCGAAAGCCAGGCGGATGGTGCGGCCGTCGCGGCAGCGATAGGTCCAGGTCAGCAGCGCGCCGGTGCTGCTGTCGTTGGGCACGCCGAGCACCTTGCGCACGGCGTCCGGGCTCATGCCGGTGCGCAGAGTGCCCAACAGCGCGGCGTCGATGCCGCCCGTGCGGGGTGCGCCGGTCTGGTCCGGCCGGGTGGCGCTGGTGCCCAAGGCCACGGTGCCGATGGCGATGCGGTCGCCACTGCGCTCCAGGCGCAGGGTCAGCAGTTGGCGCTGCTCATCCGGCCGGCCCCAGTTGGTGTAGACCGTGGCGGTGACCGTGGTGGGGCCGAGGACAGTCTGCTGGCGATTGCCGAAGAAATGGCAACCGATGCGGAAGAGGCCGGCCGGGGCGCGGCGGATCAGGTATTCCTCTGGTCCGTAGCCCTGGGTGCAGTCGGCGCTGACCAGCCCGCCGGAGCGGGTGCGATTGTGGCCGTAGAAGGCGTGCTCGCCGTCGCTCTGGTCGATGTGCAGGTCGACGTCAGTGCCGTCAGTGTCCCAGGCCAACACCACGCGCAGGTCGCAATCAAGCTGGCCGACCAGGCGTGAGTCCAGGGTCGGCGTGGCGGGTGCCTGGTCCCAGGTGCCGGCGCGGGCCATCACCAGCAGCCGGTTGAGTTCTTCCAAAGCGATCAGTTCGACCTCGACCAGGCGGTCCCAGCCGCGCAGCACCTCATCGACGTTGCCCAGGCGGTCGGCGTCGAGGGGATCGCGTTCGACTACGCGGCGGAGCAAATCCATAGCTTCGCTCAGGTCGGCGCCGCGATGATCCCGTTGCGCCCGCTCGGCCAGCACCGTCGCCAGGTCGCGATGGCTGGCGGCCTCGTCGGGGCGCAGGCGCAAGACGCGCCGCAGCATCCACACCGCCTGATCCAACTCTCCGGCTTCGCGCAGGCGCCAGGCATAGACCCGCAGCACATCCGGATGATCAAGGCGCAGCTCAGCCAGGTTCGACAGGACCCGCAGGCCCAGGGGCCGATCCAGCGGCAGCAGGTAACCGGCGCAATCGAGGATGAAGGCCGGGCCGTCGTAGAGACGGCGCTGGGTCAGCCAGATTTTTTCGCGCTCCGCCGGTGCCGCTTCGCGCAGCGCGATCAGCCAGGGCGTTCGCGGATCCCAGGCAGTGATGGCGATGGTGGCAGGTGCGCTGTCCGCGCGCGAGCCGAACATGGCGGATTTTGACGACCGCCGGCTGAATTGACCGCTCGCGCCTTCACCGGCACCGATGGCCCCAAAGGCAGCTGCTCCGTCCTGCTCGCTCTCGGTGGTGGCATCTTCTGCATGGCCTTGGGGCCCGGCACTGGCGGTGGTGGGCGTCGGTGTGGTCTGCGGCGCGGCCGGCGGTACGTCGGCCCGGATGCCTGGCATGGGCATGTCTATCACCGGGGCCACGCCGTTGGCATTGGAGATCTTGTTGCCGGTATACCACCTCAAGCGCGCCTGCCATTGCCCGACCAGACGCTCACGCTGCGCGGCGCGCGCGCCGGTCCACCGATCCTGGCGACCCTTGAGCGCCAAGAGGTACTGCTCGCGCAGAGCGGGGCGCTGCTCGGACGGGGCTATGCCATAGCGCAGATGCTGGTCCAGGGTCTCCAGCACCAGCAGCGAGCAGCCCGGCGTGACCACGCCATAGCGCTGACCGAGAAACAGCAGTTCGTCCCGGTGCCGCTGCGGGAAGACGCCCAAGGTCGCGCAACGCGCCCCGGCCCAGGCCCGGGCCAAAACCGAACCGCTGGCCATGGCAGGCAGGGTCACCGGCACGCCATCCACGGTCACCGTGCCAGTGGCCTGCACGCGGGCCAGCAGCAGGGCCCGGTCGCCCTGCAGGGTGCTGGTGATTTCGGCCAGCACGCCCGGCCCACCCGCTAATATCGGCAGCACCGGCGCGGGGCCTTGTAGGGCGGCAGTGGCTTCTTCGACGCTGGGTGCGGCGACCACGCACCCGCCGCTGAGCGCGGCGATCAGGCGGGCCGCCGCCAGGTCGCGGGCCGACTCGCTGACCAGGGGCCACACCGGCACATCGCCCAGCAGCGGCAGGGACTCGTCCAGGGTGGTCAGGCAGTCGCCGGTCAGCAGCCAGCGGTCGACGCCGGGCACCGAGTTGCCGCGCAAATCCAGGGCGCCCAGGCGCGTGCCGCCGTCATAGGCCAGGCCATCCAGGCGGGCCAACAAGGCGGTGGCGTCGGTGAAGGTTTCGGGGGCGCTGACCGTGTCCCGCACCACCAGCAGGGATACCTTCGGCCGCCAAGCTGTCAGTACCCGCGACAGCACGGTGCGGTCCCGTTGGATGGCTGCCGGCGTCCGGCTGCCGCTGGCGTCCCAGGCCAGGCCAAGATGGCGCGGCGCCTTCTGTTTCACCGTGCGGGCCGGCGCGCTGATCGCCAGGAAGCGCTCGCCCAACAGCTCTTCGACCTGCACTTGCAGCGCCGGCAGGCGGGGCAGACGGATGCGCAGATCGTCGTCCGGAGTGACCTGGCGCAGCACGGCATGGGCGCGCTGGCCGTGCTCCCAGGTGGTGAGGGTCAGCGACCCGAAGCCACCGACCACGGGGGAAACGCCATTGGTGGCCAGGTCGACGTCGAGAACCAGTTCTGGCAGGGCCGTGCGCGGCAGGCGGATCTGGCAGGCGGCGCCATCCGCGCCGGTGGCCAGGGGCTGCACGCTGGTCACGCGGACGGTGCGCCGACCATTGGCGGGCAGGGGGAAGATGCGTGTCCGGAAGACATTGCCGCGCACCAGTTCGACCAGGCCGGGATCGATGCGCTGGCGGGCCTCAGCCGACAGGATCGCCCGCGCCTGGGCCGCCGGCACCGGCACGCCTGCGACCAGCTGCCCCTCCACGTCCAGGGCATAGCCCGCCACCGTGGCGTCATCGGCCAGGGGCAGGTCTAAATCCCCCGCCAGGGCGCGGCTGTTGGGATTGAAGAAGGTCATGGTCTGGTCGACTTCGGCGATCACCCCGCGCACCCGCACCGCGATCTGCAATTTTTCCAGGCGCGCGGGCTCCTCTCCACCTGGCATCTTCAGGCTGATGGGCGGCGGCACGTCGACCGCATGCAAAAGGAAGGTGCAGGTCAGGAGTAGCAGCAGGAACGGGCGCATGGGGTGATCCTCGTCCCTTAGACGGGCACCAGGCAGGACTGGTTCACCCAATTCCCGTGCGACTGCTCCTGAACCATGGCTCGCGCGTTGCGTTGCTACGCCGCCAGGGCGACACTGGAGCCATGTCCCGGCGCAGCCCGACCACGTCAAAGCCCGGCCCCAGTGGCCCCCCGGTGTTACGTTTGCATCTGCTGCAGCTCTTCGGCACGTTGCTGCTGATGAACCTGCTGCCCCTGGGGGTGATGGCGTATGTGCTGCTGATCTGGGATGACCAGGGCCTCCACCTGCGGCCGGGCCTGGATCAGCGGGTGCTGGGCGTTTTGGGCGTCAGCCTGGTCTGTTGCCTGCTCATCGCCATCAGCGGCTGGGTGCTCTTCCCCGTGGCGCGGTGGCTGCGGGACTGGCCCCTGTGGCATTTCACCCATCAGTCACGGATCATCTGGGTCATCCCCGCCGCCGTGGGCATGCTGCTGTGGGCCAGCCTGGGCATGCTGTGCCTGACTGTGAGCATCGGCGCAGTGTTCGTGATTGTCACCGGATTGATGCGCATCGCGGGGCATTAGCGGTTCAGGTGCGGCGCCCCTTTGCGTGCCGGGCGCGCCCTGTACCGTGCCCGCGCCCCTTACCCGGAGACATCCCATGGCCGCCCTCTCGGTCGCCAAATTTGGCGGCACCTCAGTCGCCACCGCCGCGCAGCTGCTCAAGGTCAAGGCGATCATCGATGCCGACCCGGCGCGCCGCCTGATCGTACCCAGCGCCCCGGGCAAGGCCGACCCCAAGGACACCAAGGTCACCGACCTGCTGTACCTCGCCCAGCAGCTCGCCAGCCAGGGCCAGGCCCTGGGCCAGGTGTGGGAGGCGATCGAGCGTCGCTTCCTGACCATCATCGCCGATCTGAAGCTGAGCCTCGACCTCAAGCCGGTGCTGGCCGAAGCGCGCCAACGCATCGAAGGTGGCGCTGACGCCGACTACGCCGCCAGCCGGGGTGAGGCCATCCACGGCCACATCGTTGCTGCCTTGCTGGGCGCCGAGTACGTCGATGCCGCCGAGGTCATCTTCTTCGGCAAGGCCGGCCGCCTGGACACCGTTCGCACCAATGCCGCACTGAAGAAACGTTGCAGCGGGAAGGGTCGTTTCGTGGTGCCGGGCTTCTATGGCACCGGCGCCAACGGTCAGCTCAAGACTTTCAGCCGGGGCGGCTCGGATGTCACCGGCAGCGTGGTGGCTGCCGCCTTGGGCGCGCGTATCTACGAAAACTGGACCGACGTCAGCGGCGTGCTGATGACCGACCCGCGCATCGTCAGCGAAGCCAAGGCGATCGCCGAGATCACCTACCGCGAGCTGCGCGAACTGTCCTACATGGGCGCCAGTGTGCTGCACGAAGAGGCGGTCTTCCCGGTCCGCGCCCAGCGCATCCCCATCAATATCAAGAACACCAACCGTCCTGACGATGTCGGCACCATGATCGTGTCCGAACGGGATGCGGGCCAGCAGGTGGTGGTGGGCATCGCCGGCACCAAGGGCTTCACCGTGTTCAACGTCGAGAAGGCGCTGATGAACGGCGAGGTCGGCTTCGGGCGGCGGCTGCTCGACATCTTCGAGCGCCATGGCATCTCGATCGAGCACGTCCCCACCGGCATCGACACCATCTCGGTGATCGTGGCGGACAAGCAGCTCAAGAGCAGCGACGGCAACGACCGCCTCGACACCCTGGTGGACGAGATCAACGCCACGCTGAAGCCCGACCGCGTGCAGGTCCAGCCCGGCTTGGCGCTGATCGCCACCGTCGGCCAGGGCATGGCCCAGGCCATCGGCACCAGTGCCCGCCTTTTCACCGCCCTGGCCAAGTCCCGGGTAAATGTGCGCATGATCGACCAGGGGTCTTCCGAACAGAATATCATCGTTGGCGTGGATGAGGCCGATCTGGCGGCCGCCATCACTGCCATCTACCGCGAGTTCGCGTGACCCAACGCCGCACCCTCATCGCCCTCGGCTTCGTCACCAAGGAGGGGGTGTCGTTCGAACTGAACTTCGACGGCTGGCGCCTGCTGAAGCCGCGCCAGATCGGTGAGAAGGACCTGCAAGCCGCGCGGGAACTGATGGTACGCTTTGAAACTGAACTTCCGCCGGTGCGCGATCCTGAAGATCCGCCGCCGACCATGCTTGAACTCGGCGAGTACGCCGCCGAGCGCTTTGCCCTGCGCATCAATCATCACCGCTACAAGCAGCGTAAATAGCGCTGTTTGTTGGTGACTGGCGTGTCTTGACCGGGCCGCAAACCGGCTGAATCCCACAGCATCGAGGGTCTGCAGTTGAAGCGTTCCTGGATCGGCCACGGTGTGTTCTGCGAGCAGTTCGGCCAGGTCGGCGCGCTGCCGGTGCGCGGTTTCCATCCCTGCTGTCTGGTCGAGGACATCGTCGTGGGGTGACTGGGGGACGGTAATCGCCGCGGCTGAGATAGACTGGCAGCCCCGGGCCACGTCAGGCCCGGCGCGCGCTTATGGCTGGCGCTGGTGCTTGACCCGCACCCGCAGTCCGTCGACCGTCGGGCATGTCCACTACGCTCGTCCCCTGCACCTGGCGCGCCTTGCCGGCCTACCGTCTGATCGGCACCCACCTGGAGGCCGTGGTCACCCTGGTCGGTGGCCACCTCGCCAGCCTCACCCGGCGGGGCGAGTCCCTGGATCCGTTCTGGCAGCCGTCGTGGCCGGGCCTGGATCCTGCGAACCTGGATGCGGCGCAGAGCGCCCGTCTCGGTGGGCCCGTGGCGGCACCACTGCTGGGCACCATCGTCGGCTCGACCTTATGCTGCGACCGTTTCGGACCGCCGCCCAGCGGCGAGGACAAGCCGGCCCATGGCGAGGCGTGCCGCACCACCTTTGCCCGGGTGCCCGATGGCCACCATGACCTGAGCGTAGATGGGTTGCTGCCCCAGGGCGCGTTGACCGTGCGGCGCAGTGTCCGGCTGGTGGCCACCACCTGCGTGCTGGTCACCACTGTGCGCCACGCCGGCGGTGCGCCGCGCGCGATCGAATGGTGCGAGCACACCAATATTGGCGGCGAATTTCTTGATGGCGTATCCTTTGCTGCGCCGCTTGATCGGGTGGTGATGACCAGCGTCCGCGATGACGCCGAGCGTTTTGGCGCCGGTCCGGTGGGACGCGCGGTGGACCTCG
>Ga0136636_10002943_pt1 | contig 10180 bp, 9 predicted proteins | sample AntDrymUQ8522106_2_FD_104653 | JGI IMG/M metagenome (GOLD analysis project Ga0136636, IMG submission 104653) | Polar desert sand microbial communities from Dry Valleys, Antarctica - metaG UQ852 (21.06) | ecosystem: Environmental > Terrestrial > Soil > Desert | place: Antarctica: Dry Valley... | reverse complement strand
TCTTTGAAAATTAAAATATAAATAATTGCTGCTGTAACTATAACGAACAATATTCCTTTAAACGACTGAAAAAACTTGAATAATTCAATGGTTGGCAGCCAATTCATTAATATTGAATCAGATAGTAAAATCCAACAAATTCCTATTATTAAATAGATTCCTGCAATTCTTGCTGGAGCATCTACTCGCATTTTATGTTTGAATTTATTTTTTTCCATTGATTATATTAGCATAGTTGGAGGGATTGTTTTAAAGGAATTGTTAAAGAAATACTGTTGTTTGTTTCGTGGTTTATAGTAATGATGTATAAGTTATTATGACTAGCCCTGTGTTTGATGTTGTGTTCTAAACATGATGATATTCTCTTCGAAATCTATCCGTTTTAAATAAATCTAAAGATTTTACAATCATATTATGGTTGAATTTACTAAAAAAACATGAAGTATTATAGAGCTAATTATGCGAAAAGAATTCTAGAGAAGATTGAAGTAATCTTTTGTAAAATATTTATAGGATAGATGAAATTTGTAGGTGCTCTTAGAAATGAGTTATTTTCGTCCAAAATCGGCTGGAATTTCGCCCCATTCTTTGGTTTCCCATTTAAGTATTGTTGTGTTAAAATCGTTTGTTTTCAACCATTTTTCAGCTCTTCGAACAATCTCAAAGAGAATTTGAGTTTTGGGGGATTGTTCTAATTTTGTTTTACATGTTTTTTGTTTTATCCAAGAAATAGCTGTTTTCGAATCGGTATAAATAGGAATGGTTAAATTTCGTTTCTTCAATTCGGCTAATCCATGCACCAAAGCAAGAAATTCGCCGATGTTATTTGTTCCAAGTTCATATTTCTGATGAAACCATACTTCTTTTGTTTCAGTATTAACACCTTGATACTCCATAACTCCGGGGTTGCCACTGCATGCTGCATCTACCGAAAGACTGTTTTTAATGAAACTAGACGATGTTAATGTTTTGCTGAGTGTTTTACCTCCATAAGCTAATTCAGCTTCCGATAATGAAGAAAAACTTTTGTATCTGGCATTGTTATAACCTTCAATGTGCAATTTGCATTCTTCCCAACTTGTGAAAATGCCAGTTTTTCTACCTACCCAAATTACGTAGTATTTCTTTCCCATTTTTAATGTGCTTTTAAAACTCCAGCCACTAAAGGTCCTGCATTGTTAATAAACAGTTTAACTGCCATGGCTAAAAGAATAATGCCAAAGAATTTTTTCAACACATAAACGCTGCTCACCCCAATTATCCTTTCTATTACGTGCGTTAAACGAAGTACAATGTAAACAAAAACGATATTTAAGGTGAGGGCAATAATAATGTTAATGCTATGATATTCAGATCGTAGTGATAACAAGGTGGTGAAAGAACCAGCTCCTGCAATGAGTGGAAAAGCTAAGGGAACAATAGAAGCACTTTCAGGCGAGTCGTGTTTAAATATTTCAACACCTAAAATCATTTCCATCGACATAATTAACAGTACAAATGATCCTGCTATGGCAAAGGAGGAGATGTCAACTGCAAAAAGTTTTAGTAATCCCTCTCCAATAAACAAAAATGCCACCATCATTATAAATGAAACAAGTGCTGTTTTAATAGGATTTATTTGCATCCCTTTGTTTTTCATATTGATAATGAGCGGCATTGATCCTAAGACATCAATAACTGCAAATAGGACTATGAAAGCTGAAACGACTTCTATGAATTTAAATTCCATGATACGATGGTTGTTTAACAATGTTTAACTCATTCAAAATATTCTGTGCTTCACCAATTTTGTCAATAACAAAAAGAACATATCGAATGTCAACACAAATGCATCGTTGCATTTCCTCATTGAAGGCAATGTCGCTTGTCATGGCTTCCCAGTTGCCATCGAAAGCAATACCAACTATATTACCATCTTTATTAATCACAGGACTTCCACTGTTGCCTCCTGTAATATCGTTGGTTGTGATAAAGCACAATGGAAGTTGATTTAGACTATTGGAGTAGGATTGATAATTAGAATTTTCCAATAAGTTTTTTAGTTTTTCAGGAACGATATAGTCTTTAATTGCTGGGTTTTCTTTTTCTAAAATTCCATTACTGGTCGTATAGTAATTAAAGAAAATAGCATCTGCAGGATGGTATGGTTGAACAGATCCGTATGAAATTCGCAAGGTTGAGTTAGCATCGGGATAACTATTCGAAAGCGAGTCAAGATTCAGAATTGTTGATTGATAATGATGATTGAAGTTGTTTTGTAAATCTGTTAATTGATCGTAAGTCTCATAAAGTTGACTAGAGAAAGATAATATCTGTGCAATGAACTTAAAGGCTGAATCTTTTCTTATTTCTTTTTTAGATAGATTATCCAGTCCATTAATGAGCCAATCTTTTTTCGTAAATAAACTTTTTCTAAAAAGATAATCACAAAACTTTGTAGCATTGTTTTTAAAATGTTTTGGTATTAATCCCTGTTTTATTATTGGATGATTATTTGTAATTAGATAGTTTAGCATGGCAATCATTACTGTTTTATCTACTTCTGGATTGTAATTTTTAAAGAATGTCTGGATGTTTTCGATCGACTTATTTTTTGTTGATAGATAAGTCGAATCAGTTTGAGATATCTGATTTAATGATATGATTTGGTTTAAATAATTTATCGAGAACAAGGGAAGTTCGCAACCTGAAAACAACGTTTCTTCTAATTGTTTAGTTCTAATTATCAATTGCTTCGACGTTTGATAAGAGGAAATGAATTCGTCAATATCTACAATTGAGTCGTTCATGTTTTTAAATATCGTGTTTTGATAGGTTAATCGGTCAGAGCTAATTTTCCCGTTTTGCAATCCTTTATTTTGACCTATGGCATACTTCCAATAATTCGATGATTGATCGTATTTTGCAGCATATTGAATGCGGATTTCGGGATTGGAATCCATCAGCGATTTAAGAATGTTTTGTTTGATTCCTCTGACTTCTACAATAATTGGGTTTTCGAAGTTTTGAATACTTTGTATTTGTTCACTGGGTGCATATCGGGTAGTAGTTCCTGGATAGCCTATGGTCATAGTAAAGTCGTTTTGCTGAACACCTGAAACGGATATCTTGAGGAACTTTTTGGGAGTATAGGGAACGTTATTCGCAGCATACTCAGCCGGTTTTCCATCAGGGGAACAATACACTCTGAATATCGAAAAATCACCTGTGTGACGTGGCCACACCCAATTGTCTGATTCTCCACCAAAATTTCCTATTGATTCAGGAGGAGCAGCTACTAATCGAATATCTTTAAATGTTTGAGATAGAAATAGCAGAAAGCGATTGTCTTCGTAGAAAGAAACAATTTCGGGTTCGTATGCCGATGTGTCTGCAACTGATTTTATAAGATTTGTTTTTATGCTGTCGATTAGCGAAGTCCGCTGATCTAAGGTTAAGCTTGGATTTAATGCTTCATGAAATCGATTGGAGATATCAATAGTTGAAATTAAAAGAGTAGCTGTTTTTCCAGGATTTGCTAATTCTTCAGAATAGGTTTTTGCCCAAAATCCATCTTTAATGTAATTATTCTCGGTTGATGAATGGGCTTGAATATCATCGAATCCACAATGATGGTTCGTTAAAATAAGACCTTTTGAGCTAATGAATTCACCGGTACAGCTTCCGTTATCTAATTTTACTACCGCATCTTTTATTGAGGGTGTTTGATTAGAGTAAATCTCTGAAAAAGGAATGGCTAACCCGAGACGATTCATTGCTTCAATTTGATTGCTTTGCATCCAAATTGGAACCCACATGCCTTCGTCTGCAAATAGCGCTGTTGGTATGAAAAACAGAAGAAAGAAGAACTTTTTTAACATGATATCCTGTTTGATTAAATTCAGCCGCAAATAACTAATTTTTAGTTGAATTATAATACTTTTTTGGAATTTCTAATCTCTTTTTTGCACCTATTAATTATATTATTCCAAGTAAATAATCAGCTTATCATGCTCCAATTAATTTTCTGACGAGCAAGGAAAGTTAATTGTTTGTTTAAAACAAAGTTTTTCGATAGTTCTAATAATGGATCTTCATCTAATATTTTTGTAGCCGCCTGACGAGCCAATTGAAGTATTTGCTGATCTTTTGCTAAGTTGGCTATTTTCAATTCGAATGGAAGACCTGATTGCTGAGTCCCTTCCAAATCACCAGGTCCACGAAGTTTTAAGTCGGCTTCTGCAATTTCAAAACCATCATTTGTTCGAGTCATAATCTCCATTCGTTTACGAGTATCATCCGACAATTTTGGCGAAGTCATTAAAACGCAATAACTCTGTTCAGCACCTCTTCCCACACGACCTCTTAGTTGATGAAGCTGTGATAAGCCGAAACGTTCAGCACTCTCAATAATCATAACCGATGCATTTGGCACATTTACACCCACTTCAATTAATGTTGTGGAGACTAGTATTTGCGCAAATCCACTGGTGAAAGTTTTCATGGCAACATCTTTTTCAGATGGTTTTAATCTACCATGTATCATCTCTATTTTGTAATCGGGAAACACACGTTGCATGTATTCAAATCCTTCAGTTAGATTTTTAAAATCAACTTTGTCCGATTCATCAATTAAGGGATATACAATATAGATTTGTCGGCCTTTTTGTATTTCCTGCTTAATAAAATGGTTAAGGTTATTTCGTTGGTTGTGATAGTAATGAACCGTTTCAATTGGCTTGCGTCCTGGAGGAAGTTCATCGATAACTGATACATCCAAATCGCCATAAATGGTAAGAGCTAGAGTTCTTGGGATGGGAGTGGCAGTCATAACTAATACATGAGGAGGAGTACTATTCTTCTTCCAAAGTTTTGCGCGTTGAGCTACTCCAAAACGATGTTGTTCATCGATAATTACTAAACCTAGATTGTGATATTTCACCTGATTTTCGATTAAAGCATGTGTTCCAATCAATATCTGCAATTCACCTGTTTCAAGCTTGTTATGTAGTATTTCCCTGTCCGATTTCTTAGTGCTGCCGGTTAATAAACCCACATTAACACCTAATGGTTTGGCCATTTGATTGATGGATTCGAAATGTTGTTGAGCAAGTATTTCAGTAGGAGCCATTATTGTGGCTTGAAAAAAATTGTCGCAAGCGATTAGCATAATCATTAGTGCTACAATGGTTTTGCCACTACCAACATCTCCTTGTAACAATCGATTCATTTGTTTTCCAGAACCCATATCCCGTCGAATTTCTTTAATAACTCTTTTCTGAGCTTGAGTTAGTTCAAATGGAAGTCGTGTTTTGTAAAAACTGTTTGTAAACTCCCCAACCAACGGGAATAATAATCCTTTAAACGAGTTTCGTTGCGATTTAAGCTTTAAAATACTGAGCTGAATGTAAAATAGTTCCTCGAATTTTAATCGATTTTGAGCCAGTTGAAGTTGCTTATGATCTTTAGGAAAATGAATGTTAAACAACGCTTCATTTAAAAACATTAATTTGTATTGTTCAATAAAATAGGGAGGAAGTGTCTCTGGTATTTTCCCCTGATGCACAGAAAACGCATTTTGCTGAAGTTTGAAAATAGCTTTCGAATTGAGAAACTGAGATTTCATTTTCTCAGTTGTATTGTAATAAGGTAGTAGAGGCGATCTCTGTTGAATTGTTACATCTGAAAGTTTTTCGGTTTCAGGATGGACAATGTTTAATTGGTTGTTAAATGCGTTGGGTTTACCAAATATCAAATAGTCTGTATCGGGCTTAATGTTTTCGTGAATGTACTTATGACCTTTAAACCAGACCAATTCAATTATTCCTGTTGAATCGGAAAATTTTGCAGAAAGTCGTTTGCTTCTTCCTTCACCAATAAATGAGAGGGATACGAATCGTCCAATTATTTGAACGTATGGCATATTTGGAGTGATCTCCGAAATTGAAAAAATCTTACTCCTGTCTTCATATCGATAGGGAAAATAATAGATCAGATCATAAAAAGATACGATCTTAAGCTCTTGTTTTAATGTTTCTGCCCTTTTGGAGCCAACCCCCGGAAGGTACATGATGCTCTGAGTTGATAGTTCAGACATGGTTAATTAATTCTCATTAATTTTTACGCAAGGTATTAAAAGATTTTTGAAAGGATTTACTTAAGCTGCGGTCTTTAAATTCTGTAAAGAGAAGGATTGGACTTTCAGAAAATAATTCGGACATTAAGAAGCTGTAAGCTAATTGATAAGGCGACTATTTTATTAAAAGCTGTTTGAATTTTATAGAAGGACAGATTGTAGATAAGTAGATAAGAAGATGAAAATAGAATGTTCATCTTCAGTAATTATCTAAAATATCTTCTATCTGTCTAATATCTATTATTTTTCCCATCTCTTTATTCTGTTAAATTAAAATTTGAGTTGAGAAAAGTGTAAAAAAAAACCGCCTCTAATGGAGACGGTTTTTTTTTCTTATTCTCGAATTACTCAGCAACAACAGTGCTATCAGTAACTACAACAACTTCAACGCTATCAGGAGCTACAACTACTTCTTCTTGAATAGTTGTTTCTTCAGTTGTTTTTGCTTCTTGTTTACCAGCGCATGATACAACTAAAAGCGCAAATAAGAAAATACCAATGAATTTTTTCATAAAACTAAGGTTTTTTTGGGTGTAATACAGAATAAACTTTAATGAGCGCAATATACAGTTTTTTTTAATTCTACCATCATTTTTTCAACTTAAGTGTTCAATTTCATACATTTCACGATAGTTTTTAAATGTTTTTTATTGTTTTAGTCAATTGTAGGATTAAAATAGTATGGTCAAAAATCGAATGAAATAAAAAAATGCTCTCTAGATATTCATGAATTTTATTTTTTTTTTGGATTGACATTGCTTGGTCTATTGAAAAAATCTAATTTGGTGGAAAAATAATTAAGTGAACATCGCACAAATATTCTATCGGTTACAATACCGTATTTTTGCTCGGCATTATAGAGGACATGGAATTCATAGCCCATTTGTATTTGGCTTTATTAGAAACACCCTTAATCCCAATGCTCATTTTTATGCTTTCGAGCAAATAAGTGAAATTCGTAACGAATACTTGAATAATGAAGAATTGTTGGTAATAAACGACCGAGGAGCAGGGAGCAATCGATTAAAGTTGGGTAGAAATAAAAGTGTAAAAAGAATTGCATTTGGTTCAGGCATAAATCATAAGCATGGAAGGCTTCTCTTTCTTATTGTTAATCGGTTTAAGCCGCAAACAATTATAGAACTTGGCACATCATTGGGGATATCTTCGCTTTATTTGGCATTACCCAACAAATCGGCAAAATTATATACCATTGATGCTTGTCACGATAGCTTAGAGGTTGCAAAGCATACCTTTAGCAAATTAAATTGTGTTGGCATAGAGACTATTGAGGGTGATTTCGATTCTACATTGCCATCTTTATTAAATCATATTAAGGCAGTTGATTTGGCGTTCATCGACGGGAATCACACATATGAAGCAACACTAAGAAATTTTAATTTATTATTGAACAAAACCCACGATGAAAGTATTGTGATATTTGATGATATCGATTGGTCTGCTGGAATGCACAACGCTTGGCGAGAAGTTTGCAATGATTCTAAAGTAACTATCTCCATTGATTTAGGACGGATAGGAATCGTATTTTTTCGTAAGGAATGCAAAAAACAACATTTTCGAATTCGAATTTAAATAGCGATACTTTATTCTATCTTTGATTAAAGAATTAATTTCAAACCGAAACCGCATGTTTTAACTATCAAAACCGTCTATATTAATTGCTAGTTGTAATAAATCTACTACGAATTAAGTCATTTTAAATGAGATATCTATGGAGTCAGTAATATCATTGAAAAACATTGTTAAGTACTACAGGGTTGGAAGTCAGGTAGTAAAGGCATTGCAAGGAGTTGATCTGGAAATAAAGCATGGAGAATATGTTGCCATAATGGGGCCATCCGGATCAGGCAAATCAACATTAATGAATTTAATTGGGGCATTGGATACGCCTACGTCGGGATCTTATGTGCTAAATGGAACCCAAGTAGGTGAAATGACTGATGACCGGTTAGCTGAGATTCGAAATAAAGAAATTGGATTTGTTTTTCAAACATTTAATTTATTGCCACGATACAATGCTCTCGAAAACGTTGTTCTGCCATTGATATATGCAGGGATTTCAAAAGTTGATAGGAATCAACAGGGACGAAAAGTATTAGATAATGTTGGATTAACAGATCGCATTAACCATAAACCAAATGAACTATCTGGAGGACAGCGCCAGCGTGTTGCTATTGCGCGTGCATTGGTTAATAATCCATCGATAATATTAGCCGATGAACCAACAGGAAATTTAGATAGTCGAACTTCTGAAGACATCATGAAGCTGTTCGAAGATATTCATAACCAAGGCAATACAATCATTATTGTAACTCACGAAGAGGAGATTGCTCGACATTCGAAACGAATTGTTCGGTTGCGAGACGGATTAGTAGAGTCCGATTTGATGAATTAAATTCAAATTGCAGATCATTAATAACTAGTATCAGTTTTACAAATGAAAAAAAGTCAGGTATATACTAAAACGGGCGATAGAGGCACAACAAGTTTGATAGGTGGTACAAGAGTGACAAAGAACCATATTCGTTTGGAAGCGTATGGTTCTATTGATGAACTAAACTCATATTTGGGATTTTTATGGTCTTATGATGTGCCAGAGCAGATATCAATTTTTATTCAAAACATACAAAGTCATTTGTTTGTGGTAGGAGCTTATCTCGCTACTGATTCGACAGTTTCGGATTTACGCGATAAGCTCGATGCTTCCGAATCGCATATTTTATTGCTGGAGAGAGAGATGGATAGTTTAGAAGATGGATTGCCCGAATTAAAAACTTTTGTTTTACCGGGAGGGCATCCTCTGATTAGCTCTTGTCATGTTGCTCGTACTGTTTGCCGACGTGCTGAGCGGAGAATAATCGAATTGTCGTTGATAGAAGAGATTGATCCTTGGGTTATTCGATATGTGAATCGCTTATCGGATTATTTATTCGTTTTATCGCGATTTTTATCTAATTTTTTAAATCTTAAAGAAATTCCATGGGTTCCCGTCTTGCATAAATAAACTTTTTTTCTATCTTCGCCATTGCAAAGAGTTTATGAATTAATAATATTAACAAAGTTAAATAGAAGTGTTATGTATTGGACACTTGAGTTGGCCTCAAAGTTAGAAGATGCACCTTGGCCGGCATCAAAAGATGAGCTGATTGATTTTGCGATCCGAAGCGGAGCTCCACTTGAAGTGATTGAAAATCTTCAGGAAATTGAAGAGGATGGAGAAATGTTTGAAAGCATTGAAGACATTTGGCCCGATTATCCTAGTAAAGATGATTTCTTTTTTAATGAAGATGAATATTAACTAAGAGGGGGCTTTCCCCTCTTTTTATTTAGTGGGCTTTAATATTCCTGGATCATCTCCTGTAAAATCGTCATACGCAGGTCTTTCTTCCATTTTTGGCAATTGATCTTTTATAAAAATATCGTCCTTAGATTTAGGCTGATACTGTTCGAGCCAAATAAAGCCTGCTAGTTTTATATCCTTGGCAGGTAGAATATGCGGTGGATTCATATTCCCCGTTGGTTTTACCCGCATAATAATTTTATCTATTTTTCTGTTCTTGAAAAACAACGATAAATCACTACTTTCTGCTCGGTTTATACCAATAATATCGTTATTATCTTTAGGGTAATATATGGTTTGTCCATTTCCATCTACATCAATTTTATACAGTTCTTTATCCTTAATGTAACCAGTCATGTTTTTACCTTTTATTTGGTTAAACATCGATGAGTCTTCTTTAGAGATAATAAACGATGAATTGACTAGCTCAATATGATCTAAGTTATTGTTTTTGCTATACATGGTAATAGTTTGAGCAGTCATTTGCGATCCTTGAGCCCATAAGATGGGATCATTAAAAAAAGTATTTGTTGAATCCTGAGAATTATATACCATCGAATCGCATCGACCTTGGAAGTCTTGTCGGAAAAATTTAACACTGTTATAGGCTTTGATTAATCTAAAATCAGTATCAGGTATTGGGTCAGCTCTTAAGGTATCGGCATGCAGGAAGAGTGTATCGCCCTGATATATTTGCAAGAGCT
>Ga0136636_10002942_pt1 | contig 10180 bp, 7 predicted proteins | sample AntDrymUQ8522106_2_FD_104653 | JGI IMG/M metagenome (GOLD analysis project Ga0136636, IMG submission 104653) | Polar desert sand microbial communities from Dry Valleys, Antarctica - metaG UQ852 (21.06) | ecosystem: Environmental > Terrestrial > Soil > Desert | place: Antarctica: Dry Valley... | reverse complement strand
TTCTTCGGGCTGCCCAAGGCGGCCAACGGGAATCTGTGCGACAATCTTCTCCATGACATTTTCTGGGATCGTCGATAACATTTCAGTGCCGATATAGCCTGGCGCGATAGCGTTTGCAGTCACGCCATAACGCGCGCCCTCTGCCGCCAGTGATTTTGTGAACCCGTGAATCCCGGATTTGGCAGCGGCATAGTTCACCTGTCCAATTTGTCCGCCTTGGCCGTTGACGGAGCCGATGTTGACAATGCGGCCCCATTTGCGCTCGCGCATGCCGGCAAACACTGCTTTTGCCATGTTGAAACAGCCAGTAAGGTCGACCCGAATTACTTCGTCCCATTGCTCAAAGGTCATCTTCACCATTGTGGCGTCACGGGTGATGCCCGCATTGTTGATCATGATGTCAATCTGCCCGTATTCCGCCTCGATAGCGGCGCATGCGTCGATGCAGCTTTTATGGTCGCCTACGTCCCACTTTTGCACCGCAATACCGGTACGTTCCGAAAAAGCTTTGGCAGCTGAGTCATTGCCGCCGTAATTGGCGATGACAAGCCTGCCTTTTTCTTGCAGTTTCAGGCTAATCGCCTCGCCAATACCTCTGGTTCCTCCAGTCACCACTGCAACTCGTGTCATGCACCACTCTCCTCGTTCCATATTTTTTACGATGATTAATGCGCCGGCGCGCAAGCGCAAGTTGCCGTGAACGTTAGTTTGGAAAATATAGCAGGTGGCTGGAAAAGAAGCTAAATCCAGCCAGCCAGTTCACGCCGCATGATCGATTCGACCATGTCCATACCGACATCGCTGTCGTTCAAGCATGGCAGATATGCGTAATGAGTGCCGCCTTCTTCTTCAAACTGCTCATGCCCCTGCATGGCCAGTTCCTCAAGCGTTTCGAGGCAGTCGACGGAGAATCCTGGCGCAAAAATCGCGACCTTCTTTGTACCTTCGCGTGCCAGACGCATTAGCGTGTCGTCAGTCGCTGGCTCAAGCCATTTTGCCCGACCAAAGCGCGACTGGAAACTGACCACCAGATCACGTCCCATAGCCTCAGACAGCAATCGTGCCGTTTTCTGGCAATGGCAGTGATAGGGATCGCCCAATTGCAATGTGCGTTCGGGCATCCCGTGAAAACTGATGACAATGGCATCGGGTTCAAAATCAAGCGCTGCCAGCGAGGTCTCAATCGAGGTCTTCAACGCACCGATATAGGCCCTGTCATCATGATAAGCAGGCAGCGTGCGGATGGCAGGGTGCCAGCGCATCGCCGTTAACGCGGCATAAGCCTCGTCCAGCACAGTTCCGGTGGTGGCACCTGAATATTGTGGATACATTGGCGCGATCAATATGCGGTTGCAACCAGCAGTCTTCATCGCGGCAAGCTGGTCAGCAACCGACGGGTTGCCGTAGCGCATGGCATAGCGGACGTCGGCGCTATTACCCATACGTTCCTGCAACGCTTCTGCTTGTCCAGCCGTGAAAAAAGCAAGCGGCGAACCCTTTTCGGTCCACACTTTTGCGTAGGCCTCGGCGGATTTCTGCGGACGTGTGTTCAGAATGATGGCGCGCAAGATCGGCTGCCAGATGAGCGGCGGAATTTCTACAACCCGGCGGTCGGACAAAAACTGTTTTAGATAGCGCTTCACCGCCGGTGTTGTCGGCGCGTCTGGAGTCCCCAAATTCACAAGCAAGACGCCAACTTTCGGCGTTGCCACGGGGGGGTGATCACTTGGTAATGTCATCATAGTCCTCTGGACAATAAAGGTAGTTCACGCAGCCTTATCCCGGCTGCGGAAAAAAGTGCGTTGGCAATGGCAGGCGCAACCGCGGGAACGCCCAATTCAGACGCGCCGCCCGGCGCTTCATCATTGCGGGCGAGTTCAACGGTGATTTCCGGCACATCCGCCAGTTTCGGCAAATCAATATCGCGCAATCGCCGTGCGGTGGGAAGGCCGCTTTCAAAATCGGTGGCGGCCCCCAAGGCTTGTGCCAGACCAAAAACGATGCCGCCTTCAATTTGCTGGCGTGCGAGGTCCGGATTAATCAATCGGCCGCAATCGGCCATCGCATGGATCCGTTCGACTCGCACGCCCGTCTCGCTAGTGCGCGCGGTTACGATCACGGCGATATGGCTTCCGCGCATACTGTGACAAGCAATTCCCCGCCCGCTGCCCGACACACCGCCGTCCCAGCCCGCCATGGTCGCCACACCCGTCAGGCAGCGGGCCAAACGTGTCTGCCCAACCAGCATCTGCATGCGGAAAGACAGCGGTTCAACGCCCGCCTTATGCGCCAGTTCGTCGATAAATCCTTCAACGAAAAAGCAGTTGTAGCTGTTGGCCAAGCCACGCCATGGGCCAGTCGGCATCGGCATCGACACCGGGAAGTGGTCGATAGTGATGTTGGGAATGGCGTAAGGAATTTGCGTCCCATCGATCGCGAGAACATCAAATTCACCCGAGGCCGTCTTGCGCGCTGCGTCGTGCGATTGGCCGCCAATCCGATTGGCAAGCTCACGCATGGTCGATGCCGCCGCCACCCGAACGGCAAGGCCAGTAACCGCGCCATCCTCGTTCATGGCCGCCGAAAGCCTTCCCAATGCAGGACTGCGCACATGATCGCGGATGAAATCCTCTGGCCGCGACCATGTCAATTGGACGGGGCGACCTACTTCTTTGGCAATCACGGCGATCTGTGCTGCAATGCTGTTATCGAAATTGCGGTCAAAACTACCACCGGCCATGACGGGATAGTGGACAATATCATCCACGCTGATCCCGATCGCCTCGGCCGCCGCCAACCGCGCGGCATGCGGCGCTTGCGTGGCAAGCCACAGTTGCAGACGCCCGCCGCGATAGTCCGCCGTCGCCGTGCGTGTTTCAATTGGTGCATGCACGGCAGCGCCAACCGTATAATCTGCCTTGAAAATCCGTGACGCGGTTTCAGGGGCCATGGAGGCGTCAACATCGCCAATCCTGGTCGCGCGAAAGCCGGGACCTTTGGCAATCGCGTTGGACAAGGACTGCGCAATTTCGGCGCTATCAGCCATCCGCCCTTTGGTGCGGAAAACGGGCGACATGGCATCGAGCGCATTATTGGCTGCCCACCAATTGCTTGCGACCGCGGCGACCCATTTGTCAGTCTTCACCACTTGAACCACACCGCGCATGGCAAGCGCAGCCTTGGTATTTGTGGACAACAGGCTGGTGTCGCCCGCTGGCCCCGCCCGCACAGAAGCAAAAAGCATGTCGGGCAAGCGCACGTCACCTGCAAAACTGGCGCTGCCGTCAACTTTTGCCGACAGGTCAAGCCGAGGCGCATCGCGTCCCGACAACCGGTTTCGTGGTGACGGGTTCAGCGGAATGGGTGATGGCAAATCGAGCTCCGATGCCTCAACCACCAATTCGGCAAATGACAATCGCCGCTTGCCAGCCAGGACAAAGCCCTTTTCGGTCCGGCATTGCTCCCATGCAATGTCCCAGCGCGCCGCCGCTGCCTGGCACAATAACGTCCGCGCGGCCGCCCCTGCTTCGCGGCACGGCTTTTCGAATTGCCGGATAGAAGATGATCCACCAGTTACGACAAACATGTCGCGTCTTGCCAATTCGTTGATGCTGCTCGCGACAAGGCCCCCGTCCGCATCAAGCGCTACTTTTTCGGGCAGGAATGCTGGCGACCATTCGCGCGCCAGCAACGTGTTGGCGAAGATCGGGTCGGCCGACACCGGCTGCACCGCGACCGAGCGCCAGTCGGCGCCTAACTCGCCCGCTACGATCTGCGCCAGTCCGGTGTACACACCTTGTCCGGACTCGCTCTGCGGAATCGCAATAACTAGTTTGCCGTCCTCCGCGATTTTTAACCATGGGCCAAAAAGATGCTCGCCATCGGCAGCACGCATGTTTGGCGCATAACGGCGCGGCCAAAGTCCCCACGCCACCAAAAGCCCGACACCCACGCCGCCGCTCACCAGCAACTTCCGGCGGCTTAACCCGCCCGTTGGCACTGGCGCTTTATTCATGCAGCGCTGACTTTCGGCGAATCGATCCATACCGCCACTTGCCGCGCAATCGCGGCATAGGCATCGCTGATTGGGCCTTCACCTAAGGCAGGCGGCGTGCCAGCGTCGCTTTCCATGCGGATTTTGATGTCGAGCGGTATCCGCCCCAAAAACGGAATGCCCAATTCCTTGGCCGCCGCCTCCGCGCCGCCAGAGCCGAAAGGATCGCTCATTTCGCCGCAATGCGGGCACAAATACCCCGCCATATTTTCAACCAGGCCAATGATGGGCACCTTCGCCGTGTCGAAAAAACTGATCGCGCGCATCGCGTCAATAAGCGCAAGATCCTGCGGCGTCGAAATGATGATGGCGCCCATGGGCTTATGCTTTTGAATCATCGACAATTGGATATCGCCCGTGCCTGGCGGCATATCGACTACAATGTCGCGCACATTACCCCATTTGGCATCGACAAGCTGCGACAGCGCATTGCCCGCCATCGGCCCCCGCCAGGCGATTGCCTGCCCAGGGTTGACCAACTGGCCCATCGATAGAAACGGCACGCCGCCTGCACCCATCACGGGTATCATCATCTTGCCTTCGGCTTCGGGCTTCACACCTTCGACGCCCATCAGCCTTGGTTGCGACGGGCCATATATATCGGCATCGACCAAGCCAACTGATCGCCCGGCCCGCGCCATGGCAATCGCAAGGTTTGTAGACAGCGTGGATTTGCCTACGCCTCCCTTGCCGCTCGCTACTGCGATGAGGCGCGGCGTAATGCGTTCGGCGGTTAACATGATGCGCACGGATTGCGCGCCGGCTTTCTCGACCGCAGCGCGTACATCCACTTCTATTTCAACGCGCTGCTCTGCACTTAGGCCAGAGACATCAAGCATAAGCGAAACCGCGTTATCGTCGACCTTTAAACCGCTCGCGCGGCTCCCTACAACGGTAGCGATGGCGTTAGAAATAGTGTTAAAATCGGACATGTCTTGCCGAATAGATTCAGAATTGCGGGATTGACACTGTTTTTCTGAAAAACCGTTCCTATAAAGGTTTTATGAGCAAAAAAATTGACACGCAGGGGCCCGTAATTTTGGCAGCAGATGGCAAGGGACCATGGGATTCCCCTGATTCCGCAGATACAGGAACAACAGGGAATTCAACCGGACGCGGTGGCGGTTCCAAACCGGAGCCCGTCAACCCCTGGGATCCCACCCCGGAACCATCCGCACGTTCGCGATCACGCGGTCCTTCGCTTGAAGAATTACTTCGCAGAAAGGGCGGCGGATTTGGCGGCTTGCCGAAACGTCCCGACGGCAAAAGCTGGTTCCCGCTCATCATCGGCGGCCTCGTGCTTCTGTGGCTGGTATGGACAAGCGTCCATCGGATTGGTCCGGAGCAAGAGGGCGTCGTGACCCAGCTGGGCAAATTTTCCCGCACTGTGCCGCCAGGTATCCAGTTCACCCTGCCCGCACCTCTGCAAAACATCACGAAGATCGACACGCAGCAGATCCAGACCACGGCTGTGGGTTCACCCAAGGCAAGCAGCGAAAATCTGGTCCTTACTAGGGACCAGAGCATCATTGACATGGCCTATGATGTCCGCTGGTCGATTAAAGAACCTGAGCTTTATCTGTTCCAACTCGACAGTCCGGACGAGACCGTCAAAGAGGTTGCGGAAAGCGCGATGCGCGCCGCAGTCGCCAATTTTGACCTGACCCAAGCCATCGGCCCTGGCCGTGGCGCGATTGAGCTTGAGGTCCGTCGCCGTATGCAACAAGTGCTCGATGAATATCGGGCAGGCGTGCTGATCCAGAGCATCTCGATCCGTCAGTCGGACCCGCCAGCGGAAGTAAACGACGCGTTCCGTGAAGTGAACGCTGCGCAACAACGCCGTGAAAGTTATCTCAACGATGCCCGCGCTTACGCAAGCCGTGTGACTGAGCTTGCCCTTGGTGAAACCGCCGAGTTCGACAAAATCTATGTGCAATATCGTGAGGCACCTGAGGTGACGAAGCGCCGTTTGTATTATGAAACCATGGAACAGGTGCTTGGAAAGGTCGACAAGACGGTCGTCGAAACAGGTGGTGTGACGCCATACCTTCCCATCCCAGAATTCCAGAAAAAGACGGCTCCAAAGACCGAGCCAGTGACCGTGACAGGAACCAAGCAATGACGAGCAGCTTCCTTCGCAATCCGATTTATCTCGCCACCGGCGCAATCGGCGCGCTCATATTGATGAGCATGTCGGTGAACGTCGTCCCCGAGACACAACAAGCAATTATCAGCAGCTATGGTAAGGTCGACCGGATCGTAAATGCGTATCAGCCGGGCGAAAAATTTGGCGAAACGCGTGCAGGTCTTACCTTCCGCATTCCGTTTGTCGAACAAATCCAGATGATCGACAAGCGCGTGCTGAGCGTGCAGATGGAGCAGCAGGAAGTGCTGTCCACTGACCAATTGCGGCTTCAGGTCGATGCCTTTGCCCGTTTCCGGATAACAGAGCCCGCCCAGATGTACCGTACCATCCGTACAGAAGATCGCCTGCGCGACCAGTTGCGGACCATCTTGGGTTCATCTCTGCGGAACGAATTGGGCAAGCGGACTTTCGCCGCACTGTTGAGCGCCGAACGTGGTGAAGTCATGGAGAATATCCAGACCGCATTAAACCGTGAGGCCCGCAAATATGGCGCTGAAGTCATTGACGTCCGCATCAAGCGTGCAGATTTGCCCGCAGCAACGCTGCAATCGGCCTACAATCGGATGCGCAGTGCCCGAAACCAAGAAGCCATTGCCATCGACGCCGAAGGCCAGAAGGAAGCGCAAATCATTCGCGCTGACGCCGAGGCCGAAGCTGCCCGTATCTACGCCATAAGCTATGGCAAGGATCCGGATTTCTACGACTTCTACCGCGCGATGCAGAGTTATCGTCAGACGTTCCAGAACGGTGAGGGCGCAACCAATATCATATTGTCGCCGCAGAATGCTTATCTGGAAAAGTTCCGTAACGGGATTTAGTCGAAAGACGAATGACGTTGGCCAGTTGGAGGGCATCCATTCAATTGGCGTTAAGCTTTGCCACGCCAACGATTAACAGATTTTCCGGGCCATTCGCCCAGTTGAATAGACGAGAGGAATGATATCCGTGCGTTACGCTTATGCAGTTACCACCGCGCTTTTGATGGCAGGCGGCACAGTTGCTTTAGTCAACGGCAATCCCGTGACCGCGCAAACCGGACTTGCTGTTTCGGAACAGGTCAACCTTGCCCCCGGCGGCGCGCCATCAAGTTTCGCTGACCTCGCCGCACAATTGCAGCCAGCAGTCGTCAATATCGCGACGCGACAAAAGGTTCAGGTCGCTACCAGCTTTAACCCATTGACCGGCGAACGCCGCCCCGTGACGCAAGAACAAGCCAGTGGCGGCTCTGGATTTCTGATTTCAGCCGATGGCTACATCGTCACTAACAACCATGTCGTTGCCGGTGGCCCCGCGGGCGATGCGGTTGACCGCGTCACAGTTACTTTGTTCGACGGCAAGGAATATCAGGCTGAAATCGTTGGCCGTGACCCGTCGTCTGATATTGCCCTGTTGAAAATCAGCGCGACGAATCTGCCTTTCGTCAAAATGGCAGAATCGCAGAAAAGCCGCGTAGGCGATTGGGTCATCGCAATTGGTAACCCGCTTGGCCTTGGTAACACGGTGACTGCAGGCATTATTTCTGCGCTTCAGCGTAACATCGGTGCAGGCGGTGCATATGACCGCTTCATTCAAACCGACACTGCTATAAATCCCGGTAACTCCGGCGGGCCGTTGTTCAACCTAAAGGGTGAAGTCGTCGGCATCAACAACCGCCTGATTTCGCCGGTGGGCGCGAATATCGGCGTAGGTTTTGCGATCCCGGCCGAAGAAGCCATTCCGGTTGTCGAGTCCTTAAAAAAGGGCGTGCGGCCTGAACGTGGTTATTTGGGCATCAGCATCACCCCGGTAAGCGAAGATCTCGCCGACGCGCTTGGTCTGGAAAAGAACCGCGGTGAATTTGTCGCTCGCGTTGTCGCAGGCGAGGGCGCGGACAAGGCTGGTCTAAAGGAAGGCGACATTGTGCTTCGCGTGGATGGTCGCGAGGTGACGCCCGAAGCGACGTTGTCCTACATCGTAGCCAATATCAAACCCGGCACGCGCATTCCCCTCGATATCTTGCGTGAAGGCAAGCCGATGAAGCTCACAGCTATCGTTGGTGCACGTCCTCCGGAAGAAAAGCTTGCTCAAAGCAACTTCAATCCGGAAGAAAACAAGGATTTCGACAAGCAAACCGATACCCCCGATTCCAAGATCATCCGTGACACGCTTGGCGTCAGCGTCATTCCGCTGGATGCCGAAATTGCGCGCGCACTTGGCATGACGACAGACGTCAAAGGCGTCGTTGTCGATGTACCCGGCGCCGGAACCGGGGCACAGGTTGGCCTTCGTCGCGGCGACGTGATTGTTTCGGCTAACTACAAACCTTTGAACACAGCCGCAGGCCTCGCGGCAGCGGTGAAAGAAGCGCAAGCGGCGGGTCGGGGCGCGATCCTGCTGGGCGTCAAGCGGCGCGGTGCGGCCACGCAATATGTGACCGTTCGTCTGGAAGATTAAAGATTGTTGTCGCTCGCGCCAGGCTGGTGCTAGTTAAGCTATGGACTTAATCAGCACCGACTGGCGCGACGACGCCGAGCAGATCCTTCCCGACCTTATTGACCTGCGCCGGGCTATTCATGCCGAGCCGGAATTGGGTCTGCAAAATCCCAAGACATTGGCGAAAATTAAGGCTGCGCTTGCTGGCCTTCCGCTGGAGCTGCGTGAGGGGCCGTCGACAACTGGCCTTATCGCGACCCTCAAAGGGCCTGTAAATGGCCGTACGGTGCTTCTACGTGGCGATATGGACGCATTGCCGCTCCATGAAGATACAGGGCTAGAATACAGCTCGTTGACCGAAGGGGCGATGCACGCATGCGGGCATGATACCCATGTCGCCATGCTTGTGGGGGCGGCCAACATGCTGTGCGCCAAACGCGATCAGTTGGCTGGGACCATCCAGTTCATGTTCCAGCCCGGCGAAGAGGGCCATCATGGTGCCCGCTTCATGCTCGATGACGGCCTGATCGATCCCCTGCCCGATGCCGCCTTTGCGCTCCACATCATGCCAAATGCCCCGCGCGGCGTGTTCAGCGGCCGAAGCGGGCCGTTGCTGGCGTCTTCAGATGTACTGACCATCACCGTCAAGGGCGCTGGCGGCCATGCCTCGATGCCGCATGACGCAATTGACCCGATCCCTGTTGCTTGCGAAATCGTTTCGGCGATTCAAACGATGGTGACGCGCAAGATTTCGGTATTCAATCCCGCGGTCATTACCATCGCCAAGATTTCCGCCGGCACGACCAACAACATCATTCCCGAAACAGCGCATTTGCTTGGCACGATCCGCACATTGTCGCCGCAGCAGCGCGCAAAGGTGGCAGATGAGCTCCACCGCCTCGCCCCCGGCATAGCTGCCGCGCATGGCTGCAGCGCTGAGGTCCATATCGAACAGGGCTTCCCTGTTACCATCTGCGACGACCGCGCCGTCGAATTCGGCAAAACTGTGGTACAAGACATGTTCGGCACCGAAAGCTGGATCACGCTGGACACCCCGATCATGGGCGCGGAAGATTTCGCTTATGTCCTTGAAAAGGTACCCGGCGCGATGTTCTTCCTGGGCGCGTCCCACGAAGGCGACGACTGGCGCACCTGCTGCGGCCTCCATTCCAACCGCATGGTCCTAGACGACAGCGTCATGGCCCGCGGCGCTGCCTTGCACGCCGCAATCGCAGAACGCTATCTGGCTGAAGGCTTCGCGTCTTAGCTTACTCCCGCGCAGACTTTTCTGCGCCGCGCATCACACGAAGGGCGTTGCCTTGGGCGATTTTGGCTAAATCGGCTTTGGAATAGCCACGGCGGACGAGCTCGGCGAACAAGGCTGGGTACGTCGATACATTTTCTAGGCCAACTGGCAGTTCGTCCACGCCGCCGAAATCGCCACCAATGCCAATATGGTCAATGCCAGCGACCTTGCGGATATGGTCGATATGGTCGGCGACTTGTGCAAGTGTTGCTTTGGGCTGCGGGTTCGCGGAGATCCATGCGTCAACTGCCGCCTTTTCACC
>Ga0136636_10002939_pt1 | contig 10188 bp, 2 predicted proteins | sample AntDrymUQ8522106_2_FD_104653 | JGI IMG/M metagenome (GOLD analysis project Ga0136636, IMG submission 104653) | Polar desert sand microbial communities from Dry Valleys, Antarctica - metaG UQ852 (21.06) | ecosystem: Environmental > Terrestrial > Soil > Desert | place: Antarctica: Dry Valley... | reverse complement strand
TTAAAAACCTACCTTTCCGCAGGAACATTTTCGGTAAAATTGGTCGCAAATTTTGGTGCATGTATTGATTCGGTTGTTAAAACAATACGTATTTTACCAAAACCTACGGTTAAGTTTACCGGGGGAGATACAAACAACTGTAAAGCACCATTTAAAATAAACTTCATTAACCAGTCTGCCAGCGGTGTTGCATTTTTTTGGGATTTTGGAGATGGAAACACGAGTACCTGGCAAACACCTAACCATACCTATACAAGGCCAGGCAATTTTACAGTAAAACTGAGGGTTACCAATGCCAGTGGCTGTAGTGATAGTTTAATAAAAACCAATTACATTATTATTAAAGATCCTGTTATTACTTTCAGAAATTTACCAGACAGTAGTTGTGCCCCATTTACCAAAAATTTTTCTGCAACAATAGCCAGTACAGATGCAATAACAAGCTATTTATGGAATTTGGGAGATAACACTACCTCAAACAGTGCTACACCTTCACATACATATCTTACTGCCGGCGTTTATCCTATATCATTAATTATAACTACAGCAGATGGGTGTGCTGATACTGCAACATTGGCAAGGGGAGTAATTACCAATAGCAAGCCTGTAGCAAATTTTTCTGCAACTCCAACAAATACCTGTGCAAAAACGCCCATAGATTTTAAAGATTTAACACTGCCTGCGGCCAACCGTTGGTTATGGAATTTTGGTAATGGTGTTACTTCTACAGCTCAAAACCCACGCTACATGTACACCGATACGGGGTATTTTGATATTACGCTGGTTGTTTGGAACAGGGGCTGTCCTGATACTATAAAATTTTTAAAATACATTCATATTAGTCCTCCCGTTGCAAAATATACAGTTAGTCATAATTGCACAAAACCTTATGAAAGAGTATTTACAGATATTTCAGTTGGAGCAGATCAATGGTTTTGGAATTTTGGTGATGGAACCACATCTACCCTAAAAAGCCCGGTACATACTTACAGTAATACCGGTACTTTTAATACTTCACTAAGGGTTGTTAACAGTGCTTCGGGTTGCGATTATATTACAAGTAACAACATTAGGATAATAGATGAAAAGGCACAATTTGCTGTACTGGATACAGTAGTTTGCAAAGGCACACAACTAAACTTTACTACCAACTTAAGCAGCAACAATATTGCTATGTTTGATTGGAGATTTGGTGACAGTAACCTTACGGTATCTACCAATAAAAATAGCCAGTTAAAAACGTATAATAAGGCTGGAGATTACACTGTAAGGCTCATTATAACTGATTTTTTGGGCTGTAAAGACACACTAACTAAACCAAACTATATTAGGGTAAACGGACCAACTGCAAGGTTTATAACTACCATACCAGGTACCTGCCTGAATAACAATGTATCTTTTAGTGACAGTAGTGTTTCAGATGGCCTGCATCCTATACAAACCTGGGCATGGAATTATGGAGATCGCCAAACAGATACACTTGTTGCACCACCCTTTCAACATAATTATCAAACGCCAGGCATATATTCAATAAGCTTAAAAGTTACTGATAGCGAAGGGTGTGCAGATAGTTCAAAATTAGCTGGCAGCATCATCATATCTAAACCAAAGGCTGCTTTTAGAGCTATTGACACGTTAACCTGCCCCGGCAATCAAATTAAATTTAAAGATTCATCCATTGGATTAAACCTGCTGTACCGTTGGGATTTTGGTGATGGAAGTACAATATCTACTGCATCGTCACCCACCCATTTATACACTACCGATGGCAACTTTACCATCACTGTAGAAGTTACAGATCAATTTGGTTGTAAGGATACTGCCACTAAAAATACTTATGTAAAAATTGTATCCCCCATATCTTCCTTTCAAATGAGTGATTCTGCGAGTAGTTGTCCTCCATTATTGGTAAATTTTACAGATCAATCAAGCAATGCAATAAGGTATCATTGGGATTTTGGAGATAGTACAGAATCTGCCATAAGTAATCCCTCGCACTTTTATACTTTTCCGGGAAAATATATTGCCAGGCAAACTATAACAAGCCTGGGAGGCTGCACACAGTTTACAGAAAAATTAATTGTAATAAAAGGGCCAAGAGGTACTTTTAATTACCAGCCCCTTACTGGCTGTAAACCGGTAGTTGTTAATTTTGTAGCCACTACTTATGATAAATCTACTATTTATTGGGATTTTAATGATGGTACAATTCAAAGCAGCAACGATTCCACTATAACATATACATACACTTATGCTGGAATATATTTGCCCAAAATGATACTGGTAAATGATGAAGGCTGCCAGGTACCCATCGTAGGAAAGGATACCATTTTGGTAAATGGTATAACAAATGAATTTAGTTTTTTAAAAAATACCTTTTGTGATTCTGCTGTGGTGGCTTTCAACAATACATCTTTCAGTAATGATCAAATTACAGGGTATAATTGGAATTTTGGAGATGGCAGTACCTCAACAGAATCAAATCCTGTTTATAAATATAAAAATACCGGAACCATTTATCCAACATTGGTGGTAAGCACCTTGCATGGCTGTAAGGATACATTGGTATCAACTATTCCAATAAAAATAGTAGCTACACCTAAAATTAACATCATTAAAACAGCAAATGGCTGCACTCCGCTAACTGTAAATTATAACAGCCAGTTACTGGTACCAGATACATCTGCCATTAGCTGGAAATGGAATATGGCAAATGGCAATACAGAAACTTTAGCCAATCCTTTGCCACAAAACTATACAACTGCTGGTATTTATACCATCCTGTTAGAGGGTACCAATAGTAGTGGCTGTATGGGTACTGCCAGCAAACAAATTGAAGCTTACCCCATCCCTTTAGTAAATGCAGGCCCTCCAGACACAATATTGTGCAAAGGCACTCCGGTAGTTTTAAAAGCAACAGGTGCTTTAAATTATAGCTGGTATCCTTCCACTGGCTTAAACTGTATTAATTGTGCAAGCCCCGCTACCACCACTTATCAAGATATTACCTATATAGTTACCGGCACTACCCTACTTGGATGCAGCGCAAAAGACAGTATTGGAATCATAGTTAAAAATAAATTTACTATTAGCTACAGCACACCAGACAGTTTGTGCAAAGGGCAAACAAAAAAATTAACAGCAACGGGAGCAAAAGAATATTTGTGGACGCCAGTTAAAGGGCTAAACAATGCAAACATTGGCAACCCTGAAGCACAACCTGATACTACCACAACCTATATGGTTATAGGCAGTGATGGTGTTGGATGTTTTAAGGATACCGGCTTTGTACCACTAAAAGTTTACCCTATCCCAACTGTAGAAGCTGGCAATGATGTTAAACTTAATGTTGGTTTATCTACTAAACTTACAGCTATCATTTCGGATGATGTAACCTATGTAGACTGGCAACCAACCGGCAACCTTTTTAGAAATAACAATACAGATATTACTGTAAAACCTACACAAAATACAGAATACACTGTTGAAGTAAAAAACAGAGGAGGTTGTGCAGCAAGAGACAGGGTAACAGTATTTGTAATTTGCGATGGAACCAATTTTTTTATACCAAACACTTTTTCGCCCAATGGAGATGGTGTTAATGAAGTGTTTTATCCAAGAGGCAACGGTTTATTTAAAGTTAAAAACTTTAAAATTTTTAATCGGTGGGGCGAATTAATGTTTGAAAAAAATAGTTTTGATGCCAACAACCCCACATTTGGATGGGATGGAAATTTTAAAGGAATTCAGTTAAACCCTGACGTATTTATTTATATTATTGATATTATTTGCAATAATAAAAGTGTACTTACTTATAAGGGAAACGTAGCCTTGGTTAGATAACTATTTTTAGTACAAATACTAACTTTTAAGGATTTATATTGTTTTTAAACCAAACCTGATTAAAAGTATTTTTCAGTCTTTAGAATAAATATGATATATTTTTACATAACAAATGATTTTTCCCCCATTAAATATAACTTCAGTAAAACTATACCCTATATTAATAGCTTGTTTGCTTTTTTGTAAGATAGTAGTTGGCCAGCCAAATGTACTAACCAAACCAGTTGCAAATTTTTCTGCAGGGCCAATTGCAGGTTGTGCACCAATGACGGTTAGGTTTATAGACAATTCATCTGGCACACCAAACAACTGGAAATGGGATCTTGGAAACGGAACCCTATCTGGCCAGCGAAACCCTACCACAACTTTTTTTACACCAGGATTTTATACTGTGAGGCTAATTGTAAGTAATGCCAATGGCATTGATACTTTAATTAAAACGCAGTACATTAGAATTTACGACAAACCTGTTGTAAATTTTTCAATTGCTGATTCTGCTGGTTGTGCACCATTTACAACTCAATTTACAGATGCTAGCATTACTAACACAGGTAGTATTACAGCTTGGGAATGGGATTTTGGAGACGGCAATATATCCACACTTCAAAATCCGGTAAACACCTATCTAAGCGCAGGAATATTTAATGTAACCTTAAGAGTAACCAATACTGGCGGTTGTTTTGGTGCAATCAGTAAACGACAAATTGTTAAAACATATAAACCTCCAACTGCAAATTTTAGTTACACAAAAAGCTTGCAATGTAAACCCCCGGAAACAATCAGTTTTACAAACCAATCTGTTGGTGCAAGTACACTAAAATATATTTGGGATTTTGGCGACGGCAAAGGCTCAAACACAGTAAATTCTGCCAATATATATAGTACAGGTGGCGCTTTTTCGCCACAATTAATTGTTACAGATACCCTTGGCTGTGCTGATACCTTGTTTAAAAAAGACTCCGTTTTTATCAATAACGTACAAACTGTTATAGGTGGACCGGATAGTGTTTGCAGAGGAACTTCTGCAAGTTTTACCAATAATTCAATACCAGTACCAGATAGCTCCCGCTGGAGTTTTGGCGATAACACTTTTTCAGATTCATCATCAGTAATTAAAACATGGAATACCAGTGGCATTTACACTGTTAAACTCGTCAACAGTTATCCTACCTGTAAAGATTCGGTTACCAGGGCAATTACAGTTTTAAATTTACCAGCAGTAAAATTTAGTGCAAATGACAGTAACTCCTGCAAAGCGCCCTTTACCGTTAATTTTCAAAACCTGGCTTTTAATACCGTAAGCTGGCTATGGGAATTTGGTGATGGAAATACCAGCAATTTGCAAACACCAGCTAATACGTACAACAGTAACGGGAGTTTTGCTGTAAAACTTACTGCCACAGATGCCTTTGGTTGTTCAAATACAAACAACGTAAATAATTTTATAAGAGTACTAAGCCCAATTGCTAAAATTGCCAATGTGCCAAACAGTGGCTGTATTCCGTATAGCATTCGGCTTACACCTGCACCATTTAGTGTAGATGGAATAGCTGAATATTTTTGGGATTTAGGCAATGGAGAAACCTCTAATCTCGTAAACCCTGTAGCCAATTATCCTGTTGAAGGTAAGTTTGATATTAAACTAAAAATTACAAGTAATGATGGTTGTGTAGATTCTGTAACTATTACAAACGGTATTGTAACCAATGCAAAACCAAAAGTAGATTTTAATGCAGCACCTACAAGCCAATGCTTTGGACAGCCGGTACAATTTACAGATTTATCTGAAGCTCCCGTTGACCGCTGGCTCTGGAACACAGGCGATGGAACAGTAAGAACCGCACAAAATTTTTCTTACGTGTATAAGGATACAGGAATTTACACTGTGCGCCTGATAGCCTGGAGAAATGGTTGCAACGATACCATTACTAAAATAAACTATATTAACTCTAAACGGCCTGTTGCCAGGTTTAAAACAACTTACAATTGCCTCAATAAATTAGAAATTAGCTTTACAGATACTTCTGTTTTACCTCAAACCTGGCTTTGGAATTTTGGAGATGGCACCACATCTACCCTTCAAAATCCTGTTCATTTATATGCAACAGATCAACTCTATACTGTTTCGTTAACAGTAACAGACGATACTTGCAGCAATACCATTACTAAACAAATACCGGTTAATAGCAAACCACCCGATTTTACTATTTCTAAAAATGAGGTTTGCAGGGCAGACTCTATTTTATTTAGCTTAACGCCCAATGCAAATGCACAGTTTATAAAATATACCTGGAATTTTGGGGATGGCAGCGCTGTTAAGGTAACCAATAGCCCCTCAATTTATCATCGGTATAATAATGCAGGCGTATTCACAACTAGTTTACTAACACAAAGCAGTTACGGCTGTATTGATTCTGCCATAAAAATAAACAGTGTAACAGTATTTTCACCAAAAGCAGCTTTTAGTATCAGCTCTGCCGCAGGCTGTCTTCCTTTACAAATTACGTTTACCAACAACTCCACTACAGCAAATGGTATAAACAATATAGCCTTATATAAATGGATTTATGGTGATGGGCAATCTCAAACATTGCAAGCGCCTTTTGCAGGCCAAATAACACATTTGTATACTGATACTGGCAGCTTTACACCTATACTTACAATTACAGACTCTATCGGATGTGTTGATAGCTCCATTAACATTGGCAAGCTGTTAGTTGCAAAGCCTGTAGCCGGTTTTAAAGATACCGCTGTAAATACATGCCGCAATGAAAATATACAACTAATTAATACTTCTAAGGGGTATAGTATTAGTAGTGAATGGTATTTTGGAGATGGTACAGGCTCCCTTGTAAATAATCCTGTAAAAATATTTACGGCTGATGGAAACTACCATGCAAAATTGATTGTAACTGACATCTATGGCTGCAAAGATTCTATAGAAAAAAACAACTTTTTTAAAGTTAAGGATGTGGTGGCCTCTTTTAATGTTAATGATTCAGTAGGTACTTGCGTACCATTTAAAGTTGCATTTACCAACACATCTCAATTTGCGGGCACTCAAACATGGGATTTTGGAGATGGCACTACATCTATTCAACTAAACCCTACCCATTTTTATGATGCACCAGGTGTGTATATAGCTACACTCACCGCCATCCGAAACAATAATTGCTTAAATATTGCCACTAAAAAAATTGAAATATTTGCTCCTGCCGGTACATTAAGTTATCAACCTTTAAATGGATGTGCTCCACTCAATGTAAACTTTAAGGTGAGCGCCTCTGCAAAAGTGAGTTACCTGTACGATTTTAATGATGGCACAACGGTAGAAACAGCCGACTCCAACTACGCTTACGCCTATACCCTACCCGGTACTTTTGTACCCAACGTTGTTTTAAGAGATTCTTTTGGATGCCTGATACCTGTGTTTGGGGCAGATACCGTAAGGTTATTTAGCAGTAAAGTTAATTTTGGCGCAAGTACAAATATTTTATGTGATAGTGGTATGGTTCAATTCTCAGATTCTACCATTTCAGGCAGCCCTATTGCATCTTTCAATTGGAGTTTTGGTGATAACACAAGCAGCACCATTCAAAACCCAGGCCATAATTATACAGCTACAGGTTTGTATGATGTTGGCTTAATTATACGTACAATATTTGGCTGTTTAGATACGCTTATAAAACCTCAATTTATTAAAACAGTAGTACAACCTCAAATTAACATTACTGGCAATAATGCGTTTTGTGGCCCTGCATCTGTTCTTTTGCAGGCAAACCTTACCTCTATAGATACGTCTGTTATAAAGTGGCAATGGCAGTTTGGTAATGGCAATAGTTCAGCAGTACAAAATGCAGCGCCACAGCAATATACAGCAACAGGCAACTACCCGGTAGTACTTACGGCTACCAATAGCAGTGGCTGTACAGATACTGCTAAAACAACTGTTTTTATTTATGCTTTTCCTACAACATTTGCAGGCAATGATACAACCATTTGTCAAAGTATACCTGTTCAATTGCAAGCAACAGGTACAGATATTTATGCCTGGCAACCTGCATCACTTTTAAGCTGTAATGATTGTAATAATCCAATTGCCACCATTGCTGATAACACTACATTTTTTTTAAGGGGCATTACAAATGATGGATGCGAAAAATCTGACACGATTAATATTATTGTAAAAAAACCATTTACTATTACAGGCCTACCGGCTATAGATACCGTGTGTGCCGGTAAATCTGTACAATTTAATGTTACAGGTGCCGAAAATTATACCTGGACACCACAAACAGGGTTAAACACAACAGTTACGAGTAGCCCAATTGCTTCTCCTGGCAGCAGTACAACATACAAAGTAGTTGGGTTCGATGACCTCAAATGCTTTTACGATAGTGCCGAAGTTGATCTTCAATTATTTAATAACCCAACTGTAAATGCAGGTGAAGATAAAAGTATATTTTATAAAAAACCGGTTGGTATAACTATCCAAAATACGCCTGATGTGGTTAGCTGGTTTTGGTCGCCTTCTACTTATTTAAATTGTACTACATGCCCAAGCCCTATTGCAACTCCCGAATTTAATACTACCTATAAAGTTACCGTTACAAACAATGGTGGTTGTACTGCCTTTGATGAAGTAAACGTGCTACTAACCTGCGATAAAAGCAATTTATTTATACCTACCGCTTTTACGCCAAACAACGATAATTTAAATGATGTATTTTATCCCATGAGTGCGGGTGTTTTTAAAATTCAATCATTTAGAATTTTTAACAGGCTGGGAGAATTGGTTTTTCAAAATGGCAGCTTTTTACCCAATAATAAAAGTGCTGGCTGGGATGGCAGATATAAGGGACAGATAGCTGATACAGGAGCGTATGTTTATGTGATTGAATATATCTGCAATAATAACAATTTATTAAGTTTTAGTGGAAAAATTTTACTATTAAAGTAATAAAATTTATCTATAGGCGTTTATATAAAAGACGCAGGTCAAACAATCCGAACACTAAAACAAATATCCTATTTTATGAAAACCGTACTACACAAATATGTGTGGGGCACCATACTCCTTTTTGCCACCATCACAGTACAGTCTCAAGATATTCATTTTTCACAATTTTTTGAAGCACCATTATTACGCAATCCTGCATTGGCCGGGTTATTTACCGGGGATCTAAGAATACAGGCTGTTTACCGTACTCAATGGCAGAGTGTAACAGTACCTTATCAAACCACTTCATTAAATGCTGAGTACAAATTACCAGTTGGTAAAAGTGAAGATTTTTTAACCATAGGTGGCCAGGTACTATATGATAAAGCAGGTACAGTAGCCATGACGTCAACGCATGTACTCCCTGCAGTAAATTACCATAAATCTTTGAGTGAAGACCGGAATATGTATTTATCCTTAGGCTTTATGGGTGGTTTGGTACAGCGTCGTTTAGATAGAAGCAAAGTAACTACCAATAGCCAGTTTGATGGTACAGGATATAATGGCAACCTTGCAGATGGTGAAACATTTACCAACCCATCTTACAGCTATTTTGATGGTACAGCAGGTATGAGTTTTAATACACAAATAGGAGAAAATCAAGATGATAATATTTTTGTAGGCATAGCATATCACCACTTTAATAAACCATCTAATATTTCATTTTATGGAGATTCAAAATTAGTGATGGCACCTAAATGGGTTTATTCAGCAGGTGCAAGAATGAGTGCTTCTGAAAATGCTTACGTTACATTTCATGCAGATTATATTAAGCAAGGACCAAATACACAGGTGATTGGTGGCTTAATGTACACCCATAAATTAGATGATAGTTTTGACCCCAAATATTTAATACATGCAGGTGGTTTTATCAGGTGGAAAGATGCTTTTATACCAATGGCAAAAGTAGAAATGAGACCATTAGCTATCTCTGTAAGTTACGATGCAAATATCTCACAATTAACCACAGCTACCGGAGGAAGAGGCGGTTTTGAAATGGCCATATCTTATCAAAAATATATTAACAGAGACAATAGCAGTAAAGAAGCTGTAAGGTGTCCAAGATTTTAATCATTATACAGCAAACCAAGGTTCAAAAATCGTAGCCTAACGAAGAAGAGCTTTTGTTTTTATGGATTGTTTGGATAATGAGAGCCCCAGGGATGGGGCTTTTTTTTATTTACTTCATCCCCCCCAACAACCCTACTATTTTCTTTACTTTAATTTTTGTAAACCCAGCTTTTGCATTTGAAAAATTTAGTACGATTTCAACTACAAAATCCGGGTTTAATAAAAAGTAAATAATACTCTTAAAAATTGTGACGGTGAACATCAAAATAAAAATT
>Ga0136636_10002934_pt1 | contig 10197 bp, 7 predicted proteins | sample AntDrymUQ8522106_2_FD_104653 | JGI IMG/M metagenome (GOLD analysis project Ga0136636, IMG submission 104653) | Polar desert sand microbial communities from Dry Valleys, Antarctica - metaG UQ852 (21.06) | ecosystem: Environmental > Terrestrial > Soil > Desert | place: Antarctica: Dry Valley... | reverse complement strand
TGTCAACCCAACCCAGGACAAACCCGAACTTGTAACCCTAACACAGGACTAACGTCATTAACCCGTCAACCTTTTTCAGGACGAGACACACTCTCTCACTCTTCACTCTCTCACTCTCTCACTCTTTCACTCTTTCACTCTCTCACTCTCTCACTCTCTCTCACTCTTTCACTCTTTCACACTGCGCCGCATAGAACAGCAGCGTGCGGATCTTTACTGCCGCCGTAGTAGGTGCATGCTGGTGCCATTGGTGTGCCTCGCATAGCGTATCCCCTCGTTGGCTTTGACATTATCGGGCAATAGCAATGGGCACTGGGCAACAAGGCTCTCTTCACACCGCTATCTTCACCGCCCGAAACCTAAGACCATGGCCCACGGACTATTGAAGGGAAAGCGAGGCATCATCACCGGTGCGCTCAACGAACAAAGCATCGCCTGGAAAGTGGCCGAGTTGGCACACGCCGAAGGAGCGAACATCGTGCTGACGAACGCACCGGTCGCTATGCGCATGGGCGAGATCAACAAGTTGGCCGATGCCATCAAGGCCCCGGTCATCGGTGCGGACGCGACCAAGGACGAGGACCTGGAGAAACTCTTCACAGAGAGCAAGCAACACCTCGGTGGCCAGATCGATTTCGTGCTGCATAGCATCGGGATGAGTCCGAACGTGCGCAAGGGCAAGACCTACGATGATCTGAACTACGAGTGGTACAAGCAAACCTTGGACATCAGTGCCATGAGCTTTCACCGCATGTTGCAGGCCGCCAAAAAGACGGACTCCCTGGCCGAGTGGAGCAGTGTGGTGGCCTTGAGCTACATCGCTGCCCAGCGGGTGTTCCCGGGCTATGGTGATATGGCCGATGCAAAGGCGTTGTTGGAGAGCATAGGGCGCAGTTGGGGCTACTACCTGGGCATGGAGAAGAAAGTGCGGGTGAACACCATCAGCCAATCACCCACCATGACCACAGCCGGTGCAGGGATCAAAGGCTTTGGCGGCTTTTACGGTTTCGCACAGGAGATGAGCCCACTTGGTAACGCACCCGCCGAGGCTTGTGCCAATTACTGCATCACGCTCTTCAGCGATCTTACCAAGTACGTCACCATGCAGAACCTTTTCCACGATGGTGGGTTCAGCAGCAGCGGGGTTACACCACAGGTAATGGCGCACTTCACGAAAGAAGGGTAGGGGTGCCGCTCGGCGATCTCGTCGCTCAGGTGGTCGGTGAATTCGTCGGCCAGGTGTTCTTCGAGGGATCCATCAAGAAGATCTTGTTCCCCACACTTCGTATACCGGGTGTAGTGGTGAGAGGGTGTTTCCTCCGCGGCGCTGCGTTCGGCGAGGTCTGGCGATCAAAGGACACCGCACTTGGTCCAGTGGCGAGCATCACCTTCTACGAGGCGTTGGGCATTTTCCTTGCGGTCATCTGAGCAGGAGTTGACGGTGTTCCTCGGTTCGGCCCTATTTTCGCTTCCTGTCTTCACATGCTCCAGACCAGACCTTACCTCATCGGCCTGCTTTTCGCGGTTCTGTTCTCGCCGTCCATCATGGCCCAAGGCGGAAAAGCGTTTTTGAAAGAGGGCGACACCTTCCGCAAGAACGGCGAACTGGAAAAGGCTCTGGAGAAATACGATCTGGCGATCCAGGTCGATCCCAAACTGATCAAAGCCATACAGGCCCGGTCAGAGGTGAACGAGTTGCTGGGGAATAAACTTCAAGTAGCGCAGGACAGGCGCAGGATCGCGCTGCTGGAGCCGGGCGAGGCGCTCTATGCTGCCAACGCGGCGAAGAGCTTTCTAGAGATCGATAGTGCAGCAACCGCGCGTGCGTTGTGCGAAATGGCATTGGCCGTGGACCGAAAGGATATGGATGCCCTGCAAACGCTCACGCGCGCATGCCTGGCTCTTGGCGATCTGGACCGAGCGGTGCAAGCATCGGATGAGGCCATCAACATCAAAGGCACCACGGACACGTACTACCTGCACGGTCTCGTTCGCGCTGCCATGCACGACTACAAGACCGCAGAGACCGATCTGGATCGCGTGCTGGAATGGAACCACATGTACGAACCGGCTTACGTTGCGTTAGCAGAAGTGCAATTGAAGCTCTATGGACAATACACAGGGCCAACGATGCAGATGCGCACCTTGGAAAAGGCCATCGACAAGTGTACGGTCGCATTGGACCTCAACCCCCAAAGCACCGACGCCTTGTTCACCCGCAGCAAGGCCTACGCGTACCAAAAGGAGTACGCCAAAGCCATTGACGATATCAGCCGCTGCATCGCGTTGGGCAGGACCGACAAGGCCGTTTACTACCAACGCGCCCTGTATTACACAGGCTATGGCCAGCACCAGAACGCGGTGAACGATCTTAACAAGATCCTTCTGGACAACCCCAAAGATGTGCCTGTCTTGTTACTGCGTGCCCAGGGCAAAGAGGCGAACCTCGATATGGAAGGTGCTCTCAAGGATCTGGAGATCGCACAGAAGGCCATGGTAGGTGATGCCACCTATGGGCAGGAGGATAAGCGGAAGATCGATGAGGTACGCACGCGCATCGCTCACCAAGTATTCGAAATGAACCGTGAAAGTGATGTGCCCTTGATCACTGTTATTGAACCCTTCCGCATGGGTGACGTGGCGCAGGTATCCAACTCGCTCGCATTCGTTAAAGTGAGCGGCCACGTGCGCGACAAGAGCATGCTGAAGAGCATCACGGTGAACGGCGAGCATGCGGATCACACCAAGGAGGAGAAGGACCCGGAGTTCGTGGTGACCATACCGCTCGCCGCCGATGTTACCGAGATCGTGGTGCAGGCCACCGATGTGTACGACAACTTCAGTAGCGAGGTCCTTAAGGTGGAGCGCACCGAAGGCCTACCACCGACCATCACACTCACTACGCCTGTAACGACCGGAGATCGGCAGATCACCTTGGATGCAGGCAAGAACGACGTGTTCCTGGAAGGTGCAGTGAAGGACGCCAGCCTCATTCGCCTGATCGCTGTGAACGGCGTGAACGCCAGCTACGCTCCGGACCGCAATGACCCGGACTTCAGTATCAAGGTGGATCTAGGGGGCAAGGACCAGTTCACGCTCCGTGCCGAGGACCAATTCGGGAACGCGACCGAGTTGGTTTATTCCGTTCAGCGCAAGGCCGCACCTATTGCCGTGGTGAAGCCTCCACCCACGGAAGGAACACCTACTACACGGACCGGAACTACCGGTACCACATGGGTCGTGTACATCGACAATACCAACTACCGGAACTTCCCGGCCACCCAGTCCTCCTCTACTGACATGGGCAAGCTGCAAAAGTCCTTCGCCAGCTATTCCGTGCAAAAGACCATCAACAAGAAGAACCTCACCAAGGAACAACTTGAGCGCTTCTTCAACATCGAACTGAGGGACCTGGTCCGCACCAACAAGGTGAACACGATCCTGGTGGGCTACGTGGGGCTTGGGCGAAGCGCCACAGGTCGGTCCTACTGGATACCCGTGGATGGCAAGAAGGACGACATATACAGTTACTACAACTACGGCTCGCTGAAGAGCCTGCTGGAGAACTACAGCGAAAGTGTCACCAACACGCTTGTGGTAAGCAAGGCCGCTGGCACTGATCCCAGCGTCTACGAGTTGACCCGATAGACTTCGCCGGTTGGTCCCTTTGGCATACCTTGGGCACCCACAGTATGCGTTCAACACTCTCTCTTCTGCTTGTGGTCGTCGCGCTCGGTGTTTCCGCGCAGCGTTACTATTTCGAGAACGTTTCGGTCTCTAGCGGGTTGCCGGCATCCAAGGTCTACGCGGTGTTGCAGGACAGTACGGGCCTGGTCTGGTTGGCCACGGAATCCGGGTTGGCCAGTTATGATGGCCTAAATGTCACCTCGTTCGGTACGAATTCGGGTATGGCTTCAGGCGGCGTGCGCAGCTTGTTCATCGATAAGGCGAGGCGGCTTTGGTGCGGACATCTCGGCGGCGGTATCAGTGTAAGTCAAGGGCGACGGTTCCGGACGGTGGTTCCTTCTGATAAGGCGCTTACTGCGGATGTGACAACCATCACACAGGATGCCAGCGGCGCCATTTGGATCGGCACCTTCGGCATGGGTCTGCTGCGGTTGAAGGAACTTCCGGACGAAGGTCCTGTGCAGATGGACCGTTTTGAGGAAGGCAAGGGCCCGGGTGAACGGATCACAAGCATCGTGCGCCGCAAGAACGGTGACCTGGTCCTGTTGGAGGCGGGCTCAGGTCTGCATCTCTGGAGCGCGTCCAAGTCGCAGTTCACGGACTATCCCGAAAGTGCTCTTGCGGAACAGCAGCGCATCACCTCCTACTTCGAGGGTTCCGATGGTGCTTTTTGGGTGGGTACACAAGAGCGTGGCGCCATCCGCTATGATCCGCGGACGAAGAGCAGCACCAGTTACGACCTGCCCACCGGCATGCCCAGCAGTTTCGTTTATGCCTTCGGGGAGGACCAGCTCGGGCAGGTGTGGATCGGTACCTGGGACGCTGGTCTCGTTCGCGTGGACAAGGACGGCCTTAGGTTGTTCAATAGATCCAATGGGCTCCACAGCCAAACGATCCGCGCGATCTCGCGCGACCGCGAGGGCAACCTCCTCATCGCCACCAACGACGAAGGATTGGAGATCTTCAAAGGGGATCGCTTCCGCACATTCACCGATGACGATGGACTCGTGGAGCGCCATGTTTGGGCCGTGGCCGAAGGATCGGATGGACGCATGTGGTTCGGCACCAACGGTGGTATCACCATTCTCGATCCGGCAAGCAGTGGCCCAATGAGCGTGCAGAAGCTAACGGTCCAGAACGGCGACCTCACGAGCAACAGCGTTCGCGTCTTGTTGAACGACGGCTCTGGTAAGATCTGGATAGGGACGGAGAACGGTGGACTTCTGGAGGCCAACAGCAATGGAGGTAAACCCATTCCCCGCGGAGAGCTTTCCGCCTTGCTGGGCAACAACAAGGTGACCGCCTTGGCCCGCTGCCCATCCGGCGGCATCTACGTGGGCACGGTCGGTGGCTTGATCCGCCATGTACCAGGTGGCGTTCCTTCCGTTCTGCGCACTTCCGATGGTCTTGCAGGGAACGATGTCACGGCGCTCTTCAATGATCCCAAGGGCAATACCTGGGTGGGAACAGCGAGTAGCGGGGTCAGCATCATCGCCGCAGGAACCAAGGACAAGGCCACGCGCGTTGAAGTTGGCCAGGTCATCACACCCACCTCCTTTACAGAGGATGCCACCGGCCGCATCTGGGTGGGGACGAACAGCCAGGGTGTGCTCATCATCGAGAACGGGAAAGTGACCACCACCTTTGATGTTGCCAGTGGCCTGCTCTCCAACAACGTGCGTTCCCTCATTACGGACGAGAATGGCCACATGTGGATCGGTACGAATCTCGGACTGAACGAACGCAAGAAAGGTGGGGACACCTTTCTCGCGTATACCGGCCGCAGTGGGTTCACGGGCATCGAGGCCAATGTGGGGGCTGTTTGCCGCACACGCTCTGGAGATCTTTGGTTCGGTACGAGCAACGGTGCCGACCACGTGGTGATCGATCACGGCGAGGAGCGCTCGGATCTGCCGCTCATCGCTGTGCGCGTGTTGAAGGTGAACTTGGAGGAACGCGACGCCATCGACGGGGTTGATCTTACGCATACCGAACGCGACGTACGGATCGAATTCGGATGTGTTAGCCTGAGCGATCAGGGCGCAGTGCGTTACCAGTTCATGCTCGATGGTTTAGAGAAGGACTGGCAGCCTGTCACTGCCGAAACCGAAGCACACTATCCGGGCCTCTCTCCGGGGCGCTATGTCTTCCGGGTGAAGGCACGCAATCGTTCCGGCATCTGGAGCCAGCCTGTGCGGTATCACTTCACCGTCTTGCCTCCATGGTATAAGACCTGGTGGTTCTACAGCATCATGACGCTGATCATCGGTGGCAGCATTTGGACCTACGTCAAGTTCCGTGAGCGCCAATTGCGATTGCGCAACATCGTTCTGGAGAAGAAGGTGGAGGAACGCACCGCAGAGGTGGTCGCCCAGAGCAAGGAGATCGAAGGCCAAAAGGGACGGATCGAAGACCTCTTGTTGAACATCCTGCCCAAGGAGATCAGCGAAGAACTGAAGGAACACGGCAAGGCTACGGCTCGGCGCCACGATCAGGTCACCGTGATGTTCACCGACATGAAGGGGTTCACCCAAGTGGCGGAGAAGATGACCCCTGAGGAGCTCGTAAGCGAATTGGATGAATGCTTCATCCATTTCGACGAGATCATTGGGCGTTATGGGATCGAGAAGATCAAGACCATCGGCGACAGCTACATGAGCGCATGTGGCGTACCAACGCCGGACAAGGACCACGCCGTTAAAGCCGTCTTGGCCGCTTTAGAAGTGCGCACCTTGATGGAGAAATGGCGCATGGACCGCACCGCAGCAGGCAAGGTTCCATGGGCCCTGCGGATCGGTCTGCACAGTGGGCCGGTTGTGGCCGGCGTAGTGGGCAAACGCAAGTTCGCCTACGACATCTGGGGCGATGCAGTGAACACGGCCAGCCGCATGGAAAGCAGCGGCGCATCAGGTGAAGTGAACATCAGCAAAGCCACCTACGAGTTGGTGAAGGACATATTCGAGTGTGAGCACAGAGGTGCGGTCGAAGCCAAGAACAAAGGCCAGATCGATATGTATTTCGTACGCCGCCTCAAACCCGAATTCAGCCAGGACGCAGGTGGACAGATGCCCAACCAAGCGCTCTTAAAGCGGTTGGGCATATCCGCCATGGCCGAGCAATTCGCGTAGTTCGGCGATCATCAAAGCTGTGGCACCCCAAACCACTTCGCCGTCCACATCGAAATAGGGGATCTCTACGGTTCTTCCCATCATCTGGATGAATTGCTGCCGGCGTTTCAGGATGTCATCGCGTAGCAGTTCCGCGAGTGGGGTCTCGATCAACCGGGCAACTTCCAACGGGTCAGGCACCCATGGCCCCAGGCGTTCCGCATAGCCTACGAATGGTGTTACGAGCATGCCACTGGGCGGAATGTAAACCGCACTCAAGGCGCCCAGTATTTCGATCCCATTCACATCCACGCCGGTCTCTTCGCCGAATTCACGCAAGGCGGTGTGTTCCAGCGAAAGGTCGTTATTCTCGCGTTTTCCGCCCGGAAAAGAGACCTGTCCGCTATGCACACCATCGTATTGTGGGCGCACCATCAGCAAACAATGCAAAACGGCGTTCTTCGGATACAACAGCGCAAGGACCGCACTTTCGCGCGGTGGCGGATCCTGGGCCCTGGCACGTTCGATATCCAGGCGCTTATACCCGGACAGCGCTAAGAAGTCGTCGTGTCCAGGTAAGGGCCCCGCTAGCGACGTACGCAGTCCCGATACCAGCAGGCGCGTTTGGGTCATCACTTAGGGGACACCTCCAACGCCTTCAATAAAGCTGCCGCCTCGTTGGCATAGGTATGTGCCTTGGATGAAGCGATGCGTTGAGCTCCTTCACGCGCTCGATCCAGTTGGTCGCTGCACACCCAACAGACGACACGGTACCAGCTGATCTGGTCATTGTATTGCAGGGTGCTATTTCGCTTCAAGTGATCCAACTGCAACTCCGCCTCGTAAGGCTCGCCCAAAGCGAGGTAACTACAGGCCAGATAGATATACGCCGTGCGGTCTTCGATCTGGCTGTTCAGGAAGGTCTGTAGCCCGTCGCGCGCTGCCGCGTAGTTGCCCGTTGCATAGTGTGCCATGGCATCCAAATAGAGACCGTTAGCAGAGGTTCGCGCGCGACCGGTGACCAGATCAGGGTAGGGGGTGAAGGTCTGCTGGCACAGGGTGCCTTCCTCACGGGGTCCTCCACAACCCACAAGCGCAAGACCCACTGTTATGAACAGCCCTTTCCACATGCGCCAAAGGTATCGGCTAGTCTGTCTACCCTGAAGTTGATGAACTGAAGATCGGCCGCTATTTCTTCTTCGTGCAAGCGTCCCCGCCATTGCGGGTAGAGGACGCTTCGTCCCGATCTTTCGGGGGCGGAACATGCGCGACGTACCAGCCTGCCCGGTCCACGAACCGGGGGTGGCTACGGCTCCACCGTACGGCGGACAACGCCGCAGGAAGGAGAAAGAGGGGTGGAGATAGTTCAGGAACTTCAGGGTGGTCACACTACAGTAGTGTCCAGTTCTTGGTGGGCAGTGCAACGGCACCAGTGCTCCAACACTTCACGCCCGCTCGCCCCGTAACGTGATCGTGCGGCAAGAAGCCCCAATAGCGCGAATCGGCGCTGTAGTGTCTGCTATCGCCCAAAACGAAATAGTAGTCCTGCTCCACCACATAGGTGGTCAATGGCTCACCGTCCAACTGCAACACGTTGCTTTGAACACCGAGCGTATGGCCTTCATGAACGGTGATCAACCGGTCGTACAAGGGGAGGTTGTCCACCGTGATGTGTAGCGTATCACCCTTTCCTGGCACATCGATCGGTCCATAGTCATCCCCATTCCATGGGTAGCGAGGGCTGTAAGGGAAGATGTGTCTCGGAGCACCTGTGGAGGGGCCCATTCGATCTAAGCTGACCACAAAGGGCAATGTTCCAATGGTGGTGGCCAAGGACTGGTTCAAAGGCAGTTCTACAAAGGCTCTTCCCGGTTGGAGCAGGTAAGGCGGCAACCCCAGAAATGTCACCAAAGAGTCTGCGAATTGGGCGTTGCGCAACCGCACCAGATAAGCACGGGTTTCTGTGGGCACAGGGTCCGTGCGCTTGTCGTTCACGAAGAGGTCACCATCGCGCAACGCTATCCGGTCTCCAGGCATACCAGCGATACGCTTCACCAAGAGCGGCCTTCGCATCATTGACACATTGTTCTTCAACGGGTCGCGGAACACAACAATATCGCCGCGCGAAAGTCCGGTCCAAATAGGCCAGCGTTGTACAAGCACAAGGTCTCCAGGGCGCAGCGTTACGAACATGCTGGTGCTTTCCACGATCACCCAGCGCAACACCAACATGTGCAAGGCGATCAACAGCAACAAGGCCAACACAAAGGCTTTCAGCCACTCGTTCCAATTGGACCACCACTGCCGCAAGGCGTTGAGCTTTTGCATGGGATCCAACAACCACCTAGATCAGCCAGGGGCCAGCGATCCGCATCCAAGCCAGGAACTCGACAGGCGAATGCATCACTTCACCACGGTGAACAGGCGCTTCCACCGAATACCGGTATAAGGGTCCTTGGTGAACCAGACCAGGACCGCCTTACCCACCACGTGATCGTGCGGCACGAAGCCCCAGAAACGGGCATCCTGCGATCGGTGGCGGTTATCCCCCATCAACCAGTAGTAGTTCTGCTTGAAGGTGTAACTATCGGCAGGTTGGCCGTTGATGAAGATGCTACCGTTGCGTACCTCCAAGTCGTTGTGCTCGTACACGCGGATCGCTCGCTCGTACACCGGCAGCACGCGTAGATCCAGCTTCACAGTGGCGCCCTTCTTCGGGATATAGATGGGGCCGAAATTGTCTTCGCTCCAATCGTAGTCCGGATGGTTAGGGAAGTAGGGTGATCTATGGTAGTCGGTACCGTAGCCACGCGCATGCTCTTGCGGCTCCATGGAAAGCACATTGTCAAAAGACTTCAATTTCGCCGCCGCCGCTGCGGTCAAGGGTATGGAAACACCTCCCTTCTCGCCCGGTCCAATATCATCGGGGCTGATATCGAAGAGCTCCTTCATGCGCTTCTCGTTGAAATTGGACTTCAGCGTGAATTCATAAGCCATTTGTCCGCCCGGTGGCAAGGGGTTGGCCTCACCATTCACGTAGACCAAGCCATGCCGCACTTCCAACGAATCGCCGGCTATGGCGACACAGCGTTTGATGTAGTTCTCTTTCTTATCCAAGGGGCGAACCAGTATGCCACCGGTGGGGACTTGCCGTACCTGCCCATCCACCATATTGAGCATGCGGAAATTGGGATCATGGATCTTCTTGCGACCATGGTCACGAACCAGTTGATAATAGCTTTGGTTCTGGAAATTGGCGACCACGGTATCGCCTTCCGGGAAGTTGAAGACCACCGCATCGCCACGCTCAGGATCACCAAAGCCTGGCAGCCTGCGATAGGGTTGACTGAACCAGTTAACGAACGACGGTGTGCTTGCCGTAAGCGGCATGGTATGATGCGTG
>Ga0136636_10002933_pt1 | contig 10197 bp, 9 predicted proteins | sample AntDrymUQ8522106_2_FD_104653 | JGI IMG/M metagenome (GOLD analysis project Ga0136636, IMG submission 104653) | Polar desert sand microbial communities from Dry Valleys, Antarctica - metaG UQ852 (21.06) | ecosystem: Environmental > Terrestrial > Soil > Desert | place: Antarctica: Dry Valley... | reverse complement strand
GATTTGGCGATCTGGGGATTTGTTTTGCCAGTGCTTGATGTCCGTACCTATCTCTTTCAGAATGCCACGAAATACCAAGTTCAGACACCCTAAATCCCCAAATAACCCAATCACCAACAACATGAAAATCGAGCTTTGGGCTATTGGCAAAACCAACGAAAAATACCTGGAAGCGGGCATTGAGATTTTTGAAAAACGATTGAAAAATTACCTGCCGTTTAGCCTGATCGTTTTGCCCGACGTGAAGGCAAAAACTATTGATGGTCAGCACCTTAAAAAAGAGGAGGGTAAATTAATCCTTTCCAAATTAGCCCCAGACGACTGGCTTGTGCTTTTGGATGAACACGGGCAGGAATTTACTTCCATGGAACTTTCCCGCTGGCTGGAGCGTAGGCTTGGCGATTCGCGCCGAAAAATGGTGTTCCTCATTGGTGGAGCTTTCGGTTTTTCGCCCGATGTTTACGCCCGATCCAACGAATCGCTGGCTTTGTCTAAGCTCACATTTAGTCATCAAATGGTTCGGTTATTTAGTCTGGAGCAACTTTATCGCGCCATGACAATTCTACGAAATGAGCCCTATCACAATGAGTAAGGTGATATTATCCACACCAACATAAACAAATAACCAAATCACCACCTAAACAAATAACCAAATCACCAACATAAACAAATAACCAACCAAACCAAATCACCAACCTAAATAAATTACCCATTTCAACATGAACGGAATCATAGAAATCAACTACATCATTATTGGATTTACCAGCCTGATTTCCTTCATGGCTTTCAACAATCCATATTGGACGTACAAGCTAAAACATTGGCCATATCAGGAAGTCCGTGATGGCGAATATTTCCGTTGGCTCACCGGCGGTTTTTTGCACGGAGATGCTATGCACCTGATTTTCAACATGATTACGCTATTTTACTTTGGCAGAATTGTAGAGCAGTGGTTTACTTTCATGTTCCCTGATTTTGGGGGTGCCTTTTATTTGTTGTTTTATCTGATATCTATCGTAGCAGCTTCTTCCGCTACATTTTTCAAATATCGCGAATCGCCTGGCTTCGCCAGCATCGGTGCATCGGGTGCTGTGGCCGCTGTATTGTTTGCGTCTATTTTGATCTTGCCGACCAATGAGATTCGGTTCATTTTTCTTCCATTTGTAGGGATTCCGGCCTTCATATTCGGGGCGCTTTACCTTTGGTTCAGCGCTTATGAAGCCAAAAAAGGCAGGGACAATATTGACCATACCGCACACTATTACGGCGCTATTTTTGGATTTTTCTTCCCGATTATTTTTGAACCAAAGCTTATACCCTTGTTTTTCATTCAATTACAAGCCTGGTTTGCTGGTTTGGGCCATTGACGAATCAACTGTTTTCAAGCGGACAATTTTGAAAGAAAAACCGCCCTACCCTACCGAGGTATCGTACCTTTGCAACCTATTCTAATCTTCGGCGTTACAACTCCGAAATTCAAATTTGCACAACAAAATAGTTTTTAAAAATGGCACACGAATTCACAGACGCGAGCTTCAAATCTGAAGTACTTGAGAGCGATAAACTCACTGTAATTGACCTCTGGGCAGAATGGTGCGGTCCTTGCCGCATGATGACCCCACTGATAGAAGAACTTTCAGTAGAATATGCCGGAAAGGCGGTAGTCGGCAAACTCAATGTGGACGAAAACCCGATAGTTCCTTCAGAAAACAACGTGCGTGGCATTCCAACCTTCCTGTTTTTTAAAAATGGCGAACTGGTGGACAAAGTTGTAGGCGCACAGACAAAAAAATTCTTGCAAGATAAGATTGAAGCGCATATTTAAAGCAGGTTTATCCCATTTTTCCGAGCGGTCGGGCGACTTTTTGTTGCCCGACCGCTTTTTGTTTATGAAAAGAAAACCCCACTTGAGCGGACTTTTATAGTTTTGCGCGGTCTTTGCAAATCCAACAGCCAAATCTCGTCCATCTTACGGCTTGAGGCTATCGGACAAATTTGCTGCAAGGCATTGCTTTCACACACAACGAAATCATGAATTTTTCCTTTAAAACGCTCAACAATCTTGCAGGCTGGATCACTTTTGGCATTGCAGCAATTGTGCTTGGCCTTGCGGCTGAGCCAACTGGCAGCCTCTGGGACTGCGGTGAATTTATCTCTGGTGCCTATAAACTTCAAGTAGTTCACCCACCTGGCGCACCTATTTTCCTCTTGGTTGGCCGTTTGTTTGCCTGGGTAGGCGGGATGGTTTCTAGCGATCCAGCCAATATTGCCTACTCCGTAAACCTGCTTTCTGCTATTTGCACCGCATTTACCGGATTGTTTGTCTGCTGGAGCACGAGCATACTTGCGCGCTTGATTCTAGTTGGCCGTGATGCCGACCCTGTTGGCGCACAAGCCTTTGTAGCTGTTGGTGCTGGCGTTGTAGCTGGTCTTTGCACAGCATTTACTTCTTCCATCTGGTTTTCAGCCGTAGAAGGTGAGGTGTACGCCATGTCTACTTTCTTCACCGCAATGACGCTGTGGGCCACTTTGAAATGGTACAATTTGCCAGATAAAGCAGATGCAGATCGGTGGTTGGTCTTTGCATTTTATTCTGTAGCGCTTTCTATGGGGGTTCACTTGTTGAGCCTTTTGACATTCCCTGCGCTGGCCATGTTTTACTATTTCAAAAAGTCAAAAAAGCCAACCGTAGTAGGCACTTTAGTTGCCGCAATTATCGGGGTGGTTTTCATCGTTGCCATTCAAAAAATCATCATAGCTGGTATTCCTACCATGTGGGCTGCTTTTGACAAAATGATGGTGAACAGTTTCGGACTTCCCTTCTATTCGGGCATTATCCCTGTTTTATTGATCTTTAGCGGTGCCATTTGGTTCGGGCTAAATCGGGCTCAGAAAACAGGGAATGGCTTGTTACAGCGCATTGTAGTGGCATTTGGCGTGGTGGTGATTGCTTATTTTGCATACGGAACCGTCATTGTTCGGGCTAATGCGAACACGCCCATCAACATGAATGACCCTTCCGATCCAATGCGGCTGCTCCCCTACCTCAATCGTGAGCAGTACGGCGAGCGCCCGCTGCTGAGAGGCCCTTCATTCGAGGCCCAACCTACAGGGTTAAAATCGGAAGAGCGCTATGGCCGGGTAGGAAATCGCTATATTGTAGTGGATGAAAAAGTAGACTATGAATACCCATCTGCCGGTCAAACACTTTTCCCAAGGATGGGCGATTACTCACAAGGCAGACCTGCGCTTTACCGCCGTTGGATAGATAAGCCTTCGGGTGATCCGACTTTCGGCGACAACATTGAGTTTTTCTGGAAATACCAATTGGGCTGGATGTACTGGCGCTATTTCATGTGGAATTTCTCTGGCCGTCAGAATGGCGATCAAGGCTATTATGCCTGGGATCCTACCGCAGGCAACTGGATTACTGGAATCGACGCGATAGATTCGGGAAGAATTGGAAATCAAGAGTCCTTACCTGATTTCCAGAAGAACAATCAGGGCAGGAACAAATATTTCATGATTCCATTCCTGCTCGGTTTATTCGGAATGTTCTTCCATTACCGCAGTCGCCCGCGCGATTTTGCGGCCATTATGGCCATGTTTATCATCACAGGGATTGGTATCATCGTGTATTCCAATCAGCCCCCCAATGAGCCACGTGAGCGTGATTATGTGTTGGCTGGCTCGTTTTTCACCTTTTGTATTTGGATTGGCTTGAGCGTAGTTGCGCTTTGGGATATGCTGAATAAAAGCCTGAAAGGAGCCGCTGCACCCGTTGCTACGCTACTCGCGCTTTCTGCACCACTTTTGATGGTGACCCAAAACTGGGACGATCACAGCCGCTCCCACCATTTCGCCAGCCGCGACTATGCCAGCAACTTTCTCAATTCTTGTGCGCCAGACGCTATAATATTTACTTACGGCGACAACGACACTTACCCGCTCTGGTATTGCCAGGAAGTGGAAGGCATCCGTACCGATGTGCGGGTAGTCAACCTCTCCCTCATTGCCGTAGATTGGTATATTGATCAACTTCGCAGAGCAGTGAATAACTCTGCTGCCATTGAGATGAGTATTCCGGCAGAAAAATTGCGAGGTTTCAAACGCGTGCAAACGCCCTATTTCGCCCCAGGCGGTGAAAAAGAAATGGATATCAACCGAGTCTTGAAGTTTCTTGCTGAAGACCATAAGCAAGAATCTGGTGGCGGGCGCGCATTTGACACCTATTTACCCACCCGAAAAATGTCCATACCGATCAACAAACAATGGTTTATTGACCACAAGTTTGTCTCTGGTTCAGATTCTTCCTTGGTAGACACCCTGCACATTGACCTCGGAAAAGACAAAAAGTACATCATCAAAGACGAGTTGGCAATGCTCGACATTGTAGCTTCAAATCTGGGCAAACGCCCGATCTACTGGGCTGTTACCTGCCGCGAAGACAAACTCTTGGGCTTGGAAGATTACCTTCAACTGGAGGGCCTGAGCCTTCAAATTGTGCCCAAAAAGGTCAAAAGCTCTATGGATGCTTATGGGATCATTGGTTCGGGTGGCGTGAACACAGATCAGATGTATCAGAACATCATGGAAAAATGGAAATGGGGCAATTTTGATAAGGAGCGTTCATTTGTCGACCGTTCCTATATGCCTAGTCTCCAGACCATGCGCGTCAGTATTATCCGCCTGGCTCGACAATTGGTGTTAGAAGGTAAAAAGGATAAGGCCAATGCACTGGTGGACAAATACTTTGAAGTATTCCCACCCATGAACTTCCAGTACGATCAGTTTACGGCATTCATGACCGATATCTATGCAATGAGTGGTGAAAAAGCGAAGGCAGCAGCCAAAATTCGGGAAATAGCAGCCCAAATGGAGCAACAATTCCGCTTCTATGACTCACTAGACCCTGACTTCCAAAAAGGTTACAAACAAGACAGCGATTACACCAGCTCAACGGTGCAAAATTTGGTAAAAATGGCTGCGAACATGGAAGACGACACGCTCTTCCAGGAGCTTCAAACCATGTTCAAACCGTATATGCCAAGCATTCCATCGAAGCCTGTACCACAGGGATTACCAAATTAGACTGGACTTACGTCAAAAGTTTGCCGATAGAAAAACAAACAAATTTTTGATCCAAACCCTTTTGACACAACCTCGGATAACTAATTAACTATCAAACCAATCACTACTCAAAATGGCTCATTTTCAACGCACAGCATCTGCCGCATGGCGCGGCACAGGAGCAGAAGGCTCCGGTTCACTCAGCGGTCCATCAGGCGTACTTGACGGAACGCCGTATTCTGCCGCAAAGCGCTTCCAAAACGAAGACGGCAAGGCCGGTACCAATCCGGAGGAACTGATTGCAGCAGCACACGCAGGCTGTTATGTCATGGCACTCAGTTTTCAACTTTCTGGAGCGGGTTTTCCGCCGACTGAACTTCGTTGCTCGGCCACGATAAACATGGAAAAAGAAGACAATGGATGGAGCTTTGGAAAGATCACGCTTCAGCTTGAGGCAGAGGTGCCTGGTATTGAACTAGAAAAATTCCTAGAATTGGCCAACGCCGCAAAAGGTGGCTGCCCAGTGAGTAAAGCGCTTTCCGCAGTACCTATTGAATTAGAAGCGAAATTGGTTTAGGGCTCTATGCTGAACAACTAGTTCAATTATGAAAAAGCAAAGGCTTTTCAGATTTGCACTTGTCTCACTCAGTCTTGCTGTGCAAAGCCCTTTGGCACACGGCAAGACTGTTTTTTTGTAAAATCTTGAGCGAAATGGTCAGCAATATTTAGGTTTTGTTGGCAAATACCTAGTTTCAGCGACAAAAAGTGCCCCCTCGTCGGGAAATCCTTAGGTACTATCCTTCTATTTCTCCACTTTTGCCTCCAGTTATTTCATCTTTATTTACAGCTAAATTCACAATTTTAGAAACCCACAATGCGCAGAAATCACGAACTTGATTACAAAATCTACGGCGAAGAGATGCAGTGTGTAGAAGTTGAACTTGACCCACAAGAAACCGTTATTGCGGAATCAGGCAGTTTCATGTTCATGGACAATATGATTGAAATGGCTACCGTATTCGGTGATGCGAGTGGCCGCACTGAAGGTTTTTTTGGCAAATTAATGACCGCTGGCAAACGCGTACTCACCGGAGAAAGCCTTTTCATGACCACCTACACCAATCATGGAGGCGAAAAACAACGTGTCACCTTTGCGGCGCCCTATGCTGGAAAGATCGTTCCACTTGATTTGCAGGCACTTGGAGGCAAAGTAATATGCCAAAAAGATGCTTTTCTATGTGCAGCCAAAGGGGTACAAATTGGCATAGAATTCCAGCGCAAACTAGGTACAGGCCTGTTTGGTGGAGAAGGTTTCATTATGCAAAAACTTGAAGGAGATGGATTGGCATTTGTCCATGCCGGCGGTTATATCTTTGAGCGCGAGCTTCGTGCCGGGGAGACGTTGCGGGTAGACACCGGTTGTATCGTAGCGTTCACCCAGCAAGTCAACTACGATATTCAATTCGTAAAAGGGATCCGAAATATGGTTTTTGGTGGAGAAGGTCTATTCTTTGCCGTTTTGCGTGGCCCTGGTAAAGTTTGGTTACAATCGCTTCCAGTGAGTCGTTTGGCGGCCAAACTCGCCTCCTACAGCAGCGGCGGCAAAGAAGAAGGCAGCATTCTCGGAGGTTTGGGACGAATGGTGGATGGTATTTAAAGTAAATCCCTTCGACAAATTAAGGCCCTAACAAGGAACGGCAGCGCAAAAATCAGTTCCGAATATAGCTTAAATAAATCACTCTTTTCAAAAGAAACGAAATTCCTTCCTTATGCTGAATGTGCTTATAGTAGACGACGAACCGCTGGCACTCGACGTACTCGAGACCTACATTTCCCAAATGCCCGAACTACGCCTTGTAAAGCGCTGTTCCAATGCGCTTGAGGCGAATGAAGCATTGAAAACCAACCAGATAGACCTGATGTTTCTCGATATTCAAATGCCCCAACTGACGGGTATTGACTTCGTTAAAACACTCATCGATCCACCCATGATCGTGTTTACAACGGCCTATCCTAACTACGCGATACAAGGTTTTGACCTCAATGCGTTGGACTATCTGCTGAAACCTATTTCGCTCGAACGATTCATGAAAGCGGTCAACAAGGCTGTAGATCAGGCAGATCTTGCCAATGCCGACCACAGCCAAAGCGGTGCGCCAGCGGTCAACGATGGACTTGATTTCTTTTTTGTGAAAGCCGACAAGAAACTGGTAAAGGTCAATTTTGATGACATTATCTATATCGAAGGTTTGAAGGATTATGTCATTATTCGATTGGTAGCAGGCCGTGTAATTACCCTGCAAACCATGAAGAACCTGGAAGAGCGCCTGCCCAAACATCTTTTTCGTCGCATCCACCGCTCATTCATCGTGGCCATGGACAAAGTGTTGGCCATTGAGGGCAATATGGTGGAGGTGTTTGAAAAAGACAAACCAAAACTCCTACCCATCGGAAAGAACTACCGCGATGATTTGCTTAAATTGATTGAAAAGAAGCGGTTGTAACCTGCTGATTTAATAGCAGGAAGTGTCTCTAAGGCTCTTATTGCCTATTTTTACGAATGCACAAATCGCATCAATTCCTCCACATTTGCTTCGCCAACCGGGATTTCCCAATGGCCGATTTTAAGTTCCCGATTGCGAATAGATTCGATGCGACTCAGGTTGACAATGAACGATTTATGTACCCGCATGAATTCCTGTGCTGGTAATTTTCCCTCGATTCCTTTCAGGGTGGATTTGGTCAAAACCGGTCTTTTTATACCTGCAAGATAGATTTTTACATAGTCTTTCATGCCTTCAATGTGTGTGATCTCGGGCACGATAATTTTTACAAGGGAATATTCAACGTTGACAAAAAAGAAATTAGGGGTATCAACAGGAAGCGCAGGAGTGGAAGCCAGGTTTTTTTGCCTGATATCCAAAGCCTTTTGCGCTGCTTTGATAAAACGTTCGAGCGGCACAGGCTTCATCAGGTAATCCACCACATTCAAATCATAACTTTCCACAGCGTAATTGGAATACGCTGTAACAAAAATCACCAAGGGCTTTTCAGGCAGGGTCTCGAGGAATTTCGTTCCCAACATTCCAGGCATTTGGATGTCCAAAAACATAAGATCCACGGGTTTGACTTGCAAGACCTCCATGGCCTCAAATGCATTTTTGCAGGTGCCCACGAGTTCCAAAAACGGGACTTGCCGGATGTTATCTTCCAACATCTTACGGCCCAGACTTTCATCGTCGATGGCTAGGCAGGAAAGTTTCATAATTTTTAGGATTGGGGATTTTGGGGATTTGGATGCCAATCATGGTGTAAGTTCATTGGATTACCAGGTTTAACCGAGCTATAAACCAGCCCTCTTTCTCCCCAATTTCCAGTTCATGTGAGCCAGGGTAAAGTAATTCCAAGCGACGGCGTACATTTTGAAGACCAATTCCGGAGTTACGGTCTTTATTCTCTGGGCAGTCCAGGGTTATTTTATTTCGGACGACAAATGACAAGTGTTTTTCCGTCATGTTTACCGAAATATCGATCACAGGCGATTTAACCAGGCCGACACCGTGTTTGAAGGCGTTTTCTACAAAGGGTATGATCAACATTGGCTCTATGACATGTGCTGCAGCCTGACCCTCAATTTTCAGCCGGATCTCAACATCCTCTTCAAAGCGGATAGTTTGAAGCTCAACGTAATTTTTTAAGTATCCAATCTCTTTTTCCAGTGGTATTTGAGCATCTGCGTGCTCATAAAGCATGTAACGCATGAGGGCTGAAAGCTGCAAAGTTACGGGCTCGGCCAACGCAGATTTAGACCGAATGAGGTAAACGATGCTGTTGAGAATATTGAAAATAAAATGTGGGCTAATTTGGGAGCGAAGGAAGGAAAGTTCGGATTTGAGTCGCTCTTGTTGCAGCTCCTGACGCGCTTTTTCTTCGCGAAATGTATGGCGTATCAGGGCATATCCGATCCCAAGGGCCGCAGCAAACAAAACTTGCACCATGCCTCGAAAAATATGAAACGTAATGCCTCTGTGGTCGGGGAACAGCAGCCAACTTTTCATAAAACCTTGTCCCACAATAAAAAACACCGCCAGACCCAACACAACAAGCAGGTAAGTTCTCAGTCGTTGCTGGTTCAAAAAGTACGGCCCCAGCCACTCCGCGATGAAAAAAAACAAGAGCACATTGGTTAGGGACGCTGGCATGATTTTGATAAACAATTCCCGATGCTGTTTATCGTCCTCATCAATCATAATAAACGGCAAAGCCAGCCAGACCGCCCAAAAGGCGAGCAGAAACAACCAGCGTACCAACGGCTGTACAAGTTTCCCTTTTCCCATCATTAACATAAGCTCAAATTTGTGCTGCTAAGGAACGCGGATTGCACCATTATTCCAATCGCGTTCCAAAGGTAAGCTTGCTAAAAATTGCAAGGGGTAAGGGTGACGACCAAGCAGGGGATTGTGGCGATGAGAAATCCGCTTATTGCCCCATCATCTCCACAAATCGCCCTTTCATCTACTCTAACCTTGCTGGAAAATTGCCCTTCGTTCTTTTGCACGATGAAAAAATTCATTCGTCCCGCCCTTCTTGGCCTTTTGGCCCTGCTCATTCTGGCTCAATTGTATCGCCCTATGCGCAACGTATCCAATGATCAGACCAATCATGTGTCTACCAAATATCCCGTTCCTGCTGCTGTGGAGGCTATTTTAAAGCCTGCCTGTTATGATTGCCATAGCAATTTGACGCGATATCCTTGGTATGCCGAGATTCAACCCGTGGGAGCCTGGCTTGCGAATCACATGCATGAAGGTAAGCGCGAACTCAATTTTTCTGAGTTCACCAAGCGCAAGTTAGCCGTACAAAATCACAAGTTTGAGGAGATCATCGAAATAGTGAAAGAAGGCGACATGCCTTTAAATTCCTACACTTGGACGCACGGCGATGCAAAACTGAGCGAACAACAACGACAAACCCTTGTTTCTTGGGCTCAGACGAATATGGACTCCTTAAAAGCTCAATATCCTGCTGACAGCCTCGTGCTGGAACGCAAGTAAGGCGTTGCTTGAAATGCGGTTTATTATTTTCAGCAAAGCTTTGTACAATATCCTTTGATAGAAGTCTACAGGT
>Ga0136636_10002932_pt1 | contig 10199 bp, 9 predicted proteins | sample AntDrymUQ8522106_2_FD_104653 | JGI IMG/M metagenome (GOLD analysis project Ga0136636, IMG submission 104653) | Polar desert sand microbial communities from Dry Valleys, Antarctica - metaG UQ852 (21.06) | ecosystem: Environmental > Terrestrial > Soil > Desert | place: Antarctica: Dry Valley... | reverse complement strand
TCTGCCCAACCGGCTGCTGCTGCGCGATCGCGTCGAGCGCGCGCAGATCCACGCGACGCGCACGCAGAGCCGCGCCGCGCTGCTCTTCCTCGATCTTGACCACTTCAAGACGATCAACGATTCGCTCGGCCACCCGGTCGGCGACAGGCTGCTGCGCGCCGTCGTCGAGCGGCTGAAAAGCTGCGTGCGCGAATCGGACACGATCAGCCGCCAGGGCGGCGACGAATTCGTCATCCTGCTGAGCGAGATGCGCGACAGCGACTCGGTCGCGCGCGTCGCTGACAAGATCCAGCAGCGCATGGGCGAACCGTTCGTCCTCGACAACCACTCGCTGAACACCTCGTTCTCGATCGGTATCGCGCTTTTCCCCGACGACGGCGACGACTTCGACAGCCTGCTGCAGAAGGCCGACACGGCGATGTATCACGCCAAGGAAACGGGCCGCAACGGCCACCGTTTCTTCACCGAACAGATGAATCTGCAGGTCGTCGAGCACCTGCGGCTGCAAACCGAGCTGCGCTACGCGCTCGAGAACCGTGAATTCGTTCTTCATTACCAGCCGCAGCTCGACCTGCACAACGGCCACATTATCGGCGTCGAGGCGCTGATCCGCTGGAACCGTCCGGACAGAGGCCTGGTTCCGCCCGGCCGCTTTATCGGCGTTGCCGAGGATTCGGGCCTGATCGTGCCGATCGGCGCCTGGGTGCTCGCCGAAGCCTGCCGTCAGGCGCGCGTCTGGCAGGACGCCGGGTTGCCACCCTTCGTCGTTGCCGTGAACCTTTCGGCCGCCCAGTTCAAGCGCGCAGACCTCGTGTCCACGGTGATTAACGCGCTCGTCCTTTCCGACCTCGACGCGCAGTGGCTTGAACTCGAACTGACCGAGTCGATCCTGATCCAGGACGCCGAAGCGACGCTCGATGCAGTGCACCGCCTGAAAGCGCTCGGCGTCATGCTTTCGGTGGACGATTTTGGCACCGGCTACTCGAGCCTCACGTACCTCAAGCGCTTTGCCGTCGATAAGCTCAAGATCGACCGCTCGTTCATCTTCGACCTCGTCAGCGACCCGGACGACGCGGCGATCGTGCGGGCGATCATTCAGATGGCGCAGAGCCTCAAGCTGCGCACCGTCGCCGAAGGCGTCGAGAATGCCGAGCTCGTCGATCGGCTGCGCGAATACGGGTGCGACGAGATTCAGGGTTACTGCTTCGCCTACCCGATGCCGGCCGACCAGCTCGAAGCGTTCGTTCGTGCGCATGATGCGCGCGAATTTACGACGTACGGCACGACCGGCACGCTGATTTAGCACTTCAACGAAAAACCCCGGCTTCGGTGACGATGGCGTCAAGGCGCACGTCGTGCGCTTCGGGGACGACGGAGGCGACGCGTGCCAGCTCGAAACCGACGCCGATGGCGAGCGGCGCGGGCTTGAGCGCGGCCAGCGTACGGTCGAAAAAACCGCCGCCGTAACCCAGGCGGTAGCCGGCCGCGTCAAAGGCGTTGAGCGGCATGAGCAAGGCTTGCGGGGTCAGAAAATCACCGTCGGCCGGCGTCGGAATCCCGTAGCGGTCGGCCGCCAGCCGGCTGTGCGGCGTCCACGCGCGAAAGGCGAGTGGCGCGCCGGCAGCGACGACGACCGGCAGCAGCGCGCAAAACCCTGGCGCGCCGGCGGCGCGCCAGGCACTAATCAGCGGCCGCAGGTCGGGTTCGTTATGCACCGGCCAGCAAAACGCGACACGCCATCCGGCGAGCTCGGGAAAGCGCTGGCGCAGGTGTTGGCAGACGATCGCCGACAGTCGCGCGCACTCGGCGTCCGCTAACGCCAGGCGCCGCTCGATCAGCGCGCGGCGTAGCGCCCGGCGCTCGTCGCCTGCCTTCGTCGCGCCCGTTACGGGGCTCATTTTCACTGGCAATCCGGCGCTCCTGTGGTATGCTCGAAAGCAAGTGTTTACCTGTGTTTCGAGCTTATCATGAAGTTTCGCTGCGTGCTTTTTCTGCTTGCTCTTCCGCTCTTCATTGCCCAAGCGGCGGCCGGCGGTTCGGTCCTCGACGAGCGACTCCTCGCGGCGCGCGACGCGGCCCGCGCCGGCGACCGCGCCAAGCTTGAGCGCATCGCCACAGAGAACGTCGGACACGAGCTCGAGTCCTACGTCGAATACTGGCGCATCGTGCTCGATCTGAACATCGCCGACGCAGCGACGCTGCGCAATTTTCTGGCGCGCAACGACAAAACCTATATCGCTGAAAAGCTGCGCTCCGACTGGCTCAAGCAGCTCGGCAAGCGGCGCCAATGGACCGAATTTGACGCCCAGTACGCGGCGCTCGTCGCGCCCGACCAGGAATTGTCCTGCTACGCGCTGCAAAGCCGAAGCGCGCGTGGCGACGCCAGTGTCGCCAACGAGGCGCTGGCACTCTGGCAGAGCCTCGCCGAGCCGCCCGAATCCTGCTACCCGGTACTCGAAGCGCTGATCGCCGGCAAACGCGTGCTCGCCGACGGCGTCTGGGCGCGTATCCGCAGCCTGTTCGAGGCCAACAAGATGGCCGTTGCCCGCTACACGATGAACTATCTCCCGGTCAGCCAGACGCCCGATGCACGCGTCATCGCGGCGGTGATCGACAAGCCGCTGCCCTGGCTCGTCAACCTGCCGGCCAACATTTCGGGCAACCGGATGAATCGCGAACTCGCGGCGCTGGCGATCTCCCGCATCGCGCGCAACGACCCGCACATGGCCTTCGAGCGCCTGAGCCGGGTCGAAAGTCAGCTGCAGGCCGGAGAACGCGGCTGGGCGTGGGGCCAGATCGGCTGGCAGGCGGCGACGCGTCATCTGCCCGAAGCGCTCGCCTGGTACCGCCGCGCTGGCGACGCCCCGCTCTCCGACGAAGTCGCGCAGTGGAAGGTGCGCGCCGCGCTGCGCGCTCAGGATTGGGGGCTCGTCCGCCTGACCATCGAAAAAATGCCGGCGGCGCTCGTCGAACAGCCGGCGTGGACCTATTGGCTCGGGCGCGCCTACCGCGCTGGCGGCCGTCTAGAGGACGCCGACAAGCTGTTCACTAAAATCGCCGGCCAGCCGAACTTCTACGGCAACCTCGCCGACGAGGAACTCGGCCGGACGATCACGCCGCCGGCCCAAGCCGCCGCCTCGACGCCCGAGGAAACCGCACTGATCTCCGCCAACCCCGGCGTGCAGCGCACGCTCGCACTCTTTCGCGTCGGCATGCGCAGCGAAGGCGTCAAGGAATGGAGCTGGGCGCTGCGCACGATGAGTGATCGCGAACTGCTCGCTGCATCGGGCATTGCCCACCGCGCCGGCATCTACGACCGGGCGATCGCCGCTGCCGACCGGACCCGGAACGAACACGATTATTCGCTGCGCTACCTCTCGCCGTACAGCGAGCAGGTGCGACCCGCGGCGAAGAGCCAGTCGCTCGACGACGCGTGGGTTTATGGCCTGATGCGCCAGGAGAGCCGTTTCGTGACGAACGCCAAATCGAACGTCGGCGCCTCTGGCTTGATGCAGTTGATGCCGGCGACGGCGCGCTGGGTGGCGAAGAAAATCGGCCTCAAGGACTTTCACCAGGGCCAGGTCAACGACCCCGAGACCAATGTGCTGCTCGGAACGACGTATATGCGTCTCGTTCTCGAGAGCCTCGACAACCACCCGGTGCTCGCTTCGGCAGCTTACAACGCCGGTCCCGGCCGGGCGCGCAAATGGCGCGGCGACACGGCGCTCGAGGGCGCCGTCTATGCCGAAACGATCCCGTTTTCTGAGACGCGCGACTACGTCAAGAAGGTGATGAGCAACTCGGTCTATTATTCGGCGCTCTTTGACGGCAAGCCGCAATCGCTCAAAAGCCGGCTGGGCACCATCGCGCCGCGCCTCGGCGGCGCGCCCAAGGGCGAGGAATTACCGTAAAATCGTCGTTTTGATTATGCTTTGATCGACACATCGCCATGCAAACCAAGAAGGTAGTGCTGATCGGCGGCAGTGGTTTTCTTGGCGGCTGGGTGGCCAACCGGCTCTCGCCGCACGGCGTCCGCATCCTGATCCCGACGCGCCGTCGCGACCACCACAAGGCAATGACCATAGTGCCGACGGTCGATGTACTGCAGGCCGACGCCAACGACCCGGCAACGCTGCGCGCGCTGCTCGCCGGCGTCGACGTCGTGGTGAACCTCGTCGGCATCCTGCACGATGGCGACGGCAGCGCGCCGTACGGCAAACGTTTTGCCGCCGCCCACGTCGAACTGCCGAAAAAGATCCTTGCCGCGATGCGCGAGACGGGCGTGCGCCGCCTAGTGCACGTGAGCGCGCTCAAGGCCGCGCCGGACGCGCCGTCGGCGTACCTGCGCTCGAAAGCCGAAGGCGAGGCGATCGTGCGCGCGGCGATGAACGACTACGGCATTACCATATTCCGTCCGTCGGTGATCTTCGGACCCGGCGATTCATTCCTCAATACCTTCGCTGGCCTGCTGCGCGCACTGCCGGTAATTCCCCTTGCCGGCGCGCGCGCCCGCTTCCAGCCGGTCTATGTCGGCGACGTTGCCGACGCCATCGTCGGCTCGCTCGGGGATATGCGTACTTTTGGCCAGACCTACGAGCTGGGTGGCCCGCAGATTTATACCCTGCGCGAAATCGTCGAGTTCACCGGCCAGATCATCGGCCGGCGTCGCCGCGTGATAGCGCTCTCGGCCGGGCTGGCGCATCTGCAGGCACGACTGCTGAGCCTCTTGCCGGGCCCGCTCATGTCGCCCGATAACCTGCGCTCGATGCAGGTTGACAATGTTTGCGACGGCACGCTCGCCTACCCCGACTGGCATCCCCAATCGCTGGCAGCGGTCGTCCCGACCTACCTGTCCACCGTTTCCCCCCGACTGCGCTTTGACAGCTACCGTCAACGTGCAGGACGTTAAGTAGCAAGGCTTTAGAGGAAGGTCTGTTCATGTTCAAACTTGTCATTGGCGATCGTAATTATTCATCGTGGAGCCTGCGCCCCTGGCTGGCGATCAAGCAGTCCGGTCTGCCGTTCGAGGAAGTTTCCATTCGCTTGCGCGAAGTCGGCACCAAAGCCGAAATCTTCAAGTACTCGCCGTCGGGCAAAGTGCCCTGCCTGATCGACGGCGAAACCGTCGTCTGGGATTCGCTGGCGATTTGCGAATACCTCGCCGAAACGGCACCCTCGCTGTGGCCAGCCGATCGCCAGATGCGCGCTGAAGCGCGTTCGATCAGCGCCGAGATGCATTCGGGCTTTGGCGCCCTGCGCCACAGCCTGCCGATGGAAATCGACGCTTCCAAACCCTACGTCGAACGCCGTGCCGACGTGCGCGCCGACATCGCGCGCATCGTCGCCATCTGGCAAAGCTGCCGTGCGCGCTTCAACGCCGGCGGGCCTTTCCTCTTCGGCCAGTTTTCGATCGCCGACGCGATGTTCGCGCCGGTCGTCTGGCGCTTCATCACCTACGCCATCGAACTGCCGGACGAATCGCGCGCCTGGCTCGAAACAATGAGCGCCTTGCCGGCCATGCAGGAGTGGCGTACCGGCGCGCTCGAGGAAGTGCGCTAGGTTCGCGCGCCGGCCATGCGCATCTACTCGGTCGGCGGCGCGGTCCGTGACGAGTTGCTCGGCCTGCCGGTGCAGGACAGGGATTACGTCGTCGTCGGCGCTTCGCCGGCGCAAATGATAGAACGCGGATTCAAGCAGGTCGGCCGCGATTTCCCCGTCTTCCTGCATCCCGAAACGCACGAGGAATACGCGCTGGCGCGCACCGAACGCAAGTCCGGTCGCGGCTACGCCGGCTTTTCCTTTGACGCGACGCCCGACGTCACGCTCGAAGAGGACCTTGCGCGTCGCGACCTGACGATCAACGCCATCGCGCGTGCCGACGACGGTTCGCTGACCGATCCCTTTGACGGCGTTGCTGACCTTGAGGCGCGTGTTTTGCGTCACGTCGGTCCGGCTTTCGTCGAAGACCCCGTGCGACTTTTGCGCATTGCACGTTTCGCGGCGCGCTTCACGGGTTTCTCCGTCGCCCCAGGAACCGTCACGCTGATGCGCGAGATGGTCGGCAACGGCGAGGCAGACCACCTGGTCGCCGAGCGCGTCTGGCAGGAAATTGCCCGCGGCCTGATGGAGAACAAACCGTCGCGGATGTTCGCCGTGCTGCGCGAATGCGGCGCGCTCGCCCGTCTCCTGCCCGAGCTCGATCGCCTCTTTGGCGTACCGCAGCGCGCCGAATTTCATCCTGAAATCGACACCGGCGTGCATGTGATGATGGCGCTCGACTACGCCGCCAAACAGGCTTACGCGCTGCCCGTACGATTTGCTGTGCTTGGCCACGACTTCGGCAAGGGGCTGACGCCGGCCGACGTCCTGCCGCGCCATCCCGGGCACGAGGCGCACAGCGTCCGCCTTGTCGACGCGGTGTGCGCGCGCCTGCGCACGCCGGCCGAATGCCGCGATCTCGCGGTGCTCGTCGCGCGCTATCACGGCGACATCCGCCGCGGGCCCGAGTTGCGCGCGACGACGATCGTGCGTCTGCTCGAGCACGCCGACGCACTACGCCGCCCGCAGCGCTTCACCCAGTTGCTCGAAGCCTGCGCCTGCGATTTCCATGGTCGCCTGGGTTGGGAGGACAAGCCGATTCCTGACGCTGACCTCTTTCCGCGCGCACTGGTGGCCGTGCGTTCGGTTGACGCGGCGGCGATTGCGCGCCGTTGCGCGCCGGGAACAATCGGGCAGTGCCTCAACGAGGCCCGGGTGGCAGCCGTCAAACTGGCCTTGGCGCACAGCGAATAAGCCAGTCCACAACCAGCGGAGGAATGATGCTCACCCTGTATACCTGGAGTACGCCGAACGGCCGCAAGGTCTCGATCATGCTCGAAGAGTGCCGCCTGCCCTACCGCGTGCAAACGGTCGATATCACCAAGGGCGAGCAGATGCATGCGGATTTCGTCGCCGTCAATCCGAACTCGAAAATCCCGGCGATCGTTGATCCCGACGGACCCGACGGCGCGCCGATCACCCTGTTCGAATCGGGCGCAATCCTGCTCTACCTCGCCGCCAGGACGGGAAAATTCCTGCCGGTCAGCGAGCGCGGCAAATACGAAGCGATGCAGTGGCTGATGTTCCAGATGGGCGGCGTCGGCCCGATGTTCGGCCAGACACACCACTTCCTGCGTTTTGCACCCGAGCCCGTGCCCTACGCGATCAAACGCTACAGCGCCGAAACGGCGCGCCTATACGGCGTGCTCGACCAGCGCCTTGCGGCAGCCGAGTATCTGGCCACCGAATACTCGATCGCCGACATGGCGACCTACCCCTGGGTCGCGCGTCACGAGTGGCAAAAGGTCGATCTTTCTGACTACCCCAACGTCGCGCGCTGGTTCGCCGCAGTCGGCGCGCGCGCGGCCGTCGTGCGCGGAATGGCCGTCCCGGAGTAAGCGCGCCAGCGTCGCAAATAGTTGCTGGCGCTTTCAACCGTTTGCTGCTTCGCCCGTTAAACCCTTGTCGGCCAATTCATACCGCAGGGAGGGCAAAATGGCGATCGCGATAGATACGATTAACGGAAAAATCCTCGATGAGGCGTGCAATCAGAACAACGACGCCTATAGCGACGAAGTGCTGTACGCCGCGTGGGCCGATGCGCCGCGCGACGCGGCGCGGCAGCAAGTCGCCGTAGCGGCGCCTGGCGAGCGCAACCCCCTGGCGTGCGGAGCTGCCCAAATTCTGGAATCCTTCATGGCGCGCCTGTCGACCTGCCAGCGCTAAAGCAAGCGGGCGGCCAGCTTGGCTGGCACGCCGGGCAGGCGCGTTTGCCGCGCGGTGCGTCTAGAGTGTCGCGTTGCGGTTCGCTTCGGCAAAGCCGACCAAGGTATCGCTGACGCCCTTGCCGAGTGCGATGACCTTGAACAATTCGCCCATTTCGGCGGGTGAAACGAGTTTCTGCGCGGCCTGCGACTGGCGCAGCCAGGCCAGTGAAGCGTCAGCCGGAACGCGCGCCAGGACTTCGGTCAGGCCGCAGCCCAGGAGGAAGTTCGCCTGCGTCGTGTAACCGAGAAATTCCAGACCCGCAGCGAAGCCGGCATCGGCGATCGCCGTGAAATCGACGTGCGCCGTGATGTCCTGCAAACCGGGCAGGAAGAACGGTTCGCCGTGGGCGTGGTGGCGGTAGTGGCACATCAGCGTCCCGGCGCTGCGCTGCGGGTGGTAGTACTCGTGGCGCGGAAAACCGTAGTCGATGAGCAGCAGCGCGCCACGGCCAAGAATGGCGCCCCACGTGCTGACCCAGTCGGCAGCCGCGACATTGATTTCACTCAGGTAGCCGCCGCACAGGCCGTACTCGGCGGCGAGCGCTTGCGCGCATTCGCGCACGCGGCCCTGCGCCGGCCGCTCGCTCCAGACGAAATCCCCAGCCTGCCAGCCGACGCCACGTTCGTCGACGGCAAGCTCGCCATCGACGCGCTCGTCGCCCCAGACGGCGAGGTGCACGGGCATTGCGTCGAGCACTTCGTTGCCGAGCACGAGCCCGTCGAAGGCCGCCGGCAGCCGCTCGAGCCAGGCGACGCGCGCCAGGAGATGCGGCGCGCTGGCGGCGAGCGTCGCGCGCTGGCGTGCGCGCAGTTCGCCGGAGAGCTCGAGGATCGCGTAACGCTCGGGCAGCGCCGCGCGCAATTCGAGTTCGAGCAAAAGGTCAGCGGCGAGCCGCCCTGAACCAGCGCCGACTTCGACGATCTGCGGCGCCGAGAGCGCCATGATCTGCGCGGCCTGCGTGGCCAGCGTGCGGCCGAAGGCCGGCGACATCTCGGGCGCCGTGACAAAGTCGCCGGCAGCGCCAAACTTGTGCGCGCCGCCCGAGTAGTAACCCATCCCCGGCGCGTAAAGCGCAAGCTCCATGAAGCGCGCGAAGCTGATCCAGCCGCCCGCCGCGTCGATTTCGTCGCCGATTCGGCGCTTGAGGCGCTCGCTGTAGGCGAGCGCGTCGGGATCAGGGCTGGGCAAAGTCATGGTTTTATTGAGGCGCCCACTGGGCGCGGCTCAGGACAACCGGCACAGCAGCCCGCAATAGAATGCCACTTCGGAGAGTTGCTGCGTCGCGCCGAGGCAATCACCGGTGTAGCCGCCAATGCGCCGCTTGAACAGGCGCGCCAGCCACCAGGTGGCGAGCGCGGCGCAAAGGACGCCGACGAGCGCCTGCAGCAGCGGCAAGAAGAGCAGTGGGAGCAGCGCGGTGAGCGCGGCGATTAAAAGGTCGCCGCGGCCGATACGCGTGGCCAGTGGTTTGGCCTTGCCGTCGTCGCGCACATAGTCGAGCGCGCGCAGCAGCGTCGTCGCGCAAAAGCGTGAGAGCGTGTGGCCGGCGATCAGTGCCGCGGGCAACAGTGCGGCGTCGATTTCGATCAGCGCGAAAAACTTGGCGAGCAGCAGGATGACGAGCGCCACGGCGCCAAAGCTGCCGATCCGCGAGTCCTTCATGATGGTCAGGATCTGCGCCTTCTCCCAGCCGCCGCCGAAGCCGTCGACCATGTCGCTCCAGCCGTCTTCGTGAAACGCGCCGGTGACGTAAAGCGTGATCGCCATCGCCGAGAGGACGGCGAGCGTCTTCGGCCAGACCAAGGAAGTGAGCATAAAGGCGAGCGCCGCGGCGGCACCGACGATGAGCCCGACGGCGGCAAAGTAGCGTGCCGAGCGATCGAGCGCATCGCTGCTGTGGCCGACCCAGAGAGGAACCGGCAGTCGCGTAAAGAAACGGATCGCGCCGAAGAAGTAGCTCAGTTCAGACCGCATATCAGTCATCCGAAAACAAAGGTCATCAAGACTCGATCTGTTCGCTGACCCCGGCCGCTGCGAAGCTTGCCATCTCGTCGAGAAAGGCGACGGCGGCCTTGACCAGCGGCCAGGCGAGCGCAGCGCCGGTACCTTCGCCGAGGCGCAGGCCGAGGTCGATCAGCGGTTCGGCGTGCAGCGCGCGCAATTGCGCGCGGTGGCCGGGCTCGGCCGAGCGGTGGCAGAAGACGCAGTAATCGCGAACTTCGGGTGCAATGCGCGCCGCCGCAAGCAGCGCCGAAGTGACGATGAAGCCGTCGATGAGCAGGGTCATTTTGCGCTCGGCGGCGGCCAGCATGGCGCCGGCCATCATCACCATCTCGAAGCCGGCGAACTCGGCGAGCACCGCAAGCGCCTGCGCGCCGCAGTCGGTCTCTGCG
>Ga0136636_10002931_pt1 | contig 10201 bp, 9 predicted proteins | sample AntDrymUQ8522106_2_FD_104653 | JGI IMG/M metagenome (GOLD analysis project Ga0136636, IMG submission 104653) | Polar desert sand microbial communities from Dry Valleys, Antarctica - metaG UQ852 (21.06) | ecosystem: Environmental > Terrestrial > Soil > Desert | place: Antarctica: Dry Valley... | reverse complement strand
GAGCTTTGGTATGGTGTGCTTGACAGCTTCCCACACGGCGCGCTATTGGTCGTACATCCAGAGAACCTGGCACTGCAATGGAAGGGGAAACCTCCACTGATCAATTGGCAGCGAGCGTTGCTACAAAACGCTCAGCAGGTGATCGTTCGGCCGGACGGATGGGTCATTGCCCGCATCCCGTGAACTTAGTCCTTTCCGAGTCGATACCGGAGCACTGCAACGAGATCCATGAGCATGGAGGCTTTGTAGGCGTCGCCTTCGTCAGCCGCGGCTTTCTCCACCTTGCCCAGCGCGCTGCGCACCGCTTGCTCCGGCCAGATCTCTTGATTCTCGATCACCGTCAAACACTCGAAGCATTCATCGGCGGTGCCTGTTAAAGCCAGCTGTACAAAGCGATCCAAGTGGTCACGAACATCCAGACCTGCATTCCAGAAAGCACCAAGGATGACCGGGCGAACGGAGGCAAGTTGCGGGTCTTCCAGTGCTGCGAAAAGTTCGGATGCAGCATCTGCGGCTTTGACCTGGTTCAGGAGCGCAACGATCCGCTGGTGTACACGCCCATCCTTGGTGCGGGCCAACGCACTCAAAAGCGGGTGAACGGCCTTGGCATCACCGTCCTGCTCAATGCGCGTTAGTGCGGTGAGAATGGCTTCGTCGTCCGAACTAAGCAAGGCCGCGAAGGCGAGGTCCATGCGTTTGCTCTTGATCGTGTTTGTGCCCATGCGTATGGAAGGGAGGGGGGAGGCGTTCAAGCTGGCTCGCAGATCAGTACAGGCTCCGCAAGGTGTGTACCCGGCCTCAAAGGTAGGATCGCTGGATACCGTAGGGCGCTTCCTCTGGTAAAATAGGCCGCTACCCTCGGATCAAAAGGTCATATAGCTCTTCCGTCCAGGACGCTTCTTGAACTTGTAGGATACTTCCAAGCTCAAATAGCTGAACGAATCCAAAAGACCGGGGTTACCGCGTCGGCTTGTGAGGAAGTTCTGTTCGCCCGCATTCCCCCAACCAGTAGGGTCTCCGATGTAACGGGCCAATTCGCGGCTGGTGGCATCGCTGTATGCCGCATCGATCTCCGCGTAGGTGGCATAGCGATCGCTCACGTTGTCCAGCATATCGGTCATGAACATCAAATACGAATACTCGATCCCAATGCTTAATTTCTTCGTGACCATATACCGAAGGCCAGCACCCATGGGAATACCAACGTGCCACGAGGGGAAGGTGCCTCGGCTGGTGGATCCCTCGGACGTGCCGCTTTCCGTGATCCAACTGTACAGGTCCGTCTCGTAGGTCCCATCCCGTTGTACCACTTCGGCGTTCGGTGTACCTCGGGGCGCATCCCTCACCGTGCCATCTTCCCAGAAATAGTAGCGGTTCGCGGGAGACTCGTCACCCCGGAAAAGGTCGGCTTTTGGCCTTCCGTGATACATGCCAACACCGATCTGGAAATACATGAAGAAGCGCTGTTGGAAGAGCGGCGTAAAGGGCTCGCGGTAGGCATTCAACACCAAATGGCCCGAAGCCCCCAGCAGATCGGTGCGAAAGCTGAGCCCTCGCCTGTAGTTCTTGAGCGCCGAGGTTTCCACACCCTTCATGGGGGCGGTTTCGTCGTACCCGATACGGAACCAGCTCAGGCGCACCTCGGTGGTAAGTGAACGCGTTACGTACCGTTTCTTGTTATTGATGAAGTCGCGAATGGTAATGGTGGTGCCCGGTCTGGCGCTATTCCACTGGATAGGACCATCGATATTCCCCAGATCGCCGTAATAGTGGGTCACTCCGGTGGAGACGCCGATCTCCACATGGCGCTGGCATAGAACGGCCGCCGGGGAGGCTAACAACAACCCAAACGCGAGTGTGCGGATCATGTACCAGGACTAAGGAGTTGGAAAAGTACGGAATGTAGACGACCAATGCCCCAATGGTTGCCCTGAACTGGCTACCCGCGCTCCCCGAAAATGGCTGAACCGATGCGCACCATGGTGCTACCAGCCGCTATGGCCGGCTCCACATCACCGCTCATGCCCATGCTCAGTTGGGTGAAAAGGGCAGGATCCGCACTCGGCGCCTGCTTCATCTGCTCGAATAGGGTGGCCAAGCCTTCGAATTCCGCCTGCACCTTGGCGCGATCGGCGGTATTGCTTGCCATACCCATGAGGCCGCGAATGCGCACATGCTCCATGCCGTTCAAAGGCGCCACAAGGATCTGCTCAAGCTCTTTGGGGCCAAGGCCGTGTTTGGTCTCTTCCACAGCGATGTGGACTTGCAATAGCACATCCTGGATACGCTGCTCGGCCGCTGCGCGTTTATTCAGTTCATGCAGCAGTTTCACACTGTCAACGCCGTGTACCAGATGAACGAACGGAGCGATGTACTTCACTTTGTTGGTCTGTAGATGACCGATGAAGTGCCATTCGATATCAGCGGGGAGCAGAGGGTATTTGTCGCGTAGTTCCTGTGGATAGTTCTCGCCAAAGGCGCGGTGGCCGAGGTCGTACAAGGCTTGTATCTGTTCTATTGGCCGGGTCTTGCTCACCGCGATCAAGGTCACGTGGGGAGGCAACGCATTGCGCACGGCGTAGTAGCGCTGTACCAGTTCGTCCTTGTCAAAGCCCTCGGCCATGATATTCAATTAGCTAGGATCCACGAAGCAGGCCCGAGCTCAAACATCTTCCAAGGAATAGACGGTGAGCCCACTGCGCAGTTTGGGTTCGATGTAGGTGCTTTTAGGCGGCATGCATCCACCGGTATCGGCAACAGCCTTTAGTTCCTCGAAGCTCACGGGCCGCAGGTTGAAGGCAGCCGCCACCTCCCCGCTCTTGACCATCCGTTCCAATTCTGCAGTTCCATGGGTGCCAGGAACGAATTTCACGTGGGGGTCGGTGCGCAAGTCGTGTATGCCCAGTACGGGATCCAGCACGGCGTCGCTCAACACAGAGGCATCGAGCCGATCGGCGGCACTCGCCATCGCATCAGGCTGAGGCAGACCCAGGTTGAACCAACCTTTGCGCGTACATACGTGAACGGTGCCATGTGGCGGCGGGTCCTGTGGAGCCTGTGTGAGGGCTTGCAGCTTGCCAACCCCACCCAATGCGTTCAGGAACTCATCGGTATCCATACCGCCCAGGCTGGTGACCGCGCGATCGAAGTTGTGGATGTGCAAATGTTCTTGAGGCACAACAAAGGCAAGGCACCACGCCTTGGGTGCTTCGGCAAAGGCTCCAGTACTCTCGGCCAGCCGGGCACTGCTGGCGAGCCTGTGGTGTCCGTCGGCGATATACAAGGCATCCAGCGATGCAAAACGTTCGGCAAGCGCCGAGATGACCAAAGGATCACTTACTGCCCAAACCCGGTGCCGCACCCGGTCCGTGGTGCTGAAGTCGTAGGTGGCGAGTGCGTTCCAACTTGCGTCCAAGGCCGCATCCAAGCCGCTACCTGCCGGGGCTGCCAATAACACGGGCTCGGCGTTGATACCTGTCGCGTTCAGGTACTCTTTGAAAAGTTCTTCGCGCTGCTGCAAGGTGTGCTCATGGACCTTGATCCGCCCACCCCGGTAATCACCCACGGATATAGCGCCAATGATGCCCCGCGAAAGCGTTCCTTTCGTGCTTTGTTCGTAGAGGTAAACACAAGGCTTCTCGTCGCGCAGGTACCAACCCTCGCCCACGAAGTCGTTCCATTTCCGGCGCACGTTGGCAAAGCGTTGTGCCCGGCTCAAGTGCTCTGTTCGGCCGTGGTCCGGATGAATGACGTGGAGGAAGGAAAAGGGATTGCCGAGCAACTTCTCCCGCATTTTTTCCTCCGAATAGCTCACATAGCTACGGCTGGCGACCAAGTGGGCTTTATCGGTAACAGGGCGCCAAGCGCGAAAGGGTCGGAACTGTACCATCAGCTCACATCCACCGTGGACCGCCAGGAGATGATCAGGTCGGCCAATTCGTCGCCTACGCGTCCTTGGGCTTCGGCCGTGGCGGCTCCAATGTGCGGAGTAAGGCTTAGTCCGGGCTCCTGTAGCAAGTCTGCGCGAGGCTCTGGTTCGCCCACGAATACATCCAAGGCAGCACCGCGTATACGGCCCTCTTTAAGGGCGACTAGCAAGGCATCTTCGTCAATGCTGCCGCCACGGGCGGTGTTCACCAGTATCACACTTGGTTTTACAAGAGCAAGTTCGGTGGCCCCGATCAACGGGCGGCCATCTTTTTGCGCGGGCACGTGAAGCGTGATGGCATCCGCCTGGGCAAGCAGTTCATTGAGCGTGACCATTTTTACCGGCACACGCACCGTACTACCTCCGACCTCCACTTCTATGGCTTCGGCGGTGGCGTGGCTATCCACATAGATCACGCGCATACCACAGCCCAATGCATATCGCGCGGTCCATTGGCCTATGCGGCCGAAGCCGATCACTCCCAAGGTCTTGCCACGCAATTCAAAACCCTTCTCGTATTCCTTTTTCAGGTCTTTGAAGTGGGTGCGGCCTTCCGCAGGCATGCGCCGGTTGGCTTTGTGCAAACTGCGCATCAACGTGAACAAGTGTGCCATGACCAACTCGGCAACGCTGATGCTGGAGGATCCCGGTGTATTGATCACGGGTATGCCTTTATCCTTGCAATGGGCCAGATCGATATTGTCCAAGCCCACACCGCCGCGGCCAACCAATTTGACAGAAGGGCAGGCATCGATCAACTCACGACGCACCTTGGTTGCGCTGCGCACCAAGAGCACGTCCACGTTCTCTTTCTTCAAGTAGGCGTTCAGCTCGGTTTGAGGGTGATGCTCGGTGGTCACGGTGAAGCCTTCTTCCTGGAGGCTCTTCTTGGCCTGAGCTGATATGCCGTCGTTGGCGTGTACACGCATTTTATCCGTTCTTTTTAGCGAGATCCTCCATCACGTCCACCAGCACCTGCACACTTTCAATAGGTAACGCGTTATACATACTGGCACGATAGCCTCCCACGCTCCGGTGGCCACGAATGCCGCTGATCCCAGCCGCCTTCCAAAGGGCATCGAACGCCGGTTCAAGGCCGGCGTCCTTCAAGATGAAAGTGGGGTTCATTACACTGCGGTCGTCGACGGCGGTGGTTCCTTGGAAGAGCGGCAGTCGATCAATGGTATCATAAAGTAGCTTGGCTTTGGCGGCGTTCCGTCCCTCGATCTCGGCCACACCACCCGAACGCTTCATCCACTCCATGGTGAGCATGCTCACATACACGGCGAAGACGGGTGGGGTGTTGTACATGCTCTCTTTCTCAGCATGGTTCTTCAGATCAAGCATGGGGCTCAGCTTCCGTCCGGTCTTGCCCAAGCGGTCCGGGTCCATGAGGTAAACGGTGGCACCAGCAGGTCCCATGTTCTTTTGTGCCCCACCATAGATCAATGCGAAGTCGGCCACGTTCACCGGGCGGCTAAAGATGTCGCTGCTCATATCGCAGACCACTGGCACCGGGCTTTTGGGGAACTGCTTGTATTGGGTGCCGAATATGGTGTTGTTGCTCGTGAAATGGAAATAGTCCGCATCGGCTGGGATGTCGAACCCTTTCGGGATGTAGTTGAAATTCTTATCCTCACTGCTTGCCACGACGAGGGTCTCGCCTATGAGCTTGCTTTCCTTGATGGCCCGGCTGGCCCATTCACCCGTGTTCGAATAAGCGGCCTTGCCACCGATCTTCATATAGTTCAGCGGGACCATGTGGAAACCCAAGCTGGCACCGCCGCCTAGGAAAACGACTTGGTATCGGTCTGGCGCGCCCAACAATTCCTTGACCAGGCTTTGGGCTTTCACCATCACCGCCTCGAAGGGTTTGCTCCGATGGCTCATTTCAATGATCGAAAGGCCCGTGCCTTCGAACTCGATCACGGATGCGGCTGCCTGTTGCAGCACTTCCTGTGGTAGGATACAGGGTCCGGCGCTGAAGTTGTGGACCTTCACATGGGTAGCGGTGCTCATAGCGTGTAATGCCGTTGTATCCGACGCGGCAAAGGTAAACGTGTGGGTCAAGGCAAGCCGCCACGCCTTACGGATCTTGAACAATGAGGGGTTCGATCAGGAACCACCGGCCAGGCAGGGGTTATTGTCGGCGTGGTGCGTTGAAGGGCTTGACCGTTCTCGCCGGATCACGCAGGTCGATATCGGGCCCGAACCACCACTCGCCCTTGTGCCAATAGAACGCGTCGTGGGTCATGTCCGGCCCGTAGAAGGCCCGCTGGTCTTTCATGTCGGCGCGGGAAGGGGAGAGGTGGTCCATGACAATGGCTTCCAAGGCCGGGTCGTACCGCATGGACATGGTGGACTGCGCCGCAAAGCCATACACTTTGCGCATGGCTTTCAATTTGCCTTTGCCGAATAATGGAGCGCCAAATCGAGGTTTTTCGCCTTTGAAGCTGAGCACCTCGATCACTTTTCTGGTTTCCGCTTTGCTGTAGCCCTTCCAACCCAGAAGTGTGTACATCGTGCGGCCGCCAGTGTTGCTCGGGATCAACTCATAGTACAATGCTCCATACCATTTTTCAGGACCCAACTCAGGCACTTCCGGCGAAGGGGTCTTCTCCGTCATATCCCGCAATTCGTACAAGGCCTGGCCTCGTTTGGTCCGTGCCAACAAAAAGCCCAGGTATCGGTGGCTGCCATCTGTACGAGGCAGGTTCCAGGTGAACAAGCGAAAGGCACCATCTGGTGCATCCACGCGTGTCATGGGCAATTCGGTGAACGATGCCGTCAGGCTTCCCTCGGTGTTGAGCAAGGATCGCAGGTCCTTTTCCACCAAGATATTAAGGCTGTCTTGCTCGGCATCGCTCGTTGCCGCTGCAATGCCCTTGAGGTTGGTGGCTATACGGGCGATCGCTTCATCTTGCCCGGAGAGCCTGATCGCAGCAACCACGAAAAACCCCAAGAGCGGCACACGCGAACGGATCATGTTGGACCAGAACGAACGCGAACGTACACGAAGTATGTCGCTGTCTTCCGATGATGGATGCATTACCTCATGGGCATGAAACCTACGCATATCCTATGCATGATCTAAACCATAAGAGCATTGACCTGGCTCAGCATAGATCCATCCTTCACCTCCTTAACCTCCCTCACCTCCTTCACCCTCTCATCATCATCACAAATGCATGAATTCCTTCTTCGCCATCAATTCTTCCTTGGTCTCGCGGTAGTCTGGGTCATCCACGCAGCAATCAACCGGGCAAACGGCTGCACACTGGGGCTCGTCGTGGAAGCCGGTACACTCCGTGCATTTATCGGTCACGATGTAGTACACGTCCATGGTCTTCGGGGTATTCACCGCGTCGGCCTCGTAGGTGTTCCCCATGGGCGTGGTAAGCAACCCCTTCAGGGAAGTTCCTTCGGATAGGCGCCACTCACTGCCACCCTCGTAGATGGCGTTGTTGGGGCATTCGGGTTCGCATGCACCACAATTGATGCATTCCTCGGTGATCATGATCGCCATGGCGGTACGGTCTACTTTTGGGCCTTGTGAAGGAACGATCGTCCGATGCGATGGTTCATCGGTTCCATTGATAAGCGGCGGCAAAGATAAGCGGCCACCGAAGCTCGCATGACCACCACAACGCACAGCGCCATCACCTTGCAAGAACGTATTTCGGCCTTGGCCCAACTGGGACAGGTCATGGGTCACATAGGCCGGTCGGAGCCCTGGCCTGGGCATGCCTGTGGTGTGGACCAAGCTGAATACAAGGAGCTGGAAGACCACGTGGTAAGGGCCCACATCACCAACGGTTGGAACACCGAAGAGAATGTGCGGCATGCCTTTCGGGCCTGGTCCGGCTCCTTGGCCAGTGCGGCCTTAGAGAGCTGGCTAGCGGCATACCCTGCACTGCGTTCACCCCGCGATCCGATCCGGACCGTTGGGCTGGTACTCGCCGGCAACATACCGTTGGTGGGGCTGCACGATGTGTTATGCGTGTGGCTTAGCGGCCACAAGGCGCGGGTTAAATGCTCTTCGCAAGACCCCGCGCTGATCCCAGCCTTGGTGAATATGTTGGATCGCTTCATGCCTGGGACCGCCGAATGGATAGCGTTCAGCACCGAGAAATTGGGTGCAGTAGAAGCCGTGATCGCCACAGGTAGCAACAACACAGCGCGTTACTTCGAGCATTACTTCGGGCACCTGCCGCGGATCGTGCGCAAAAGCCGGGTAAGCGTTGCGGTGTTGGATGGCACCGAGAGCGTGGCCGAACTGGCCGCTTTGGGCGATGATATCCTGCGCTATTTCGGAATGGGCTGTCGCAGTGTAGCCAAGGTGTTCCTGCCTGCTGAAATGGATCTGGACCGCTTTTTCAATGCGATCTATCCCTGGCAAGACATCGTGAACCACAACAAGTACGGCAACAACTACGACTACACCCGCGCTCTGTGGCTATTGGACCAAGTGAAATTCCTGGACAACGGGTTCTTGCTCGTGAAGGAGGATACCGCGCTGGCCAGCCCCGTGGCCACAGTGTTCTACGAGCGCTATACGGATCGCGCAGAAGTGGATGTCAAACTCGCTGAGCTAACAAGCAGCATCCAATGTGTAGTTGGGCACGGCCAGATCCCCTTTGGTGAAGCGCAACAACCCGGCATGGAGGCCTATGCCGATGGGGTGGATACGCTTGGGTTCTTGATGGGTCTGAAATAAGGCAGAACCAGAGTCAAGGGTCAGGGAGTTTCGTAGCAGCCGATATCCCAATCTGGGTCTGCCCCACGTTCCACACCATCAAGGTCTCTTAGAGCCGCGACATTTCCAGAGATCGATATGCCCCGTCCATTTGGGTAGGAACTCGTGGTGATGTGGAAGTCGCGGGCACCGACATCGACAAAGCCGGGATTCTGGTTCCGGAAAATGGTAGATGGATCGGGGAAATAAGTGATGTCGTTGGTGCTTTGGTCCGTGCGCAACATACAATTGCGGAAGTTGAGCAATTCCGGCAGCTGCAGGTCATTGAATTCCACCAAAAATTCATTTTCGTTCGAACCGTTGATCAGCCCATTCACGAAGGTGCTGTTGGTGATGGCTCGGACCTGTAGGTTACCATTGATATCCGGGTACACATTGTTCATGAAGAACGCCGGGGTTTGGCGGATATCATAATTCCAGTAATTCGCGATGGTGAAGTTCGTGAATGCATATTCGCCACCACCCGTAAGCGCAACACCGAACTGTCCGCAATCCCCCACAAGAAGGTTCGTCGCTTGTATACTGTAATTGCGGCTAAGGATCCCGGCTGCACTGCAATTGCGAACTCTTACATTTTCAAGGACCAACTTCGTTGCGCTCGTGGGCTCCTCTGGGAACAAAGGGAAATTCTCGCATTGCAATCCCACCAGCGCATTCTTGATCAATACGTTCTTAAAATAGTTCTCGTACTCTGCCGGGCCTTCGTTCAGCCAAATGCGGTCCCACTGCCCTGGCAGCTCGCTGTAGAAGGGCTCCAACCGGTCGCCTTGGAAGATGATCTCTTGGCCGGGATCACCGTTGGCCTTGATCTGCCCCCAGCGGTAGGCCCATAACCCACCACCACTATGAACGTAGACCCGCACACCGGGATCGATGATCAAGGTACAGCAGGAGTCGACCCTTCCGTAGCCGTATATCACATAGGGGAGGTCGTTCGGCCAGACCACTGTTTCACATATCTGGTTCCCGTTCTGGTCGAGGCCACCAGCGATGTAACTGAAGGGTGGTAGACCTTGTATGGCCTGGTCGGGGTAAATGAAATGTGCATCCTGCCCCCAGGCTTGCAAAAGCACCTTTTGCGCGGTGCCGTTCGTGTTGAAAAGGATGTGGTCTTCGAACACGAAGGGATTGCTAGTATTGCTCTGGTCCAGCGTAACCTCTACGAAAACGAACACGCTATCACCGCCCAGGATCTCCACATCAGTGAACGAGATGCCCGATGCGCCGTCCACATTGATACGGTAGGGCGATGGGGAGCCTCCTTCCAGCGCAACATCCACACGAATGGCGTTGTTGGCGGGGTTACGGGCTACAAAACGCTTGGTGACCGAGAAGCGCGCTTGGGTGAAGATCGTATCGAAGAGGATCGAGTCCTGGCTGAATTCCAAGGAGATACCGCCTTCCTCGGTGAATTTGGCATCTTTCCGGCACGCAGGGAGAAAGAGTGCGACCATAGCCAGAAAGAGGAGTGGGCGAAGGAGTTCCAAGGCGTGCAAAGATGGCCGATCGTGTTCAAG
>Ga0136636_10002928_pt1 | contig 10207 bp, 7 predicted proteins | sample AntDrymUQ8522106_2_FD_104653 | JGI IMG/M metagenome (GOLD analysis project Ga0136636, IMG submission 104653) | Polar desert sand microbial communities from Dry Valleys, Antarctica - metaG UQ852 (21.06) | ecosystem: Environmental > Terrestrial > Soil > Desert | place: Antarctica: Dry Valley... | reverse complement strand
CGGGGTTGCCGGCGGGCGGCGCGCGTTCGATGCGTGGCTGGCGCTCGGGCCGCGGCGCGCGTTCGGCGCGCTGCGGTGCAGTCTCGGGCTGAGCCTGGACCTGACCTTGCGGCTGGGCCTGCGGCGGAAACTCTTGAAGGCCCGGACGACCACGGCCTTGCCCGCCGCGTCTGCCCTGCCCCCGGAACTCGCGCCCATTCTGTCCTGGATCAGCGCCGTTCTGGCCTGGTTGACCAACCTCTGGTTGACCAACGCCGTTCTGGCCTGGTTGACCAACCTCTGGTTGACCAGCCCCATCCAGCCGGCGCTGCTGCCGCAGGTCACGACGCTGCTGACGCTCGTCGGGGGTTATCTGACCGGGTTGATCGAGCCCAAATCCGCGACCATCGGTCTGGCGATCATCACGCCGCTCCTGTCGCCAATCGCGTCGGTCGTCGCGCCTGTCCTGACGGAAGTCGCGCCAGTCTCCGCGCCTGTCCTGACCAAAGCCGCGCCCGTCTCCGCGCCGGTCCTGACGGAAGTCGCGCCCGTCTCCGCGCCGGTCCTGACCAAAGTCGCCGCCATCTCCGCGCCTGTCCTGGCGGAAGTCGCGCCCGTCTTCGCGCCTGTCCTGGCGGAAATCGCGTTCGTCTTCGCGCCAGTCCTGACGGAAATCGCGCCCGTCGTCGCGCCTGTCCTGACGGAAACCTTGCCGGTTGCCGCGCCGGAACTGCTGGTACTGAAAGCGCTGTTGTCCCCAATACTGGCGGTGCCGGTTCTGCATCGCAAAACGCCGCCCGCCGGGCTGGTCAAATAACCACAGGCCAGAGCCGGGGTAATAAAAATTATCCCAATAGCCGCCGCCAAAGCCGATCTGGCCAAAGCCAAAACCGCTGTCGCATCCATAAAAGGTGTCAAAGGCCGAATAGCCGTCGCAATAGGGATCAAAGCCCCCGGCAAAGCCCCTTCCTGCACCAGCGGAGAGGCCGCCAAAACCGCCGTAATCGCCATATGCGCACGCCGAGAGCGAGACGCTGCCCAATGCCAGAGCCGCAATTCGGAAAACTTTGCGCGACCCGTTGGCAAAAAAAGCCTTCGAGAAAAATGTTGAACGGGTCAAAGCCTTGTTCCCTGATCGCCGCAAAACGGGGCGCGACGTGCCGACGGAGCGATACCCCGTTGATCTGTTCATACAAGTGCCAAGTTGAATTAACGATGAATAACCAGACGCATGCAACACAAGCTTGCTAACACTAGTGTAAGTTGGTAGTGGATCGGGCGATTAAGCCGAGCAGAGGATACCCCGCCATGGCCACCGCGCTTGCCACCCCGACGGATATGTTCCCCGATCACAACATTCAGCGCGACACGGGCAATCCGCACTGGACGCAGATGCCGCAGGACAACGCGCTGGATCACATTCCGGGTGACGATGGGCTGCCGGTGATCGGCGTTACGCTCAGGATGCTCGCCGATCCGGAGAAGTTCGGGCGTGATATGATTGCCAAGTTCGGACCGGTTTACCGCACCAACGCCTTCGGGCGGCGGCAGGTGGCGCTGTTTGGTGCAGATGCCAATGAACTGGTGTTGTTTGACCGCAACAAGGTGTTTTCGTCCGAGCAAGGCTGGGGGCCGGTGCTCAACCTGCTGTTCCCGCGCGGCCTGATGCTGATGGATTTCGACCATCACCGTGCCGATCGCCGGGCGCTGTCGATTGCGTTCAAGCCGGGTCCGATGCGTCATTATGCCGAAAAGCTGAACGAGGGCATCGCCGGCCGGGTGCTCAGCTGGTCCAACAAGGACATCAAATTCTACACCGAAATCAAGAAGCTGACGCTCGATCTTGCCGCCACGTCGTTCCTTGGCATTCCGTTCGGACCCGAAGCCGACAAAATCAACACCGCGTTTGTCGATATGGTGCAGGCCTCGATCGGCGTGGTGCGCCGCCCGCTGCCCTTTACCAAGATGGGCCGGGGTGTTGCGGGGCGCAAATTCCTGGTCGATTATTTCATGCCCTTGGTAAAGGCGCGGCGCGAGCAGCAGGGGCCCGATATGTTCAGCCAGTTCTGCCGCGCCACGCGTGACGATGGCAGCCTGTTGAGCGCCGAAGAAATCGTCGATCACATGAACTTCCTGATGATGGCGGCACACGACACGATCACCTCGTCGGCCAGTTCGCTGATCTGGCTGCTCGCCAGGAACCCCGAATGGCAAGACAGGCTGCGCGAGGAACTGCTGGCAGAAGCCCCGGCGGGCGGGGCTTTGCACTATGATTCGCTGGCCAATCTGGAGCTTACCGAAATGGCCTTCAAGGAGGCGCTGCGGCTTATCCCGCCGGTGCCATCGACACCGCGCCGCGCGCTCAAGGATTTCGAGTTCGGCGGCTATCGCATTCCGGCCGGAACACCGGTCAACATCAGCGCATCGTATACGCACAAGCAGGAGGAACACTGGCCCGATCCGCAACGCTTCGATCCGCTGCGCTTTACGCCCGAGACCACCCGCAACCGCCACAAATACGCATGGGTGCCGTTCGGCGGCGGCGCGCATATGTGCCTGGGGCTGCATTTTGCGTATATGCAGATCAAGGTGCTGATGCACCACATCCTCACCCAGCATCGCATCGTCATCGAGCCCGGATACAACCCCCAATGGCAGGCGTGGCCGATCCCGCAGCCCAAGGATGGCCTGAAGGTGCGTTTCGAGACGCTTTGAACAGAATCTGATCGCCGTTCGCTGGTAAAAGCCAGAGGCCAGGAACCGGATTGCGCAGCGCCCGCCCCTGGATTCCGGCTTTCGCCGGAAAACAGATTCCATAACGCGGCAACTCGCGCTAGTTGGCACCCCTGATCGCCACAGGAGACGCTCCCGATGCCGCAACTCGTCCTCATCCGCCACGGCCAGTCGCAATGGAACCTGGAGAACCGGTTTACCGGCTGGTGGGATGTCGATGTCACCGATAAGGGCGCAGAAGAAGCACGCGCCGCAGGGCGATTGATGCGCGACAAGGGGCTGGATTTCGATATCGCCTTCACCTCGCTGCAAACCCGCGCGATCAAGACACTCAATCTGGCGCTCGAAGAAATGACCCGGCTGTGGCTGCCGGTGGAAAAGGACTGGCACCTCAACGAACGCCATTACGGCGGGCTGACCGGGCTGGACAAGGCGCAGACGGCGGCAAGGCATGGCGCCGATCAGGTGCACATCTGGCGGCGCAGCTTCGATATTCCGCCGCCGCCGATGGAGGCAGGCTCGGCGTTCGATCTGTCGGCGGACCGACGCTATGCGGGCATCGATATCCCCGCCAGCGAAAGCCTCAAGGACACCATCGCGCGCGTGCTGCCCTATTGGGAGGCAAAGATTGCCCCCGAACTCAAAGCAGGCAAACGCGTGCTGATCTCGGCACACGGCAATTCGCTGCGCGCGCTGGTCAAACACTTGTCCGGCATCGCCGATGACGCGATCACCACGCTGGAAATCCCCACCGGCCAGCCGATCGTCTACGAACTGGACAACCAGCTAGGTGAAGTGGACCGTTATTATTTGAACGAGCGCTGAGTTTAAGCTGCAGTGATCGCCAACAGCAACTGCTGCCCCCCTTCCCTCATTCCACCAGCGCCGCCAGCAGCGCGCATCCAGATCGCACGAGGCGAATGCGCAGTAGCTGTCTGATACTGCATAGGCGATGACGATGGAGGGGTCTTCCAGATCGAGCAATGCTGCGCCGATCGAATAATGCCGCATCGGCCCAGACATCAGAGCCGGTTTTGTCATCGGTCACGATGACCTGCAGGATCACCCTACGCGAAGCAGCACATGATCGTCGCTTCAGTCGTTTTTTACCGAAGCCATCCTGCTGCTTTGAGGACGGGCCGATAGGTGCGGCTGACAGGGACATCAATGTCGATGTCGAGGCTCAGCGTGGCCTGGTTGCCGCGCCGCATGCTGTCTACAACTGCGCCTCGTGCGACCCACCACGATCGATGGCAGCGCGCACCATCGAGGCCATCAAGTTCACCGATCGCGTCTGACAAGCGCATCAGAATCAATTCTGACCCCTGATCGGTATGGATTCGCAGGTAATGGTCCTCGGCCTCCAGAGCCTTGATCTTCGCAAACTGCAATCGCTGCGGAAGCCGGGCACACAACCGCGGTGGAGTGACGGGCGGCGCAGCTTGCGCAACAGCGACAGCCGGCGCCGGCTCGGTGAGGTAGTTTAGTGTCGTGATTATTGCAGAAACCATCAAGACGATCGCGAACATGGCCAGCGCGTCTGTCCATCCCCCAAAACTCTGAAAGAACACGGTGTTCGCACCGATCAATATGATCGTTAGCGGTATGGTGATCACCAGGCTGACCAACGCCCCCTCAAGTAGCATCTGTGCACGGAGCCGACCCCAGCCCTTGATCACGGGCATCACGAACGCGCCAAGCGCTGCACCGCTGTTCATCACCAAAAACCAGTAAATCAGTCGCTTGCCGACTGGAGCCTCATCAGTCCCCAACGCACCGATGATCGAGAAAAAGACGGCTGCGATCGTCGCGATAAAAAATCCGCGCAACGGCTGCCGAAACAACATAGCGGTTCGCGAAGCGTGAACGGCATGACTGGTCTTCTCACGCATTTAAAACGACATATCGCGTAACCCCCGACGACGGCAACCCATAACAGCTGCAATGAGGCCAAGGCAACCCGGTCGCCGCTTCAAGAACCGGGCAACAAGGATTTTCAGTCATGCAGTTCCTTAATTTCGCAGCGCTGTCCATCGCGCTGATCATGCTGCCCACCTCTGTGAATTGGACGGCCCCGGCGATAGCTGCAGAAAGTCAGTCCGCTGCCACCGCGACCCCCGAAACGAACACCGTTGAGGTGCATTTCACAGGCATCCAGTTGCCAACCGGAACAGTGATGCTGGCACTGTTCGATAGCGAGGCCGCCTATTCCGGTGATGGTGCCCCGGTTCATACATCCTTTGCACCTGTACAAGATGGTACTGCAACGCTGACGATCACGGGTCTTGCGTCGGGGCAGTATGCGATCAAAGCCTTCCACGATGTAGATGGTGACGGCAAGATGGGCGCAAACCCGTTTGGCATGCCTACCGAACCGTTCGCGTTCTCCAATAACGCGCAGGGCAAGATGGGGCCAGCCGTCTGGGCGGATGCAAAGTTCGATGTCGCAGCAGGAACAACCGTTCAAACCATCACCATTCAGTAAGCCTGCTTTTCAGGAGCATCGTTGATGACCATTACCCTTTCTCGCCGCCAGATCCTTTCTGCCGGGACAGTTGCCGGGGCAGCACTCTTCTGCCCTAAGCTTGCTTTGGCGGACACTGCTGCGGCTGACTGGACGCTGGGCATTGCCGATGTCGAGGCAGATATTGCGCCGCGCGCTTTGCGGCGTGTGGCTGGCCGGGCTCCGGCAGGCTTGGTCGGAACGCTCTACCGCAATGGGCCAGCCAAATTCCGGCGCAATGGCACAAGCTCAGGCCATTGGTTTGACGGCGACGGGCTGATGCGGGCGTTCAGGTTGAACGACGACGGCAGTGCCGGGCTCACCGCACGTTTTGCCGACACGCCGAAACGCCGACAGGAAGCGAGACTCGGTCGGATAGCTGTGCCTGGCTTTGGCACCCGGTCTGGTGTCGGCGTGGCCGTCAACGGTCCGGACGATACCAATCCTGCCAACACCAGCGTCATCCTTTCTGGCGGCGAACTGCTTGCCTTGTGGGAGGCAGGATCACCGCTGCGGATGGACCCCGACACACTGGAGACGCGCGGCTTCAAAACCTATCGTCCCGATCTTGCGCAGATGCCTTTTCTTGCCCACCCCCGCATTGAGCCGGATGGCAGGATATGGAACCTCAGCCTGTCGGGATCCACAGCACTTGTCTGGCGCCTGGGTGCCGATGGTGCGCTTGAAGCAGTTGAGACGATTGCGCTCCCGCGCGCCAGCTACATGCACGATTTCACTGCGACCGCACGTCATCTGGTCATCGTTCTCCAGCCATGGATTCAAGACAAATTTTCGTTGCCGTTCATCGACAGCCTGTCATGGCGACCCGAAGAGGGCACACAGGTGCTGGTCGTCGACAAGGACGACCTGACCAAGCGCCGCCTGTTTGAATTGCCTGCGTTCTCGTTCTTCCATCTTGCCGATGCGTGGGAGGAAAAGGACGGAACAATTCGCTTCGATGGCTGCCTTGAGCCAACCCCGATGTTCGCAATCACGGGCGCTCCGGGCTATGTTCGCGGCGAACATATCCACGCACCAGCGCCGATGCTCAACATGATCGCGCTGCATCCCGGCGGGCAAGCGACCCTCACTGCGACGTCTATTTCTGCTGAGTTTCCGCGTAACAGTGCAAATCATGCCGGTGTGCGGCGACGGCATACCGTGCACGTTGGCCTCTACCGCGATGATCGCCCGTTGGCGCAGGGCGTCGGCATCTGGGACTGGGCGCGCGGCCGCGACGACGCTTTCGACTTCGGCCCGCGCCACCTTGTCGAGGAATTCCTCTTTGTCCCAAGAGCTGGAGCATCGTCGGAAATGGATGGATGGATTGTCGGCAACACGGTGAATATCGATGCGCGCGCCACCGAATTGCATGTGTTCGATGCGCGCCACGTCTCTCGTGGTCCGGTCTGCACATGGCGCGCGGACGTAGCGCTGCCGATCGGGTTCCATGGCACGTTCGTGCAAGTATAGGGCTGACTGGCGATCAGCAGATGCATCGGGAATTTTACGCCAGTACGAACCGGGCGATGATGAATGCAGTTTTGTGTCTTGATGACGGCTGACGCGTATCGCACCGCCCCCCTTCCCTCATTCCACCAGCGTCGCCAGTAGAGCATCCAGATCGCATGAGGCGAATGCGCAGTAGCTGTCTGATACTGCATAGGGGATGACGATGCGGTTGCGGTGTTGGATTGCGCCGCAGGTGTAGACGACGTTGGGCACATAGCCTTCGCGCTCGCTCTGTTCGGGCTGGAGCAGCGGCTCGTGCGAGCGCGCGATGACGATGGAGGGGTCTTCCAGATCGAGCAACGCTGCGCCGATCGAATAATGGCGCATCGGCCCGACCCCATGGGTGAGCAGCAGCCAGCCCTTCTCGGTTTCGATCGGCGATCCGCAATTGCCAAGCTGCACGAATTCCCACGGGAAGCGCGGCTCGAGGAATTTGGTGCCGCCGCTCCAGGTGAGCAGGTCGTCCGAATAAAGCAGGTGCAGGTTTTCGTTATCCTGCCGCCCGATCATCGCATAACGCCCGTTCACCTTGCGCGGGAACAGCGCCATGCCCTTGTTGCTCGCCGCATCGCCCTTCAGCGGGGTCAGCCGGAACGACAGGAAATCGGTGGTGCTGAGCAGTTCGGATCGAATTCCGCGTCCGCTAAAGGCGGTGTAGGTGGCGTGATAGACGGTCTTGCCGTTCTCTTCAAAAGCCACGAACCGGGCGTCTTCGAGCCCATTGGATTGCGCTTCGGTCACCGGGAACACGACGCGTTCCGACAGTTCGGTTTCAGGATCGAAGGTCAGGTCGAGCATATCGCCGACGCGGCCGCGCACCTTGGGCAAGGCGGCCAGCCGGTTGGTGGGATCGACGATCACCGATCCATTGGCCTGCACCAGCGCCGAGCGGAAGGTGAGCGAGGAGACATGCCCCTCTCCCACCGCGCGCAAGCTGAGCACGACGCGCAACGCTCCATCGGCGACATCTGACTGGTCAGGATGCGCAACGATGCTGGGGTTGAACAGCGCGGCTGCCTCAAAGCTGTATTCGTTGAGGAAAAAAGCGCCGAGCAATTGGCGGCGCTCGGCGGTCAGCTCCACATCTGGCGCATAAGACACCAGCATGGCGTCGGCGCGCTCTGCAAACTGCCGCAACAGGTTGCGATGGCGCACATCGAAATTGGCCAGCACCTGCGCCAGCAGCGCGTGGGTTCCAGCATCATCGAGCGACAAGACACGCGCGATGATATTGTCTGCCCGGCTGCGATCGAGCTGATTGAACTCGCGCGGTTCTACCGAAGGCCGGAACGACCGGACGACGACGCGCGAGCAATCCCCTCTCAGTTCGAGCGACTGGCGGCTGACGAAAAGCGGGTGGGTCATAAATTTCCGGTTCTGTATGGGATCAGCGAGCGCGCTGTTGGCCTCTCACTGGCCGATGGACCCCTCCGATACAAGCAAATGCGGCAATCAATCGATGAAGCGATCCAGATCCTGCTGGCTGAGCAACGCCGATATCACCGATTCCGCGCCGCAGTTGAGGTTTACCCGGTCGGGATGCAACCCATCGCAGCAGGTGCCGCGCGCCGCATCGACCAGCGGCTTGCCCAGATCGTTGCGACCGAACAGCCAGTCATGCGCGCGCAAGGCTTCGGTGTGCCAGCGTCTGTCGCCGTCTGCGCGAAACGCGGCAAGGCACGCGGCGACGGTTGCAGGCACCTCCACCGGCTGTTGATCGAAGGGCAGCGGCTGCGCCTTGCGGGTCAGGCCGAAACCTGCCGAACCGATCGGCCGGAAATGCCCCTCGGGCGCGCTTTGCATCCGCAGCAGCCACGACAGACTGCGCAGGCCGGCCCCGACGAAACGCTGCTCGCCCAGCGCAAGCCCGCTGACGATCATCGCCTGCGACAGACGGGCGTTGTCGTAAGACAGCGAATTTTCAAACCACACCCAGTCATCTGTCGCAATCGTATCAAGCAGCGCCTGCAACCGGTGGACCAGATCAAGCCGCAGCGCGCCAGCGTCGGTATCGCCGGGGTTGGCCTTGCAATAGCCATCCAGACCCAGCAGCGTAAACGCCCAGGCGCGAGGTGAGGCAAATTCGGCGACCGAGCGCATCGCATCGGCGAACAAGCCACTGGCCCAGACCTGCCGCAGCGCACCGAAATCCTGCTCGAGCGTCACCCCCAGCGCCCACAAGGTTCGCGCATGGCTGTCTTCGGACCCGTAATCTTCCAGCCAGTTGCGGTTGAAATGCATGAAATTGCGGAAGCGTCCGACATCGCGGTTCCAGCCATGCTCGATAAACGCCGCCATTTCGGTTGCCAGAGCATCGTCGGCCACAGTCCGGTCGATTGGTGCGATCCCGCACAGCACGATCAGCGCGCGCGCGCAATCATCTATGCAATAGCCGTGCCGCCGGTCAGGCACGTCGAAAATGGCATGCTGAAACATGCCGGTATCGTCGCACATGCCCCGAAAATAATCGAAACTGATGCTGGGCCGGGACAGTGTCATGCGGCCTGTTTGTGCGGAGCCTCACTGGCTGTTGTCGTGCTGATGGGCGGGGTAGCCGCGGCGCGGAACAGCCGCATATAGCCGCGTGCGGTCTGCGCCCAGGTCATCGAACGACCATCCAGATACGCGCGGCGGCGCAGCGCCAGCTGACGCGGACGATTGCTCAGCAGCCGCGCGACCTCGCGACCCGTCGCTACCGAATCGCCAAACGGCACCAAGATGCCGCGTCCGTCGGCGAGCAGTTCTGCTGCGTGCCAATAGGGGGTCGATACCACCGGTCGGCCAAGACCATAGCTGTAGGACAGCGTTCCCGATGTCATCTGTGCCTCGCTCAGATACGGGGTCACATACACATCGCACATCGCGATATGATCGAGCAGGGTTTCGCGGTCGACGAACCGGTCGATGAAGACGACGTGATCGGCAATGCCAAGCTGCTCGGCGCGGTCGATCAGGCTCTGGCGATACGCTTCGCCGTGACGCTTGACCAGATGCGGGTGGGTGGCACCCAGCACGACATAGATCGCATCGGGGCATGCCGCGATCACCGCTGGCATCGCATCGATCATCACCTCGATACCCTTGTTGGGGCTGAGCAATCCAAAGGTCAGGATGACGGTGCGCCCATCATAGCCCATGCGCGGCTTGACGTAATCAGGGTCGATAAACGCAACGTCGGGGATGCCATGCGCGATCACCGAAACCCGCGCCGGATCGACATGGTAATTTGCGTTGAGAATCTTGCGACCAAATTCGGACATCACGACGAGCGACTGCGACCGCTGGCATACAGCGTTCATCACGCGACGCTGATCGGGATCGGGGTCGGACAGGATGGTGTGCAGCGTGGTGACCACCGGCGCATCGACATCATCAAGCAGTGTCAGGATATGCGACCCGGCAGGTCCGCCGAAGATGCCGAATTCGTGCTGCAGGCTGATCACATCGGGTTTCAGCTGGTTAAGCCTGATCGCCGCCATG
>Ga0136636_10002927_pt1 | contig 10208 bp, 7 predicted proteins | sample AntDrymUQ8522106_2_FD_104653 | JGI IMG/M metagenome (GOLD analysis project Ga0136636, IMG submission 104653) | Polar desert sand microbial communities from Dry Valleys, Antarctica - metaG UQ852 (21.06) | ecosystem: Environmental > Terrestrial > Soil > Desert | place: Antarctica: Dry Valley... | reverse complement strand
TGTTGTTTCTGGTCGGCGAGGTTCCCGGTCGATGACGCAGCCGCGGCGTTCGGCACGCCGCGGAGAAACTGGATGGAAGTAATCGGGAACCTTCAGCGATGCAGGCCCACGCCGTCGCTGGCAGGTGGAATCGAAGTATTTTGATCGTGTGGCACGCCATTGATCGCCGGTGCCACCAAAGTCGATCAGCTTTGGGATCGACTTCGGTGCCTCTACGCCTGGTGGCACGCCCCACCGGCCAACGCACCGACTTCGGCTTCAGGACAACCCCGCTTCGGCGGCGCGGCACCTGAACGCCACCCGCCGGTGTCACCGTCCGAGAAATCTGGGCGGCCTCGCCGCGTGTTTCGTCGAGTGGCTGGGGTGTAGCCTGATCCATCGGCAATCGCCGCAACCTTGCGGCGTTTGGCCCGAGGGGACGGGGGATGTGCGCCTCGGGAGGTATCTTCATGGCCGCGTGTCTCGCCGCCCCGCGCGGTGTCGGGCTGGTCGCCATGGTTGTCGGGGCTCTGGCGACCACCGCGCACGCTCAATGGACGACCGCGCCCGTCGCGGCCCCGGGCGTGCAGTATCGCACGTTTCAGAGCCCGGCCGCGGGGACCAGCGTGAGCTTCCACATCTACACCCCGCCCGCGTATGGCCTGCAGCCGCTGCGCCGCTTTCCCGTGCTGTACTGGCTTCACGGCGCGGGCTCGGCGACCACGGGCATCGCGCCGATGACCGGCTGGTTCTCGAACGCGATGGCGCTCGGACTGCTGCCGCCGATGATCATCGTCTATCCCAACGGCATGCCCTACGGCATGTACTGCAACGCCGCCGACGGGTCGGTGCCGCTCGAGACCGTCATCATCGGCGAGCTCATCCCGCACATCGACGCGAACTTCCGCACCATCGCTTCGCAGAGCGGACGCATTCTCGAAGGCTTCAGCATGGGGGGCTACGGCACAGGCCGCTTTGGCATCGGCCACAGCAGCTTGTTCTGCGGCATCTCGATGCTCGCCGCGGGCCCCATGCAGCTGGACTTCCCCAATGCTCCGCCCGATGCTCCCATCCCTCCCGCTCGCCGCGACACGATCTTTGCGGATGTGTGGAACAGTGATCCCGCGCTGGTCGTTGCCGCCAACCCGTGGACACTCGCGGCGGTTCATGGTCCGGCGCTCGCGGGCAACGATGTGCTCTTTCGCATCGCCGTCGGCGGCGACGACAGCGTGCTCCCGCCCAACATCGACTTCCACAACCGCCTGACCAGCCTTGGCATCACGCACACGTTCAACATCTATCCGGGTGTTGGCCACCAGCCCGTCCCGCTCCTGTCGGCGATCGGGCCGTCCAACTGGTCCTTCTATCGGGATGCCCTGGCGCCGCGCTGCGACGCCGCAGACTTCAACCAGTCCGGCGACACAAGCGTTGCGGACATCTTCGCGTTCCTCTCCGCCTGGTTCGCGGGCTCGACAACCGCCGACTTCAACGCCCTGGGCGGCATCAACGTCCAGGACATCTTCGACTTCCTCTCCGCATGGTTTCAAGGGTGCTGATGGCGGCGGCCGGATCTGTCGCCAGTGACCCGGAATGCCGAAGACGGCGAATGGCCTCGAAGTCTCGCCGTCGTATAGCACGCACTTGAGCTGCCGTACCGCCCGCCGAGCGCTCGGCGATGTCGGGATAGTCAAGAGCATGACGGGCCTCCGGTGCTGCGGCGTTCCGCACCCATCCTACAGCCCGCGATCCGGAGATTGTTGGGTCACAGGAAACTGAAATGGGGCGCTTAACAAAGCATGACACTCGGGGCCGGTGCGCATCCGAGCTTGCGCAAACCAGCCTTCACCACACTCCGCGGCCGGCCCCGTCACGCCCTACACCACCCGATCCTCTTTGGAAATCCCCAAGGCCGGCCGCACATCCAGCTGCACCAGCGTCGCGCCGACCTTCTCCGCGTGCACCCGCGTCGCCGTCTCGGGGTCGACATGATCGCTGTGGCACGACGCCTTGCCCGCCTCCGCCCCGACGGCCTTCTTCGTCTTGCTCGCGAGCTTGTGGATCTCCTCGGGCGACAGCACGCCGCGCTTGGCCAGGATCTCCTGCTGCTCGCTGGTCAGCGCGGCGGACAGCTTCGCCGCCCCGGCCACCGTCCCGTCCTTCCCGCCCATCCGCTCGAACCCGTCGGCCTTGCCCGAGGCGAACTCCTGGATCTCCTTGCTGATCCGCACGCTGCACCAGTCGTGCCCGCACATGGCGCAGAAGTCCGTGTCGACATCCAGGTCCTCGTCGTGGTACGCGCGGGCCGTGTCGGGATCGAACGAGAGCTCGAAGTGCCGGTCCCAGTTCAGCGCCGCACGGGCCTTGGTCAGCTCGTCGTCGCGGTCGCGCGTCCCGGGAATCCCGAGCGCGACGTCCGCGGCGTGGGCCGCGATCTTGTACGCGATGCACCCCTGCTTCACGTCGTCCTTCTTGGGCAGCCCCACGTGCTCCTTGGGCGTGACATAGCACAGCATCGCCGCCCCGTGATACGCCATCGATGTCGCACCAATACACGACGTGATGTGGTCGTAGCCGGGGAACATGTCGGTGACCAGGGGCCCCAGGACATAGAACGGGGCCCCGTGGCACACGGCCCGCTGCAGCTTGCCGTTGAACTCGATCTGATCAAACGGCACGTGGCCCGGCCCCTCGATCATCACCTGCACGCCGAGCCTCCACGCCCGCTCGGTCAGCTCACCGAGCGTGTACAGCTCGGCGAGCTGGGCCTCGTCGGTCGCGTCCGCCAGCCCGCCCGGCCGCAGCCCGTCGCCGATCGAGAACGTCACGTCGTACCCGCGCAGGATCCCGCAGATCTCCTCCCAGCGCGTGTACATCAGGTTCTCCTGGTTGTGCACGAGCATCCACTTGGCCAACAGCGACCCGCCGCGGCTGACAATCCCGATCAGCCGGTTCTTGACATGCTTCAGGTGCGCCTTCCGCACGCCCGCGTGGATCGTGAAGTAGTCCACGCCCTGCTTGGCCTGGTGGTGCAGCGACGCCTCGACGATCGCCCAGTCCAGGTCCTCGATCTTCTTGCCGATGATCATCGAGTAGATCGGCACTGTGCCGATGGGCACGCAGGCGCTCCTGACGATCGCTTCGCGGCAGGCGTCGATGTCGCCGCCGGTGGAGAGGTCCATGACGGTGTCGGCGCCCCACTTCTCGGCCCACTTGAGCTTCTCGACCTCTTCGTGGGTGCCGCTCGAAACCGGGCTCGCGCCCATGTTCGCGTTGACCTTCGTCTTGCTCGCCCGCCCGATGCACATGGGGTCGAGGCCGTGGGCCAGGTGGTGGATGTTCGCGGGAATCACCATGCGCCCCGCGGCGATCTCGTCGCGGACCATCGCCGGCGTCAGGTGCGGCTCGCGCTGCGCCACCCGCTGCATCTGCGGCGTGATAATCCCCAGCCGCGCGTGCTCGAGCTGCGTCAGCGGCTGAAAGCCCTTGGGATACACGACACGGATCCGACGGGCCTGGGCCCGCGAGGGCTTGGCGGTGTTGAACTCGACATACGCATGCGTGTCGGAGAGGCAGAAATCGCAGCCGGTGCCCTCCGCCATGCTGCTCTCGGTGGCCCCGGCGTACGGCCGGTGATTCCTCCCGAGGAACGGTGCCACACCCGGATGCTCCGAAGCAATATCGCCGACCCAGTCGCTCGACACGCACCCGGGAACAAACGGCGTGAACTGGTCGGGGCGGATGAACGTCGAGCCGGCCGCCGCCGAGCCGCCGCCGTTGCCGAAGGCGGGCGTCCAGCGCTGATCGTGGACGTTGCACGGCGACGGAGCAAAGGCCGGGTCTGGAGGGTTCGCGGTCGAGTGGCCCGCCGATGACGCGCCACCTCCGACTTCGCGGACCGAGTCACGGCTCTGGACAGCCGCTGCACCCAGCGACGCCGGTCCGAGGTCCACGACGCTCCAGCCCTCGGGAAGAAAGTCCCACGCCGTCTTGTCGCTGGCCGGCGGCATGCCCGGGGTGTTTGGGCTCGAGAACGTCAGCGGCCCGCCGAGGTCGGGCGCGTTCGCGAACGAGCCGGGGGTAGTGACGGCGGGATCGGCGCCGGGGTTGTCGGCGCCGTGGAGGGGGAGCGGGTGAGCGATGGATCGTGCCGTGGCGGGCGCGCTGGAGATGGTGGACGAGGGCTTCATGAGTATTCCTTACACAAACTCAGACGGTGTTTTCCTCGAGAACCTGCCAGTCAGGCAGATCAAGATCGAGGGTGCTCTCGGTGGGTCGGATCTGTCGGAGCATGTTCAAGACCTGGGCCCGATGATGGACGCCGTGGGTGAACATGTGCATGTACGTGATGACGGCGGTAAACTGCTTGCCCGGAGGCTCACGGCTTAGGAGCACCGGCTCGACGCGCCCGGCACGCAGGTCTTCGGCAAGCCGCGCAAGCTCGCGATCCGACTCGGCGTACAGCATGCCAAGTTCGGCCAGCGACCGGCGGGGCTGGGGCTGGCCCAGCGGGCTGGGATCAACCGGCGGCCGAACCGCGACACCCCGAAGCCGATCGTGCCAGTAATGAATCGCTCCCAGGATGTGCAAGAGCGTGTCGTGGACACTCCCCGGCCCGATCGGGAATCGCCGGTGAAGCTCGTCGTCCGACAGTGTGGCGCAGCGGTCCACGACCAGGCGCGTGGCCCACGAATGGTGCAGACGCAGGATGTCGAGGGGATCAACCGTCAGCGGCATCGTCGCTTCCCTCCGCCGGTACAAACCGGATCAGGTTCAGCGGGTGCATCTCAGCGACGGCCCGACCACACACCGTGATCAACGCCGCCGCGCCCCGAGCGAATGGCCGATGCTAGGTCTCCCTCCAGCCCTCGGCCCCCCCACCTCCGGCAGCCAGCCGCCCGGCCCGGGGCAATCGGCACCGAACCCGTGCCACCAAAGTCGATCGCCTCTGGGATCGACTTCGGTGCGATTGCGGTGAGGTTGCAGCCCACGCCGCGGGCACCGCGGTCGGCCCCAGCGCGGTTTGGCTTCGGTGCCGCGGGACAACTGTGCCACCGGCCGTCAACTCCACGCCATCGCGGCCGGACCAGCTTAACGATTTCTTCGCATTCCTGCGTTATGTGCTGGCAACCGCTCAGCAAAGCAGTATATTTGCACGAATCGTCTACGGATGGTTGCCGTAGCTGGTGCTCGGGTTTCGGGATTTGACACTTCCAGGAGAGAGAAGATGACGTCCAAACCTGGTCGGACTGCGGTCGCGCTGGCACCTCTTGCCAGCCTTGTTCTGGCTATGTCCGGGGCGTCGGACGCCCTGTCGCAGCTCACGCTGTTGCCGGCCGGTCCGCAGATCGGCACGCACGCGGGAAACCTGGTCACCAACGGCTCGTTTGAGTTCCGAAACGCCGCGGGCCTGCCCGGCCCCGGTTCCACCGGGAGCAGCGTGTTCTGGGCCACCGGAACCCTCGCGACGCCGTTCGCCGTGCCGCACGGATGGACATCAACCGGCGGCACCAACACCTACGCCAACTGGGGCGGCAACCTCGGCTCGCCCGTCACCCACCGCGGCAGCGGCCCGCTGCCCGACGGGCTCAACGCCATGTACTTCGGCAATGGCCAGGGCGCGACCGCGAGCCTTATCCCCACGTTCAACCCCAGCGGCGAGGTCACGTTCGCCGGCACGCCGACCATCACCCCGCCGCTGCCGACGTTCCCCGTGCCATGCACGCTGACCCAGCTCGTCAACACACACCTGTCGCCCGCACCGAGCTACATCCTGAGCTTCTGGGTCTCGGGCGAGGGCGCGTTCCCCGGCTCTGGCGCGCCGACCGGTGCCGAGGGCATCTTCGGCCTTCGCGTCACCAACACCCAGCTCGGCGACCCGATCCGATACTTCGCCGTCCCCTCCGGCTCGCTGCTCTATGGATCGGGCCTGCGCCTTGAGTTCTCGTTTGTTCCGGCTAACCCCAGCCTGCCCGTCACGGTCGAGTTCACCAACTGGGGCCACTTCCTGCTCCCCACCGGCGGGACGACCGAGCTCGTGCTCGACGACGTCATCGTCAATCCCGTCCCTACGCCGGCCGCGGCCGGCCTGTTGGGGCTTGCAGGCCTGCTCGCGATGCGCCGACGGCGCTGAACGCGACTGGTCGGCGGCGTTTCAGGCAGGCTCGGGCGTGTTCGCTGATCGCGTATGGAGGTCGGAGCTTGCCGCCGAAGGGCGCGCCGGCGCGGAGCGGCAATCGCTACGCTCCCCTCCGCCATGCCCTCGCGCGCCCCGAAACTCTCGTTCATCTTCTTCACGCTCCTGCTCGACGTCCTGGGCTTCGGCCTGCTCATCCCCGTCGCCCCCAAGCTCGTCGAACGTTTCCTGGGCCTGCCCGAGTATGGCGCCGAGGGCCAGGCGGCGTGGGCCGTCGGGGGCCTGGCGGCCACCTACGCCGTCATGCAGTTCATCTTCGCACCGATCCTGGGCTCGCTCTCGGACCGCTTCGGGCGACGCCCGGTCATCCTGATCTCCCTCTTCGGCTCGGGGCTTGACTATCTCGCCGCCGCCGCGGCCGCGGTGTGGTTCCCGCACATCTGGATCCTGTTCATCACCCGGATCATCAACGGCATCTCCGGCGCGAACATCTCCGCGTGCAACGCCTACATCGCCGACGTGACGCCCCCGGACAAGCGTGCCGCGGGGTATGGAATGATGGGCGCGGCGTTCGGGCTGGGGTTCATGTTCGGCCCACTGCTCGGGGGCGTGCTGGGCGATCCCAACGTCAACCTGCCCCTGATCGGGCCCGGGCAGCTGCACTATCCGTTCATCGCCGCCGGACTGCTGACGCTGGCCAACTGGCTCTACGGCTACTTCGTGCTCCCCGAATCGCTCGCCGAGGAGAATCGGCGGCCGTTCTCTTGGGCCAAGTCCAGCTCGCTGGGCGCGTTCCGCTGGCTCAGCGGGCATCGGGTCGTCCTCGTGCTCGCGTGCTCGCTCTTCCTGCTCAACATCGCGCAGTTCGGCCTGCACGTAACCTGGGTGCTCTCGATGAGCAATCGCTTCGCCTGGACCCCGGCCCAGGTCGGCTGGTCGCTGTTCACGGTGGGCATCACGTCCGCGATCGTGCAGGGGTTCCTCGCCCGCAAGATCATCCCGGTCTTGGGCGAGCGGGCCTGCCTGGTGGGGGGCTTGCTGATCGCGGTGTGCGCGTTCCTTGGCTACGCATTCGCGCCGGAGCCGTGGATGATCTACGCGATCATCGCCGTCGCGTCGCTGGGGGGCGTGTCGCAGCCGGCGCTGCAGTCGATCACGACCAAGGCGATCCCGGCGACGGAGCAGGGGCTCCTCCAGGGCTCGCTGGCGGCGCTTTCAAGCATCGCGACGATCATCGGCGCGCTGCTGGGAAGCCAGGTGTTCGCGTTCTTCACCAAGCCCGGAGCGCCGGTGCACTTCGCGGGCGCGCCGTTCGTTTCGGGCGCCATCCTCGCGCTCGTCGCGCTGGTCCCGATCCTGATGATCTGGAAGCGGTTGCCGTCGAGCGTGAAGGCCGCGCCGGTCGAAGGGGATTCGGTGGTGCCCTGACCATGGTGTGGTTTCTTCCCGGGCAACGTCGCGGCGTGCGCGGCGTGCCCCGATTGCCGCGTGCGCACCAATGTCGGCGGGGGTGCGAAAGCTCCCGGCGGGGCTCGCGCCCCGGGCTCCGGCTCCTTCGCCCGCTTCAGAGGCCCAGGGCCGCCGAGCGAGCGCTCAGACCCGGTACGCCGAAGCGACCTTGTCCAGAGCCTCGCCGATCTTGGCGATCTGGTCGCCAGAAAGCATGTGGTGCATCGGCAGCGCGAAGATCTGCTTGCTGAGCCCGTCGGCGATCGGCGGGTGGCCCTGCTTGCCGGCGAACTGCGCAAACGCCGGCTGGCGGCTGAGGCTCCGTGGATAGTGCACGGCCGTCGGCACGCCCTCCTTCATCAGCGCAGCGCAGAACTCGTCGCGGGTGCAGGCGAAGCGGCCGGTGTCGAGCTTGACGACATACAAGTGATACACGCCGACGGCCCCGGGCGTGGTCGTCGGCGCCTTCAGGCCGTCGATCTTGGCAAGGATCGCGTCGTACTTGGCCGCGACCTGCTGGCGGATCGCCGTGTCGGCGGGCAGCCGGTCGAGCTTCGAGCAGCCGATCGCGCCGGCCAGATCGTTCATGCGGTAGTTGTACCCGACCTGCTCGTGGAGATACTTGTCGGTCTCGCCGTGGGACCGCAGGAGCTTGATCTGGCGGGCGAGCGCGTCGTCGTTGCAACTGATCGCCCCGCCCTCGCCGGTGCCGAGGTTCTTGGTCGCGTAGTACGAGTACGTGACGGCGTCGCCATACGCGCCGATGCCCTTGCCCTTGTACGTCGAGAGGTGCGCCTGGGCCGCGTCGTAGACCACCTTCAATCCGTGCTTGCTCGCCAACGCCTGCACGGCGTCGATGTCGACCGGGCAGCCATACAGATGCGTGGCGGCGATCGCCCGCGTCCGCGGCGTGATCTTCCGGGCCGCATCGGCCATGTCGATCTGCATCGTGTCTTGGTGCGAGTCGACAAAGATCGGGTTGCCCCCGCGCGCGACGACCATGCTGACAGTCGCGACGTACGACCATGCGGGAACGAGCACATCGTCGCCCCGCTCAAAGAGCGGCTCGTACGCGAGCTGCAGCGCGCAGGTGCCGTTGGCGCAGGTCATGTAGTGCTTGGCGTCGCTCATGGCGGCAAACCGCGTCTCGAGCTCCTCGCACTTCTTGGCCGCCCGCAACATGCCCGATTTGAGCACGCCGTTGACGGCATCGATGTCGGCCTGCGTCAGGGCCGTGTGCATGAACGGGACAGCGGCCGGGAAGACCGGCGTGCCGCCGTTGATGGCGAGGGCGGGGGCGTGGGGGAGGGGCGCCGAGCGCGGTGCGGAGAGGGTGGTCATGTACGAATGGACTCCGGGGTGCGAGATGGAGTGTAGGAATAGCGGCAGCCGGACGCAGCCCGGGATGGCCCCGGACCCGCCAGGTGGCACGGCGGTCGCGCAGCCGGAGTCGGCTTGTTTTGCAGCCGGCTTCGGTCACAAAACGGTCACTGGAAGAGCCGGTTGAACGCGGACTTGTTGTGATCGTGCAGCCGCTCGGCGAACTCGTTGAGGTAAAACATGTCCGGGGCGAACCGCTGTGCACGCACGCGGACTCGGTAGGCCGGATCGTCCGTGTCCAGATCGAACTGCACGAAGCCGACGCCGAACAGGAGCGCGAGCGCCTCAATCCGACTCTGATCCTCTTCAGGAACATTCGCTGGCATCACCAAGTACACCTTGTGCGAGAAGAGTCTGTAGGCCGCGGCCTGCCCGAAGGCTGTGATCGATTCAGAGAGGCTCGTCTTGATCTCGGCCGAGATGATCTCTAGATCAAACTTCACCCGGTTAGACGGCAGCGGCTTGAATGTTCCTACCACGTCGGGCGTGCCCCACTTGCTCCGAAGCCCGCTCCCGCCCAGCGGCACCGCGTCAGTGGCTTCATCTAGGTCGCTCTTCAGCCATTCTGCAAATGACTCGTAGAAGTCGCTCTCGCGAACCATCACTTCGGCTACTGGAGTAGGCGTTAGCGCGCTGCCCGCGGCACCTGTCTTCGAGAATGCAAAGAGTCCACGGCTCGGCTTGACGATCTCGCCACTGAAGGTCTTATCGAGGTCCCAGACCGAACCGTGAACGGTATTCCCAGGTGTTTCGGGATGGTCTCGGGCGATCATGGCTACTAGAGCGGAGAACCGGATGCCTCCCGAAGAATCACGGATGATCTGCTTGGCGAGTTCCTGAATGTCCTTGACGCGCAGCTTGGCCATAGTCACATGCTACCAAGACGAATAGCGTCGCGCCGTGTGTGCATCGCGAAAGGCTACTTCAGCTGTCCGGCCGCGAACAATCGCGACCGTCAAGCGGTCCAGCAGTCTTCCGCCGCGACGCGGCAACTCCATCGCGGAAGCGATCCGTCGCCTCGCCTCGCCACGTCCGGCGGCGGCGGCGGGGCGTTCCGGCGTGTCGAGCTGATCGATGCTGACCCGTTCCCGCTCGTTCTCGCGGAGCGGCAAGCGATCAACGAGTTTGAGCCCGCCGTTGACGTAGACGGCTTCGACGTTGCGGATCATGCCCGGGAGTTTAGCACAACGCGCTCCGCGCGGGGGTCGACCCCGGCCCTCGCAACCTCACTTCAACAACCGCTCCAGCCAATGAATATCCACACCGC
>Ga0136636_10002925_pt1 | contig 10213 bp, 7 predicted proteins | sample AntDrymUQ8522106_2_FD_104653 | JGI IMG/M metagenome (GOLD analysis project Ga0136636, IMG submission 104653) | Polar desert sand microbial communities from Dry Valleys, Antarctica - metaG UQ852 (21.06) | ecosystem: Environmental > Terrestrial > Soil > Desert | place: Antarctica: Dry Valley... | reverse complement strand
TGCAGATTCCGGCAACAATTTTCGCCCCGATGTCGCCGCCGCGCTCGATCAGGGCAACACCTGCACCGGCCCGGTGCAGTGCGCCGAGCGGGTGCGCAAGATGTCGCGTGCCGGCGCCGACGTGATCAAGCTCGCCGCCACCGGCGGGGTGCTGTCGCAGCAAAATCGCGGGCTGGATCAGCACTTCACCGCCGCCGAGCTGGCGTCGATCGTCAGCACCGCCAAGCTGCTCGGCTTGAAAGTTGCCGCGCACGCGCACGGCCCGCGCGGGGTGGCGGCGGCGGCGCTGGCGGGGGTCGATTCGATCGAGCACGGCACCTTTGTCGATCCGGCCGCGATTGCCGATATCCGCAAAGGCGGCGCCTATCTGGTGCCGACCCTGTCGCCGGTGATCGCCTATCGCGAGAACCTCGGCAAGGGTCGCTACACCGAAGTGGTCGAGGCCAAAATCCGCGAGCGCGTCGCGGTCGCCGGGCGCAATATCAAGCTCGCGCACGAGGCCGGCATCCCGATCGCCTTTGGCACCGATGCCGGGGTCTCAGATCACGGCCGCAACGCTGAGGAGTTCGAGTTGATGGTCGAATTGGGCGGAATGACACCGCGCGAAGCGCTGGTCGCGGCCACTGTCAACGCCGCCGATCTGATCGGCCTGTCGCGCGAGATCGGCACCTTGGAAGTCGGCAAGACCGCCGATGTGATCGCAGTCAGCGGCGACCCGCTGGCCGATTTCCGCGCGCTGACTCAAGTGCGTTTCGTCGCTGCGCGCGGCCGCGTGGTGCGTGATCCGGCACGCGCCGATCCGGGTTGATGTCGGCACGCGCGGCGCTGGCGCATAGGGTGTTGGCGACCCTGGCGCCGCCCGCAGTGGGCAAATCCGCCGTCGGCGTCGCGATGCCTCGGTTCGGGTTGGCGGCACGCCAGATCACGCGCCCACCGCTCGAAGGCGCGCAGCAGCCGTGCTGAACTGGCTGTGGCTGGGGTTTTTCCTGATCGCCATGGTCAGCGGGCTGGCGCACTGGCTGATCGGCGGCGATGCGCAGGTGTTTGCCGCGATGGTCGCCGCGTTGTTCGAGATGGCCAAGCTCTCGGTCGAGTTGATGCTGCTGTTGTTCGGCACGCTGACCTTGTGGCTGGGCTTGCTGGCGATCGGCGAACGTGCGGGCCTGATCGACGCGCTGGCGCGATGGCTCGGCCCGCTGTTCGCCAAGCTGATGCCTGAGGTGCCACGCGGCCATCCGGCGATTGGCTTGGTGACGCTGAACTTTGCCGCCAACGGTCTGGGCTTGGACAATGCGGCGACCCCGATCGGGCTCAAGGCAATGCGCGCCTTGCACGAGCTCAATCCGATCAAGGACACCGCGAGCAACGCGCAGATCCTGTTTTTGGTGCTCAACAGCTCGGGCCTGACGGTCCTGCCGGTGAGTATTTTTGTCTATCGCATCCAGCAGGGCGCGCCGGAGCCAGCGCTGGTTTTTCTGCCGATCCTGCTTGCGACCTGCGCCTCCACCGTGGCGGGCTTGCTGGCGGTGGCGCTGGTGCAGCGTTTGCGGCTGCGCGATCCGGTAGTGCTTGCCTGGTTGCTCGGCAGCGGTCTTGCGCTCGGTAGTTTTATCGCGCTGCTGGCTGGCTTGAGCGCGAGCGCGCTGTCGCAGCTGTCGTCGTTGCTCGGCAATCTGACCCTGCTCGGCGTGGTGATGGCCTTTTTGATTGCCGGCGCATGGCGCCGCGTGCCGGTGTACGAGGCCTTTGTCGAAGGCGCCAAACAGGGCTTCGAAGTCGCCCGCGATCTGCTGCCGTACCTGGTCGCGATGCTGTGTGCGATCGGCGTGCTGCGCGCCTCGGGTGCGCTCGATTTGGCGCTCGACGGGGTGCGTTGGCTGGTCGCCGCGGGCGGTTTCGATGATCGCTTCGTCGACGCCCTGCCGGTGGCATTCGCCAAGCCGTTTTCCGGTAGCGCGGCGCGCGCGCTGCTGATCGAGACCATGCAGAATTTCGGCGTCGACAGCTTTCCCGCGCTGCTGGCGGCGACCATGCAGGGCAGCACTGAAACCACGTTCTATGTGCTGGCGGTGTATTTCGGCGCGGTCGGGATACGCCGCGTGCGTCATGCAGTCGGCTGCGCGCTGGTCGCCGACGCCGCCGGGATGATCGCCGCGATTGCGGTCTGCTACGCGTTCTTTGGCTAGCGCCGACTATTTTTTCGCGGCGCCGCGAGGCGCTCGCTGCGGATGCGCTCGAACACGTCGGCGGACAAACGCACAGAGCGCAGGCTGCCGCCGGGGATGATGCGCCGGAAATCGCGGTTCGCGTAGGGCGGGTCAAGGCTCGCCCTATGCGAACCGCCGGCCCGGCAGGCGCAAGCCCGCCACATCGAACGCGCCCGATCACTCAGGGTCACGGGTTTCGACGCGAGGCCGCGAAATCAAGAAAAAAAGTGGGAGTCGGCCTGTAAGCCGGGTTTTGTGCGAGCGCCGCGCAAGCGCGACGCCCCGACAGTCATTCCTCTAGGCCTGCATTCGCACGCAGGCTCCAGCAACCAACCCGAGTGAAGCGCGGGCCGCGCCATATCACTCCTATTTGGTCTTGCTCCAGGTGGGGTTTGCCGTGCCGCCGCTGTTACCAGCGTCGCGGTGCGCTCTTACCGCACCGTTTCACCCTTACCACGCACGCGTTGCCGCGCCGTTCGGCGGTTTGTTTTCTGTTGCACTTTCCGTCGGCTCGCGCCGCCCAGGCGTTACCTGGCACCTTGCCCTATGGAGCCCGGACTTTCCTCCCCGCTTGCGCGCGGCGACTGTCCGGCCGACTCCCGACCGCGCACGGTAGCAGCGCGCAGCCGCATCGACCATGGACTGATCAACGCTTCGCCCCCGCCCAGTTCAGCTCGACGCCGCGTCTCCAAATCACCACAGACAAATCCTTGACAGTCTCAGGGGCTGAGACTAATGTGGCGAAGCGTGGAGAAAACTGGTTTTTAGTGGGATTTTTTGGCTTCCAGCGGGCATTTTGCGATGTTTCAAGGCGAAACCGCCATCACTATCGACGACAAGGGCCGGATGGCGATTCCCACCGCCTACCGCGAGCTGGTGGTCGCGCATTGCGCCAATCGGCTGGTGATCACCTATGACCCGTTCGAGGCCGGCGCGCTGTGGCTGTTTCCACCGCAGGTCTACGCGACCCTGCGCGAGCAGGTGCTCAAACTCAGCGGCGCCAAAGAGGTCCACCGCGCGCTGAAACGCAAGCTCGTGGGTTCGGCGGCCGAAGTGGATATCGATGCCTCGGGCCGCCTGCTGGTGCCGATCAGTCAGCGCAACGCCGCCGGGATCGAAAAGAAAGCCGTGCTGCTCGGCATGGGCGAGCGCTTTGAGTTGTGGAGCGATCAGGCGCATCTGGCCAAGGTCCGCGAAACGGTCAACGAGGCGCAGATCACCGACGAGATGCTCGGGCTTGAGTTGTGACCGATGAGCGACAGCGACAGCTATGGGCACGTTCCGGTTCTGCTCGATGAGGCGATGGCAGGACTCGCGCTGCGCGCCGACGGCCACTATCTCGATGCGACCTTTGGCCGCGGCGGTCACGCCGCGAGGATTCTTGCGGCCTTGGGCCCGGACGGACGGTTGTTGCTGATGGACCGCGACCCCGAGGCGGTGGCGATGGCGCTCGCACGTTTTGGCGCCGATCCGCGGGTGGCGATCCGCCACGAAAGTTTCGACCGCATGGCCGAGTGGCCGCTCGCCGCGGCGGGCCTCGACGGCGTGCTGCTGGACTTGGGCGTGTCGTCGCCGCAGCTCGACCGAGCCGAGCGCGGGTTTTCTTTCGCCAACGACGGCCCCCTCGACATGCGCATGGATCCGGGCAGCGGGCGCAGTGCGGCCGAGTTCTTGGCCAGCGCCGATGAGGTGCAGATCGCCGATGTGCTGTGGCGCTACGGCGAAGAGCGTTTCAGTCGCCGGATCGCGCGCGCGATCGTCGCCCATCGCAATCAAGCGCCGCTGACCCGGACCCGCGAATTGGCCGGGCTGATCGAGGGCTGCATCAGCCGCCGCGAGCCGGGCAAGCACCCGGCCACGCGCAGCTTTCAGGCGCTGCGGATTTTCATCAACGATGAATTGGGTCAGCTCAGTCGCGGACTCGATGCGGCCTTGGGCTGCCTGACCCGTGGCGGCCGGCTGGTGACGATCAGCTTTCATTCGCTCGAAGACCGGCTGGTCAAACACTGGATGCGCGATCGCGCCCGCAGCGCCGCACCGACGCGGCGCGGGCTGCCGCCACCGCAAGCCGAAAAAGCGCCGGTACTTAAATGTCTGGGTAGCGCGCAAAAACCCACCGCGGCCGAAACCTCGCGCAATCCGCGGGCGCGCTCGGCGGTGTTGCGGGTGGCCGAGATGCTGGCATGAGGGGCGCATTGATTGTGCTCTGGCTGCTGGTGCTCGCGGCGCTGACCTTGGCCGCCCTGGCGCTGGTCAATTCGCGCCACGAAAGCCGGCGCCTGTTCATTGAACTGACCGGGCTCGAACGCGATCGCGACGAGCTGCAGATCGACTATGGGCGCTTGCAGTTGGAGCGTGCGACCTGGGTCGATGCCAACCGAATCGAGAAGATCGCGCGCGGCGATCTGGGAATGAGTTTCCCAGAGCCGACGGCGACCCAGGTGATCCGGCCATGAGGGGGATCTTGCCAGCCATCCGGCGACGCGCGCGTCGCGTGCCCGAACCGGGGTGGTCGCCGCAAGGCGGCCGGATGGTCTGGCCCAAGGTCATCCCGTCGTGCGACGACGGGGCAGGGCATGTACGGCCCGCGTAGACCCGCAGCCAAAGCCTCGGCGGTCAAGGCGCCGAAGATCAACGCGCGCCTGCGTTTGAGCGTGCTCGCCATCGGTTTGGGCGGGTTTGCCATGGTCCTGCTCGCTCGCGCGGTGGAGCTGCAGGTGATCGACCGCGACTTCTACCAGGATCAGGGCGATCAGCGCTTTGTACGTGAGCGCGTGATTCCGGTCTCGCGCGGCACCATCACCGACCGCAACGGCGAGCCGCTGGCGATTTCTACTCCGGTCGAGTCGATCTGGGCACAGCCGCAGGAGTTGGCGCAACATCTCGAACGGCTGCCGGAGCTGGCTGCCGCGCTTGATCTTGATCCGCAGGTGTTGACGCAACGCGTTGGCGAGCGCGGCGATCGCGAGTTCATGTATCTGCGCCGCCATCTATCGCCGGAGCTGGCCGAGCGGGTGCTGGCGCTGGATATTCCGGGGGTCAACGCGCAGCGCGAGTTTCGTCGCTTCTACCCGGCCGGCGAGCTGGCCGCGCATGTGGTCGGCTTCACCAACATCGATGATCGCGGCCAAGAGGGCTTGGAGCTGGCCTTCGATCAGTGGCTGGCGGGTCGACCTGGGGCCAAGCGGGTGATTCAGAATCGCCGTGGCCAGGTGTTCGAAAACGTCGAACTTTTGCGCGAGTCGATCGCCGGCCAGCCGCTGCGGCTGTCGCTCGACCGACGCATCCAGTACCTCGCTTATCGCGCGCTGATCGGCAGCATCGAAACCCACCGCGCCGCCAGCGGCTCGATGGTGATCCTCGATGTGCCGACCGGCGAAGTGCTGGCGATGGCCAATTGGCCGTCCTACAACCCGAATGCGCGCGGCACCGGTGGGCTCGATGCGCGGCGCAACCGTGCAGTGACCGATCTGTTCGAGCCGGGCTCGGTGATCAAGGCGTTTACCGTGGCCGCTGGCCTTGAGAGCGGCAAGTTCGATATGACCACCCGCATCGACACCTCGCCGGGCACTTTTGCCGTGGCGCGGCACGTGGTGCGCGATGTGCACAACTACGGCGTGGTCGATTTGACCCGGCTGTTGACCAAGTCGAGCAACATCGGCTCGGCCAAGATCGTGCTGCAACTCGAAAACGATCATTTCTACGATCTGCTGCACCGCTTCGGCTATGGCGTGGTCAGCCAATCGGGTTTTCCCGGCGAGGCGGCCGGGGTGCTGCCGCTGCCGGGCGGATGGGGCACGCTCGAAAAGGTCACCTTGTCTTACGGCTACGGTTTGAGCGCGACGCCGCTGCAAGTGGCACAGTCGTATGCGGCGCTGGCCAACCACGGCCGTCTGCAATCGCCGACCTTTCTGGCCGACGGCAATCGCGATCGCGCCGACGCCGCGGTGCTCGATCCGCTGATCGCCGATGAGATTCTGGCGATGCTGGAAACCGTGACCGGTCCTGAAGGCACAGGCCAGCGCGCGCGGGTGCCGAACTATCGCGTGGCCGGCAAAACAGGCACCACCCGCAAGGTGATGCCGGGCGGCTATCAGAGCCGCTACATCAGCTATTTTGCCGGCATCGTGCCGGTCTCAAACCCGCGTCTGGTCGGTGTGGTGGTGATCAACGATCCGCGCGGCGAGTTCTACTTCGGCGGTCTGGTGGCCGCCCCGCTGTTCGCCGAGGTGATGTCCGGCGCGCTGCGCCTGCTCGACGTGCCGCCGGATAATCTGCCGGCGCCGACCCTGCTGGCCAGTACCGCCACGGTCTTGGCGCCCAGCGACGATCTGTCGGCTTACGTCGACGTGGTGCCGCAATGAGCGGTGCGCTGCGGCTCGACACGCTGTTGGCCGGGATCGCGCCAGCGCCGCCGCTGGCTATGCGCGGGCTGGCGCTTGATTCGGCCGCGATCCGCCCGGGCGATGTATTCGTCGCGCTGCGCGGCAGCCAGCAACACGGCGGTCGTTTTGCCGCCGATGCGGTGGCGCGCGGTGCCGTCGCGGTGCTAAGCGATGAGACGCTCGACGCGCCGCCGCTGCCGCTGGCGGTGCCGGTGCTGGTGATCGACGGCTTGCGCCGGCACCTGGGCCTGATCGCCGCCCGCTGCTATGGCACCGACGATCGAGCGCTCGAGGTGATCGGCGTCACCGGCACCAACGGCAAAACCTCGTGCGTGACCTTGCTGGCACAAGCGCTGAATGCGCTCGGCCGGTCAGCGGCGACGATTGGCACCTTGGGCGTCAGCTATTCCACGCACTGCTGGCCCAGTGCGCGGACCACGCCCGACGTGCTGCGGCTGCACGCGCTGCTGGCCGAGCTGGCCGCTGCCGGCGCGCGCCAAGTGGCGATGGAAGTCTCCTCGCATGCGCTCGATCAGGCGCGCGTCGCCGGGGTGCATTTCCGCATCGCCGCGTTCACCAACTTGAGCCGCGACCATCTCGACTACCACGACACCATGGCGCGCTATTTCGCCGCCAAGGCGCGCTTGTTCTTAGAACTCGCGCCCGCGCTTGCGGTAGTCAATTGCGACGATCCGTGGGGCCAGCGCTTGCTGCAACTACTGCCGCAGGCGATGCCGCGTTGCAGCTACAGCGCCAGCGGCGATCAGGCGGCCGACTGGCGCGCCGAGGCGGTTGAACTATCGCGCGATGGCCTGGCCTTCAGCTTGGTCGGACCGTCGGGACGCGCGCTGGTGAGCACCGCGCTGCTCGGGCGTTTCAATGTCGCCAATCTGTTGCTGGTCGCCGCCTGCATGGACGCGCTCGGGATTGCGCTCGATGACATCGCGCGCGCACTTGCCGGCGCCACCCCGGTGCCCGGACGGATGAACCGGCTCGGCGGCGACGGCACCCAGCCGCTGGTGGTGATCGACTACGCGCACACGCCCGACGCGCTGGAGCAAGCGCTGCTGGCGCTGCGCGAGCACGCGCCGGGCAAGTTGATCGTGGTGTTCGGCTGCGGCGGTGAGCGCGATCCCGGCAAGCGTCCGCAAATGGGCGCGATCGCCGAGCGCCTGGCCGAGCAGTTGATCGTGACCGACGACAACCCGCGCGGCGAAGACGGCGCGGCGATCATCGCCGCAATTCAAAGCGGCATGCGCGATCCGGCCAAGGCGCGGATCGAGCGCGACCGGCGCCTCGCGATTGCCGCTGCGATCGCGCAGGCGCGCAGCGCCGACACCGTGCTGATCGCCGGCAAAGGCCACGAGCAGTTTCAGGAAATTGCCGGCGTTGAACGGCCGTTTGATGACCTGCGCGAAGCGGCCAGTGCGCTGGAGCGGGCCGCATGATCCGCGCTGAACTTGCGACCGCGGCGCGCTGGGTGCGCGGCGAGCTGATCGGCAGCGACGCGGTGTTCACCGGCGTCAGCAGCGACTCGCGAAACGTGCAGCCCGGCGCGCTGTTCATCGCCCTGCGCGGCGAGCGCTTCGACGCCCACGATTTCGTCGCCGAGGCCGCCGCGCGCGGCGCCAGTGCGGCGCTGGTCGACCATCGACTGGCGGACCCTTCGATCCGCCAGATCGTGGTCGCCGACACCACCGCGGCGCTGGCCGAGCTTGCGCGCAACTGGCGCGCGCAACTGACGCTGACGGCGATCGGCGTGACCGGCTCCAACGGTAAGACCACGACCAAGAGCCTGCTCGCGCATGTGCTACGTGCGGCCGGCGCCACCCAGGCCTCGCACGGCAACTTGAACAACGAGATCGGCCTGCCGCTGTCGATACTGGCGCTCGATCGCGACACCCGCTTTGCGGTGCTCGAGATGGGCTGCGGCAAGCCCGGCGATATCGCCCATCTTGCAGCGATCGGGCAACCGGATGTGGCGCTGGTCACCAACGTCGGCCCGGCGCATCTGGAGCGGCTCGGCTCGCTTGAAAACGTCGCCAAGACCAAGGCCGAGCTCTACGCGGCGCTGCCTGCGGGCGGGATCGCAGTGGTCAATGCCGACGAGCCTTTCGCCGCTTATTTCCGCGCGCTTTTGGGCGCACGCACGATCATCGAGTTTGGCCTCGATGCGGGCGCTGCGGTGAGCGCGACGATCGCCGAGGTCGGCATGACCTCGCGCTTCGAGCTGAGGGTCCCGGGCTCGAGCGCTTGGGTGGATCTGCCGCTGCCGGGTCGGCACAACATCGCCAATGCGCTGGCTGCTGCCGCCGCTGCGTATGCGCTTGGGCTCGATGCGCCAACGATTGCCGCGGGCCTGGCCGCAGCGCCATCCGTCAGCGGTCGTTTGAACGCGATCGAGATCAACGGCGCGCTGCTGATCGACGACAGCTACAACGCCAACCCGGCATCGGTGCGCGCGGCGATCGATGTGCTGGCAGTGACCCCGGGCGAGTCCTGGTTGGTGCTCGGCGATATGCGCGAGTTGGGCGAAGACCAAACCCGCCTGCACGCCGAGATTGGCGACTACGCCCGCACCCACGGGGTGCGCCGCCTGCTCGCGCTCGGCCCGCTGGCGGCCCACGCGGCCGCAGCGTTTGGCGCCGACGCACAGGTGTTTGCCGATCACGCCGCGATCGCGGCGCAATTGCAGGTGGCGCTCAAGCCCGGGCTCAAGGTGCTGGTCAAGGGCTCGCGCTCGTCGGCGATGGAGCGGGTGATCAGCGCGCTGCGCGCACCCACCGCGCCAGGAGGCCACGCCGATGCTGTATGAGTTGGCCGCACTGCTCGAGCCGCGCTTTGGCGTACTCAATGTCTTCGAGTACCTGACCTTTCGCGCGATCATCGCCACCCTTACCGCGCTCGGTCTGGCGCTGTGGCTGGGTCCGTGGATGATTGAACGACTGGCGCAAGTCAAAGGCGGCCAGCCGATCCGCGGCGATGGCCCGCAGTCGCATCTGAGCAAGGCCGGCACCCCGACCATGGGCGGGGCGCTGATCCTGACCGCGGTCGGAGTGGCCACGTTGCTGTGGTCCGATCTGGGCAATCGCTACGTCTGGATCGTGCTGTTTACGCTGTTCTCGTTTGGTCTGATCGGTTGGATCGACGACTACCGCAAGCTGGTCAAGCGTGATCCCAATGGCCTGCCGGCACGCTGGAAATACGCGTTGCAATCGATGTTTGGTTTGATCATCGCGCTGTGGCTGTATGCCAGCGCCGACGTGCCGGCGGCGACCACTTTGTTCGTGCCGTTCCTCAAAGACGTGGCGATTCCGCTCGGCGCGTGGTTTGTGGTGATCGCCTATTTCTGGATCGTCGGCTTTTCCAACGCGGTCAATTTGACCGATGGTCTGGACGGTCTGGCGATCATGCCGGCGGTGCTGGTGGCCGTTGCCCTGGGCATTTTCGCCTACGCGTCGGGCAACGCGGTGTTCTCCGAATATCTGCAACTGCCGAGCATCCCCGGTGCCGGTGAGCTGGCGATTTTCTGCGGCGCGCTGGCCGGGGCCGGGCTCGGGTTCTTGTGGTTCAACACCTACCCGGCGCAGGTGTTCATGGGCGATGTCGGCGCGCTGGCGA
>Ga0136636_10002922_pt1 | contig 10216 bp, 6 predicted proteins | sample AntDrymUQ8522106_2_FD_104653 | JGI IMG/M metagenome (GOLD analysis project Ga0136636, IMG submission 104653) | Polar desert sand microbial communities from Dry Valleys, Antarctica - metaG UQ852 (21.06) | ecosystem: Environmental > Terrestrial > Soil > Desert | place: Antarctica: Dry Valley... | reverse complement strand
TTATCAAAATCCCGTAGGAATGGCATATTGGTAGCCGCCTGTAAAGCCGGTGGACAAATCGTTATAACCCGATATCAAAATCCCGTAGGGATGGCATATTGTTAGCCGCCGGTAAAGCCGGTGGACAAATCGTTATAACCCGGTATCAAAATCCCGTAGGGATGGCATATTGGTAACCGCCGGTAAAGCCGGCAAATCATTGGTTGTAATAGATTATCAGAACAAAAACCACCCTTACCTATCGAAAGACAGTCCCCTCCATCGGAGGGAATTTTGCATTCATAACGCTGTTTGTAAAATAAATTGCAACCTACCTACTCTGGCAGCGGCATTTTGATCACATTATGAAGAATTTAATAGGTCCATTAGATTATTTTCTAATGGAAATAAATATTGTCCTTTATTTTCACTCCATGTTTTATGGGTTTCTGAAAATCTGGGTTCGGCTGGGATTATTCTTGTTTGCTAAAAGTATTCGTATTTTTGGTAAGCAGCAATTGCAGCAAACCGGTCCGCTTGTTTTGGCAATTAACCATCCCAATTCATTTTTAGATGCCATTTTGCTGGGTGTTTTTATGAAACAACCGGTTCATTTTCTTACCCGGGGCGATGCGTTTAAAAATAACTATGTAAGAAGTATATTGCGGCATATTAATATGTTACCCATTTACCGGATCAGAGATGGGAAAGATAAACTTAGCCTAAATCAGCAAACTTTTGAGTTAAGCGAACAGGTACTTATGTCAGGCGGCATCTTGCTGGTATTTGTAGAGGGTTTTTGTGAGCATCAAACCACCCTGCAATTGCCCCTGAAAAAAGGAGCACCCAGGGTAATTGAAAGTTGTTGGCGAAAAGCGGTACCCGTTGAAATTTTACCTGTTTGGTTGCATTATTCTTCTTTTACTTCATTTGGCAAATGTATAGATATCAGTTTGGGCAATGTCCTTACGCCATTCGAACACCTGTCGGGTAAAGATCCGGCTATTGTGTGGCAGCTCATTAATCAGAAAACGGCCAATGGCCTTAAAGATCTTGAACATCATGTAACTCATAAGCAACCAACTATTTCAGTTTTATTCAAAACCATACTTTCCATGCCTGCCTTACTTGGGGCAGTTTTGCATGCACCGCTTTATCTGCCACTGCAAAGTATTGTGTACCGGCATACCCGGCACGAGGTGCATTACGATAGTGTTTTGCTGGTAGTTTTACTGCTGGTTTATCCCGTTTTCCTTATTGGCCTTGGTATTGCACTTGCAGTACAAACCTCCTGGCCCTGGTTCTTTTTACCCATAATTGGGATGCCGCTACTTGCCAGGGCTTTTGTATTGTGGAAATAAAAAAGCAGCACCTCTAAAGATGCTGCTTTTCAGTAATGTATTCCTACTTACTATTAACTTATACCCCGCATCATTTTCTTTAGAACAGGGGAAATGAGCAACATCAAAATGCCACCCACTATACTGGTGAGAACCAGAAAAAGGAATAGATTCATTTCAAATTTGTGCAAAATACTTTCGAGCATACCAGCCATATAGTTGGCGAGAGCAATACTGCAAAACCACAATCCCATCATCAGCGAAACAATTTTTGGCGGCGATAATTTGGTAATCATACTCAAACCAATCGGTGATAAAAATAATTCGCCTACTGTATGCAATACATACACTGCTACCAACCAAAGTGGGCTTATTAGAATACCTCCTTGTGAATTTTGACTGGCAAAATACATCACTACAAAGCCTAGACCCAATAAGATCAAACCAAAGCCAAATTTCACCGGGATGTTAGGGTTGGCTTTTCTTTTGTTTAAAAAGATCCAGAGGGCTGCGAAAACGGGTGCTAATGCAAAAATAGCAAAAGCATTAATGGATTGAAACCATGTAGTGGGAATGGTGAAGGAACCCACATTCCGGTTGGTATTTTCGTCGGCAAAAAGGTTAAAAGTTCCACCTGCCTGTTCAAAACCAGCCCAAAACAAAACGTTGAAAATGGAAAGCACAACAATTACACCTACCCGGCTCCATTCGTCTCCACCATTTGTATTGGTAAAAATCAAATAGATTACAAACAGAGCTCCTACTATAAAAATAGTATTGGTTACAATACTATAAGTGCTATCGCTCATGGTTATAAAAATAGTAAGCATTCCATAAACCAGCGCAGCCACTCCAATCGTCCACAAAACAATGCTAACATAATCTTTTGGCTGCAATTTTGTTTGTGTAGCTGGCGCCGAAGGGGGCAAGCCAACATTTAAAAGATATTTTTGTGTGGAAGCAAAAATGACCAACCCAAGAAGCATACCTATTCCAGAAGCCGTAAACCCATATTCCCATCCGTAAAGTTCTCCCAACGAGCCGGCAATTAAAGGTGCCATAAAAGCTCCAAGGTTAATACCCATATAAAAAAGGGTAAACCCACTATCTCTACGGATATCATTTTTTTCATACAAACCACCTACCATGGTGGATATATTGGGTTTGAAAAATCCGTTACCGGCAATCAATAAACCTAAACCGAGATTTAGCATTGCCTGTCTGCCATCGGCTACGGAGTCTGCACCAGCAATACCGGCACTTAATGCAAGGGCAAAATTACCCAGCGCCATCAACATGCCCCCAATGTAAACCGATTGTCTTTGGCCTATAAGCTTATCCGCCAGTATTCCCCCTAATATGGGGGTCAAATATACTAATCCGGTAAAGATGGCATATATTTCTAGGGCGCTTGCCCTGTCTAGCCCAAAACCGCCTTTTAGCGCAGTGGAGGTCAGGTACAAAACCAATAAAGCACGCATCCCGTAGTAACTGAATCTTTCCCACATTTCAGTAAAAAAAAGAGAAAAAAGACCCGCTGGATGCTTGGTATTCTGTTGGGCAACCGCTTCTGTCATGTTGTTTATTTTTATAAATGGTTAATTTTAAAAAGGGGAAATTAAAACTTTTTAAGTCTTGTAAGCGATTTATTAGACATTTTTGCAGGGGAACCTTCAAAGCGTTGGGCAAGATGGCTCACAGGTTTGGTTTTTCTTGGGTAAACCGCAATGGAAATTCGGTTTTTTATAGATAAAAAAACAGTTAGCGTACCCAAAATGGACGGCTTTAGATATTTTGATTATACAACTACCTACCTAATCAATCAGGAATTTCAACCTGATACATTGGGAGACGTAATGATAAATAATAAAAAGTTGCTGCGGTAGTAAAGCCGTACTAAAAAATGAAAATATGAAATCCCTACGTACTGGCGGATACCCCTGACTACCGACAGCATACCTACCAATAGGCAGGGCAGGCAGCGCGAATGAGTATTAAGGAACCTGCTTGCCGATAAGAAGGTTCCATGACTACGTAAGGAGGGACAGATTTAACAGAATTGGAATACCACCAAATGTGATAAACTACAAAAATATACAAATGAAATCCCATGTAATGGCGCATATACAGCAAAAATGAGTATCAGGAACCTGCTTGCCAACAGGCAGGTTCCATCATCTTATGGGGCGGGACAGGTATGACAATAAAAAACCAGTCTCTATGGCTGTAGAGACCGCTGTAGAGACGACCATTAGAGACGCACTAAAAAATACATATATGAATATTCTGCTTCTTGGTTCGGGTGGACGTGAACATGCGCTTGCATGGAAAATGGCACAAAGCCCCCTCTGTACACAATTATTTATAGCTCCTGGTAATGGCGGTACCGAAGCCTATGGGATTAATGTTCCAATAAATGTGAATGATTTTCAAGCTTTAGAAGAACTCGTCACACAAGAAGCGATCAACTTAATTGTTGTAGGACCCGAAGATCCACTGGTAAATGGGGTATATGATTATTTTCTGGCAAGAGGCGTGCCCGTCATTGGGCCATCAGCACAGGCTGCGCAATTAGAAGGCAGTAAAGCATTTAGTAAAAAATTTATGTCACGTCATGCCATCCCTTCAGCGGGTTATGCTGAATTTACAAAAGACAATTACGAAACCGGGAGGGATTATATTTCACGCCACAGCCTGCCAGTGGTATTAAAAGCAGATGGTTTAGCGGCGGGCAAAGGGGTGATTATTTGCCACAATCATAAAGAAGCCCTGCAGGTATTCGCCGATATGCTCCTTGATGCGCAATTTGGAGAGGCAAGCAGCAGGGTAGTAGTAGAGGAATTTCTTGATGGCATTGAGCTCAGCGTATTTGCGCTGACTGATGGCAAAGAGTATCAGATAATTGGCCATGCCAAGGATTATAAACGAATTGGAGAAGGAGATACCGGCCCCAATACGGGTGGAATGGGTTGTGTAAGCCCGGTGCCATTTGCCGAAGGCGACTTTATGCAAAAAGTAATTACCCGCATAATCGGGCCCACCATAAATGGATTACTTGAGGAAGGGCTGGTTTATAAAGGGTTTGTTTTTTTTGGTTTAATTAATGTTGGGGGCGAGCCTTTTGTAATTGAATACAATTGCAGGTTGGGCGATCCTGAAACCGAGGTGGTACTGCCAAGGTTGAAGACAGATTTGGTAGCATTAATGCTGTCAATACAAAATGGCAATTTGCGTCAAATGGAAGTGGAGATAGACCCAAGGGCTGCTGCTACCGTTATGTTGGTTAGCGGCGGTTACCCCGGAGATTATCAAAAAGGATTTGCTATCCATATTCCGGATTCGGTTAAAAATGCAGCAACCATAAACGTTTTTCATGCCGGTACTAAAATAGAGGGTAGTAAGCAGTTGGTAACCAACGGTGGACGGGTGATTGCAGTAACGGCCATTGCCGATTCAATACAAGAGGCTGCAGCGCTTGCAAAAGAGCATGCTGCTCAAATTACATTCGAAGGAGCTATTTTTCGCAAAGACATCGGGTATGAATTTGAGGGTTGAAACTTTCCATGGTTGATCGTAAATGCAACGGATACTAAATAAGAGTCCCACTGCATTTCGTTAGGCTGACCAGTACATGTAATTAATTTTTTTATGCTATGATAATAAAAAAAGGCTGTCTCAAAAATTAAGAGACAGCCTTTTTAATAAACTAAAAATCCTTCCTTTTAATAAGCTCTGGCAAAAAGAACCCTTTGCTTACTGGGCTGGCCTGAGAAAATACAAACACCTTCTTCTTCCATGGCATCCAGCGGAATACACCGGATGGTTGCCTTGGTTTTTTGCTTAATGCTTTCTTCCGTTTCGGCGGTGCCATCCCAATGCGCGCTAATAAAGCCTCCTTTTTCGTCCAGTATTTTTACAAAATCATCCCAGTTGTCGGCAGGCGTGATGTGATCATCCCGGTAATTTTTTGCCCTGTTGAATAGGTTTTGCTGAATATCTTCCAGTAGTTGCGCAATAGTTGTTGACAGTTCATCGAGAGGAACGGTTTGTTTTTCCTTGGTATCGCGGCGGGCTACTTCTGCTTGTCCGCTTTCGAGATCCCGTGCTCCTAAGGCCACCCGCACCGGTACACCTTTTAGTTCGTACTCGGCAAATTTCCAACCCGGGCGGTTATGGTCTGTTTTATCAAAATGCACCCGGATGCCCAACGCCTTTAATTGCCCGGTAATTTCCTGTACTTTTTCGCTGATGGCAGCAAGTTGTTCTGTGTTTTTGAAAATAGGGACAAATACAACCTGATACGGCGCTATTTTTGGGGGAAGCATCAATCCTTCGTCATCGCTATGCGCCATTACCAGCGCTCCAATCAGGCGGGTGCTTACACCCCAGCTTGTGGCCCATACATACTCCAGTTTATTGGTATTATCAGTAAACTGCACATTGAAAGCTTTTGCAAAATTTTGACCTAGAAAATGTGAAGTACCTGCTTGCAATGCTTTACCATCCTGCATAAGCGCTTCAATACAATAAGTATCTACCGCACCGGCAAATCGTTCGTTTTCGCTTTTTACCCCTTTAATTACTGGCAGTGCCATAAATTCCTCTACAAACTCCGCGTAAACATCCAGCATTTGCCGGGTTTCGGCAATGGCTTCTTCCTTAGTGGCATGCGCCGTATGACCTTCCTGCCATAAAAATTCGGCAGTTCGCAAAAAAAGACGGGTTCTCATTTCCCAACGGACCACATTGGCCCACTGATTGATCAGGATCGGCAAATCCCTATAGCTTTTTATCCAGTCGCGGTAAGTATTCCAGATAATGGCTTCGCTTGTAGGGCGTACCACCAGCTCTTCTTCCAGTTTTGCTTCGGGATCTACCATTAGCTTTCCGGGTTTGGAGGGGTCCGCTTTTAAACGGTAATGGGTCACTACCGCGCATTCCTTGGCAAAGCCTTCCGCATTTTTCTCTTCTGCCTCAAAAAGACTTTTGGGCACAAATAGGGGGAAGTAGGCGTTTACATGACCTGTTTCCTTAAACATTAAATCCAGTTGATCCCGCATTTTTTCCCATAAGGCAAACCCGTAAGGCTTAATCACCATACAACCGCGCACCGCACTGTAATCCGCTAGCCCACCTTTTAGTATAAGGTCGTTATACCATTGCGAATAGTCGGTATCTCTTGATGTAATTCCTTTACTCATAGTTTTACTTTTAACCGCCTGCAACTGTCTTTTATTAAACGAAACAAGTAAACGGAACGGCCTGCGAAAATAAGGTATCCATCTTTAGGCAGGCCTTAACAAAAAAAGAAGATTTAAGCCTTTTTACTAAAAAACTTTAGCATTGTTGCCTTGCAATTCTTGCTATATTTGTAACATCTAATTTTCAATGCCATGAAAAAATATTTTTTTTACATAGTAGTAGTAGCGGGTTTTATGCTTTCTGGCTGTTCAGCGGCTTTTAGAACTGCTCAGACACCCGACGATGTTTATTTTTCTGAAGGGCAGGTTGTGGCACAGCAAACCCGTGTATCAAATACCAACGGAAATGATGGCTACACCAGCTTTTGGGAGAATCAGGATGATAATTACCTGAGAATGAAGGTTCAAAATCGTAATCGTTGGGGTGGAATTGACGATATAGATTATTGGAACGGGTATAATAATAATATGTGGGTGAATTATAACACTTTCAATAACCCATGGGCTATGAATACATTCGACAGTCCGTTAGGCTGGAACAATTGGAATAGGCCAATAGGTTTTGGACACGGCTGGGGTTGGAACAATGGATTCAATAGCATGTTGGGCTGGAACAATGGATTCAATAACATGCTAGGCTGGGATAATGGATTTAATATGGGTTGGAACAATATGGGTTTTGGCCTCAATAGCTGGAATAATAACTGGAACAATCCTTATAGTTGGAACAGACCCGTAGTGATTCTTAATAAATTCCCTACAGGGAGCAGTTATATCAGTCCAAGCCGTGGATCTTCTTCTCTGAGTCCATATAGTAGAAATAATAATTTTAGCAGAACAAATGGTGCAAATAATTCAGGGTTCACCAGACAACCCTCCAATGTTCGTAGTATTTGGGAAACTCCCGGGAATAATAATACAAATCCCCGAAACAGTATGTACCGTACCATTCAACGAAGCGGTGGAGGTGTAGATGGTGGCAATCGTACATTTGACAGACCTGCAAGAACATTTGATACCAATTCAGGCGGTGGGTCACGTTCTTCGGGAGGTAGTTCTTCGGGTGGTAGTTCTTCGGGTAGCGCAGGAGGTAGTTCAAGAGGGGGTCGTGGAGGTTAATTTATAATTGTAACCTTTTTGAAAAGATCTATGATTGTATTTGTTTTTAAATAAGTAATCTAAAATATTGGGCGCATTTCTCCATAAGGGAATGCGCCCAACTAATTAAATATATCCATGCGAAAATATTTCTTATTTATTTTTATTTTACCCCTGGCAGTTTCTGCACAGTTTCCGGGAGATGCTTTGCGTTATGGCTACCCTACTATGATGGGTACTGCCCGCAACCAGGCGATAGGGGGTGCCATGGCTTCCTTAGGAGGAGATATTACGGCAGCCCATATTAATCCGGCTGGGATTGGATTATATAAAAATGCTGAATTTGTATTGTCACCAGGCTTCCTGTTCAATAGCAACAAATTTAACTATCTTGGCAACAACACTAATGCCAGTAGAAGTGGTTTTGGTCTAGGTACTTCTGGCTTTGTATCGGGCAAAAACAATCAAAGTTACCGTAAGGCAAGCAGCAGTGCTTTTTCTATTTCCATTAATCAAACGGCCAATTTCAATAATCAGATTGAGTACACAGGTTTAAACAACCAATCCTCCTGGAGTGAGCAGTATGTAGAACAACTGGTTCGGGATGGAGCTACAACTTTTCGTCAGGCTGAGGAAGATTATGTATTAGGTTCCTCACTCGCCTTCTGGAGCTTTCTTGTAGATACCCTGAGCGATGGTAATGGCAACATAGTAGGCTATCAGAGTCTTGTACCTTTGGCGGCAGATGGCAGTGCAGCTATCCGGCAAGCTAACCGTATATCACAACAAGGTGCTACCAACGAACTCTCAATTGCTTTTGCCAACAACTATAATGATAAATTTTACGTGGGAATGAGTGTAAACTTCCCTATATATAACTACCGCAGCAATCAGACCTTCCGGGAGGAAGACAATAGTGGGGATACCGATAATGATTTTTCTTTTTTTGAATTTCAAAAAAATGCAACAACAACCGGATTTGGATTAAACGCTAAAGTAGGATTGATTTACAAACCCATTGAGAGGTTAAGGTTGGGGCTAGCAGTGCATACGCCTACTTTTGCCGGTCTTACTGATGTGTACTCGGCTTCTATTGTTGCCAACACCGAAAACTATACCATTTTTCCACAACCTGTTTCACAAACGAGTGATCAGGTAATCAACAGAAATGTTGATAATAATTCTCCCAATCTTGACCGGGGTCGTTATGAGTATAATGTTACTACGCCTACGCGGTTTATTGGTAGTGCCTCTTTTGTAATAAATGAGGTAAAAGATGTACGGAAACAAAAAGGGTTTATTACAGCCGATGTGGAGTATGTGGGTCATCGAGGTGTACGGTACTCCAGTAATGTACCCGGTGACGTTGCCTATTACGAGAGCCTGAATGAAGTAATAAAAAAAGATTTTAAAGGAGCTGTTAACCTTCGCATTGGTGGTGAATTGAAGTTTGAAAAGATTATGGCAAGGGCAGGTTTTGCCTCTATAGGGAACCCTTACAGCGTAGCCAGCAATTTGAGTGCTAAGAGGTCGCTTATAAGCGGAGGTATTGGCTATCGGCACTTGGGTATGTTTATTGATCTTACTTATGTGCATGCCATTATCCGCGATAGCCATGCGCCTTACCGCCTTACCGATAAATTAAGTCCGATTGCTGACTCCAGAAATATCAGAGGCAATGTAGTAATGACAGTTGGTTTTAAGTTGTAAAAAAATTTTTCCATTATTATAATAGTAAATAGCAAGGCCTTTGCCGGGGTGTTGTTTTTTTTATTTTTTCATACCCGTCCCGCCTTATGCGGCAATGGAAACTGCCTGTTGGAAAGCAGATATCTTAACAGATCAATTGAGCTGCCTGCCCTTTAGGTAGGGAGGGTTGTGCCGCTGCACGTGAAGATTTTATTTGCTATACCTCACCCATGCCATAATCCACAAAACATTTTTAGTTTTTAATTTTAGAAATATTTCGTAAGCTTATAAGAAAATTTTGCTTTGCAGTATTTCAAACCTCGATTTTTAGAAGAAGCTGATTCACCTTTTCTAGCAAAGCAGTACGAAAAGTATTTTATAATATTATATTGCTTAACAAAGCAACGACCTGAAATTGTTTAAAAAATTTGGGATGAAATTTGGGAGTATTGTACCAAATACGACAGAAGCGAAATTCATCTATTTTTTTTTTGGTGGCAAACAAAACGAAAACGAACGCTTGTTCTTGCAACGAACGGGTTTATAAAAAGGGCGACAAAGCGCCTGCAGACGAAATTGAAAAGGTATATGACATTAAAATTTTTTTTTTGAAACCAAACGTAAAAAATAGCGCTAAAGTAAAGACTGAAATGAAATATTTTTCGCTTGCGGGGACGAAGGATAAATATATTGGCAAAGCAGGAACAAATGACAGAAACCAATGCGGGTAAGAACCTCGTATGGACATTTGGGCAAAATGATATAGACTGCAAGACAGGAACGTAGCTCGACGCAGCAATAAAAACGCAAACTTGCATGGATTTAAAAGGCTCAAATTTCTAAACTTGAAGGCAGTATCCATAGTGCAACAATTGACACTATTCTGAAAGTTTTAAGGCATTAAGGGCT
>Ga0136636_10002921_pt1 | contig 10216 bp, 4 predicted proteins | sample AntDrymUQ8522106_2_FD_104653 | JGI IMG/M metagenome (GOLD analysis project Ga0136636, IMG submission 104653) | Polar desert sand microbial communities from Dry Valleys, Antarctica - metaG UQ852 (21.06) | ecosystem: Environmental > Terrestrial > Soil > Desert | place: Antarctica: Dry Valley... | reverse complement strand
GTTATGGATCGCAGAAAGTAAAGGATTTAACAGCTCCAATTGCAATTGTTAAAGGCGAAGCTTTAGCGAAACAAATTACGTCTAATCCAGCACAGGCTTTACAAGGGAAAATATCAGGCGTACAGGTTATTAATAATGGGGCTCCCGGAAGCACAAGTACCATTAAAATTAGGGGAGTAGGTTCTATTGGAGATTATGCATCTCCTCTATTTGTTGTTGATGGTGCATTTGTTGATAACATCGATTTTTTAAGCAGTAACGATATCGATGAAATATCGGTGCTTAAAGATGCCTCAGCCTCAGCTATTTATGGTGTTCGCGCCGCCAATGGGGTGGTGATTGTTACCACTAAAAGAGGTACATCCGAAAAACCAGTCGTTAGCTACGAAGGTTATTATGCAATTCAAACTCCAGTGAATGTGATGCAAATGGCTTCTAGAAGTCAGTATGTTGAGCTGGTTAATTTAGCGAATGAACAAACCATTGGCTATGTACCTCGAGATGTAAATAATTATCCAGGTGACACAAATTGGTATCATGAGCTTTTGGGTAATGCACCTATGAGTAATCATAGTATAGATATTTCTGGCCGAACAGGAAAAGCCAATTACTCTTTTGGCGTAAGTTATTTGAATCAGGAAGGAATTTTAAAATACAATAGCAGCTACGATCGTTTAAATATCCGATCTCGTTATGAGTCGGACGTTTTAAGTTGGCTAAAGGTTGGATTTAGTAATGTTCTATCTCAATACTCAAAATTAAATCCAAATAACAATGCGTTCTTCTCAGCCTATGTGAACCCTCCAGTTTACAATACTTATAACGATGCCAATCAGGTTGCATATCCCATAAAATTCGATTCGCCACAATTGTATAATTTTGGAAATCAATATGGTAATCCTGTGGCTTCAGCTTATTATCCCGAAAACATGGATAAAGGGACTAAACTTATTTTTGCCACTTTTGCCGAAATGGCAATTAATAAAAAGCTGAAATTCAAAACATCGTATAATCTCGATTTTAACTTTTGGAGAAATCAAGCTTACTCTCCCGAATATATTGTAGGAGGTTCTCAGGGCATTCGAAAATCTACGTTAAATAAGAACTTTAATGTAGCTGATCGTCATATTCTCGATAATCTATTGACCTATACAAACTCTACAAATCAACACGCCTATTCGTTATTATTAGGGCAATCAACTCGTATCGAAAGGGGTTACGGGTTAAGTGGATTTGCACTTAATGTGCCTAGTTTTGATGACCAGTCGAAGTACTTGTCGGTGGGTTCTACAACGGGTAGAAATTCGGATGATAACGGGTATGTCAATCATGGTGTCTCTTTTTTTGGTCGAGGAACTTATAATTTCAATGATAGATATTTAGCGACCTTAACTTTTCGTGCTGATGCATCATCGAAATACCAAGAAAAATGGGGCTATTTCCCATCCTTAGGGTTAGGCTGGGTTTTAACAAAAGAGGGTTTTATGCAAAACCAGTCCATTTTTCAGTTTCTTAAATTTCGCGCCAGTTGGGGTATGCTAGGCAACGACAATGTTCCTGCAAATTCATTGGTTCCACTCGGTTTGGTAGGGGCTGCTAGCTCGGGAGTATTTGGCGATGAGCTTGTGCAAGGTGTAGGTTCTCAGACGATTGCCCAGAATTATTTAAAATGGGAAACTGTTAATGAGTGGGATTTAGGAATCGATTTTGTGCATAAGAATAATAAACTACAAGGCAATGTCGATTATTACCATCGAACCACTAACGATGTTGTATTTTATACTCCAGTTGCAGCTGGTGGTGGTAAACCTGATCTGTTGGCTAATAATGGCTCGGTCTTAAATAGTGGCTTTGAGCTCGAATTACGATGGAGCGACAAGTTTTCAGAAACATGGATGTATCATGTTAATTTTAATGCCACAACCATTCACAACGAAGTATTAAAACTCAATGGCAAGGCATTTATTCCAGGCGCATCAATCCGAGGAAATTTTACTACTCGTACTCAAATAGGTGAAGCCATTGGATCGTTTTATGGCTATGAGATTGCATCGGTTTATCAAACCGAATCAGAAGCATTACGCGATCCCGTTTCTCAAGCAATCAAGGATAAGGGATACTTTAAATACAAAGATCAAAACAACGATAACATTATCGACGAAAACGATAAAGTGTTTTTAGGTAGTCCAATACCTTGGCTTTATGCAGGCATCGACTTGGGTGTTACTCATAAAAACTTCGATATTGGTTTAACATTGCAAGGCCAACTTGGTAATAAAATATTGAATGCAAAGCGCATGAATCGCGATATTTTTGTGGATGGGAATTATGATTTGAACTATTATACGAATGCCTATCGTTCTGATCAAAAATCAAGTACTTACCCATCTCCCGAAGCATATAATTCATCGTTTATTCAACAAGCCAACGATTTCTTTGTAGAAGATGGCAGTTATATCCGTATTCAAAATGCTCAAGTGGGTTACACAATTAAAAGCATAAGTTTTATACCACAAATTCGGATTTATTTATCAGCTCAACGGCCCTTTACGTTTTTTGGCTATAACGGATTCACACCCGAAGTTGGCGGATCACCAATTAGTTCGGGAGTTGATAATACCCTTTATCCTATGCAAGCCATTTATTCGGTTGGTGTAAAAATGAATTTGTAAACAAAAACAAAAAAGCAAATCATGAAGACAATTAAAATTTGGTCATTTATTGTTGGTTTGATAGTTATATCAGCTGGGTGCAATGATTTTTTAGATATTCGTCCCGAGGGTACGTTACCATCAACTGGAGTTGACTATACAAAATCTGAGAATATATTTTTATCCGTCAGTGCAGCTTATGCGAGTATGCGATCCTATGGCGCGCATGAGTTTCCATATATTAGTGCATTTGAAATAACATCTGACAATGCCGATAAAGGGAGCTCTCCTGAAGATAATCCTCCTGCGAAAGAGCTCGATGATTTTACGTTTACTTCTGGAAATGGGATGTTTAACGACTTGTGGAATGCCTACTACGATATTGTAAGTGCAGCGAACTATTCAATTCATCAAATGCCATTGTTTGCGCAAGAATTGCAAGCTCAAGAGAGTAAAGATTACGCATGGCAATGTCAAGGTGAGGGCAAGTTTATTAGAGCTTATGCCTACTTTAATTTAGTTCGGATGTTTGGTAAGGTGCCATATTACGATACAATTACAACCGAAGCTATTTTATCATCAACAAAACAATCGGAGATTAGCGCATTGTACGATTTAATTGAAAAGGATTTAAATGAAGCTATAGCTGTTTTGCCCGAAAGTTACACCAAAGAGTGGGCCGGAAGAATCACTAAATATAGTGCCATGGCATTGAAAGCTAAAGTTCACTTTTACCAGGGAGAATGGAATGACGCAGCCTTTTATGCTGATAAAATAATCGCGTCGGGACGATATGATTTATTGCCAAATTTTCGCGATAATTTTTTAATCGATGGTGAGAATTCAAAAGAATCTTTGTTTGAAATACAAGCATCAACACTTGGATTAAGTAGTGGTGATAAAACGTTTCTGGAGTATGCCTATCAGCAAGGACCAAGGGGAAATAGTCCAGGTAATTTGCAGGGTTGGGGGTTTTGTACGCCCAGCTCTAATTTAATCAGCTTTTTTACAGAGCGAGGCGAAACTGTGCGAGCTCAAACAACTTTTTTATATCGAGGAACCAAAACCCCTGAGGGTGATAGCATTAAAAACGCCTGCACTAACAGTGTGTATAATGGAAAAGTTTATACTCCAGCTAGCCAAAATAAATGGAATTACAACGGTTATGGGTTCGACTATAACTGTCGGGTATTACGCTACAGCGATGTTCTATTAATTTTTGCTGAGGCGATGGCAAATGGAGCTACAATTACCACCACATCGGGTTATGATGCTTATATGGCTTTAAATGCAGTGCGAATAAGAGCAGGGTTAATAGAAGCCCCAGCTACTATTCAAAATATATGGGATGAGCGCAGGGCTGAGTTGGCATTAGAGGAAGATCGCTTTTTTGATCTTGTTAGAACCGGTCAGGCGAAAAATGCTTTAGCTGCTCATGGGAAAAATTTCGTGGTAGGTAAACATGAGCATTTCCCTATTCCAGCTAATCAAATGAAATTAAACACAAATCTTATTCAAAACAGTGGATATAATTAGTACATGTTTTATTTATTAACTAACACTTCTTTTTATGAAAAATCGTTTTTTTAATTTTAGCTACATCTTTATGATGTTCCTGTTGGGTTCTTCTGTTTTTTTCTTTAGTTGCTCTAAAGATTCTGGCACTGATCCTAATGAGGGAAAAATTGATCCTGCAACCGTAGCAACCACCAATTTAGTTGCTTACTTTCCATTTGAAAGTGATGGCGTTGATAAAATCTCAGCTTTAACACCAAAGCAAATGCCTAATGTAACCTATGTATTAGGTAAACGAGGTAATGCTTACCAAGGAGCTAGCAATGGCTATTATTTATATGATCTTCCTGCTGCAAGTAAACTAAAAACGCTTAAAGCATTTACTATTTCTATGTGGTTTTATGGTAGACCTGCTATTGATGGTGTTGCACCAGTTCCGGGTATCATTCAAATTTCTGGTACTTCCGAACCTACATGGGGAAATCTAATGATAACACAAGATCGTATGCCTGATGTTGTTGATTCATTGAATATTAAAATGGTTTACCATAAAGAGGGAGCTGTTTGGGCAAACCAATTTGTAGGATTTTCTAAACCAGCGTTTCTTGAAAATAAATGGATTCACTTGGTATTTGCCTACGATAATGTAACCTCAAAATACATGGTTTATGTTAATGGTGCAGCTTTAACACTTGATGCTGGCATTACCAATCGTTGGGCTGCTGGTGATGATGTTTCACCTCGTCCTGGTTTAGGAGATCTAGTTTTTAACAATGCCACTCAAATGGCTATTGGTGGATGGATTCAACGGATCTTAGGTGCTAGTCAAGACGAATGGATGGGTTATTTTACTGGTAGAATTGATGAGCTTAGGATTTACGATAAAGGTTTAAATACCACTGAGGTAACCGCTCTTTATAATGCCGAAATTACTCAGTTAAACCCATAATTATTATTGGGGCAGTTTTATTTATTTCATTATTAATTTTGAGCTAATTAAAGTTTTTGTTTTAGGTGTCTCAAAATTAGACGGTAATAAATGAAGCTGCTCTTTTTTTATCGCTTTTTAAAATGCTATTATGCGAGACAAATCGTTTATTTCAGGATATTTTAAAATGAGTTTTGTTTTGGTCTTAGTGTTGCTAATTAATTCATGCAAAAAAACGGATTCTCCAACACCTAAACCTAATTTAATTGTTGAATATGTTGAAATCAATGGTGAAAAAGTTTTGGATAATGGACGATTGTCGAATATAGCTATAGCAAATATTCAAGTTAACTTAGTTTTTAATGATCAAATAGATGGGTCTCAACTTAAAAAAAATGATCTTTTCTTCACGAACTTAATCGATACTTTTTATTCTGTTTTTCCATCAATTAATAAAAACGAATTGATAATTAAAATCAATCAAACCCCGGCTCCTTTATCTCAATTCCGATTGATTTTAAGTACAGGAAATAATTTAGGAGGAATTATACAAAGTGGCTTCAGTTGCACGATTTCAACATCAATGGATTCAACTGCTAAATTTCCATTAATTTCCGATAATGAATTGCTCACAAAGATTCAGCAAAATACCTTTAAGTATTTTTGGGATTATGCTCATCCAGTTTCTGGTTTAACTCGTGAACGCTTGGGATCTGGAGAAACAGTCACTACAGGTGGAAGTGGGTTTGGGTTAATGGCTATTCTGGTTGGCATCAACCGTGGTTTTATAACTCGAAACGAGGGTTTTGATCGATTTGTAAAAATTGTTAATTTCTTATCAAATGCTCAAACTGAAACATTTCATGGAGCTTATCCGCATTGGCTAAATGGCACGAGTGGTAAAGTAATACCTTTTAGCACAAAAGATAATGGCGGCGACTTAGTTGAAACTGCTTTTCTGTGTCAAGGATTACTTGCTGTAAAAGAGTTTTTTAAAAGTGGATCTGCTCAGGAAATTGCGTTATGCGATAAAATTCAAACCATTTATGAGCGCGTTGAGTGGAGTTGGTATACTCAAGACAATCAAAATGTATTGTATTGGCATTGGTCTCCAAACTATACTTGGCAGATGAATCATAAAATACAAGGTTGGAACGAAGGATTAATTGTTTATGTTTTGGCTGCTGCATCGCCTACCTTTCCTATAAGTAAGGACGTTTACGAACAAGGATGGGCTCGTAATGGTGCAATAGTTAACGGTAAAACTTTTTTCAATACAGTATTGCCTCTTGGAGAGGATAAAGGAGGTCCGTTGTTTTTTAGTCACTATTCGTTTATGGGTTTAAATCCCACACATCTTTCCGATCAATATGCCAATTACATGACACAGAATGTAGCGCATTCGAAAATTAACTACAGTTATTGTGTTTCGAATCCAAAAAATCAAATCGGTTTTTCAGGTGATTGCTGGGGGCTTACGGCTAGTGATGTTGATTTTGGATACACTGCAAGTTCACCAAATAATGATGTGGGTGTTATTGCCCCTACGGCTGCAATTTCTGCATTTCCATACACTCCTTTTGAAAGTATGAAAGCGCTTAAGTTTTTTTATTATATAATAGGGGATAAGATATGGGGGGAGTATGGATTTAAAGATGCTTTTAACTTAAACATTCCTTGGTATTCACCATCTTATTTAGCAATCGATCAAGGACCAATTATCGTTATGGTTGAAAATTATAGAAGTGCTATGATATGGAATTTGTTTATGCAAAACAGTGACGTACAAAAAGGATTAACAAAATTAGGTTTTACCTATTAAGGTATAACTTTACTGTTGTAAAAAATTACCTATATATTTAGAAGCTGTTTAAATTTTATAGATGTCTGGATTGTAGATAAAAAGATAGAAAGATAGGCAGATAAAAAAGATGAAAATAGAATGTTCACCATCTGGAATTATCTAAAACAGCTTATCTATCTGTTTAAAATCTATTATTCTTCCTATCTCTGTATTCATTTAAATTAGTTTCCATTATTTCAACAATTACTTAATAATCCATTAATTAACTTAAAGTAACCTCTAAAATTGTTTTACTAGGTTCAATTTGATGGTTACTGTATTTAGTGCTTTGAAATTATCTCGGGATTCGATAATTTTAAAGTAATTTTATGTCAAATTATGTGTGACTTATTGAGTTTGTTTTTTAAAAGGGATTTAAAGTTTTTTAAATCAGTATTTAATAGAGCAATAATTACTATAGCCATTATTAATAGTTTGGTTTTTAATGCTTTTGTTGTTCGAGCTCAGTTTTTTACTCCTTTAGTCACCAATTACTCCCAACAACATTATTTAGCAGGAAGTCAAAACTGGTCTGTAGCTACTGATACTTGCGGAGTTATGTATTTTGGCAATAACAATGGATTACTGCAATACGACGGAATCAATTGGGATTTGTTTAAGCTTCCTCGTGGTAAGGTTGTTAGATCGGTTATGGTAGATGTTAATAATCAGGTTTTTGTTGGGTCGTTCGAAGAGTTTGGTTATTTTCAAAAGAATATGGATGGTACGATGTTTTATACCTCAATTTCATCGAAGCTAAAAGACTATAAAATGCAAAACGATGAAATATGGAGTATAATTCGACTTAATAAGTACATTTATTTCTTTTCATTTAATTCCTATTTTATTTACGATGGGGAAACGGTCTTGGGATATCGAACTTCCGACAGCCGAATATCCTTTTCGCTAGTTGATAATGCTATTTATGCTTTTTCGGAGCAAAATGGGCTTTCGTTGTTAAATGATCAAATGAAAATCTTTAACGCTCGAACCGATAGATTTGTCAAGGGTGTTATTGTTGGAGTTCTTCCTTTTCATAACAATGGACTTCTTCTTGTTTCAAAAGGTGGCTTGTTTATTCAACAAGGGAATAGCTACTCTAGATTTGCACCAGATGTATCAGATATAATTATAAAAGCAAATCCCAATAAAGCAATATTAATCAGCGATTCGATCATAGTTGTTGGGACAATTTTAAACGGAATTTTTGCGCTTGATAAATCAGGTTCGTTATTGTGGCACTTGAATACCGAGAATGGATTGCTAAATAATACCATATTAGGGCTTTCGACTGATAAAGCAGGCGATTTATGGGTTGCGATGGATAAAGGTATCTCAATGATTCATATAAAGTCGCCTTTGAAAGTATTTAATTCTATAAAATCAAAAATTGGAACTATTTATGCAGCTGCCATCTCTAATCATAAACTTTATATAGGCACCAATCAAGGTTTATATGAAGCTGATTACGATACCTCGAGCAACAATGCAATAACCAATGCCATATCTTTTAAACGTCTTACTTTCGATCATGTTTGGCACATAACTAAAATTGATAATCAATTGTTTTTTGGTAATAATGCAAGTACTTTTTCAATCGCGAATGATAAAATTATACCTCTCCATCATGTAAATGGTGGTTTTGTTATAAAAAAAGGGGTAATAGATGGAAAAGAAGTATTGATTGAAGGTACTTACTCCCAGCTGGTTATGCATACAAAAAACTCGAATGGGGAATGGAGTTTTAGTCATGCAATTGAAAATTTTAGCAACCCGGTTCGATTTGTAGAGATAGACTATCAAGGCAATATTTGGTGCAGTCATTTACATAAAGGCATTTATAAAATTAGGCTTACGAGCGATTTAATGTCAGTTCAATCAATAAAACATTATCCTTCTATTTCGAGTGAGTCAGCTGCAATTGTAAATGTTTTTAAAGTAAATAATAGGGTGGTTTTTCTGGATTTGGAGCAGTTTTATACATATGATGATATTTCTGAAACACTTATTCCGTTTGATAAATTAAACGATTCTTTGCCAGCGTATAAGAATAGTCGTGCAATTGTTGAAGTCTCTTTAAATCATTATTGGTTCATTAACGATGTAGGAGCAGCTTTAGTTAAAGTAACAGATGATGAGGTTGTTATTCTTAATCAAATCATGTTTTCAAACTTTCAAATTGATGTTTCTGCCGATGAGTTTGCTATTATGCAAACTAGCGATTTACGCAGTTTGTTTTGTTTTGGGTATTTATTAGGTTTTTACAACAACTCATTTAGTACGAAAAAAATCAGCTATAAAACACCCCTGTTTTTAAAAGATGTACATGCTCAAACCCAAAAAGGAGTGGTACTTCACTTACCTGTAATATCAACAAATCATTATTCGGTATCGCATCAATACAATAATTTTCAGTTTACCATATCTTATCCAAATTTTGCTGATAAAGGGCATTATTCATTTAGGTATTTTTTAGATGGATACAATGGAAAACAATATGCCGATGGATTTTCGCGTATTGCTAATTATTATAATTTATCAGCCGGTGATTACGTGTTTCAGGCTAAGGTTATTGATGAATCCGGGAAATTAGTAACAGAGCTTTCCTATCCATTTTCAGTTAATCCGCCATTTTTGTTGTCATGGCCTGCAATATTTCTATACATAGGTTTAATGCTATTGCTTTTATATTGGTTAGTTGGTTTTATACATAGGAGGGTTGTAAAAACGAATTCGAAATTATTACACGAACAACAACTGCAACAGCATGCTATTTTAATGGAAAAGCAACAAACAATTATGAGTCTTGAAAACGAAAAACTCGAGGCGGAATTAAATCACAAGGGGAAGGAAATTGCGAGCACAGCTTTATCTATTATTCACAAAAACGAGGTTTTAAGTGCTATAAAGGACGAGCTAACCGAGCAAAAGAAAAACTTGGGTGTGCATTATCCAAATAAGTACTTCGAAAAGATTATTCATTTAATCGATAATAATTTAACCGTCGAAAATGATTGGGTTTTGTTTCAAACTAATTTCGACCTTATACATGATCATTTCTTTAGAAATTTAAAACATACCTACTCCGACTTATCGCCCAATGATTTACGATTATGTGCATTACTTCGTTTGAATTTAACCACTAAAAACATTGCTAGCTTAATGAACGTCTCAGCTAAAGGAGTTGAAATTGGGCGATATCGGCTTCGCAAAAAACTTGGAATTAGTTCCGAGACTAGTCTAACCAATTTCTTAATCGAGTTTAAGTAATAATTCATT
>Ga0136636_10002919_pt1 | contig 10219 bp, 10 predicted proteins | sample AntDrymUQ8522106_2_FD_104653 | JGI IMG/M metagenome (GOLD analysis project Ga0136636, IMG submission 104653) | Polar desert sand microbial communities from Dry Valleys, Antarctica - metaG UQ852 (21.06) | ecosystem: Environmental > Terrestrial > Soil > Desert | place: Antarctica: Dry Valley... | reverse complement strand
CATTATGACTTCCGAAACTCTGATTGCTAAAGTTAGTCTGTTCAGAATGCCATGGAGCGTCAACACTTTAGCCATTGAGGCTGGAAAATTTATTCTGGAGAATGACACTAATGAATTTCAACTGGTTAGTTGGCTAAATGAATGCAATCTATTGAAAAAGAGCATAGATCTTCTCCATTGTTTTGATACTATCCCAAGCAAAACACCTTATTTTTTGGTAAAACTAAAAATGGGGAAAGCGAGTGATTTGAAGACTTTCTTATTGAACTACAAGATATTAGTTCGGCAGGCAACCAATTTTGAAGGGTTGCAGGGCGAATACATTCGTATCTGTACTTTATCAGAAGAAAAAAACGATTTATTAATCAACAAATTGAACGAATGGAGCCTGTCTGTTATACCCTCATAGGGCTAATTATTGGTTTTGTTCTAGACCAACTGTTGGGCGATCCCCAAAAATTGCCACACCCTATTGTTGGCTTTGGCAATTTAATTTCGGTAGGCGAGAAACAGTTAAACAAAGGAAAACATCTGTTTGCTAAAGGTGCCCTAATGTCCATCACTCTCATTCTATCAACTTATTATATAGCCTATTTACTTATCAATATAGCAACTAATTACAGTGATGTATTTAATCTATTACTTACGGTAATCGTTGTATTTTATTGCCTATCGGCGCGTACACTTAGGAGTGAAGTGCAACAAGTATTTGAAGCACTGGAACTATCCACCGATGCCGGAAGAAAGCAACTTTCACGCATTGTTGGGCGCGATACGGCGGTACTAGAACCGCAGCAAATTCGATCGGCAGCATTGGAGACTTTAGCCGAGAACTTGAGCGATGGTGTGATTGCTCCCTTGTTTTGGTTTGCACTATTGGGAGTGCAGGGCATGTTAGCCTACAAGATGATAAATACGCTCGACTCGATGATTGGTTATAAAAATGACCGATATTTTTATTTCGGGAAATTCGCAGCCAGACTCGATGATGTGGCTAACTACATTCCGGCTCGAATAAGCGCATTGCTTATGCTAGTGGGAACACTCAATTTAGCTAAAACAACCTTGGTTTTGAGAAATGGCAGCAAGCATTCTAGTCCCAATTCCGGTTATCCGGAAGCTGCTTTGGCCGCTATTCTCAACTGTAGATTTGGTGGATCCAACAAGTATTTTGGAAAAATAGTAGAGAAACCGTATATAGGCAATAATAACAGAGCACTTCAATTTGCCGACATGAAAAAAGCACTGCGAGTAAATGCTGCCTGCGAATGGTTTATGGTCGCAATTGTCGCTGGTTTGGTGTACACTTTAAATTACGCATAAAAACAACACACATGAAATCAAAATTACTAGCACTTGCGCTTTTTTTCTCATTGTTATTTGGAGCATGCACTCCCACTACAAAAAAGCAGGAAAGCAAACAGGATAACAAGGAAGTAAAATCGGAAATTCGTTATGCTAAAGGCTTTTCAATAAGTCGTTTTGCCAACTATACGCAAATAATTGTTCGCAATCCATGGGATTCGACTCATATTCTTGAGGAATACATTTTAGTAGACAGAAACGCTCCAATACCCAATCATCTGCCCGAAGGTGTAATCGTGAAAGTGCCTGTGCAACGAGCTGCCATTTGCTCGTCGGTACACATTGGTATGTGGAATCAATTGGGCAAGATAAATGATGTAGTGGCCGTTTGTGAACCCGAGTACATTGACTATAATGTTATAAAGCAAGGACTAAGTTCCGGTAAAATTGTTGATTTAGGAATGGCCACATCCATTAATATTGAGAAATTAGTGGCTGTTGCCCCCGATGTATTGGTAATTTCTCCCTTCGAAAATAATACGCACGACAGATTCTTAAACACCGGAATTGCAGTAGTAAAAGACGCCTCGTACATGGAAGAATCGCCATTGGGAAGGTCGGAATGGATTAAATTTGAAGCCGCCTTTACCGGTGAAGATGCATTGGCTGAAAAGATTTTCAACAATCTGGAAAAACGCTATCAGTCACTTTGTACTCAAGTGCTGCGTACCAAAAACCGCCCAACAGTTTTTGCCGAAAAGAAATACGGAGATTCTTGGTATGTTTCGGGTGGTAATAGCTATATCGGTCGTTTTCTGAAAGATGCAGGAGCAAATTATATGTGGGCAGATCTAAAAAATGCTGGCTCTGTACCTATGGCTTTTGAAACGGTATTTGCAAAAGCAATTCATGCTGATTATTGGTTGATTAAGTATAATAATTCGCAATCAGACCTGACTTATAAACAATTAGAAACAGAGTATGAACTTTATGCAAATTTCAAAGCGTTTAAAAAGAAAAATATTTTTGCAATGAATTCGGCAACCTGTCCTTTTTACGAAGAAGGCCCTATGGAACCCGATGTGGTTTTATCCGATTTGGTAAGCATTTTTCATCCCGAAATCATGCCCGATTATAAACCCAAGTATTATTTTAGAATAAAACAATGAAAAAAATCACACTTATCACAGGTGGACAACGCTCAGGGAAAAGTAGTTACGCACAGAAACTTGCACTTAGCCTTTCGCCCCACCCCATCTATTTAGCCACTTCGGCCGCGTGGGACGAAGAACACCGTCAGCGCATTGAACGACATAAAGCCGATCGTGGCAGTGAGTGGATTAATATTGAGGAGCTAAAAGAGTTGCAAAACAGAACAGTTGTGGGTCGTGTGGTAGTGATTGACTGTGTTACGCTCTGGAGCACAAATTTTTTCAGCGAATTTGAGGGAGATACACTGCGATCACTCGAAGCAATTACTTCTCGATTTGATCAATTTGTACAACAAGATGCGCATTTTATCTTCGTCACCAACGAAATCGGATTGGGCGGCATCTCTGCCAACGATTTACAACGACGTTTTACCGACCTTGTTGGTTGGGTAAACCAATATATCGCCTCTAAATCAGATGAAGTCATCTTAATGGTATCATCTATTCCAATGAAAATCAAATAATCGATTCATAATTTAAAACCAAAAAAAACTATGCTAAAGTACAAATTCAACATTCAAAAACCTAAACAAGCCATTGTACCTCATCTGATTGACAAAATCGACAACCTTACAAAACCGAAAGGATCACTGGGTCGCTTAGAAGAGTTGGCATTACAAATTGGCACTATTCAACAAACCCTTAGCCCGGAACTCAACAACCCTCATCATATCATTTTTGGAGGTGATCATGGTATTGTGGCCGAGGGTGTGAGTTTTTCTCCGGCTGAAGTTACACCACAAATGGTGTTCAACTTTATGGAAGGTGGTGCTGGTATTAACTTTCTAGCACGTCAGCACAACTTCAAAATGAAAGTAGTAGATGCGGGCATTAATTATGATTTTGAGGGTATTGACCAACTTTTAGACCTAAAAGTGCGCAAAGGCACACGCAATTACCTTCACGAAGGTGCCATCACCCAAGATGAATTCAACCTTTGCATCGAACGAGGCGCCAAAGTGGTAGAAGATTGTTTCAACGAAGGCTGCAATATCATTAGCTTTGGCGAAATGGGCATTGGCAACACTTCATCTTCGTCGTTGTGGATGAGCTGTTTAACTAATATCCCCCTAGAGGTGTGTGTGGGTGCCGGTAGCGGGTTTGATAGCGAAGGGGTGAAAAGAAAATTCAATACTCTAAAAAAGGCACTGGATAACTACAACTTCAAGCGTTCTATGAACAATTACGTTGGCGATGGTTCGATAGTGGATATGCTCGCTTATTTTGGTGGATATGAAATGGTGATGACCATTGGCGGTATGCTCAAGGCGGCAGAACTTAAAATGGTGATTCTTATCGACGGATTTATTATGACGAACTGTGCATTAGCCGCATCCAAGCTAGACAAAAACATGTTGAGTTATTGCATTTTCACGCATCAGGGTGATGAAGCGGGGCATAAGTTTGTGCTAACACATCTCGGAGCGAAACCATTATTAAACTTCGGAATGCGACTTGGCGAAGGAACCGGTGCATTGTGTGCCTATCCGTTAGTAGACTCTGCTGTACGCATGATTAATGAAATGAATTCATTCAAAAAGGCCAGCGTTACTAAGTACTTCGATTAAACATACCTGCTAAGTTCTCCAAAGAAGGTTAAAATACTTACATTTCATCCTTCTTCGGGAGAAATAGAGCTAATTTATATGAAAAAAATATTTTATCAACTTGCAGCCGCCATCACTTTTTTCACCCGCTTACCTTTATGGAAAGTGTTGGAAATCCCGTCCGAAAGTTTCAAGAGAATTATCTGTTTCTGGCCACTTACCGGCTGGGTAACTGGTGGTTTTACAGCTTTAGTCTGGTGGGCATTTTCGTTTTTATTCCCTCCTGTTATCGCTGTAATTCTGGCCTTTGCTTGCAGAGTACTGCTCACCGGGGGATTGCACGAGGATGGCTTGGGCGATTTTTTTGATGGTTTTGGAGCTGGACACACCAAAGAAGATGTGCTACGGATTATGAAAGATTCGCATGTGGGTAGTTATGCACTTATTGGAATGATTTTCTATTACTTGCTACTAATCAATATAATAGTATGCATCCCGAAGGAAATGACCGCAATAGCTTTCATTGCCGCCGATCCATTCTCAAAAATGCTCACTGCACTAATGATGAATCTACTACCCTACGCACGCGCCGAGCAAGAAAGCAAAAGCAAGACAATTTTAGAAAAACTAAGCTTTTTCGGAATAATCACGATTCTTACTTTCGGGTTATTGCCAATTATTCTATTGTTTAATGTTAAACTTTGGCTATCACTTCTACTGCCAATTGCCACTGTTAGTTTAGTTTTTATGCTTTCAAAAAAACGGATTGGAGGATATACCGGCGATATTTGTGGAGCAACAGCTTTGCTTTGTGAGCTAAGCTTTTACCTCTCGTTATACGCCGTACTGCGCTTCTAAATTTACAACTTAGTTGAAAGTAGCAGAATGTAAAACAAAGAACAAACTACTGACAGACGTAGTGAAAACAGGGCTGACAAAGGGTTTTATTGATTCTTAATATTTAAATTTGAAGTAAATTTATAAGAAGAGGAGGTCAATATCTTCATCCAATTTTGTACTTTTGCAGGAAAGACCAGCACAAACAAACTCAATTTAAGATGACCATTACTTTAATCAGACACACTTCAGTAAACGTATCCTCTGGAATTTGTTATGGACAAAGTGAAGTAGATGTTTCGGATAATTTTGAACTTGAAGCTCCGATGGTGAAAACAAAACTGGATTCAAACAGCTTCGATGCAATTTACTCCAGTCCTTTGCAACGTTGCGAAAAATTAGCCTGTTATTGCGGCTTCAACCAGCCCATCATCGACAACAGATTAATGGAAATTAACTTCGGCAAATGGGAAATGCAGGCGTGGGAAGATATTACCGACCCGCAACTTCAGCGGTGGTATAAAAATTGGGTGACAGAAACCCCTACCAACGGAGAATCGCTGATGGATTTAATTTGCCGGGTCGATTCATTTATTGAAGAGCTTAAAAAAAGAAAGCACAAACACATTGCTATTTTCACTCATGCAGGAGTTATTCGCTCTTTTGGCGTGATTATCGAAAAATTTTCAGCCGAAAAATACTTTGATTTGAATGTTGATTATGGTGACTGCGTGCAATTTAAATTGTAATGAGCTATTTTCACTTTTTGTCTCCTAAAAACCTGTACTTTCAATCTGACACATATACCCTCCTCTATTTGAACTTCAAGTTCATTTTAAGCAAATATTCAATTACAAATAGTCCGTTTGCATGATATTTCAGTCTCACTTTGGTTGGTCATTTTTCTCCTCAACTTACAATTTCTTTTTAATATTGCTCATTTAAGCTCTTTTTGCGCAATTTTCTGCATATTAATGCTATCTTTCTGATAATCAAAACGAAAAAAAAATATCAAAAATTATTGTCTATTTCGTTGATAATGAAGAATTATTGATGTAAATTTGCACTAAATTTGAAATACGGAAAAATTTCTGTAATTGAAATAATTTAAAATCGCAACAGTTCTGAAATACATAACACAGGTACCTGTTTATCAATGTATTACCATTTAAATCAATATTTTTAAAATATATATTTATGAAACCGACTCATATTGAGCACTTAGGCATTGCAGTAAAAAGCCTCGAAACTGCCATTCCCTACTACGAAAATGTATTGGGATTAACTTGTTATGCTGTGGAAGAAGTTCCGGAACAAAAAGTGAAAACCGCTTTTTTCAAAGTAGGCCAAACCAAAATTGAACTATTGGAATCGACCGATCCTGAAGGACCAGTTGGAAAGTTTCTTGAAAAGAAAGGCGAAGGCGTTCACCACATCGCATTTGCAGTTGAAGGACTACAAGCAAAATTAGACTTAGCTGCCGAACGCGGTGTAACCTTAATTGACAAAACACCCCGTAGAGGTGCAGAAGGTTTAAACATCGCTTTCCTACACCCAAAATCTACATTTGGTGTGTTGACAGAATTGTGTGAAGATCCAAACAAATAAATAGTTACTGGCTGATTGGCACTTACACGTGATTTTGTGTCAATAAACAACAACCAAAACTTCATATATAAAAAAATGGAAAATCAACAAAAAGTAAAAAACCTTATCGATTTGCGCGTACAAGCCAAATTGGGAGGTGGTGCTAAAAGAATTGCATCGCAACATGCCAAAGGAAAATTCACAGCTCGTGAACGTTTAGAAATGTTGCTCGACGAAGGTAGCTTCGAAGAACTAGACATGTTTGTTACTCACCGTTGTAATAACTTCGGTCTTGAAAAAGAAAAATACCTTGGCGACGGTGTAATTACCGGTCATGGTACTATCGACGGACGTACTGTGTTTGTTTTTGCACAAGACTTTACAGTTTTTGGAGGTTCATTGTCAGAAACAATGGCACTTAAAATTTGTAAGGTAATGGATATGGCCATGAAAATGGGCTGTCCAATGATTGGTATCAACGATTCGGGTGGTGCTCGTATTCAAGAAGGTGTTACTTCATTGGCCGGTTATGCAGAAATCTTCGAACGCAATATCCTTGCATCCGGAGTTATTCCACAAATCTCTGCCATTTTCGGACCTTGTGCCGGTGGTGCTGTTTATTCTCCTGCACTTACTGACTTTGTGTTGATGACCGAACAAAACAGCTACATGTTCGTAACCGGACCTAAAGTTGTGAAATCGGTTACCGGTGAAGATATTTCTACCGAAGATTTAGGTGGAGCTGATGTTCACTCACGCAAATCGGGTGTATCTCACTTCAAAGCTGAAAACGAAGAAGAAGGTATGATGCTTATCCGCAAGTTACTTTCTTACTTACCTTCAAATAATCTGGAAGAACCACCATTGTTTGAAAATACCGACCCAATTATCCGTTTGGATGATAAATTAAACTCCATTGTGCCTGATAATCCGAACATGCCTTACGACATGAAAGACATTATTCATGGTATTGTGGACAATGATGAATTCCTTGAAATTCACCGTCATTATGCTCGTAACATTATCGTAGGTTTTGCTCGTTTCAACGGTGCTCCTACCGGTATTGTAGCTAACCAGCCTAACTTCTTAGCAGGTGTGTTAGATTGTGATGCTTCTCGTAAAGCGGCTCGTTTTGTACGTTTCTGCGATGCATTCAATATTCCGGTTTTGACTTTAGTTGATGTTCCGGGATTCCTACCAGGTTCCGGTCAGGAATATGCAGGTATCATTACTCACGGTGCTAAACTGATGTTCGCTTATGGCGAAGCTACAGTTCCAAAGGTAACGGTAACTATTCGTAAATCGTACGGTGGAGCACATGACGTTATGAGTTGTAAACAATTGCGTGGTGACTTTAACTATGCTTGGCCAACTGCCGAAATTGCCGTAATGGGTGCTGCAGGTGCTATTGAAGTATTAGAAGGTCGTGCTATTGCTGCTATTGCCGATCCAGAAGAAAAAGCTGCATTTGTGAGCGAAAAGGTAAATGAATACAAAGAAAAATTTGCTAATCCTTATCAAGCTGCTGCCTTTGGATATATCGACGATATTATTGAACCCCGTAATACTCGTTTCCGTGTGATTCGTGCATTCCAAGCTCTTGAAACAAAGAAAGTGGTAAATCCACCTAAGAAACATTGTAATATACCTTTATAAATTCATCCTATGATATTTGAAAAACTTTTTGGCAAAAAAGCCAAAACTCCTTCAATTGGCAAGGATAATGATGATATTCCAATCGGTGATATTTTAGCTATTTCAATGGCTTTACATTTGCTGTTTGATGAAGTGCACGATACTGAAAGTAATGTTATTACTATCAAACGTATCGAAAGACGCTACTCACCCTGGAGTTCAAAAATTTATGGTGTAAACAATCCTATCAGATAATATTATTATGAAGAAATTCAAATTTTCAATAGATGGCACTTCATATAGCGTGAATGTCAAATCGGTAGAAGGTAACAAAGCCGAGGTAGAAGTGAATGGTAAATCTTATTCAGTAGGATTGGAACAAGAAGTAAATACGCTTAAAACTCCAATTCTAGTACGTAAAGATGTACAATCGAAACCAGGAGAGAATAAAGTTACTGTTGCTTCTGCGCCTAAATCGGCCGGAAAGTCAAGTGCAAATAGTCTTAAAGCTCCGCTTCCAGGAAGTATTATTCGTATGGAAGTGAAAGTTGGTGACACCATTAAACAAGGTGATTTACTATTGGTAATGGAATCTATGAAAATGGAAAACAACATCCTTTCTGAAAAGAACGGTGTGGTTAGAAACATTTGTGTAGAATCGGGACAAGCTGTATTGCAAGATGATGTATTGATTGAATTCGAATAAGAATTAATTGATAAAATTTAAAAAGAAGGGGTGACCAAGTTTATTGGTCACCCCTACTTTGCATATAGTTGGTGTTCTTCTTTGTATTACTTTAAATCAGGTATTACAAACCCGAAACCATTTGTTTGAGTTTAGTTTCTGCCATTTTGAGTGCATAGCGGAAGTTGATAAGACGTGTAGAGGATTGAACGTAGTCATCCTGAGCTCGTCGTACTTCGAGTGAAGTAGTTTGTCCGTGTTTCAGACGGTCGACGCTAATTTGCAGGTTTTCCTTGGCTAATTCATTGTTCTCGGCCTCTATCTTCAGCAATTCTTGCTGATTTTCGAACTCGGTGAGCGTGTTTACTAATTGTGTATTTACCTGCAACTTGATATTCTGTAAATCAAGTTCTGCCGATTGCGCCTGAATTCTAGCTACATTTTCTTTTCTCCTGTTCTCGCCGGCACTGTAAATAGGTACTACAAGCGTTCCTCCTACCTGTGGACCTAAAGAACTGCTGCGCAACGTGCTTCCTGCTGAATTGACCGTTTGCGAGGCATAATACCCGGCTTTAAGACTGAAAGTAGGTAAATAGGCACTGCGACTTTCTTTCAACGCCAGTTGTGCAACGTCTATCTGCTTCTGAAAACTAAGTATGCTTGTATTAGAACTGTTGAGTTTTTGAAGCAAGTTGGTCTTATCGGGAGAATAGTTGAGCGGAATAGAATCAGCAATGACCAGCTGTTCGTCGGCATTCTTACCCAGCAGTTGATTAAGGTATTTCAAACCGGCCTCAATAGCGTATTGCTGATTGATTCGGCTCTCGGTACTAACGTTCAAATCTATCTTAGCCTGCAATACATCCGACTTTAGCATGGAACCCGCATTGAAACCTGCCTGCGCAATAATTACTCTGTCGCGATTGTAGTTTAGCGCTTCATTAATTGAGCTGAGCTGTTGCTTTTGCTTCACCACATCGTAATAAGCTGCAATAACTTCGAAAAGCGTTTGCATTACTTTGTCCTTGTACTGCATTTCCCCCAGCGCTTGTATCTCGTTCAGTTTGTTTTTGGTTATAAACATTTTACCACCGTCGAATAAGTTCCAATTGAGCTGTACCTCTGCACTCAGGCCTGTATTAGATAGTGAAGTGTACTTATTTTCAACACCCGTCGCCAACTTTTGAGTGCTGTTACTTAGCCCATAGTTAGCCGAGCCTGTAATGGCTACTGTTGGCAACATACCTGCATTTCCGGCGGTATTATTTACTTTAGCAATATCCGCATCATTGCGTGAGACAAGTATATCAAAGTTATTTATCATGGCAGTGCTCATGGCATCGTCTACCGTGATAGCTTTTTGAGCAGTGGCAGTGCTGCATAGAATGCTTAAGAGTAGGCTGGCAAGTATT
>Ga0136636_10002917_pt1 | contig 10221 bp, 8 predicted proteins | sample AntDrymUQ8522106_2_FD_104653 | JGI IMG/M metagenome (GOLD analysis project Ga0136636, IMG submission 104653) | Polar desert sand microbial communities from Dry Valleys, Antarctica - metaG UQ852 (21.06) | ecosystem: Environmental > Terrestrial > Soil > Desert | place: Antarctica: Dry Valley... | reverse complement strand
GATCAAAAGGTGCAGCGCACCGAAATATTGAAGCATACATTAGCAAACACTGATTTAGCAATTTTTATTTTATAAATAAAGGTGCAGAGCACCGTAATAGTTGTAGGAATATTGAAAAACAGATCAAGAAGGTGCAGCGCACCGAAACAGTGAATGCATTGATTTTGTGAAGCATTTTGCATTTCCCTTGATAGACAATAGAATCATATAAACATCTTATTAATAGTCATTTATATATTTTTAGCAAACCCTGATTGCATCCTTTTTAGTCTACCGAAACAGAATAAATAAAATAGTCAGTAACTTGTAAGTTGCTATAAAAAAAAGGAGCCGGAGCTCCTGTTTGTTCTGTTACTTTAAAATTCTACCAGCTGAAGTGATGGTGTTATTTTGTAATCTTCTGCTTTCGTGCTAAAATCACAATCCCTGCAATTATAAACGGAATCGAAAGCAATTGGCCCATATTCAATATCATTGAACTTTCAAAATTTACCTGAGGCTCTTTAAGGAACTCAATCAATAGCCTTGCAGAAAAAAGTATTACGAGGAAAGAGCCAAAAAGGAATCCCGGACGTGGTTTACCATTCTTATGAAAATAATACCACAGAAGGTAAAAGAATAATACCAGGTAGCAAAAGCCTTCGTATATCTGAGTAGGATGGCGCGGCAGTTCTTCACCTGCACGTGTGAATATAAATCCCCAGGGCATGCTTGTGATATTGCCATAAATTTCGCTGTTGAAAAGATTTCCCATTCGGATAAATAATCCGGATAATGCCACTACAATTACTATGCGGTCAATAACCCAAAGGAAAGGTTGCCGTGTTTTACGCGAAAACAGGTAAAGTGCGAAAATGATACCTATGGCAGCACCATGGCTGGCGAGGCCACCCTGCCATATTTTTAGTATATCAAGCGGATGTGCCAGGTATTCAGCCGGTTCGTAAAATAATACATGTCCAAGCCGGGCTCCTACAACAGTCGAAATCAGCATATACATACTTAACTGGTCGAGCAAAGCTTCCGGTATTTTTTCTTTCTGAAAAATGCGAAGCATAATAAAATAACCGACTACAAATGACATAGCGAAGAGCAATCCGTACCAGCGAACACTTACAGGTCCAATACTGAAAATGGTAGGGCTTATGTTCCAGTGTATAAAATCAAGTATCATTTTATGTGTTTTAATTAAGTGCAAAAATACTCAGAAAATTTTCAAGAGTGAACTATTTCTTTGCGATTCGGTCTAATAGGACTTTGAGCCCTTGATTAGCAGCATTTTTAGTAAAACCATTGCATTTTAAAGCTTCAGCAATATCATTTTTTAAATTTAGTTCATTTTGTTTTCGCCACAATGCTTTGTTATTTTTCTGATGCAACACTGCCAGGTATTGCTGTTCTGTCTGTCCGGGTGTGGGCACTAATAATGCTTTTGCGCCCAAAGCCTCCATATCCATTATTGATGAATATCCTGATCGGCAGATAATCAGAGAAGATTCTTCAATCAGAGTCCTGGTTTCTTCAACGGTTGCATAAGGCAATATGGTTATATTACCTTCATTCCTGGCCTTTTCCATTGATTCAGGTTTCCCACTTATAATTGTTGTCCTGATATCCAGACCCGCAAATTGTTTTAGTATCAAATTCTCAAAATCACTGCGCTGTGGCTCAGTTCCTGAAATAATTGTGGTAATTCCGGCTATGGCTTTACGTTGACTTTTGATAAAAACCGGACTCGAAAACCGCGACAATGGTCCGATAAATATAGCATTTGCCGGAAGCGGATATTTGTGTGAGAGATCACCACTCAGTCCCGGGGGTTCTTTGTGGTCCGGAATCCAGCATTCAGCGAACTGATTAATAAGAAACTTCGAAACAAGGTACAGTGGATATTCAGCAAATCGTAGAAATGCCGGTGCTTTAATCATCACCTGGTGAGTGATAATAATACTTTTGACATTCTTATTCCACAATCCATAACGGTTGTCCGAAATAATTAAATCAAATTTGAAGCGTTTGATGAGTTTTTTTAACTCCCGGTTTTCTTTTATAATCTTGCTTATAAATTCTGGCAGCTTCCAAATCAACTGTATAGCCAGATAATCTGAGTATTTAAATTTAGGTGAAAAACCATTTAACTCAATACTTACAAGCGAAGGAAATTCCTTTTGGAGAAGCAGAAGCGATCGGCCTGAGCCAGCCAGGGTTACAATATGCCCGGCTTCGAGAAATAGCCTGATGATTGGAATACAGCGCGATGCATGTCCAAGTCCCCAATCGAGTGGGCTGATAAGTATTTGCAAAGGCTTTGGCTGCATTTCATTCATTTTGTTTTTACAAATGTATGATTAAGGTTGTTAATAACATTATAACCAACAGGAAAACATGGAAAAGTAAAATTTGTAAGTTTGGGCTTCGATATGGAGGATTTGATTTATAAACTGGCATTAACCCTCATCCCTGGTGTAGGAAGTGTAAACGGCAAGAGCCTTGTTGCATACTGCGGAGGCGTTAAAGCTGTTTTTATGGAGAAAAAACGTGCTTTGCTCAAAATTCCGGGAATAGGGGAGCAGACTATAAATGCAATCGCAAATCATAATGTTTTCGGTCGTGCCGAAGAAGAACTGGCATTTATTGAGAAAAATAAGATTACACCACTGTTCTACCTCGATAAGGAATATCCCATCCGGCTTAAACAATGTCACGATAGCCCGCTGATGCTTTATTACAAAGGCACTTCCGCCCTTAATGCACCAAAAGTAGTTGCCATGGTAGGAACACGTAAAGCAACGGAATATGGCCGCGATATGTGCCGTAAAATTATTGAGGGATTGGTTGAGCAGAATGTGCTGATTGTAAGTGGCTTGGCTTATGGTATTGATACCTGGTCGCATAAGGCCGCCCTTGATAATAAACTTGAAACCGTCGGTGTGTTGGGTCACGGGCTCGATCGCATTTATCCTTTTGCCAATCGTGCATTAGCCGATAAGATGACTGAATCGGGTGGTCTGCTCTGCGAGTATATGAGCAACACTATGCCCGACCGCGAGAACTTTCCCATGCGAAACCGCATTATTGCAGGCATAAGCGATGCCGTAATAGTAGTGGAAGCAGGGGCCTCCGGAGGAGCACTGATAACTGCCGAAATTGCCAATTCCTACAACCGTGATGTTTTTGCAGTGCCCGGCCGGCTTGGCGACCCGCATTCGGAAGGATGCAATAAGCTGATAAAAATTAATAAAGCCGCTTTAATACAATCAGCAAAAGATATAAGTTACCTTTTAAACTGGGTCGATGAAAAAGATCATAAAAAAATCGTTCAGAGGCAGTTGTTCCTGGATTTATCGCCCGATGAAGAGCTTATTGTAAGCATATTAAAAGAAAAAGGAGATATGGAAATCGATACACTTCTTCTCGAAACATCGCTGATGCCTGCAAAAGCTGCTTCGGTTCTGCTCAACCTCGAATTCGAAGGAGTAATCCGCTGCCTGCCGGGGAAGGTATACCGCTTGCTTTAACAGGATATTTTTACTAAACCAATATCAATTCTTTATTATATCAGGTAAAACAATTCGCGGCAAAAGTCTGTTTTAACTTTATATTTTGGATTTATCCGGGATGTTTGGCATAAAAGCGCTAATTTTACAAAAACAAATTCTGGTATCAGAATATTAGCCATTAGGTAAAATGATGGCTGATAAGGCAATACAGCAAAAGGTAGATTGTGAAGGGCATAATAATAAAATCAACGGGAAGTTGGTATATCGTAATGACTGACGATAAGTCGCTGTATAATTGCCGGCTGAAGGGACAGTTCCGGATACATGGAATACGTACCACCAATCCTGTAGCTGTTGGCGATAATGTTGAGTTTGAGATGGAAGGGGCCGAAAATAATGGTGTAATTACGGTAATAAAGCCCCGTACCAATTATATCATAAGGAAGTCGATAAATCTCTCAAAATCAGGTCATATCATAGCTTCCAACATTGACAGGTTGTATGTTGTGGCAAGTATTATGCTGCCGCGAACGTCAACAGGATTTATTGACAGATTGCTTGTAACTGCTGAAGCTTATCATATACCTGCTGCATTGATCTTTAACAAGATCGATATTTATACAGCCGAAGCTAACAAACGTTGTGTTGAACTGATGGAATTATATAGTTCTTTAGGTTATCCCTCGTATGCCGTTTCTGCTCTCGAAGGCACAGGCCTGGATGCTTTACGTGAAGTGCTTGATGGCAAAGTAAATTTGTTTTCGGGTCATTCAGGTGTTGGAAAATCAGCGTTGATCAATGCATTGGATCCTTTGTTGGAAATAAAAACAGGTGAAATATCATCATACCACAATAAAGGAATGCATACAACAACCTTTGCTGAAATGCATCCTCTTTCGTTCGGAGGTTTTTTGATAGACACACCTGGCATTAAGGAATTCGGACTGGTGCATTTCGAAAGCAAGGAAATAAGTGAACGTTTCCCTGAATTCCGTGCTCTATTGCCCGATTGCAGGTACAATAACTGCACACATGTGCACGAACCAGGATGTGCCGTAAAGAAGGCACTTGATGATGGAAGAATTAATGCTGAACGGTACCGCAATTATATCGGGTTACTTAACGACGAAAACCTGGATGTTGCGGAATACGAGTAAACAATTTCGATCAAATTCATTTTTACAGATAGTAATATTACTAATTTACCCAAAATTATGAGAGTAGTTATTCAAAGAGTTACATCATGCATCCTAACAATAGGAGGGCAGGAAAGTTGTCGGATTGGTACCGGATTATTGGTTTTATTAAGTGTTGAAGATACTGATAATGCTACTGATACCGAATGGATTACAGGAAAAATAACCGGATTACGTATTTTTGACGACGACAAAGGCGTAATGGATCTTGATATAAAAGATATCCGGGGCGAGATAATGGTTGTAAGTCAGTTTACACTTCATGCCAGCACACGCAGAGGTAACCGCCCGTCGTATAGCAAAGCTGCCCGGCCGGAAGTTGCAAAGCCACTTTACGATAGTTTTATCGATGCAATTGAGCAGGATCTTGGATACATGGTTGCCACCGGCGAGTTTGGTGCACACATGCAGCTGGAACTGATTAACGATGGTCCAGTTACCATTATCATTGATTCGAAAAATAAGGAATAAGCGCAGGGAACTAGAAGGACCAGTTTATGCCTATACTCGGCATTACCGGAAGCTGATAAACCCGCTCATTGGTGAGGCGATCGACGTAGAAAATGTTCTGCCTGTTGTACACATTGGTAACCGTAAAGTTTGCTTCAAGCTTTGAGGTTTCACTAAGGTGAAGTATGCGCGTTATGCCAAAGTCGAACCGGTGGTATGCCGAAAGCCGACCTTCGTTGTATTCGCCGTAAATGACACCCATTTCGCCGTTTTCTTTTGTGTAATCGGAAATAATTCCATCAGGGAATGATAACGATTCATAATAACCCTGCGTTTGCGTAAAAGGGAAACCTGATCCGTAGTTCCAGCGTGCATTCAATTCCCATACATCAAGCTTCCCGAATTTATAGGTTATAAGCATATTCGCATTATGCCTTCTGTCATAGTGAGGAACAAAATGATCAGTTCCATCGAACTTGTTAACATAAGCAAGGGAATAAACAGCCCATATGTAAATCTTTTTGTAGTCGTACTTTACCGAAAAATCGATTCCTTCGGCATCACCTACTTCTATAATAAAATCCTTACGCAGGTTTTCCGGTTTGTAATCGGGTGAGGAGGGATCGTTGTATGGTGGTTTATCCTCAAATAATTTGTTGCGGTTAATATTTGTTAACTGCGAGAAGTTTTTATAATACGCTTCGATGTTCACTGTTACATGGCGCATAGGTTCTATTTCAACTCCCGCTACCAGGTGCTGCGATTTCTGTAGTTTACTTTTCAGATCCTTTCCTTCAAATTTATCAGGAATTTCTTCAGAGCCTGACAGGAAACCATAGAAAAGGTTAACCACATCGCGGTCGCTGCTGGCTGCAATCAGGTTCTGAGAATATAATCCGCCGGCGAATTTAAATCGTAACTTATCAGTAGCCAAATATTTAACGGCTAAGCGTGGTTCGAGTGATGAATTCGATAATGAAGCATAATACTGAAGCCTTATGCCTGGTTCAATCAATATTTTTTTACGGGCGAACTTATATGTAATAAAAGGGGCAATTTCGGAAGTAAACTGTTCTTGTTTTATAGTTCGGTTAGCGCTGTTGGTGTAATTGAAGTCGGTCGCAAAACCAAGCATTTCGAAACCAAATTTCAATTGATCTTTCCCGAGGAAATAATTCAGGTTAAAACCAGCATTAAACCCGCTTATACTGCTGGTGCGTGGCGAGGCGTTAGCTTCTTCAAGCGCAATTTCATAACTCGAAAATGCAATGTTTCCATCAATAAGCACAGGGCTGGCACCAGGTATAACAACAAAATTTAAACCTCCTCCTAAAGCATCCCAGGCATAATTGGATACTGCCTTATAGGTAGCATTATCGCTGTAATTAAAACCGAAAAAGTTTACCTTACTGCCGTTCGAACCGTTTACTGATACTTTACCGTAGAAATCGCTGTAATTGAATGGGAGACCAGCTTCATCAATATAACTGTAAAAAACTTTTGAACTTTGCTCAAGGTATGAGTTTTTATAAGAAAAGATGAAGGATGAACTGCCGCCATTATCCCCTTTTTGTTTAACTATAGGTCCTTCAAGCAATATTTTGGCACCAAAAGTACTGGCACCCACTTTCCCCGAGATTCGTTTTTTATTTCCATCGCGCGTAGTCAGATCCATAACCGACGAAATACGTCCGCCCATTTCGGCACCGAATCCTCCTGAATAAATATCAGCCGAACGTAAAAGGTCGGTTTCGAAAACAGAAAACAAACCGATGGAATGAAACGGATTGTAAATCACCATACCATCGAGTTGAACTTTATTCTGTATTGGCGATCCTCCCCGAATGTATAACTGTCCGCCCTGGTCGCCAGTAAATACAACCCCTGGTAGAACCTGCAGGTATTGAGCAAGGTCGGCCTGTCCGCCGATTGATGGTATCTGTTTAATTTGTTTTGGGGTAACTTTAACAACCGAGGTACGGGTTTCGGAACGGAGTTCAGTGTATTCAGCAGTTATATTAACTCCTTCGAGCGAATAGGACGCTTTGGTAAGGTAATATTTTTTCGATATAACATTGTTCCCCTTTATTGAAATATCTTCGGTAAGCGTGTCAAATCCAAGGTAAGTTATAATCAGGGTATAATTGCCGTCAGGGACTTTTGATATGATAAAATATCCATTAATATCAGTAGCAGCGCCATAATTGGTTTTCAGCAGGTAAACGCTTGTAAACAACACAGGTTCACCGCTTACTTTTTCGTAAACAAAACCGCGTATTGTTCCCTGTTGAGCATAAGCGACCGACGAAGCTGTTATAATTAAGATAACCAGGACGATGAGATTTTTCAGGCGTAAAGACATACTATTATTTTTTCGGATTTTTTGCAATTGGCTTGCAAATATAGGTATTACAGATATATCAAATCAAAAGTTTTGCTTCTGTTGATATATTTATAAGGAATAATTCATGGCCTTTATCTTGTTTCAATCCAGAATTCGGGTGGAATAATCCTTGTTGGGAGGAGTGCAAAATGATTTTTTTCCAAACCACTTATACCTGTTTTTTGCAATGTAACGGTATACATTATCCCTCAGTAAAACCGGAATCAGATTAAAAACAGCAACTGCATTCCACGGAAAACCAAGATGCTCAGCTATTTTAAGTGCTGCTGCTGAGTATTCGAACAAAATATTATCCTGCAGAAATAGAATTGTATCAGGTTGAAGGTTAGTTTTTCCGGCTAAAACCGAAATTTTCGCACCTGATATTGATTGCAACGAAGAAAATGAGAGATTGCCTTTACGGTTATGCCTGAGTAAAAACCTTACAGTGCTGCTGCACAAACTGCATTCACCATCGAAAAATACGATCGGCTGACGAGAAGCTAATTCATGAGGTAAAGCTAAAATCACAGGCTTCGTCATAAGAGTAAAAACGTTAGGAAAATATAAAACGTTTCATTAAATTTGTTTGTTCAGTTTTTTAACAGGAGTTTAATAAACATCCACTTCTGATAACTAAAACATTTTTCGTATATATGTAGGAAATTCAATGTTTTTTTTATCTTTACGGACTATTCAAAACACTAAAAAGTATAAATTACAATGAGCACAGGAAAGATTATTTTTGAAAATGGCAAATTACAAGTCCCTGATTATCCGGTAATACCGTTTATTGAAGGTGATGGAACCGGTCCGGATATTTGGGCCGCTTCAGTAAGAGTTTTTGATGCAGCAGTCGAAAAAGCATACAGTGGAAAAAGAAAAATAATGTGGAAAGAAGTTCTGGCAGGAGAAAAAGCATTTTCGAAAACCGGCAACTGGCTTCCTGATGAAACACTGGAAGCTTTCAAAGAATACCTCGTCGGAATAAAAGGTCCGCTTACCACGCCTGTCGGAGGAGGAATCCGTTCGCTTAATGTTGCGCTTCGGCAGATACTCGACCTTTATGTTTGCCTTCGTCCTGTGCGCTGGTTCCAGGGGGTTCCAAGCCCGGTGAAAAGACCCGACAAAGTAGATATGCACATTTTTCGCGAGAATACTGAGGATATTTATGCCGGCATCGAGTTTATGCAAGGTACTCCTGAAGTTGCAAAAATGATCAGTTTTCTACAGAATGAAATGGGTGTTAAAAATATCAGGTTCCCCGAAACATCCTCTATTGGTATAAAACCAATTTCAAAAGAAGGAACAGAGCGACTGGTTCGTGCTGCTATCGAATATACGATCAGCCGCAAATTACCCTCGCTTACTATTGTTCACAAAGGAAATATTATGAAATTTACCGAAGGCGCTTTCAAACAATGGGGCTATGCACTTATTGAACGCGAATTCGGGGATAAAACCTTTACCTGGGCACAATACGACCGCATAGCTGCCGATCAGGGCAAAGATGCAGCCGAAGTAGCTCAAAATAAAGCAGTTGCCGAAGGTAAAGTGATTGTAAAAGATGTGATCGCTGATGCTTTCCTTCAGCAGATTTTACTTCGCCCTGACGAATATTCAGTTATTGCCACACTTAATCTGAATGGCGATTATATTTCGGATGCTTTAGCTGCCATGGTTGGCGGTATCGGAATTGCTCCGGGTGCAAATATTAATTACCAGAATGGGTTTGCCATTTTTGAAGCTACTCATGGAACAGCCCCCAAATATGCTGGCCTCGACCAGGTTAACCCGGGTTCGGTTATTCTATCGGGTGCGCTTATGTTCGAATACCTGGGCTGGACGGAAGTTGCTCAGCTTCTTTATGCCTCAATGGAAAAAACGATTGCAAACAAAACTGTGACTTACGATTTTCACCGCCTGATGGATGGTGCAGTTAAACTGAAAACATCAGAATTCGGTACCGAAATGATAAAAAACATGTAATAGTTACAGGATAGAACTCTGCTAACTTGCTTATAATCAAAATAAAGAGATTTAATTAACTTAACAAATTTATTCCTATGTCGCACAGGCTTAAAGATAGACTTCACGAGAAAATATTGGAATGGCGTCCACGTACTGAGAAACTTCTGAAAGAATACGGTCATGTGGTGATCGATCAGGTTACTATCGGGCAGGTGATAGGAGGTATGCGAGGTGTTAAAGTATTACTTACCGATATTTCCTATCTCGACCCCCTCGAAGGCATCAGGTATCGTGGCCTCACTTTGCCCGAAGTATTCGAGAAACTGCCTAAACCCAAAGGTGCTGAAATGCCCTATGTCGAAGGCCTTTTTTACCTGCTGGTAACAGGCGATATTCCTAATGAAGATGAGTTACAGGATGTAATAGACGAATTTAACAAACGCCGTATCCTTCCGCGTTATGTGTACGAGGTAATTGACGGTATGCCATGCTGCAGCCATCCCATGGCAATATTCTCAGCTGTAATTACCACTTTGCAGCGCGAATCGCTTTTTGCAAAAAAATATGCTTCAGGCAAATTACATAAACTCGATTATTGGGATCCTACTTACGAGGATGCCCTTAACCTGTTAGCTAAAATGCCGGAAATAGCTACCTATATCTATGCAAAACTGTACCGCGACGGCAAACGCATCCAATCCAATCCATATCTCGATTTTGG
>Ga0136636_10002915_pt1 | contig 10223 bp, 7 predicted proteins | sample AntDrymUQ8522106_2_FD_104653 | JGI IMG/M metagenome (GOLD analysis project Ga0136636, IMG submission 104653) | Polar desert sand microbial communities from Dry Valleys, Antarctica - metaG UQ852 (21.06) | ecosystem: Environmental > Terrestrial > Soil > Desert | place: Antarctica: Dry Valley... | reverse complement strand
TTTTCGGCGGCAGCGATGATCTCGCCCTTTTGCGTCGGCACGAGCATGTCGTCCGAACAGATCGAAATACCGGCGCGCGTCGCCAAGCGATAGCCGTTCTGCATCAACTTGTCGGCAAAGACGACGGTCTCCTTGAGCCCGCAGCGGCGGAACGCGGCGTTGATCAGTTTGGAAATTTCCTTCTTCTTGAGCGGCCGGTCGAGGACCGAGAACGGCAGGCCCTTGGGCAGGATTTCGGAGAGCAGCGCGCGGCCGGCGGTCGTCGCGTAGCGCGTGACCGTTTCTTTCCAGCCGGAGCCAGAGTCGCCGTCCTTCTGGTATTCCTTGATGCGTACGGTGATCTTGGCGTGCACGTCGAGTTCGCCGGCCTGCATGGCGCGCGTCACTTCGGCCAGATCCGGGAAAATCATTCCCTCGCCCTTGGCGTTGATACGCTCGCGCGTCGCGTAGTAAAGGCCGAGAACGATGTCCTGCGACGGAACGATGATCGGCTCGCCGTTGGCCGGCGAGAGAACGTTGTTCGACGCCAGCATCAGCGTCCGCGCTTCCATCTGCGCTTCGAGCGAGAGCGGCACGTGGACGGCCATCTGGTCACCGTCGAAGTCGGCGTTGAACGCCGCGCAGACGAGCGGATGCAGCTGGATCGCCTTACCTTCGATCAGCGTCGGTTCGAAAGCCTGGATGCCGAGGCGGTGCAGCGTCGGCGCGCGGTTTAGCATGATCGGATGTTCGCGGATGACGTCTTCAAGGATGTCCCAGACGACGGGCTCCTGCGCCTCGACCATCTTTTTGGCCTGCTTGATCGTCGTCGCGAGGCCCATGATTTCGAGCTTGTTGAAGATGAAGGGCTTGAAGAGTTCGAGCGCCATCAGCTTCGGCAGACCGCACTGGTGCAGCTTCAATTGCGGACCGACGACGATGACCGAACGACCCGAGTAATCGACGCGCTTGCCGAGCAGGTTCTGACGGAAACGGCCGCCCTTGCCCTTGATCATGTCGGCGAGCGATTTCAGCGGGCGCTTGTTGGCACCGGTCATCGCCTTGCCGCGCCGACCGTTGTCGAGCAGCGAGTCGACGGCTTCCTGGAGCATGCGCTTTTCGTTGCGCACGATGATCTCGGGCGCCTTGAGTTCCAGGAGGCGCTTCAGGCGGTTGTTGCGGTTGATGACGCGGCGATAAAGATCGTTGAGATCCGAAGTCGCGAAGCGGCCGCCGTCGAGCGGGACCAGCGGGCGCAGGTCGGGCGGCAGTACCGGCAGCACTTCGAGGACCATCCACTCGGGCTTGATTCCCGACTTCTGGAAACCTTCGAGGATCTTCAGGCGCTTCGAAAACTTCTTGCTCTTCGTTTCGGAGGTCGTCGTCTCGAGTTCGCCGCGCAGACGCTCGACTTCGCTGGCAAGGTCGATCGAGCGCAGCAGTTCGCGGATGCCCTCGGCGCCCATCGCGGCGTAAAAATCGTCGCCATATTCTTCCGTCTTGGCGAGGCAGTCGTCTTCAGTCAGCAGTTGTCCGCGCGTCAGCGGCGTCATGCCCGGGTCGCAGACGACGAAGGCTTCGAAATAAAGGACGCGCTCGATGTCGCGCAGCGTCATGTCGAGCACCATGCCCAGACGGCTCGGCAGGCTCTTCAGGAACCAGATGTGGGCGACCGGCGAAGCGAGTTCGATGTGCGCCATGCGCTCGCGACGCACTTTTGACAAGGTAACTTCAACGCCGCACTTCTCACAGATCACGCCGCGGTGCTTAAGACGCTTGTACTTGCCGCACAGGCACTCGTAGTCCTTTATCGGGCCAAAGATCTTGGCGCAGAACAGACCGTCGCGCTCGGGCTTGAACGTCCGGTAATTAATTGTTTCGGGTTTCTTGACTTCGCCATAGGACCACGAGCGGATCTTGTCCGGCGAGGCAAGGCCAATGGTAATCGCATCAAACTGCTCTTCCTGCGTTACCTGTTTGAACAAATCGAGTAGTGCTTTCATCTTTCACTCCGTTCGGGGTGATAACCCAAATTCGGGAAGCTGCGGCTTGAGACTTGAAGCCTGTTGGCCGCGGCTACTGTCTTACCATTGCGCCGCACTAATCAATAACGCTCAAGATCGATATCGATCGCCAGCGAGCGGATTTCCTTGACCAGCACGTTGAATGACTCCGGCATGCCGGCTTCGATTTTGTGGTCGCCCTTGACAATGCTTTCGTAGACCTTGGTCCGGCCGTTCACGTCGTCGGATTTCACCGTCAGCATTTCCTGCAGCACGTAGGCGGCGCCGTAGGCTTCGAGCGCCCACACTTCCATTTCGCCGAAGCGCTGGCCGCCGAACTGCGCCTTGCCGCCCAAAGGCTGCTGGGTGACGAGCGAGTACGGCCCCGTCGAACGCGCGTGCATCTTGTCGTCGACGAGGTGGTGCAGCTTCAAGACGTGCATATAGCCAACCGTCACCGGGCGCTCGAAGCGCTCGCCGGTACGCCCGTCGAACAGCATCATCTGGCCCGATTCCGGCATCCCGGCAAGACGCAGCATTTCCTTGATTTCCTCTTCCTTGGCGCCGTCGAAGACCGGTGTGGCAAACGGAACGCCGGCTTCAAGGTTACCGGCCATTTCAAGAATCTCCTTGTCGTTGAGCTGATCCAAGTCTTCTGGTTTACCGTTGCTGTTGTAGACCTGCTCAAGGAAGCCGCGCACCTCTTTGGCGCTGGCCTGCCGACGCAGCATGTCGCCAATCTTGAAGCCAAGGCCTTTGGCGGCAAGACCCAGGTGGACTTCGAGCACCTGACCGACGTTCATCCGCGACGGCACGCCGAGCGGGTTCAGCACGATATCGACCGGGCGGCCGTCGGCCATGTGCGGCATGTCCTCGACCGGAACGATGCGCGAAACGACGCCTTTGTTGCCGTGGCGACCGGCCATCTTGTCGCCCGACTGCAGGCGGCGTTTGACGGCGACGTACACCTTGACCATTTTCTGCACGCCGGGCGGCAGTTCGTCGCCCTGCGTGAGCTTCTTGCGCTTCTCCTCGAAGGCGATGTCGAAGTCCTTGCGCGTCTGCTCAAGGCCTTCGCGCAACGATTCGAGCTGCTGCGCGACGTCGTCGTCGGCCATGCGGATGTCGAACCAGTTGTGCGGATCGATGCCCTCAAGGTAATCGTCGCTGATCGCCGTCCCCTTGGCGAGGCGCTTCGGACCGCCGTTGGCGGGCTTACCAACGACCAGGCGCTGAACGCGCGCGAAGGCGTCGCGTTCGACGATGCGCATCTGGTCGGCGAGGTCGAGCTTGTAGCCGCGCAGGTGGTCGTCGATGATCGATTGCGCACGCTTGTCGCGCTCGATGCCCTCGCGGGTGAACACCTGAACGTCGATGACCGTTCCGGCAATGCCGGACTGGACGCGCAGCGAGGTGTCCTTGACGTCCGAGGCCTTCTCGCCAAAGATCGCGCGCAGGAGTTTCTCTTCAGGCGTCAGCTGGGTTTCACCCTTCGGCGTGACCTTACCGACGAGGACGTCTCCGGCTGCCACTTCGGCGCCGATATAGACGATTCCCGATTCGTCCAGACGCGAGAGCTGCGATTCGCCGAGGGAGGCGATGTCGCGCGTTATTTCTTCCGGCCCAAGCTTGGTGTCGCGCGCGACGACGGTCAATTCCTCGATGTGGATCGACGTGAAGCGGTCTTCGGCGACGACGCGCTCGGAGATCAGGATCGAGTCCTCGAAGTTATAACCATTCCACGGCATGAACGCGATCAGCATGTTCTGACCGAGCGCCAGTTCGCCCTTGTCGGTCGACGCGCCGTCGGCGACGACGTCGCCTTGGGCGATGAGGTCACCGACGCGTACGAGCGGCCGCTGGTTGATATTGGTGTTCTGGTTCGAACGCGTGTATTTGACGAGGTTGTAGATGTCGACGCCGACTTCACCAGAAACGGTTTCGTCGTCATTGACACGCACGACGATACGCGAGGCGTCGACGTAATCGACCTTGCCGCCGCGCAAAGCTTGGACCGCGGTGCCCGAGTCGACCGCCACCGTACGCTCGATACCGGTACCGACGACCGGTTTTTCCGGCCGCAGGCAGGGTACCGCCTGACGCTGCATGTTGGCGCCCATCAAGGCGCGGTTCGCGTCATCGTGCTCGAGGAAGGGGATCAGCGAAGCGGCAACCGAGACGATCTGCCCCGGCGCGACGTCCATGTAGTGCACGCGAGCCGGTTCGGCAAGGATCGTTTCACCTTTTTCGCGACAGGTGACGAGATCGTCGCTCAGGAGGTTATCCGCACCGAGCGCGGCGTTGGCCTGGGCGATGATGTAACCGCCCTCGACGATCGCCGACAGGTATTCGATCTGGTCGGTGACCTTGCTGTCGATCACTTTGCGATACGGCGTTTCAAGAAAGCCGTATTCGTTGGTGCGGGCAAACAGCGCCAGCGAGTTGATCAGGCCGATATTCGGGCCTTCCGGCGTTTCGATCGGGCAGACGCGACCGTAATGCGTCGGATGCACGTCGCGCACCTCGAAGCCGGCGCGCTCGCGCGTCAGACCGCCCGGGCCAAGGGCCGAGACGCGCCGTTTGTGGGTGATCTCGGAGAGCGGGTTGGTCTGGTCCATGAACTGCGACAGCTGACTCGAGCCGAAGAACTCGCGCACCGCGGCGCTGATCGGCTTGGCGTTGATCAGATCGTGCGGCATCAGATTGTCGGACTCGGCCTGCGACAGACGCTCCTTGACGGCGCGCTCGACGCGCACCAGACCGGCGCGGAACTGGTTTTCGGCGAGTTCGCCGACCGAACGCACACGGCGGTTGCCGAGGTGGTCGATGTCGTCGATGTCGCCGCGCCCGTTCCTGAGTTCGACGAGGATCTTGATCACTTCGACGATGTCGCGCGGCGACAGCGTCAGCTGGTCGCGCACGACGTTGGCGACGCCGAGCACCTTGAGCTCTGCCGAGAGCGCGTTGGCGTCTTCGAGCGTCAGGTTTTCAGCGACCGCGCGCGTGCCATACGAAAGTTCGCTGAGCAACAGTTCGACGGCGGCCGGCGAACCGCCGGCGGTATCGATGATGGCCTTGACGATCGCCTCGCGCTTGCTCGGGACGTGCTTGACCATGACCTTGTATTCGACGACGTCCTGGCGTGAAACGCGGCGGTTGAACTTCATCCGGCCGACGGCCGAGAGGTCGTAACGGTCGTCGGAATAGAACAGGCCGTTGAAGAGGATTTCAACCGCCTCTTCGGTCGGCGGCTCGCCCGGCCGCATCATGCGGTAGATGGCGACGCGCGCCGCCTGCTTGGAAATCGTCTCGTCGGTGCGCAGCGTCTGCGAAATAAAACTGCCGCGATCGAGGTCGTTGATGTACAGGGTCTCGAGCGATTCGACGCCGGCGGCAATCAGCTTGGCGAGCAGCGCTTCGCTGACTTCGTCGTTGGCGTTGGCGAGAATTTCGCCGGTGTCGGTGTCGATGATGTTCTGCGCAACGACGCGTCCGACGAGGAAGTCCTCGGGAACGAGGATTTCCTTGATTGCCGCCGCGTCGAGTTCGCGTATGTGCTTGCCGGTGATGCGCTTGTCCTTGGCGACGATCGTCTTGCCCGCTTTGTCGTTGAAATCAAAGCGCGCGACTTCGCCACGCAGGCGCTCGGGGACGAGACTGAACTCGATGCCGTTCTTGCCGATCCGGAAGCTGTCAAAATCGAAGAACTCGCGCAGGATCTGTTCGGGCGTCAGGCCAATGGCTTTCAGCAGGGTCGTAACAGGCATCTTGCGCCGACGGTCGACGCGGAAGAAGAGGATGTCCTTCGGATCGAACTCGAAGTCGAGCCAGGAGCCGCGGTAAGGAATAACGCGCGCCGAGAAGAGCAGCTTGCCCGAGCTGTGCGTCTTGCCCCGGTCGTGCTCGAAGAATACGCCCGGCGAGCGGTGCAGCTGCGAAACGATGACGCGCTCGGTGCCGTTGATGACGAACGAACCGGTCGTCGTCATGAGCGGAATTTCGCCCATGTACACTTCCTGCTCCTTGACTTCCTTGATCGTGTCGGGCGCGTCGCGGTCGAGAATGATCAGGCGCACCTTGGCGCGCAGGGCCGAGGCAAAGGTCAGACCGCGCTGCTGGCACTCCTTGACGTCGAAGGCCGGTTCGGCGAGCGCGAAGCTGACGAATTCGAGCCGCGCGTTGCCGCTGTGGCTGACGATCGGGAAGATTGAGGAGAACGCGGCTTGCAGTCCCTGGTTCTTGCGCTGCGCAGGCGGAACGGCAGCCTGCAGAAAAGCGGTGAAAGATTCCAGCTGCGTCGCCAGCAAGAAGGGAACGTCAAGCACGTTGGCGCGCTTGGCGAAACTCTTGCGGATACGTTTTTTCTCGGTGTAGGAGTAGGTCATGGTCGCTCCGAGCTTAGAAAGCAAAATCCTCTAGCGCATCCGGCAACGAGCCTTAGACTCTTGTCGGTCCGCAATGGACAAACGGAAAAAAGGTGGGAGGATGCATGACTGCCATTCCTGCCATTCGTTCTTGCGTTTGCGCATTACAAAACAGCCTGTCTTGCCGTGGAAACGACGCGTCGTTCCCGGAAAAGCACAAAAAGGCCGGCAGCTAAAAAGCGGCCAGCCCCCCGTGCCAGATCGAAATTACTTGATCTCGACCTTGGCGCCTGCGTCCTCGAGCGTCTTCCTGAGGGCTTCAGCATCAGCCTTGGCAATACCTTCCTTGACGGCCTTCGGAGCGCCATCGACGAGGTCTTTGGCTTCCTTGAGGCCGAGGCCGGTCGCAGCGCGAACGACCTTGATCACTTCAACCTTCTTCTCGCCGCAGTGGAGCAGCATGACCGTGAATTCGGTCTGCTCTTCAACAGCGGCAGCAGCAGCAGCCGGACCGGCGACGGTCGCGGCAGCGGCGGATACGCCAAACTTTTCTTCGAACGCCTTGACGAGGTCGTTCAGGTCCATCACCGTCATGCCACCAACGGCTTCGAGGATGTCGTCTTTGCTAATAGCCATAATCAATAAACTCCTAAATCTGGATTCGTAAAAACTGTCAAATGCGGCTCAATGACGCGATCAGGCGACTGCTGCTTCAGCAGGCGACTGCTGTTCTTCGCGCTGCTTGGCCAAGGCGCCGAGCGCGACGGCGAATCCGGAAACCGGAGCCTTCATCACGTAGAGCAGCTTGGCGAGCAATTCATCACGGCTCGGGATCGAGGCGAGAGCTTGCACTGCCGCCTTGTCCAGCACCTTGCCGGCGTATCCGCCAGCTTTCAGAACCAGCTTGTCATTGGTTTTCGCAAAGTCGTTAAGTACTTTTGCGGCAGCCACCGGGTCCTGCGACATGCAATAAATCAGCGGACCGGTCATCTGCCCGGCGAGGTCGGCAAAAGGACTGCCGACCACGGCGCGACGAACCAGGGTGTTCTTAAGCACACGCAGATACACGCCCGACTTGCGCGCCTGGGCACGCAGCTTGGTGAGGTGAGTCACGCCAAGACCGCTGTACTCGGCGACGACGATAGTCTGGGCGGTGGCCACCTGAGCCGACACCTCAGCCACGACGGCCTTTTTTTCATCAAGATTGAGACCCATGGGTCCTCCTCCTATCAAGTCAACACACGACACGTCCGGCTGGACACATCGCACCCACGGCGACCTGAACCAAGAGCATCAACAGTCCCAACAAAGCGGCTGCAAAAAATCCTGTTCGGGGTACACCGTCTACGCAGGCTGCGTGCACACTTAAGCCGTCGGGCGAGTTGTACCAACCGCGCCCTCTGGCACCTGCGGTCTTTGACGATCTGCCAGCGGCGCTAAGCCGCCGGCAGCCCAAAGTTCCTTTCAGGGCCGAAGCTCAGCCCTGCATCACATCACTTCTTACAGCGTTGCCGAATCGACGCGAACGCCAGGACCCATCGTGCTCGAAACGGCGATTTTCTTCAGGAATTGTCCCTTGGAGGTCGCCGGCTTGGCCTTGGTCAGCGCGTCGACCAGCGCTTTCAAGTTCTCCGCGAGTTGTTCCGGCGCAAACGACGCGCGACCGATCGTGCTGTGCACGATGCCGCCCTTGTCGGTCCGGTATTGCACCTGACCGGCCTTGGCGTTCTTGACGCCGGTCGTCACGTCCATGGTCACGGTACCGACTTTCGGGTTCGGCATCAGGCCGCGCGGGCCGAGGATCTGGCCGAGCTGACCGACGACGCGCATGGCGTCGGGCGTCGCGATGACGACGTCGAAATTCAGGTTGCCGGCCTTGATTTCGGCGGCGAGATCTTCGAAACCGACGATGTCGGCGCCGGCAGCGCGCGCCGCTTCAGCTTTTTCGCCCTGGGCGAATACAGCGACGCGAACGGTCTTGCCGGTACCGGCGGGCAGAACGACCGAGCCGCGAACCAGTTGGTCCGACTTGCGCGCGTCGATGCCGAGGCTGACGGCGACGTCAATCGACTCGTCGAATTTGGCCGTAGCGAGGTCTTTGGCGAGCTTCAGCGCTTCGCCGACGGGGTAGTTCTTGTTCGGGTCGACCTTGCCGGAAAATGCTTTCTGACGTTTGCTCAGAGCCATGTTAGAGACCCTCCACGGTGATGCCCATCGAACGGGCGCTGCCGGCGATCGTGCGCACCGCGGCGTCCATGTCGGCGGCGGTCAGATCGGGCATTTTTTGCGTCGCGATGGCTTCGCACTGGGCGCGCGTCAGCGTGCCAACCTTGTCGGTATGGGGCTTCGGACTGCCCTTTTGCACGCCGGACGCCTTCTTGATCAGAATCGTCGCCGGCGGCGTCTTCATGATGAAGGTGAAGCTCTTGTCGGCGAACGCGGTGATCACCACCGGAATCGGCAGACCCGGCTCGAGACCCTGCGTCTGCGCGTTGAACGCCTTGCAGAATTCCATGATGTTGAGGCCGCGCTGACCGAGCGCGGGACCGATTGGCGGCGAGGGGTTAGCTTTCCCCGCCGGCACTTGCAGCTTGATAAAGCCGATGATCTTCTTGGCCACGATACAACTCCTTTAAACGGGTGCAAACGCGCTTTGACGGCGCTCCCCAACGACAAATGCGACTGATCAGCCGCTCGTTTGCGGCGCGCAGCGACAAACGCATGCGCCGCGATGATGATCAGGCTTTTTCGACCTGACCGAACTCGAGCTCCACCGGCGTCGCGCGACCAAAAATAGTCACCGAAACGCGCAAACGGTTTTTCTCGTAGTTGACTTGCTCGACCGAACCATGGAAATCGGTAAACGGACCGTCCTTGACACGGACGATCTCGCCCGGTTCGAAGAGCACCTTGGGACGCGGCTTTTCGACGCCGTCCTGCATCTGCTGCATGATCTTCTCGACTTCCTTCTCGGAAATCGGCGTCGGCTTGTTGGCCGAACCGCCAACGAAACCGGTGACCTTGGGGGTGCTCTTAACGAGATGCCACGACTCGTCGTTCATCTCCATCTCAACGAGCACGTAACCCGGGAAGAACTTGCGTTCGGAAATGCTTTTCTGACCCAGCTTCAATTCGACGACTTCCTCGACCGGAACAAGAACGCGGCCAAAGACGTCCTGCATGCCCTGACGCTGGATGCGCTCGTCGAGCGCCCGCTGGACGCTTTTTTCGAAACCGGAGTAGGCGTGAACCACGTACCAGCGCTTGCTCATGACCGTCTCCAACCGAGAACCACGTCGTAGAGCACCCATTCGATGCTCTTGTCGGTCAACCAGAGAAAAAACGCCATGACGACAACAAAAGCAAAAACGAGCCCGGTGGTTTGCAGAGTTTCCTTGCGTGTCGGCCAGACAACTTTTTTCGCTTCGTTAGTCGCCTCCTTGGCAAAGAAGAAAAACTGGCGACCCGCTTCGGTCTGCCAGGCGACTGCGCCCGATGCAGCGACACCAGCCAGAACGGCCAGAACGCGAAGAATCATCGCCTGCTCGGAGAGCAGGTAAAAACCGGCAATGCCGGCGACAAGCAACAACAGCGCCAACGCAAACTTGATTTTATCGGCCATTTCGTCAGCTTTATAGTGGTGGCAGGGGCAGAGGGAATCGAACCCCCAACCTTCGGTTTTGGAGACCGACGCTCTGCCAGTTGAGCTATACCCCTGCAGCAGAGACAACGGGCGCCCCGTCGCCGGAACGCCCTGACGTCTGTGTTTCCTTTATTCGATAATTTTAGCGACGACGCCGGCGCCGACGGTACGACCGCCTTCACGGATGGCGAAACGCAGACCTTCTTCCATGGCGATCGGGGCAATCAGCTTGAC
>Ga0136636_10002914_pt1 | contig 10223 bp, 5 predicted proteins | sample AntDrymUQ8522106_2_FD_104653 | JGI IMG/M metagenome (GOLD analysis project Ga0136636, IMG submission 104653) | Polar desert sand microbial communities from Dry Valleys, Antarctica - metaG UQ852 (21.06) | ecosystem: Environmental > Terrestrial > Soil > Desert | place: Antarctica: Dry Valley... | reverse complement strand
GGCGCCCGTGGCCGGCCTGGGCGGCGGCATGCTCATGGCGCTGTGGGTGGTGCATCGCGCCTGGCGCGGCGAGCGCTTCCGCTTGGCCATGGTGCTGATGGCCACTGCCAGCGGCGTCACCATCCTGACCTTGGCCATGCTGCTGCCCAGCATCGAAGTTTTGAAGCCGTCGCGCCCGATGGCGGCCTGGATCGCGGTCAATCATCCCGGCCTGCCCGTCGCCACCGGCACCGACTTCCAAGAGGCCAGCCTGGATTTCTATCTGCGACTAGGCGTACCCGAACGCGTTGCCGCAGGAGCCATCACCGCGTGGGCCGCCCAACCGGGTACGGCCCTGCTGGTCACCACCCGGGACGAACTGGAACGCGCCGGCGATGCACCCATGAACTGCACCGTGTTGCACCAGATCACCGGCTTCAACATCGCCAATGGCAAGCGGGTGCAGTTGGTGGCGGTCGCGCGGAATCTCGCGCGTTGATGCTAGTTCAACGCCGCGGTCGCAGCGGCTTGTCGGTGGCGCCCTTTTTCTTGCCGCGCCAACTAGCGTTGAAGCCGCCCTGCTGGGCGCGCTCGGCCAGATGCTTGGGCACCCGCGTGCCGCAATCCAGGGTCACCTCAGCCTCGCGTGGATCGGGGAAGTGGCCGTCGTGTTCGTCCAGACGCTGCTCGTCCTCATCCACCACGCTGTCGCCACCGCCGGCCATGAACGCTGGACCCGTGTAGCCGCCGCGCTGCATGCGCTCGCGCAGGTGGCCGCCGTGGCCGGCGCCGCCCTCATCCAGCAGCTGCGCCGCCAGATCGCCGCGACCGGCGAGCTGAAGGGCCTCCAACACCAGGCGCTTGTTCTCGGGCTTGGTGGAGTGCACCAGGGCCTTCTGCATGCGGCGTTCACGATCCCCGGTGGCGGCGTGCAGGGGCTGCATGGTGAAAGGGTCATACCCGGACACATGCATGGCCGTGCTGATGGTCATGGGGATGGGCACGAACTCCTGCACCTGGTCGGGCTGCATGCCCTCGTCCCGCAGGGTGCGTGCGGTCTCCACCATGGTGGTAATATCGGTGCCTGGGTGGCCCGCGATCAGGTACTCGGTCATGAACTGCTTCTTGCCGGCCTTCTGCGTGGCCAGGGCGAAGCGCCGCTTGAAGCGGCGGAACACATCGAAGGACGGCTTGTTCATCAGCGCCAGGACGCGGTCATCGGTCGATTCTGGTGCGACCTTCATGATCCCGCTGACGTGGTGCCGGGCGACGGCGTCGATGTAGGCGTCGCCATCGCGCAGGGCCAGATCATAGCGGATGCCCGACTGGATGAAGACGTGCTTCACCTGGGGGATCTCACGGATGCGCTTCAGGGCGACCAGGTTCGCCTCGACGCCGCTTTCCAAGGACGGGCAGGGCGTCGGCAGTAGGCAATCGCGGTGGATGCACGAGCCGAATTTCCGCATCTTGCCGCACTTCATCTGGAACATGTTGGCGCTGGGTCCGCCCACGTCGCTGATGGTGCCTTTGAAGCCGGGCAGGCTGGCGATGGTCTCTGCCTCTTTGACAACACTCTCGACGCTGCGGCTCTGGATGTCCTTGCCCTGGTGGTAAACGATCGAGCAGAAATTGCAGTTCGCCACGCAGCCGCGATGGGTGACGATGCTGGTGCGCACCGTTTCCAGGGCCGGCACGCCGGCCACGTAAGCGGGATGCTCGCGGCGGGTGTAGGGTAGGCCATAGATGCGGTCGAGAGCCTCGGCCTCCAACGGCGCGGCCGGCGGGGTCTGCACCACCAGGCGCGCGTCGGTGGGCTGGACCAGCAGTTTGCCCCGGGCCGGGTCCTGTTCGATGAAATGGAGCCGCTCACCCTCAGCAAACTTCCGCTTGTCGTCCCGCACCTCGGTGAACGACGGCAGGGCCACGGTGCCGCGCCGCCAGGGATCCTCGGGCACCTGCCCGGCATTCAGCATGTAGCAGGTGCCGCGGATGTCGGTCAGCCCTTTGATGGCCTCGCCCTGATGCAGGCGATGGGCGACTTCCAGGATCTGCGGCTCGGCCATGCCATAGCACAGCAGGTCGGCCTTGCTGTCGGACAGCAGCGATCGGCGCATGGTATTGGACCAGTGGTCCCAGTGGGCCAAGCGGCGCAAGCTGGCCTCGACGCCGCCGATCACCACCGGACAGCCCTTCAACAGCCGACGCACCGTATTGGTGTAGACCATGGTGGCGCGATCCGGCCGCAAACCGGCCTTGCCGCCCGGGCTGTAATGATCCTGCCGCCGCGGCTTGCGCGCCGCCGTGTAGTGGTTCAGCATCGAGTCGATATTGCCCGCGCTGACCCCCACAAAGAGGCGCGGCCGACCACATACCAGGAAGTCCTCATCGCACTGCGGCTGGGCCACGATGCCGGTGCGGAACCCCGCATCCACCAGCGCCCGCCCGATCAACGCGATGCCGAAGCTGGGATGGTCCACATAGGCGTCGCCATTGACCAGCAGCACATCCAGCTCGTCCCAGCCCCACCACTCCTGCATTTCGGCCCGGGACATGGGCAGAGGCACGTTCTTCATCAGCGGTAGCAGGTGGTCCATGCTTGCAGGATGGGGGTGAATCGGGGCACGGAAGCGGGATTGGGACCGGGTTATGGGGTTTGGGTTATGGGGTATGGTGAATGCAGGACTTCAGGACAGCCAATGTTAGGGGCGGTTTATTTCATGTTCAACGCGTGGCTGTCACCGTACCTCTTAACCCATAGCCTGTATGGCCGTCACCATACCCCATAACCCAAACCCCATAACCCGTTCCTCAATCCGGCCACACCTTGCGAATCCCAAACCGCTTCGTCAGGCGGCATTCATCGATGAGCTTGTTGACGGCCGCGGGGCCGTGCTCTTCGCGCACCAGGATGAGGATGCGGTCGATGACCATGGCCGGATAGGCGTGGTCGTCGGCCAACTCACGGAGGATGGTGTCGGCTTCAGCGAGGAGCATGGTATTCCAAAGGGGTGAGGCGTGGTGAGCGGCTGGATCAGTTCTTCTGGAAACTCGACAACCGCGCGAACTGGCCGTTTGGCCGCGCCAGCAGCTCCTTGGGCGTGCCGTCTTCGACGATGCGGCCCTGGCTGAAGACCAGGATGCGGTCGACGCCTCGCAGGGTCGAGAGGCGGTGGGCGACGATGAAGGTGGTGCGGCCACGGCACAGCACCTCCAAGTCCTGCTGGAGCTTGGCCTCGGTTTCCAGGTCCAGGGCGCTGGTGGGTTCATCAAGGACGATGATGCGCGGGTCACGCAAAAAGACCCGGGCCAGGGCGATGCGCTGGCGCTGGCCACCGGACAGGCGCGAGCCGCGCTCCCCGCAAACGGTGCGATAGCCGTGCTCCAGACGCTCGATGAATTCATGGGCCTGGGCTTGCATGGCAGCGGCGCGCACGGCCTCGTCATCGGCGTCCGGACGGCCGAAGCGGATGTTCTCAGCCACGGTGGTGTTCCACAAAAAGGCATCCTGGCCCATGATCGCGCACTGGCGGCGCAGGTTCTTGAGGCCGACGTCCTGCAATGCACGTCCGTCCCAGGTGATGCGCCCGCTGGAACTATGATAGAAGCCCAGCACCAGGTCCAAAAAGGTGCTTTTACCGGCGCCTGTCTCGCCCACTAGGCCGATGCGCTGACCCTGGGGGATGACCAGATCGACCTCTTGCAGGGCCGCGGTCTCCACCGCACCGGGGTAGCGGAACGTCACGCGGTCGAAGCGGATCTCACCATGCAGGGGCACGCTCTGGCCTGAATGGCGGGCCTCTTCCAGCTCGCGGCTGTCGATCAACTGGAACAACCCTTCCGCGCCCGGCTTGGCCTGCAACCAAGCATCGAAGGTGGTGGTGAAGGCGCTGAGTCCGGCGTTCATGAACACGAACAGGCCGCTGAAGGCCACCAGTTCGCCGAGTTCGCCCGGGGCGACGGCGACACCGCCTTCGCTGCCCGGACGCAGGGCCAGGACCATGCCGACCACCCACAACACCACCTGCTGGGTGAACTGCCACGAGAACTGCAGGCCCAAGGCCAACCAGCGCATCGCCACGCTGGCGGCCAAGCCGTGCATGCGCAGATCCTCGATGGTGCGGTTGATGCGAACGGCAACCTCGTCCTCGTTGCCAAAACTTTTGGTCAGGCGCATGCCGGCGATGAACTCCACCATGGTGGCGGAAAAGCCCTCGCCGCTGACCTGGACCCGTCGGTTCAATTCCTCAAGCCGGTGACGCAGCAGGCTGATCATGCCGTACTGCACCGGGACTACGAGCAAACCCGCGAGGCAGAGCAGAGGATTCTTCACCAGCAGGTACGCGATGGTCGCGCCGGCCAGGCTGAGGTTCACCAGCAGCTGGCTGGCCACCTGATTGAGCAGGCCCTCGATCCGCCCCATGTCGACGGTCACCTGATTCGACAGGGCGCCGGCGCCGCGGGCCGTGAAAAAGTTCAGGGACATGCGTTGCAACTGGTCCACCACCAGGCGGCGCAGCCGGGCGGTGCCGGATCGCACCAGGGCCTGGGTGTCCGAAAAGGCCAGCACCGTGAACCAGGCGTGGGGGATCCACAACAAGATGTTGCCCAGCACGTAAGCCGCCAGGAACCACAATTTGGCCTCGGGCGTGACATCGGCCCGGCCCATGTAACGGATCAGCCACTCTACCGCGGCGGTGAAGGGCACGAAGGTCACGGCCTGGAAAACCTGAAGGACGCCGACCCGGATCATCAGACGCCGCTCCAGCGCCATCAGCACCCACAGCCGAATCAGCGGTCCGCGCCGCCGGGTGACCAGAGCGAGTCGTCGGCTTAAGCGGTCGGAAGAAGCTCCAGCCATGGACGAGACTTATCCGCTAGAGCTCAAGACGGAAGCCGCCCGGCCGGCAAGACGAAACGGACCGTCACTTCTTGGTATCAAGCTGCTCTTTCATGAATTTGAATTCTTCCGCGAAAGCCGCGTCGTCGGGGAAGCTCTCCACGGCCATCTCGGCGGTCATCAGCGCGTGACGCGGCGCATCGCTGAGGGCGGCGCGCCAGGCGATCCAGTACCACTTGGGCTTGTAGTTCAGCTCCTGCCGCCAGATCTCAAGCACCCGGCGCCAGCGTTCGATGGGTACGAAGCGGGCATAGTCGCCCAGCGCCTGGGCAGTGTCGTCGCGCAGGCGCTTGTCGTCTTCGTCCTTCACAAACTTGAGCCGCTCGCGCAGGCGGGCTTCGTCCCCGGTAATCATGGCCACCTGCACCGTCGCCAGGTGCCAGGTGTCATCGAGCCAGGCATTGCGGATACCCAGATGCCCACAGGCGGCATAGGCCTGGTCCAGGCGCTGCCCCAAGGCGGTGATCTGGGCCGGATCGATCTTGGTCACGCCCTTCTCGCAGGCCCGCGCCAAGCGCATGCGCCAATAGCCCGGAGCCACGCGGATCCACGGCAAGTCCAGTGGCAGCTGGGCCAGCCCGCCAATGCGCTTATCGTGATCCTTGGAGACCGCCGGCATGGTGGCGCTGTCGACCAGGGGCGATAAGCGTTCGGCGCCAAGAATAGCCTCATAATACGAGGCCACCACGCCGTAGGTCAGGATGTCCTCGTCCTGGTCCTCATGCACGCGAAAGGCGATGCCGGTGAGCCACTCCTGGGTCGCGCGGGCCAGCAGCTGCAAGGTCGGATCGGTGGCCAAGCTATCCGGCCCGGCCTCGCGCAGCAGGGCGATGGCCAGGCCCGAAAACTCAGCGCCCAGACGGCGGAATTGCTGGAACTCAGGCGCCCCCTCCCAGGCCTCCGGCTTGAACTCCTTGCTGTCCAGCCAGCCCGCAATGCGCGCGATCTGCCCAGACATGCCCTGGGCCACACCGGTCTCGGACAAGGCGCGCAGGGCCAGGGGCACGCCCTCCTTGAAGGCCAGCGAAGCGGCCAATTGCATGCCCGCCTGAACCACCGACTGGCCGAGCTTGGCCTTGATGTCCCGGCGCCGCAGCAGGTCCAGAACATCCTCGGCGGTCTTGAGCGCTTCCGCATCCTGACCCGCCGCATGCAGGTGACCGACCAGTTCGATGGTCATGTACAGGCGGCTGGATTCATCCTCGGCCGGCAGCAGGGCCATCGCGGTACGATGATAGTTGACCGCCCAATCCTTCTGCCCAGTGAAGGTCGACAGGCCCGAAAGCTCGCGGAAATTGGCATTGTCGAAATCGCCGCCCGGGGCAATGGCGCGCATCGCCTCGACGGAGGTCGCGCTCAGCACCTGGGGCAGCAGCTCAAGATGGCCGCCGGTGATCATGCGCTGCATCTTATTGATGCCGCGCCGGTAGGTCTGGTAATGCCAATCCTGCTGCACATCGATCATGGTGCGGGCGTAGTCCGGCTCGGCGAAGATGCGCCAGGACAGGGACCACATGCTACGGGTATTCTCGCCCGAAAAACGCAGCGACAGGCCCACGGCATTGGGATCAAAAGTGTCGCCGGCATCGAAGTGGCCATAGGCCTTGGCCAAAGCTCCGGGCAGAGTCGCGTCATCAAACTGCATGGCCGGGCCGGTTTGCAGGACGAAGACCGACCAGCGCCCATCATCACGCTTTTCCGCCCAGGCGCAGGCCGCGTGCTGGGGCAGGCTGATGACATGGGGCAGGCGACCCTGACGCCCGGCGATGGTATGGTACAGCTCGCTGAGGTCGTCGCAGTCGCCGCGCAAGATGCCACCGGTGACCGACGCCAGGCTCTGTTGGGTGGTCTGGTGGATGTCGCCTTTGACCTGCCGGTTGCCCAACAAGTAGGGAAAGCGCGGATCCGGACTGTCGTAGACATAGGTGAACAACAGCTCGCCAAGCAGATCCAGGTGGGCCGCGTCAGGCAGGGCCTTCACCGCCTCGCCCAGGAAGCGCTCGCCCTCGGACTTGCCGCCGTCCCGCGGCGGGGCAACGGTGCCATAGCTGGTCACCAGCAGGCGCGCATCGCCATTGAGGTCGCTGACCAGCAGGTGCGGGGGGATGAAGTCCTGCACCGCGGCCTTCTCGACGCCCCGCCGGCCCGCCGCCGGAATCGCTTCGCGCCAGGCATCGCGCGGGGCGACCAGGCCACCCGCGGGGGTCCAGTCGGCCAGACACTGATGGCCGAAGAACACGCGCGCCCGCAGCGGCAGGACTTGATCCAGGGCCTTGGCCCCGACCGGCAGCTCCACCACCAGCTTGAGTTCCTCGGGCATCGCCCAGTGGTACAGAGGCATAAGGTGGTCGGTGGTGTAGGCGCTGCGCCTGGACGTGGTCAGGATCCAGCCGTCGCGGCCAAAACCGTCCCGCACCTGCGCCAGGCGTCCGCCTGGGCCTTCGTACAGACGCACAGGACGGGACTCTTCGGCCGCCCGGACCGCCGCGACCACCGCCGCGACCGCTCCCTTGTCCTGGGGAAAGAACTGGTCCAGCCAGCCATAGCGCACCACGCGGCGGGCGAAACTGGGCAGGATCTCGTCCACGTCGGCAGCCACGGTGTCGGGATCCGGGGCGACCTCGGCTTGGGCCTTGGCCACTTCGCGCTTGGCCATGCGATCAAGGACATACTCCAGGGTGCGACGACCCAGCGCGTTGACCGGGCTGTGCGCGATGGCGGGACGCAGGTTCGACACGGCCGTCTCAAGGGTGGCACGCGCAGCCTGATCAGCCCCCGGCACATCGACCCGCTTCAACGCGCCTTCGGGCAGGACCACCACCTCATTCGAACGCAGGTGGAAGCCGGTCATGGCTCCCTCATGCAAGGTCAACGTCGCCAGGTCCAGGCCAGCGGCCTGGACCTGGGCCAATAGCCCTGGCAAGGCTACGACCGCCGCGAGGCGATCGTCGGCCACCAAGCGCGCCGACACCGCCAGGATGCCGCCGTCGACCACCAGGCGGGGATTCTCGTCCGGCCAGGTGTCGGCTTGGAAGGCGAAGGACGGCGCCGTGCCGCCGGCGCTCCAGCGCACCGTATCGCCCTCCTGGATCACGCCGGATGGCAGCGGATTGGGCAGCTGGGACAGGATCTGCTGGGCCCCGCCCGCCCCGGCCTCGGCGACCGGGACCGGCACCGCCGTCTCTGCCCCAGGGGTCGCCACGTCGACGGCGAATACCGCGGCATGCATGCACAGGAGAAGCAGGGACGGGACCAGGCGCATGGAAGACTCCGAAAAAGCGGCCGGCGGATGGGCTTCGCGCCTGACCGTGGGCCATGGTAGACCGGCCAGACGCCTCCGCCATGGCCAGGGGACATGGACGCCACCGGACGAGATTCCTTTCCTTATGCGCGCCGCCCGATAAACGCTTGCCCCCCGAAGGTGTCCCTATGCCCGCTCCAGTAGCCTCTGACCGTCGCGCCGACATTCGCAACATCGCCATCATTGCCCACGTCGACCATGGCAAAACCACCCTGGTTGACGCCTTGCTCAAGCAGGGCGGCGCCTTCCACGCCCGCCAGACGGTCGAAGACTGCGTGATGGATTCGAACGACCAGGAAAAGGAGCGTGGCATCACCATCCTGGCCAAGAACTGCGCGGTGCAGTACGGCGATATCCGCATCAACGTGGTCGACACCCCCGGCCACGCCGACTTCGGCGGTGAGGTCGAGCGCGTCCTGCGCATGGCCGATGGCGCCCTGCTGCTGGTCGACGCCTTCGAAGGCTGCCTGCCCCAGACCCGCTTCGTGCTGCGCAAGGCGCTGCAGAACGGCCTCAAGATCATCCTGGTGGTCAACAAGATCGACAAGACCAACTGCGAACCCGAGACGGTCTCGGACCGCATCTTCGACCTGATGGTCGAACTGGATGCCGAGGACTGGCAGCTCGACTTCCCGATCGTCTACGGCTCGGGCCGCCAGGGCTTCATGGAGCTTGATCTGGAGGCCGGCCGCAAGCGCCTGGCCACCAACGATGGCACCCTCAAGCCACTCTTTGACCTCATCGTCAGCGCCATCCCCGGCCCCGAAGTGAAGGCCGCCACCGCGCCGCTGCAGCTCCAGGTCGCCAACATCGACCACAATGACTTTGTCGGACGTATGGGCATCGGCCGCATCCTGGCCGGCACCATCAAGCCGAACATGCCGGTGGTGGTGGTGTCGGGCCTGGACGGCGTACCCAAGCGCGGCCGCGTCCTGCAGCTGCACCGCTTCAGCGGCCTGGGCCGCGTCGAAGTCCAAGAGGCCCAGGCCGGCGACATCGTCGTCGTCACCGGTCTCGAACAGGTCAACATCTCGGACACCATCTGCGAGCCCGACCATCCCTTGCCCCTGCCGCCGATCCCGATCGACGAGCCGACCATCAAGATGACCTTCGGCGTGACCACCAGCCCCCTGGCCGGCACCGAAGGCAAGCCCCTGCAAAGCCGCGACCTGCGCGCCCGCCTTGAACGCGAAGCGCAGAAGAACGTGGCCATGCGTCTGGCCGACACCGACCAGCCCGACGTCTACATGATCTCGGGCCGCGGCGTGCTGCATCTGTCGGTGCTGATCGAGGCGATGCGCCGCGAAAACAGCGAGCTGCAGATCGGACCGCCGAAGGTGATCTTCAAGGAGGACGAGCACGGCAACCGCCTCGAACCAATCGAGCTGGCGGTGATCGACGTGCCCGAGAACCACTCCAGCAAGGTCATGAACATCATGCTCTCGCGCCGTGGCGAGCTGCGTGAGATGGCCGCCAAGGGCAGCTTCCAGCACCTTGAGTTCTCGATCCCCAGCCGCGGCCTGTTGGGCCTGCGCAATCTGATGCTGTCCGCCACCCAGGGCGAAGCGGTGCTCAACACCATGTTCCTGGAATACGGCCGCTACCGCGGTGACATCGAGAAGCGCCTGCAAGGCGCCATCGTCAGCCAGGGCGGCGGCACCGTGGTGCCCTTCGCGCTGTTCAACCTGCAAGACCGCGGCCGCTTCTTCGTCGATGTCAGCCAGCCCCTGTACGAAGGCCTGGTGGTTGGCGAATACAGCAAGGAAGGCGAGCTGATCGTCAACCTGTCGAAGGAGAAGAAGCTCACCAACATCCGCAGCTCCGGCGCGGACGAGGCGATCAAGATCACTCCGCCGCACATCTTCAGCCTGGAAGAGGCCCTGGAATACATCCGCGAAGACGAAGTGGTCGAAGTGACCCCCAAGTCGATCCGCATCCGCAAACTGCTGTTGCTGGAAAGCGACCGTCGGCGCGGCAGTCGGTCTAACTGAGTTTCGGGTTTCGAGTTTCGAGGGACGGCACCTCGGGACTCGGAGCTCGCAGGTT
>Ga0136636_10002913_pt1 | contig 10224 bp, 6 predicted proteins | sample AntDrymUQ8522106_2_FD_104653 | JGI IMG/M metagenome (GOLD analysis project Ga0136636, IMG submission 104653) | Polar desert sand microbial communities from Dry Valleys, Antarctica - metaG UQ852 (21.06) | ecosystem: Environmental > Terrestrial > Soil > Desert | place: Antarctica: Dry Valley... | reverse complement strand
TTCGGGCGCTGTATTTTACGAGCTAAACTCTGTCGATTTTTCAGCAGAACTAAGTGGTGCCAGCGATCAGCAGAAATCAATTTCGTTTTACGATTTATTGCTGTTACAAGTAGACCTTCTGTTTCCAACACAAATTCCGGAGTATAGTTTTGATGGGATTTGATAGGAAATTGTCATCAGTCGAGAATTATTCTGCGGTCAATTCTTAAAACATAACCTGTATCCATGAAAAATTGATTCATACGTTCTTGTTGACTTTCTCTGAATCTAGGTTTTTTGCTATTAGCGATGTATGCTTTTTTTATCTTGTAATTTTCAGATTGATCTGACTTCTCGAAATAACTAATGGTTGAGCGAAGCTGTTTATCAGCATCTTTAATCCATTTATTTCCTTTTACATCTCGTTCTTTTAACTCCACAAATGCAATTGTTGAATCGAAGGTTAACGCACCATCACAACGTTTTGCCATTTTCCCATTTTTACTTCTTATTTCGATGCAGTTGTCTATAGCAGTGAAAGTAACTTCCTGATTGTCTTCATTAACCACCACTGCTATCCATTTAGAGCCATCCTCATCATCAATATATGCTTGTTTTTGGGGAGGAGGTGGATCATCACAAATACCAAACAGTTGCTTTTCGGTGATGCATTGGCATTTTGCTTCAGAAAAATTGATATTCATAAGCCTTGTTGAATTTCTAATAACTTTGCAAAAAGCTCATTGCCTTCACCAAGCATTTCATTTAATTTATTCTCGTCGGAAGGAAGATTATTATAAGTCTCAAGCCTTTCAATAATACCTTTTTCTTCATCCAACTGATAAATCGCATAGTTATTAGGACTAACAGTTGATGTAAGAGGAACAATTTTTTGAAGTTTGACTTTTGACTTTTCAGCACTAACATTTCCCTTTAATAAATCCACCTTAACAGCTAATGTCAAATAGTTAATTAAATAAGGGCTGTGAGTTGTAATTATCAACTTATTTGCTAGGCTAAGATTATTGAATCCTAACAAGCTAAATAGCATCTGTTTTTGGGAAGTAGGAAATAGGTTCTGCTCTGGTTCTTCTACAATATTTATAAAACAGGTATTTAAGTATTTTGAATCAATATCACTTACTTTTTTACTTTTCTCTGATTCATTAAATTTATTATTAAACATTACTTCTGCAATTTCCTTATTTCGCCTAACACTCTGTTCTACATTTAGTTGTTCTCTCAACACATTTTCTCCTTTTTGAAGTTCATCGGTCAAAAATTTTGTAACAAGATACAATGGAACAAATGATTGAAAACCACTTGAAGATTCAAGTAGATCTAATTCGAAATTCTCACCAACGATATAAGAAGTTTCATTGTCATTGTTGTATTTATACTTTAGTCTTGAAATCGGCAACTGGAGTAATTTACCACTTAATTCGAGTTGTCCTTTTCTAAGTTCTTCGGCAAAGGTGTATAGCGTATCGGGTAAATTTTTTATTCCATATGCATTTTTAACAACACTTAAAAAATTCCTTTCCGCTGGAACATACATTATTTTAGGTACATTATATATAATCTTAGGAAGACAAAAGTTGCTACTCTTTATAAAAAAAACTTCAGGATAATCCAATTTGCGATTATACTTGATTATCGCAGAATCTCCTTCATATTCAATAACGGTATCATCTCTAAAATAATTTTGAGTTCGTTGGTATTTAAAGAAACCTTTAAATATATGATGACTTAATTTAGTCCAATCAATATCACCACGATTTATTGCTTTCTCCATCCAGGTTAAAGTCGAAAATACCTTGGCTACTGTGCTTTTCCCTGAACCTTGATTACCAATAAATATAGTAACTTTTTCTATGTTCATCCAACCATTATTGTCAAGATAGCCTTCTTTAATTGGACCAAAATTCTTTATTTTTATTTTACTCATTCGATTATCATGTTTAGACCATTCAAATTTATAAAATTATACTTCTATATTTCCCAATTAGGAGGCGATACCTAATATTTTGTACTATTTGTCTTTGGTTCCTTATCAATGTTTGAGTTTTATTTGTCTACCACAAATTGTACAACGGGCTGTTTGGCATGTTTAAATCTGAATTTTTAACGAGTTGAACGATTTTGGCTTCAATTTCACCGAAATACTTTTTTCGCCTATCCTGAAGGAACACGATTTTTCGGTTTCTGAAGCATTGTAGTAAAAAACGACCAATTGTTTTCCTTTCACAAATGCCAGACAGTTTTCGTCAGCACTAACAGGTATGTATTTTGAACCGGGTTCTACAAAATAACTCAAGTGTTTCATCAGGTAAAATTCAGGATTGTAAGCTACTTTTCCTGAAGCTTTGTCGATACTGATCATCGAATTTTGTTTCCATCCCCACTGGCTTTTTCCGGTTTCGTCAAGCACCATGTTCCAGTACATGTAGGCATTTGCCCCATTACTGAAATAATGTTTCATTAAATCGAAGGTGTGTTCTGCGGCTTTCCAGTCGTTCGATCCGTCGCCACATTCGGTTTCGGTCTGCATCAGTTTCATTGATGGATATTTCTTGTGAATAAGTGGAATCGCGCCTTTCCCGGCCCACTGAAATCCAACACCCTGAATGTATTTTGCAGCTTCCGGATTCATCAAAACAGTATCAACACGTTCAATTTGCGGCCGTTCTACCGTTCCCAGCCAAATCATCGTTTTTATTCCATCCGCTTCGAATTTCGGTCCCAGATATTTACCGATAAAAGTTGCTAAATCCTCTGGTCTCCAAATGCAAGATGGGAAAGGCTGGCACGAGTTCATTTCATTCTGGACATGAACCGCTGAAATCGGAATGCCTTCAGCAGCATAACCCTCAACAAATTTTTCAAAATAAAGCGCATAAGCTGCCAGAACTTTAGGTTCCATCCTGAACTGTGTTTTCATCTCTTCACCCTGACCGGCTGCGGGAAGATCATTGAATTTGGGATTTGGAGCGCAGGCATAATGGCGATTAATTTTCATCCACGAAGGCGGACACCATGGCGATGCCCAAACTTTCATTTCAGGAATATACAACTGTGCAGCTTTGATGTATGGAATTAAACGTTGTTTATCGCGATTAAGGCTGAAATTTTTCATTTCGAAATCCTCGGCGGTTTCGTTGTGGCTGTACCAGTCAACGGCATAATCGTTGGCGCCAATAGGCATTCTGAAAATATTAAACCGACATCCGGAGATGGAATCAAACAGGTTTTTCAGAACTTCAGTTTTGTTTACTTCGGTCAAGGTTCCAAGAGCATCCCATCCCAGTTCGTTGAAACAACCACCAAAACCATCAATTACCTGTTTGGCACTATCTGGATAAATGTCGATGACTTTCTCATCAGCATTGTTCTTTTCGGTAATTGACTGAGATTCGGTAATCCATGGTTGGTTATTGGTTGTACTCACCACTTCAATTTTCTCCGGACTTGAACATCCAAAAATTAGGGCAATCAGGCTAAATACGGCGATTAATTTGTTCATATTCTTTACTATTTATTGGTTTTGATAGATTAGTTTCACGATTTCGCTTTTCAGCGGAGTGCTAATTTTGCAGAGATATACTCCTTCCGAAATTTTTGGACTTCCGGCACCAGATGGTGTCCATTCTACACGATGTTTCCCAGTCGATTCCTGACCATTGACCAAAGTGACGAGCTTACGTCCGTCGAGGTTATAAATACTTACATCGACTGTTGAAGTTTGAGGAAGTGTATATTCTATGGTTGTTCCCTGAGTAAATGGATTCGGATAGACTGTGGAGTTCATATTCAGATCTGCATTCAATTCTTCAAATACGGTAATTGGTGTCCCTTCGATCCGGATGTTATCGAACCAGAATTTTTTGCCTGCCAAAGGCATGGTTTCTGATACAATCGCGAAGCGGTCAACCGCTTTCCAATCAAATGAATTTGTTGCGTTAAACCAGGTTCCATCCCATGATCCGGATTCCAGAAATTTTTTCAGAGGAATCTGCACAAAATGCCATTGTCCATCAAAGGCTGCAACTGATGAATTTAGGGTAAAATCTCTTCTCCAGGGATGATCTTTCGGGTCATCGGTTTTGGTATCCAAAAACCGCAACACAATGCTCGAACCAGGAGAGTCAGCTTTCATCCAAAATTCGACTTTATAATTGGCAGCCAACAGTTTTGATAAATCTTTATTGAATTTGAAATCAAAATCAAGAGATTGGTACTGATTAACATCCGTAAAAAGAACACTATAAATTCCTTGATATACCTCAGAACAAAATACATCGCCCACACCTCCCTGAACGATACCTGCGCCGGGAAAATCGGTATAAATGTCAAACGGAACTGAATCAACTTTAAACACATATTGTTTGAAAGGCGGAGGAGTAAAACCCATTCCGTCAGCCATGGGCCGGTTGATATCATATTCGAAAACTTCATTGCTTCCTTTGTTGAACAATCCAAAACCACCCTGGTAATCCCACATGGTCCAGGGAACCGTTTTTAAGGTAAGATATCCGGCAACTTCCTTGTACCAATTTACGCGGTCGGCATCGAGACTTTTTGAATTGAATACACCCATTTCGCCACAGAAAATTTTAACATTGTTAGTTTTAGCGTAATTGATAGCCCGATCAATCGTAGTTTTCAAAGTGGCGACTTTACCATCATTTTTATAAGCATTGGCTAAACTACTCTCCACCCAGGTACCTTTTAATGAGGGAGGACAAGCTGGTATTCGTGTTGCATCATAAGGAAAAGGAACTCCGCCCAAATCGGCCAGAGACGGGTTTGGCCAGCCAGCGCCCTGATGAGTAAATAAAAACGGATCGTAAAAATGAAAGGAATAAATAAGGTTTGGATCTGCCAGTTTTTTTAACGCCAGAAGACCTGAAATTCCACCCCAATCGGCACCGGTGACCACGATGGTATGTTTGGTATCGATTGCTCTGATCGCATTCACCACTTTAACCTGAATGGAAGCCCAATCGGAAGCCAGCATCGCATTTGGCTCGTTCAGGATTTCATAAAAAACAGAAGTTGAGCGGTTTTTGTAATGTTCTGCCATTTGCGGCCATATTTTCAGCAAAGGAACTTCAACGGTCTTTGAAGTAGCCACTTCGATGGTATGGTTGTCAATAATCAGGTTTATCTGCAACTCTTCAGTCCAGTCAATTACCTGATCCAGATAATGAAAAAACAAGGTATCGATCACATAATCAGGTGCGCCACTTGTAAAATGGTGCAATTCGATGGGCAGACGGATAACATCGCACCCTAGGCTTTTAATATTCTGAATGTCTTGTTTGTTAAATCTGTTAAAGGGAATAGATTTGGCATTTCCTGCACCGAACCAACCGGTTACATTAACTCCCTTACTGAAGGCATTTTGAGCCCGAAGTTGGAAGACACTGATGATTATTATCGCGGACAGAATGATTTTCAATAAATTTTTCATGATCAGTTTTATGGATTTGTTGGTAAAAAAGTTCGTTTTAAAATATTCAGGCCAAAGGTAAAATAAATTAAAACCTCCCGAAAAAAAGATTTAATTTGTACTTTTGACAAATAGAGGAATCAATACCTTATCAAGCCTTGCTTGAATATTGCATAGAATAACCGAAACAACAAATAATAAATCAAAAATGATCAGATTCTTCGAAAATACTTTTGCTTCTGTCCAGAGAGTTTTACTTATTGTGATCATCACTTGCAATAGCAGTTTTTCCCAGTCCCCGGTTCGTGTGGATATTGATCTTACCAAACCAGTTAAACCGGTTTCCCCTTTAATCTATGGTAAAAACAACGTTTTACCCAGCACATTTTTAAATGCATCGGCAAATGCCGAAATCCTTGAAGCAAAGGAAGCTGGCGTCCGGTTTGTACGTCAAGGCGGCGGAAACAACAGCACCAAGTATAACTGGCGCCTGAAACTCTCGAGCCACCCAGACTGGTACAACAATGTTTACGCCAACGACTGGAACACTGCAGCCAAATCGATGCTCGACAAACTTCCGGGTGTTCAGGGAATGTGGACTTTTCAGCTTTTAGGCAAGGCTGCAGCAAATACCCGAAATAATTTCAACGATTGGGCATACAATGGTTCGAAATGGTGGGAAGGAGTGAATCAAAATCTGACAGGAGGCGGGCAACCAAATACTTCAGGAGGAAGCAAAGCATTAGTTGAAGGAAATACGGATCTTTACCTGATGGACTGGTCGGCTGATTCAACAGTTGGCATTCTGGACAAATGGTTTGGTGAAAATGGTCTTGGTTACGACAAAAGCCGTTTCCTCATCAGGAAAACTATGTTCAGGCAACAACTGCTGACGAAACAATGGTATCAGCCTATCCCACTACGAACGAGGCAAATATTTATCCGGATCCGGCAACCGATCAGCTTCATCTCAACTTTTCACTTCAGGAGAGAAGCAATGTGAAAATTGATTTGTACAATGGAAATGGACAATTAATTCAACCAAAACAATACTTTTTTTGAATCCGGAAATCAAAGCCTTGAAATTAACTTGAATTCAATTCCGAGTGGCATTTACTGGATAAGAATCGCTTCGGAAAAAGATATTCAAACGCTTAAAATCATCAAGAATTAATCAGTCAACACTTTATAAACCTAAACATGCAACAATGCAATCAAAAAATCTAGCGATCCTGATTCTGGGAATTATGCTCTCGGTAACTGTTCTTGCACAACCGGCAAAAAAACACGGCAATCTTTCAGTTAAAGGAATCCAGTTAACCGATGAACATGGGAATCCTGTGGTTTTAAATGGTGTAAGTTATGGATGGTCGAACTGGTGGTCGGAATTCTACAATGAAAAATCGGTGGAATGGCTGGCAAAAGACTGGAAATGCGACGTGATCAGGGCTGCCATGGGCATTGAACCCGACGGCGGCTATATCAAGAAACCGCAATGGACCAAAGAAAAGATTGAAACAGTCATTAAGGCGGCCATCAAAAACAACATTTACGTCATCATCGACTGGCACAGTCACAACATCAGGCTTCCAGAAGCCAAAGAATTTTTCGCTGATATGGCCACCAAATATGGCAAAAACCCTCATGTGATTTACGAACTGTACAACGAACCCGTTAAAGACTCATGGGCTCAGGTAAAAGATTATTCCATTGAACTGATTAAAACCATCCGCGCCATCGATCCGGATAATATTATTCTGGTTGGAAGTCCGCATTGGGATCAGGATATTCATTTGGCTGCTGACGAGCCGATTACCGGATTCAGCAACATCATGTACACTTGCCATTTTTACGCCGGAACACATGGAAAATTCTTACGCGATCGCTGCGATTATGCCCTAAGCAAAGGTATTCCGGTTTTCATTTCTGAATCAGCCGGCATGGAAGCTTCAGGAGATGGACCAATCAACTATCCTGAATGGCAGAGCTGGATCGACTGGTGCGCCGAAAAGAAAATAAGCCTGGTAACCTGGTCGGTTTCGGCCAAACGCGAAACCTGTTCGATGATCAAGCAAGGTGTTTCGCCCGAAGGCAATTGGAAAACTGAAGACCTTCAGGAATCGGGAATCAAAACCCGTGAATTGCTCCGAAAACAGGCGGAAAGCCAGAAATAACGCTGCCTAACTATATATTGGGAAAGAGTCATTAGTCATTGGGGAAAAATTTCCTTTTGATTTAATGACTCTTTGTATTATCAATCAACGCCTAAATAAAAAACGGAATTCTATTTGATTGGTAAAGCTGTTAAAACCAAAAAAATTACCAAACTTTGAGGACTAAATCAAAAGAAACAACATGAAAAAATTTTACCTGCAAAGGATACTTATTGTAATCCTGATTTTTACGAGCAATCTGCTTATCGCGCAAATTCCTGTCGGTGGTATAAGCCTCATCAAAGAAACCCTTCCGAATTACTCCAAAGGCGGTAAAGGCACATTGGTGGCTACCACTATTACTGGGCAGCCTTTCGATAAAGGGTTCAAAGTGACTACCGGAACTGATATTTCTTACACATGGGATTCACAGGTCACTTTTACCAAAACTTCTGGAATAGAAGCCAATGATGTAGTTCTGGTTACCTTCTATGCCCGGACATTGGCTTCTGTTCAGAATTTTGGTGAAGGTTCAATCATTGTTTGCATCGAAGACAATAAATCATACGACAAGCAGATCTATTACAAAGTCGCTCTCAGTAGCGAATGGAAACAATATTTTGTGCCGGTGAAATGCACATCAACCCTTGCATTGTCGGCAGTAACCTATTCATTTCACACCGGTTATGTCTCTCAGAGCATCGAGGTTGCTGATGTAAGATTTCTAAACTATAAAACAACGCTGAAACTGGAAGATCTTCCGGTGACTCCAATTACCTATATTGGGAGAGAGGCTGACGCTCCTTGGAGGACTGAAGCAAACGATCGGATTAATCAGATTCGGAAAGGAATTGCCGATGTGGTAGTTTACGATGAAAACGGACAGGTATTGAAAGATGCAGCAGTCACTGTTGAAATGGTAAAACATAAATTCGGATTTGGTTCTGCTGTTGATGGTAACAAATTCATGTCCGATGCCTTTTACCGCAAAAAAGTGTATGAGCTTTTCAACGAAGTGGTGCTCGAAAATGATCTGAAATGGCCTGCTTTCAATCCGAATCCGAGTATAAATACTACTCGAACGCTTGATTCACTTTCCCGTCACAAGATTGTCGTTCGTGGCCACAATGTAGTTTGGCCAGCATTCAAATACAATTTAGCTTCACTGAAAACATTAAGTGCCAATCCAGTTGCTTTCAGGAACGAAATTGATCGGCACATTGACCAAGTTACTCAATATGCCAAAGGAAAAGTAGTGGATTGGGATGTGCTGAACGAACCTTATTCTGAAAAAGATTTTCAAGCAATATTGGGAGATGAAGTCATGGCTGACTGGTTCAAACGTGTTCGTCAAAACGATCGTAATGTCAAGTTGTACATTAATGATTACAGCATTTTAAGTTCCGGGGGTACGGATGTTGCTCATCAGGACGGTTATTACAGAATCATCAAATATATCGATGAACATGGAGGAAAAATTGAAGGCCTCGGAATGCAAGGCCACTTCGACAGCAACCTCACGCCGATCACCAAAGTTTACACCATTCTTGACCGGTTTGCCACGCTTGGCAAAGAAATCAAAATTACCGAACACGATATCAATGTTACTCAGAGGGAAGTTCAGGCGGACTATACCCGCGATTTTTTGACCATTACGTTTAGTCATCCTGCAGTTAAATCATTCCTGATATGGGGTTTCTGGGCCGGACAACATTGGTTGCCCGATGGTGCATTCTATGCCAAAGACTGGACGATTCGCCCACATGGACAAGCTTGGTTGGATTTGGTTTTCAACCAGTGGTGGACTAATAAGGCTGAATTGACAACCGACTCAGAAGGAAAAGCTTCTTTGGATGGTTTCCTCGGAACCTATAAATACACGATTAAAAGCGGAGATAAAATCCGGACAGGAACTTTCAATATTGAAAATTCGAAACAAAGTGGAATTGTGAATCGGGTTATACTCTCGTTTGATTCTACAATCCCTGATCATGTAAACATTTCAACCACAAAACCAGCATGTTTGTGCGAAGGCGAAAATATTACCCTTCAGGCAACGACCGGAACAGACTTGACTTATCAATGGTTTAAAGGAACAGAAGTACTTCCGGAGCAAACTTCTGCAATTGTTGCCAGTCAATCCGGAATCTATTCAGTAAAAATAAAAAAAGGTATCGTTGAAATGACTTCTGCACCAATTGAAGTAAAAGTAACTCCGGTTCCTCAAACTCCGGTAATTACAGCAACCGGCGATTTAGCCTTATGTCAGGGCGAAAAAGTAAATTTCAGTACTCCGGTTTCGAATGATTTGACCTATAACTGGTATAAAGGAACTACCAAAATTCAGGGTTCGGTAAATTCCCTGGATATTGACCAAAGTGGAACGTACAGCTTACAGGTCAATGCGTATGGATGTTCTTCAAAATCTGCACCGGTAACCGTTCAGGTTTATTCAAGTACAAGCACAGAATGTACCACCGGTTTGAATCCAAATTCATTGTCATTCCGGGTTTACCCCAATCCGTTTAAAGATTCGTTCACACTGGAAACAAGCAATTTAAATAGCATTTCAACAAAAGTTGGACTTTACAATGCACTTGGTACCAAAATTTACACGAAAGAGATTGGTCAGATTGCCAG
>Ga0136636_10002912_pt1 | contig 10228 bp, 5 predicted proteins | sample AntDrymUQ8522106_2_FD_104653 | JGI IMG/M metagenome (GOLD analysis project Ga0136636, IMG submission 104653) | Polar desert sand microbial communities from Dry Valleys, Antarctica - metaG UQ852 (21.06) | ecosystem: Environmental > Terrestrial > Soil > Desert | place: Antarctica: Dry Valley... | reverse complement strand
TATTACACCGATTCGGTCATGGCGGCCATTCATTGGTTTCATTTTACAAATCAGCAAAATCAAAAAGTAAAAATTATTTTTGTTCCATCCTATTTGAACGGAACCGATGGCATTTTCAACAAAGCGTACTACGATTTGGTTATCGGCATGGATTTGACCGTTTTTCCATCATATTATGAGCCATGGGGTTACACACCGCTTGAAAGCGTTGCTTTTGCCGTGCCCACAATTACAACCGACCTATCGGGATTTGGACAATGGGTATCACACGAAACGCAAGGAATTGAAAATGGTGTGGGAGTTATTCATCGTTCGGACTACAATGGTTATGTTGTGGCAAACAAAATTGCTGAAATGATAGCTTTGTTTGCTGACAGCAATGAAGCTGAAGTGAAAAAAATACGAAAAAAAGCATCAATTATTGCTGAGAAATCCCTTTGGAAACACTTTATTCAATACTACGACACTGCTTACAGCATAGCACTGACAAATAAAAACAAAAGAAACAGCTAGTTTAAGCACAAAAAGACCAACTGCAAACGTTTGAAACCAATACAAAAGGTTTTTGAATGAAATGCACCATTATCTATTCGTTTTTCCCTATTTTTGCACAATAATTTAATCTTTAGATATTTTTAAATAATTCATTTTCTATTAGTTATAATAGGTTTCATAAAAGAAAAAAGCATGAAAATTAAAGTCAATACCGTAAACGAGTCAAACTTAAAAGAGATCAGCGTAAAAACGTTTTTACCAGCTAGTTTAAGTAAATTAGAAGAAATTGCCCAAAACATTTGGTGGGTTTGGGATACAAATGCCAAAAATTTGTTTCGACAAATTGACAAAGCAGCTTGGATTGAAGCACAATCAAACCCAGTACTATTACTCAACATCTTGAGTTATGACAAGCTTGTTGCCATGGGTAATGATGTTGAATTTATCAAGAAGGTGGATAAAGTATACGAAGATTTTCAAGCATACTTGAATACACCAAAAAACGTTGAAAAACCATCAGTGGCCTATTTCAGTATGGAATATGGATTGACTGAGGTATTGAAAATCTATTCGGGAGGTTTAGGCGTTCTTGCTGGTGACTATTTGAAAGAAGCTAGCGATTGCAACGTAGATTTAACAGCTGTTGGTTTTTTATATCGTTATGGATATTTCACTCAATCATTATCGGTTGATGGTCAACAAGTAGCAGTATACGAGGCTCAAAACTTCAACAATTTGCCTATTCAACAAATAAAAGATGCCAACGACCAACCAATTTTAATTGAAGTTCCTTACCCTGGTCGCATTGTATATGCATATTTGTGGAAAGTAGCTGTAGGTCGTATTTCGCTTTATTTGTTAGATACAGATAACGACATGAACAGCGAATACGATCGTCCTATCACTCACCAACTCTATGGTGGTGACTGGGAGAACCGCATGAAACAAGAGTTTTTACTTGGCGTGGGCGGCATTCTTGCTCTTAAAAAATTAGGTATCGAAAAACAAGTATATCACTGTAACGAAGGACATGCTGCTCTAATCAATGCACAGCGTTTAGCCGACTTAATTGCCGACAAAAAACTTTCATTCAATGAAGCATTAGAAGTGGTTCGGGCAAGTTCATTGTACACTGTTCACACCCCGGTTCCTGCCGGTCACGATAGCTTCGAAGAAGGATTATTCAGCAAATACCTGAGCGAGTTTCCTGCAAAACTACAACTATCGTGGGATGAATTTATTGACATGGGACGCGAGCATCCAGGCGATCATTCTGAAAAATTCAGCATGAGTACGTTTGCTTGTAATACTTGCCAGGAAGTAAACGGTGTTAGCTGGTTACACGGAAAAGTATCACAAGAGATGTTCCAACCAATTTGGAAAGGATATTTCCCTGAAGAGTTACACGTTAGCTACGTAACCAACGGTGTACACTTACCAACATGGACTTCGTCCGACTGGAAAGCCATATACGAGAAATACTTCACAAAAGCATTTTATGCCGATCAATCAAATTTAAAAATTTGGGAAGGTGTTTACAAAATTCCAGATCAAGAAATCTGGGATACCCGAATGGGATTGAAAAACAAATTGGTAGATTATATCAAAGATCAATTTCGCGAAAATTGGCTGAAAAATCAAGGTGATCCTTCGCGTATTGTCTCGGTTTTAGAAGCAATTAATCCCAATGCTTTGATTATCGGATTTGGACGCAGATTTGCTACATACAAACGTGCTCATTTATTATTCACTGACTTAGAACGTCTTGAACGAATTGTGAACGACCCACTTCATCCGGTTCAGTTCCTATTCACCGGAAAGGCTCACCCTGCCGATGGTGGTGGTCAGGGTTTAATTAAACGCATTATCGAGATTTCACGCATGCCTCAATTCCTAGGAAAAGTAATTTTTCTTGAAAACTATGACATGCGCTTGGCAAAACGATTGATTTCTGGTGTAGATATCTGGTTAAATACACCTACTCGTCCCTTGGAAGCTTCAGGAACATCAGGAGAAAAAGCACAAATGAATGGCGTCCTAAACTTCTCAGTACTTGATGGTTGGTGGTTAGAAGGTTATGTAAAAGGTGCAGGCTGGGCTTTAACCGAAAAACGCACCTACGAAAATGATTTGCATCAAGACCAACTTGATGCTGCAACTATTTATAGCATGCTCGAAAACGAAATCATTCCGTTGTATTACGCTAAAAACACCAAAGGGTATTCTCCTGAATGGATTCAAGTAATTAAAAATTCAATTGCTCAAATCACTCCTCGTTTCACAACAAAACGTATGATTGATGACTACATTGCCAAATTTTACACAAAACTATCTACTCGTTCAACAATTTTAAAGGCAAATGACTTTGCGAAAGCAAAAGAAATGGCAAGCTGGAAAGAAAAAGTGGCTAAAGGTTGGGACGGTATTGAGGTAGTATCGGTAGAATTACCTGATAAAATGATTCACAATCCTCAAGTTGGTGAAGCTTATGATATCAACATTGTAATCGACACAAAGTCAATTGACGACAAAGGACTTGGTATCGAATTAGTGGCAACAAAATTAGGCAAAAATAATGTTGACATTTTATACAGCGTAGAAGAACTGAAGGTAATAAAAACTGAAGGTACGAAATTATTTTTCAATATTGAAAAACGATTGAACATGGCAGGTACATTTAAATATGGTTTCCGTATGTTCCCTAAAAATGAGGATTTACCTCACCGTCAGGATTTCTGTTTTGTTCGTTGGATCTAAGAGTCAGCCACAAAATAATCTCACAAAAAAGGAGGCCACAACAAATTGTTGTGGCCTCCTTTATATAAATTTAAAGTCTTTATTTTTCAGCTAAATAACTGGCTATTCCTTCTTGCGTAGGTTTCAATGATTTATCACCTTTTTTCCAGTTTGCAGGACAAACTTCGCCATATTTTTCGGTAAACTGAAGAGCATCAATAAGTCTAAGCACTTCATCTACATTGCGTCCCAGTGGTAAATCATTTACCAATTGATGACGAACAACACCTTGTTTATCAATCAAGAACAAGCCGCGATATGCTTTAGGTTCTCCTACAAAAGATTCATTACCTTCTTCATCGTATTGATCCGAACCGATAAGCACATCATAACTCTTTGAAATAGTAAGATTTTGGTCTACTACCAAAGGATATATCACACCTTGAATTCCACCTTGATTTTGTGGAGTCTGTAACCATTTCCAGTGCGAAAATTCCGAATCGGTTGAAGCACCAATCACTACTGTATCAAGAGCTGCAAACTCAGCAGCTTTATCCTGAAAAGCTATCAATTCAGTTGGACACACAAAAGTAAAATCCGCAGGGTAGAAAAAGAATACTACATACTTTTCACCTACAAATTGTTCTAACGAAAAATTTTCTACAATTTCTCCACCGTTTACTACAGCTTTACTGTTAAATATCGGAGCTTTTCTTCCTACTAATACTGACATGTTTTATTTTTTTAAATTGTTTGTTTTATTATGATACAAAAATACATACAAGCACATTAGTTCTATCATAAAATTCGATAGAGTTTTTTTATATGAATATAGAAAAAACATATTCTAAAAAATATAACAACAAAACACTATTTATTGTTTAAAAATCAGCACACTGGCATAAGCAGCAACACCTTCTTTTCGGCCTACAAATCCCAACCGCTCGGATGTAGTTGCCTTAATAGAAACTGAATCAGTATCTACCCCCATTACTTCGGATAAACAAATCTGCATGAGAGGAATATGTGGGTTCAGCTTAGGCTCTTCGGCGCAAACCGTACAATCCGCATTACCAAACTCGTAACCATTTTCCCGTATCAAGGTCATTGTATCTTTTAGTAATATCTTACTGTCCATATTCTTAAATTCTTTTGATGTATCGGGGAAATGATACCCAATGTCGCGTAAGTTGGCAGCCCCCAACAAAGCGTCGCACAAAGCATGAATCAACACATCGGCATCCGAGTGCCCTAATAGACCAACGGTGTGCTTAATTCTTATTCCGCCCAGCCACAATTCCCTCTCATTAGCAAAGGCGTGAACATCGTAGCCAAAACCAATTCGTATAGCTTTCATTCTTCAAAAATTTATATTCGTTATTCTTATTTAAATGCCAAAACGGCTGAACCAACCTAAAGGTAGTGAACAACCGTTTTGTAAATGAGTATTTATTATTTTTCTATCTAAAAAGCATCGGGTAAGTAATATTACCTCACAAGATTTTTCAACCCGAATATATCAAAACCGAGCGTAAACCTGAGCGTTTGATCGAGCGGATTGGTTTGAGAAGTAGAAATTACATAGGCTGCATCCAGTTGGAACACGTTTAGTTTAAAACCAAAACCGGCTGTAAAATATTTCCTATTTCCTTTATACTGACTTTCATTGTAATATCCACCACGCACAAACAATTGGTTGTTATAAGCGTATTCAGCACCTAAAGACCATGAAATTTCTCGCATTTCTTCTGAGAAACCACCCGGTGCATCACCAAAAGATTTAAAAATACCTGTCAAAAGTGACATATCGCTATATGCTTGTAAATCCTCAGTAGTTGGATTCAATTGGGGGGTAGGCACCAACAATTTATTAATATCAGCACTTACCGAGATTTTATTGTATTGGTCAATTGGGTAGTCGAAAGAGCTACCTAAACGCAAATTGGTGGGAAGAAAATTACTTGACACCTTTTTATCGTACGATATTTTCGATCCTATATTTGAGATATTTGCACCAAATGCTAAAGTACCATCGGTATTTTGAAGGGTAATAGGCGTTCTGTAGTATGCAGACACATCGGCAGCCACAGCACTTCCGGGATAAATTTCTTGCTGAGCAATACCATTTCCTAAATCGGAACGAATGTACCTAAAAGCTACAGAACCGGAGAATTTCTCTGAAAACAAACGGGAATAAGCAATATCTACTGACAATTCATTCGGGTGAGAAGAACCTTGAGGAAAACCAAATTCATCCATCAATGTAATATCGCCAAGCGAAAAATAACGCAACGACATACTTACTGCTTGTCGATTATCTAACTTCCAATAACCACTCAAATTTGCCAAATCGATATCGCTTACCAACTTACGCAACCACGGAGTATATGAAATCGAAACACCAGCATCACTCTCCATAAAAACGTATTTCGCAGGATTCCAATACTGTGAATTTATATCCGGAGACGTGGCAACACCAACATCACCCATACCTCCACCTCGTGCATCGGGAGCAATCGACAGTGATGGAACGGCAGTTACAATAGGATTGTTTTCTTGAGCTAAAACGCTCATAGAATACAGAATAATAAAACCAAGAGCTAGTAGTTTACTTTTCATTAGGCAAAATATTTATATACTTTATATTAGAATCTACAAAATTACTTAAAGATAACGTAAAATTATCATTTTATTGTTCTGTGATGATCATTTTATTTGTTTTAGAGTAAAAATCACTATTGATCGTTTTGATGCTTACCCGGTAAAGGTACACGCCTGACTTCATTTTCACACCCTGCATGGATGATAAGTCCCAAGTTATATCTTCGGCTGACGGTTCGACAAAACTCCAGATTTTCCTCCCGATTAAGTCAAATATTTCGACAGTGGTTTTTAAAATGGTCTCCGGTCTATCATGAATCACGCGAAACCGAGTACTGTTTTTAAAGGGATTTGGATAATTTACTACTGAAAAAATCGTTGGTATCAATCCCTTTTCAACAATAAAATCTATGCTAGTTGTCGACGAATTATTCAACAAATCACAAGTTCTAAAAGTTATTGTATGCTTCCCGTTTTTAAGTTGTGGTAATTTATATTTCACCGTTCCGGCAGAATAGCTGTTTGCTAAAGCCTGAAAATTATCGTTTAAAATATATGATTGCATAGGATCCTTATCAATTGTCAACAACAAATCGTGTCCTATGCCACTTCCAACAGTATTAATACCACTTGCATCTTTCAAATTAGCAATAAAAAGAGGAGTCTCATTCACCTCATTGCCCGATACAAAGTTTTCTGAATTCAAATACAGTTGAACATCAGGACCGGCAGTATCATTAATCGAAATATTTGCAGATCCCCCTATCACAAAGTTTTCGAAAACACCTTGTGCCTCGTAATTATGCACATCATCTTCCGCATAATAATTAATTCGACCAGTACCATAGTTGTATTTGATGTCCTTCGGCAACATGAACGAAAAGCTGTATTCACCGTCTTTTACCATCGCATCTCCCGAAAATAAAGTATTTGGACGATCAGAATACGTCATAGAACCATCTCCTTGATTATTTAAAGTTGTTATTCTTTGAATCTTGTCATATACTACAGCATGTAAATTACCATTAAAATCGGTGATCTTATTTCCATTATCATCCGCAACAAATCCCTTAACTGTAGCTACCGACAACGCTCGCAAAGTATCATTACCCAAGCTAACGCTTTCATTTATTTTCGATGTAATAATTTGATATTTTGTTGGATAATTTAGTCTTACTGCCGGATCACCCATATAAACGTATGATAGTTTATTTATTTCGGCACCAACATTGTTTTTCGCAAACTTCAGCACATCGCCGATACGTTGATGTTGTCCGTCGATTTTTCTAAATAAATTATCGCAAAACAATTTGTTCAACGTAAAATTTTGAGATGCATAAACCGGACGAGCAGCTGATAAAATACCAATGCCTCCCCCAACCGGATTCAATAATACTTGTTCTCCACCCGAAACATTTTTAATATCAAATTGCAAAAAATCGCAAGTAGCTGCCACATACAGGGGCAAATGCTTACTAGCAAGATTCATTACATCTGCTGTTGTCAATATCTGTTCATTCGTCCACCCGCTAGGGCCTGCATGCCCGGTATAATCGACCAAAAGAACACCTGATTGCAAATAATTATGAAAACGATTTTTAGCCAAGGAATAAGTCTCTCCACTAGCCGTAATTTCCTGCTTATAGGCATCTAAGTAGATTTTATTTACCTGAAAAGCAGGAAAATGACTACTCACAGACACCGCCACACTATCGGCCTGTGTCATATGCAGAGCTGCATCACCATCATCAGCTAAAAAAAGAACTTGATTTTTCCAACTCCCTTTCTCCTTATTCTCCATATAGCTAATCGTTTTATTCACCACATTATTAGCTTGTTCTACTGTTGATACAGGGAATCTACCGATACCAATATCAAGCAAATCTGAAGACACCTGAAGCCCCTCGCTGTTACCCAACAACCCAAAATAATCATCCGTAACGTACGACAAGGTTGTAACAAAGGAATTTTCGGCCTGATACGTCAATATTAAATTATCCCCAGAATTAGATAATATTTTTCTATTATCGAAAGAGCCTCTACCAAAAAGCAACAGATACTTGGGCATATCTTTAATATTATTCGCTGAAATAGCTCTATCATAGAGCATTTTCATCATCCAGCGATAAGCGGTAGCATCCGGAGCACCTGATGAAAACTCGTTGTAAACCTGCTCTGTAGTAACTACTGCTACCGTCAATTTGTCAATATCTCTATGTGCTTGGGCAAGCCGCTCGGATTGTACCAAAAAACGGGGATGAGTAAGAATAACCATATCAACAGCTGCGAGCGCATGAAGATTCTGGCTGGGCACTAGTCCATCGATTTCCGGTTTTGGAAAAGCAGGAGAGGCCGTAACATCAATTGCCATGTACCTACTATCTTCGTTTGCAGGCTGAATAAAAGAAACAGTGCCTGCATTATTATCCGATATAACTTTTCTAATATTCAAAGGATCTGTAACATCCCAAATTTGAATATTAGTCGAAGCATCGGTAAGCTGAAAAGAATTAAAAGAATTCGTTCCCAGAAAGTCCATATTTTGAAACGGCATAAAGAAGCCGCTCATTTTCAATTTACGCCGGGCATTCACCTCAAGATAATTCAAGTATCCTACCGATGAAGTTGTGGGCCTATCATAAGTAAGATTAAACGTAAAATTATCATTTTGAGGCGAGTAATAATAAGTGCCCGTATTGCCTCTAGCTTGCTCATAAAAGTCGAATGAAGACTTGGCGGACATAGGAAGCGATTTGGGCTGTCCTCCATTTAACAAAAGTATGAAATTAGAATTCACAATGGAGCTTGCGGCAACATCTAATTTTACGCAAGCTGAACTGCTTGTTACAATATTTGGGAAAATAAAGGATGTATTCATTGAAGTCATATCGGAAAATCGCTCACCATAAAATTCGCGACCTGAGCCAACTCCAGCATCTATTCCAATAATATTGACCAAGTCCTTTTCATATACTTTATAGTCTGAAAATTCATTAATAATGTTCACCTTTTCAGTGCTCACCGAAACTTTAGGTTTATCCACTATCCGCTTTCCAACACCTGCATCCGAGCTAATGAAGTAGTAACCGTATTGTGAATAAGAGTTACCCTGATGTGTAAAAACAGATTTGCTTTTGTCATACGTCCAGCGATTTATTCCCTGAGCATAAAACAGAATATAATCTCCAGCATTGAAAACTCCATCGCTGCCTTTTTCCATCCAAATAGCAAGCTCGGGCAAATCATCCTGCTTGTACAATGAAAAATCTTGCTCCAACACAGCTCCACCATACCCGAAAACCTGAACATTAGCCGGATTAATTCCCATAGAATTTAAATCTTCATAAGTCAGTTTATAAATTCCGGTGTCTTTCACCTTTACTTTTACAAATTTACCTTGCGACAGAACCGAATTGGAAACATAAGTATGCTGAGTGGCTGATCCCACTCTTTGAGGTGCAGGTATCTTAGTGATCTGTAAATCGAAAGACAAGAGTCTTAGAAATCTACCCTCTTGTTTTACAAATGGTAAAATATTTACTTCGAGAAAAGAAGTAGTCGATTGTTCTAAAATATTAGTAGTAATATCAACGGACAAAGGGACAGATTTGCCTTCAAAAAACAGAATTTCTTGGTTGGTTAGCGGATAAAAAACAGAATTTTTAATTTCAACCTGATAAGTAAAAGACTTATCGCATTGAAAGCGTTGATTAAAATAGGGCAGTCGATTTTCAGTTGGGTATTGGGCACCAACAAAAGAAAGCACATTGATTGAATTTGAATTTATTGTCCATTTTGCAATGCCATTCCATGCAATCGAATACGAAGTAGTCTGAGCCGTTTGCGAACTTAGTGTTGTAACAAACATGCAAAGAAACGCCAAAAGCGTTATTTTATATTTCATGGAAATGGAGTTTATTTTGCGCTACTATGAAAGAAAAATCTAGACATTCATTTGTAAAAAAACGAATACTTTTACTTTACATTAAAATCAAACATCTTTTTGTCGAAGATATAGCCTTCCAATCGATCGCCTATGGCTACTTTTCCAACTCCTACAGGTGTTCCAGTAAATAAAATATCGCCAATTTTTATAGTAAAGAAACGACTTATGTAGCTAACAAGTTCAGTAATCGGGAAAATCATATCCTTAGAATTTCCATGCTGAACAGTTACACCATTGATATCCAAACGAAATGGGATATTTTGCACATCGTCTAACTCGCTTACCGCTAAAAAATCACCAATGACAGCTGAATTATCAAAAGCTTTTGAAATTTCCCATGGCTTACCTTCAGCTTTCAGTTTTCGCTGCAAATCGCGTGCTGTAAAATCAACTCCTAAGCCAATTTCAGCATAATAGCGGTGCGAAAATTTTTCATCAATATTCTTTCCC
>Ga0136636_10002911_pt1 | contig 10232 bp, 10 predicted proteins | sample AntDrymUQ8522106_2_FD_104653 | JGI IMG/M metagenome (GOLD analysis project Ga0136636, IMG submission 104653) | Polar desert sand microbial communities from Dry Valleys, Antarctica - metaG UQ852 (21.06) | ecosystem: Environmental > Terrestrial > Soil > Desert | place: Antarctica: Dry Valley... | reverse complement strand
CGCGATCATGTTTCTCGACGAGAGCCATGTGCTGATCGGCCAGCTGGGCGGCATGTACAACGGCGACCGGGCGCGCAAGACCACGCTGGTGGAGTACGGCTTCCGGCTGCCCAGCGCGATGGACAACCGGCCGCTGAAGTTCGAGGAATTCGAGCGCAAGATGCGCCAGGCCGTCTTCGTCTCGGCCACGCCCGCTGCCTGGGAGAACCAGCATGCCGGCCAGGTGGTCGAGCAACTGGTGCGGCCCACCGGTCTGGTCGACCCGATGGTCGAGGTGCGCCCCGCCACCCACCAGGTCGACGACGTGCTGCAGGAGATCCGCATCCGGGTCGACCTGCACGAGCGGGTGCTGATCACCACGCTGACCAAGCGCATGTCCGAGCAGCTGACCGACTACCTCAGCGACAACGGCGTGAAGGTGCGCTACCTGCACAGCGACATCGACACGGTCGAGCGGGTGGAGATCCTGCGCGACCTGCGCCTGGGCGTGTTCGACGTGCTGGTGGGCATCAACCTGCTGCGCGAGGGCCTGGACATCCCCGAGGTGAGCCTGGTGGCGATTCTGGATGCCGACAAGGAAGGCTTTCTGCGCGCCGAGCGCAGCCTGATCCAGACCATCGGCCGGGCGGCGCGCAACCTCAACGGCCGCGCCATCCTGTATGCCGACAAGATGACCGAGTCGATGAAGAAGGCCATCGGCGAGACCGAACGCCGGCGCGAGAAGCAGATCGCCCACAACCTGGCCGAGGGCATCACGCCGCGCAGCGTGAAGAAGGAAGTGAAGGAGCTGATCGACGGCGTGGTGAGCGCGCAGGACGACAAGAGCAAGGTCCGCGGCCTGATCGAAGCCGCCGAGGTCGAGGCGCTGAGCGAGAAAGATCTGGCCAAGCGCATCAAGCTGCTGGAAAAGCAGATGCTGGAGCACGCCAGGAACCTGGAATTCGAGAAAGCCGCGCGGGTGCGCGACCAGCTGGCGCTGCTGCGCGAGCAGGCCTTCGGCGCCGGCGGGCACGACACCAACGTGGTGCCGCTGACGGGCACCGGGGCGCGCTGAGCAGGTCCGGCCGCCAGGCCCGGCCCAGGCTCAGCCGGTCGTGCGGAAGATGCGCACCGCCTGGCTCACCACCTCGGCCTGGGTGCTCAGCGACGAGGCGGCGGCGGCCAGTTCTTCGACCATGGCCGCGTTCTGCTGCGTCAGGCCATCCAGTTCGGACACGCCGGCATTCACCTGCGACACGCCCTTGCTCTGCTCGGCCGCAGCGGTGCTGATCTCGGTGATCAGTGCATGCACGCGGCGCACCGCATCCTGCGTCTGGCGGGTGGTCTCGCCGGTGGTCTCGGCCAGGCGGGTGCCGGCCTCCACCTTGGTGGACGCGTCTTCGATCAGCACCTTGATCTCGCGTGCCGCGCTGCTGGTGCGCTGTGCCAGCGCCCGCACTTCGGCGGCCACCACCGCAAAGCCGCGGCCGGCCTCGCCGGCGCGGGCGGCTTCCACTGCCGCGTTCAGCGCCAGGATGTTGGTCTGGAACGAGATGCCGTCGATGGTGCCGATGATCTCGGCGATGCGCTGCGACGACTGCCGGATCTCGCCCATGCGCTGGGCCACGTCGCCGGCGGCCTGGCCGCTGCGCTCGGCCACCGCAGCGGCTTCGCCGGCCATCCGGGCGGCTGCCACTGCGGTGTCGGCGGTCTGGCGGATGGTGCCGGTGATCTGCTCCATCGACGCGGCGGTCTGCTGCAGGTTGCTGGCCTGCGATTCGGTGCGTTGGCCCAGGTCGTGGTTGCCCTTGGCGATCTCGCTGGAGGCCAGGGTGATGCCTTCGACCTCGCGCCGCACATCGCCCACGATGGCCTGCAGATTGACATTGAGCTGGGTCAGCCCGCGGTTGAGCTGGCCCACCTCGTCCTGGCGGTCGGCGTGCAGCACGCCCGACAGGTCGCCTGCCGACATGCGCCGCGCCGCCGCCACCGCCTGGCGCAGCGGCTCCAGGGCCAAGTGGCGCAGCCGCGCGGCTGCCACGGCGCCCACCAGCAGGCTGGCACCCGCCGCCACCCAGACGCCCCACTGCGCCAGATAGCCCGCCGACAGCCCCACCGCCAGCGTGCCGGCCATCGCGGTGGCACTCAGGCGCGCGCCGATGCCGGGCCGCAGCAAACGGCCGATTGCCGCGCCCGGGCCGGCCACCCGCACATCGCCCTGGTGCAGGGTGCGCACCAGGCGGCCGGCGGCGGCTTCCTCGCGCATGCGGGCATACAGCGCCTCGGCTGCAGCCACCTCGTCGCGGCCGGGCGTGGTGCGCACCGACATGTAGCCGCTGACGCGGCCGCCGTCGCGTACCGGCGTCACATTCGCCCGCACCCAGTAGTGGTCGCCGTTCTTGCGGCGGTTCTTCACCAGCGCCGTCCACGGCTGGCCGGCCTTCAGCGTGTCCCACATGTCGCGGTAGGCCTCGGTGGGCATGTCGGGGTGGCGCACCAGGTTGTGCGGCTGGCCCAGCAGTTCGTCGCTGCTGAAACCGCTCACCAGGACGAAGGCCGGATTGCAATAGGTGATGTGGCTCTGCAGGTCGGTGGTGGACACCAGCGTTGTGCCGGGCGGCAGCACGTGTTCACGCTGTGTCACTGGGCCGTTGTTGCGCATCTTGTTCCTCCGGAGTGCCGCCCGGATCCGGACGATCAAGCCGTGGTATCGGCCGCTGTCCGGTGCAGCTTCAACTGCAGTCTGTGCGGAAAGCATCGCCCGGCCTGTGCGGATTTCTCAATTCGCACAGCTGTGCCCTCGACGCCAGCGCTGGGCTATCCTGCCGGCCCATGTTTGCCCGCTGGTTCCGCCGCCCCGACAACGCCCGTCTGCGCCTGCTGATGGTCTGCACCGGCAACATCTGCCGCTCGCCGATGGCCGAAGCGGTGCTGCGCAGTAAGCTGGCGCGCAGCGGCCTGGCCGACGCCGTGGCCGTTGCATCGGCCGGCACGCACGGCTTCCACAAGGGCACCCCGGCCGACCCGCGGGCCGTGGCGCGGGCCGCGCTGCGGGGCTACCGGCTCGACGGCCTGACCAGCCGGCCGTTGGTGGCGGGCGATTTCAGCGGCTTCGACCTGCTGCTGGCGATGGACCACGGCAACCTGGCCACGCTGCGGCAGCGCTGCCCGCCCACCGAGCAGCACCGTCTGCAACTGTTGATGGACCATGCACCGCAGACCGGCGCCGACGAGGTGCCCGACCCCTACTACGGCGCCGTGGTCGCCTTCGACCATGCGCTCGACCTGATCGAGCCTGCCTGCGACGGCCTGCTGACCGAGATTCGACGCCGCCTGTCCCTGGCCCGCTGAGGGTGGACCACTGTCCAATGCCGACTAAAACAGTCGGCTTCTGCTATAGTTGACTGCATTAGTCGGGTAAGCGCAGGTCCTGTCGGGGCCAGCCGCCGCCGGGCTGGTGCACCTCAGGAGAACCCTCATGCGATTGACCACCAAAGGCCGTTTTGCCGTCACTGCGATGATCGATTTGGCGCTGCGCTCCAACAACGGGCCGGTTGCCCTGGCGGCGATCAGCCAGCGCCAGCAGATTTCGCTGTCTTACCTGGAGCAACTGTTCGGCAAGCTGCGCCGCCACGAACTGGTCGAATCCACCCGCGGCCCGGGCGGCGGCTATTCGCTGGGCCGCAAGAGTGACGAGATCACCGTCGCCGACATCATCGTGGCGGTCGACGAGCCGATCGACGCCACCGGTTGTGCCGGCAAGGAAAATTGCATGGGCGAGGACGCTGGCCGCTGCATGACGCACGACCTGTGGGCCAGCCTGAACCAGAAGATGATCGAGTATCTCGACTCCATTTCGCTGAAGAAGCTGGTGGAAGACCAGCTAGCCAAGGGCGTGTCGATCGAGGAGGCGCCGATCAAGCGTGCCATCTCCAGCGTGCCGGTGGTCAAGCCCATCAAGATCACCGCGCCGAATTCGGTCTTCGCCCTCGGCAACGCGATGTTCAAGTGAACGCGTCGCAGCCATCCGCCAACCACCCAATCCCCGCCGTCTGCCACTCACCATGACCCCGCACTTCCCCATCTACCTCGATTACGGCTCCACCACGCCAGTGGACCCGCGCGTCGTCGACGCCATGGTTCCCTGGTTGCGCGAGCACTTCGGCAACCCGGCCAGCCGCAGCCATGCCTGGGGCTGGGAAGCCGAGGCGGTGGTCGAGAAAAGCCGCGAGCAGGTGGCTGCGCTGATCAACGCCGACCCGCGTGAAATCGTCTGGACCAGCGGTGCCACCGAGAGCATCAACCTGGCCATCAAGGGTGCGGCGCAGTTCTACAAGGGCCGCGGCAAGCACATCGTCACCGTCAAGACCGAGCACAAGGCGGTGCTCGACACGGTGCGCGAGCTGGAGCGCCAGGGCTTCGACGCCACCTACCTCGATGTCGAACCCAACGGGCTGCTGGACCTGGACAAACTGAAGGACGCGTTGCGGCCCGACACCATCCTGGTGGCGGTGATGCTGGTCAACAACGAGATCGGCGTGATCCAGGACATCACCGCCATCGGCAACCTGTGCCGAGAGCGCGGCATCATCTTCCATGTCGACGCGGCCCAGGCCACCGGCAAGGTGGTGATCGACATGGCCACGCTGCCGGTCGACCTGATGAGCCTGGCATCGCACAAGACATACGGCCCCAAGGGCATCGGCGCCCTGTATGTACGGCGCAAGCCGCGCGTGCGGCTGGAGGCGCAGATGCACGGTGGTGGCCACGAGCGCGGCATGCGCTCGGGCACGCTGCCTACGCACCAGTGCGTGGGCATGGGCGTGGCCTTCGACATCGCGCGCCAGGAGATGGGTGCCGAGAGCGAGCGCATCCGCGCACTGCACACCAAGCTGGTCAGCGGCCTGACCGACATCGAGCAGGTGTTCATCAACGGTGACATGCTGCACCGCGTGCCGCACAACCTGAACATCTCGTTCAACTACGTCGAGGGCGAGTCGCTGATCATGGGCGTGAAGGGCATCGCGGTGTCTTCGGGCTCGGCCTGCACCTCGGCCAGCCTGGAGCCCAGCTATGTGCTGCGCGCCCTGGGCCGCAGCGACGAGCTGGCCCACAGCAGCCTGCGCATGACCATCGGCCGCTTCACGACCGAGGAAGAAATCGACTACGCCGTCAGCACCTTGAAGGACCGCGTGGCCAGGCTGCGTGACTTGTCGCCCCTGTGGGACATGTACCGCGACGGCATCGACATCAGCAGCATCCAGTGGGCTGCACACTGAATTTGGAGGATTGACATGGCATACAGCGACAAGGTCATCGACCACTACGAGAACCCGCGCAATGTGGGCGGTTTCGACAAGGCTGACGAAGACGTCGGCACCGGCATGGTGGGCGCACCGGCCTGCGGCGACGTGATGAAGCTGCAGATCAAGGTGAATCCGGTCACCGGCTTGATCGAGGACGCGCGCTTCAAGACTTATGGCTGTGGCTCGGCGATCGCCAGCAGCAGCCTGGTCACCGAATGGGTCAAGGGCAAGACCCTGGACCAGGCGCTGGAGATCAAGAACACCAACATCGCCGAAGAATTGGCGCTGCCACCTGTGAAGATCCACTGCTCGATCCTGGCCGAGGACGCGATCAAGGCCGCCGTCAGCGACTACAAGGCCAAGCATGGCGAAGCAGCCACGCAAGGCGGCGGCGCGCAGGTGGCCTGACGCCATGGCCATCACCCTGTCAGAAGCTGCGGTACGGCATGTGTCGCGCTACATCAGCAAGCGTGGCAAGGGCGTGGGCGTGCGCCTGGGCGTGCGGACCACCGGCTGCTCAGGCCTGGCCTACAAGCTGGAGTACGCCGACGACGTGGCGCCCGAAGACCACATCTTCGAGGCCCATGGCATCAAGGTGCTGATCGACCCCAAGAGCCTGCCCTACCTCGATGGCACCGAGCTGGATTTCGTGCGCGAGGGGCTGAACGAGGGCTTCAAGTTCCACAACCCGCGCGAAAAAGACCGCTGCGGCTGCGGAGAATCCTTCAGGGTGTGATCCCTGGGGCCGCCGGGCCTGGTGCCCGGCTGGTTTCAAGCTTGCAAGCTTTTCAAGGCGCGGAGGCGGCATCCCGCGCCTTTGTCTTGTCTGGAATGTGATGCATGCAGTGACTGCCGAGATCCTGGTCCGCCACGAGCGGCCTGACCAACCCGAGGTGCTGGCCCTGCTGGCCGCGCTGGACGCGTACCTGGCCAGCCTGTATGCGCCGGAGGACAACCACATCCTCAGCGTGGCGCAGTTGCTGGCCGACGACGTCGATTTCGTGGTGGCACGCAGCGATGGCGCTGCGGTGGGTTGCGGTGCAGTGCGGCGCATGCCGGCCGGGGCCGACCCCGGCGGCCAGGCCTGCGGCGAGATCAAGCGCATGTTCGTGCAGCCGCACTGGCGCGGCCAGCGCATCGCCGAGCAACTGCTGGCCGCGCTGGAGTCGACGCTGCGCGCTGCCGGCATCGGCCAGGCACTGCTGGAGACCGGCCGCGACCAGACCGAAGCGGTGCGCCTGTACCGCCGCTGCGGCTATGCCTTGCGTGGCCCGTTCGGTGACTACCCCGACAACGGGTTGTCGCTGTTCATGGCCAAGGCCCTGTGATGCAGCTCAGCGACGACGACTTCACGCTGTTCGGCCTGCCGCAGCAACATGCGGTGGATGCAGCGGCGCTGGCAGCCCGGTGGCGCGCGCTGCAGTCACAGGTCCACCCCGACCGCTTCGCCAGCGAGGGCGCTGCCGCCCAGCGTTTGGCCATGCAGTGGGCCGTGCGGGTGAACGCCGCCTACCAGCGCCTGAAAGACCCGCTGCAGCGCGGCGCCTACCTGTGCGAGCTGCGTGGCGTGCCGATCCAGGCCGAGAACAACACCGCCATGCCCGGCGCCTTCCTGATGCAGCAGATGGCCTGGCGCGAAGCGCTCGACGACGCGGCCGACGCCGCTGCCGTCGACATGCTGGACGACACCGTCGCCGTCCAGGAAGCCACCATGCTGGCACAGCTGACCGAGGCGCTGGATGTGCGCGGCGACACCGCCGCCGCCGCGCAGCAGGTGCGCGCGCTGATGTTCGTGGCCCGCTTCCGTGGCGACATCGCCCGCCGGCTCAGCGCGCTGGACCGCTGAACCCCGACACCGACCCCGACCACGCTTCGCCGAACCCACCACACCAAGAACATGGCCCTGCTGCAGATCTCCGAACCCGGCCAGACGCCCGACCCGCACGCCCGCCGCATCGCGGTCGGCATCGACCTGGGCACCACCCACAGCCTGGTGGCCGCCGTGCGCCACGGCGTGGCCGAATGCCTGCCCGACGCCGAGGGCCGCGCCATCCTGCCGTCGGTGGTGCGCTACCTCGACGACAACCGCCGCCAGATCGGCTTCGACGCCCGCGCTGCACAAGCCGACGACCCAGAGAACGCCATCGCCAGCGTCAAGCGCTTCATGGGCCGGCGCCTGGCCGACATCGCCGACCACGGCCGCTTGCCCTACCGGTTTGTCGACCAGCCTGGCATGGTCGCGCTGGACACCCGCGCCGGCATCAAGACACCGGTGGAGGTGTCGGCAGAGATCCTGGCGACGCTGCGCTACCGCGCCGAGGACACCTTCAACGACGACCTGTTCGGCGTGGTGATCACCGTGCCGGCCTACTTCGACGACGCCCAGCGCCAGGCCACGAAGGATGCCGCCCAGCTGGCCGGCCTGAATGTGCTGCGCCTGATCAACGAGCCCACCGCCGCCGCCGTGGCCTATGGGCTGGACAACGCCAGCGAAGGGCTCTATGCCGTCTACGACCTGGGCGGCGGCACCTTCGACATCAGCCTGCTGCGCCTGCAGAAGGGTGTGTTCGAGGTGGTGGCCACCGGTGGCGACGCCGCGCTGGGCGGCGACGATTTCGACCAGGCCCTGGCCGACTGGGCACTGGCGCAGGCCCACCGCGCCGCCGACACCGCACACGACAAGCGCGCCGTGCTGGTGGCCGCCCGCGCCGCCAAAGAGGCGCTGACCACGGCCGACAACGCCGTGCTGGCCGCCATGCTGAGCGGTGAGCCGCTGGCCGTGCCGGTCAGCCGCGCGCAGTTCGACACCATCACCCGGCCGCTGGTCGAGCGCACGCTGCTGGCGGTGCGGCAGGTGCTGCGCGACGCCAAGCTCAAGCGCGACGACGTGGCCGGCGTGGTGATGGTGGGCGGCTCGACCCGCATGCCGGCGGTGCAGGCGGCGGTGGGCGCGCTGTTCGGCCGCCCGCCGCTGACCAACCTGAACCCCGACGAGGTGGTGGCCGTGGGCGCGGCGATCCAGGCCAATGCCCTGGCCGGCAATGCGCGCGATGGCGAACTGCTGCTGCTGGACGTGGTGCCGCTGAGCCTGGGCCTCGAGACCATGGGCGGCCTGGTGGAACGGGTGATCGAGCGCAACACCACCATCCCGGTGGCCAAGGCGCAGGACTTCACCACCTTCAAGGATGGCCAGACCGCGATGGCCATCCACGTGTTGCAGGGCGAGCGCGAACTGGTGGCCGACAACCGCAGCCTGGCCCGATTCGAGCTGCGCGGCATCCCGCCGATGGTGGCCGGTGCGGCGCGCATCCGCGTCACCTTCCAGGTCGATGCCGACGGCCTGCTCAGCGTGGCCGCGCGCGAGCAGGGCTCGGGTGTGGAGGCGTCGGTGGTGGTCAAGCCCAGCTACGGCCTGGCCGACGAGCAGATCGCCAGCATGTTGAAAGACGGCTTTGCCAGCGCCGAGGCCGACATGGTGGCCCGCGCGCTGCGCGAGAGCCGGGTCGAGGCCGAGCGCATGACCCTGGCCACCCGGGCCGCTCTGGTGGCCGACGGCAACCTGCTCGACGACGCCGAGACGCTGGCGATCGAGGCGCTGCTGGCCGACCTGGGCCGCATCGCCGCCGGCGACGACCACGCCGCCATCGACACGGCGGTCGAGCAGTTGGCCGAGGGCACCGAAGACTTCGCCGCGCGGCGCATGAACCGCGGCATCCAGCAGGCGCTGACCGGCCGCAAGCTGGCCGACATTTGAACCGTGCAACCCTGAACCTGCGACAGCCACGCCCACCATGCCCGTCATCAAGATCCTGCCCCATGCCGACCTGTGCCCGCAGGGCGCCGAGTTGAATGTGCCGCGCGGCACCTCGATCTGCGAGGCGCTGCTGGACAACGGCATCGCGCTGGAGCATGCCTGCGACATGAGCTGCGCCTGCACCACCTGCCATGTCATCGTGCGCCAGGGCTTCCGCTCGTTGAACGCGATGGAAGAGGGCGAAGAAGACCTGCTCGACCGCGCCTGGGGCCTGGAGCCCGATTCACGCCTGGGCTGCCAGGCCATCCTGGCCGATGCCGACCTGGTGGTCGAGATTCCGAAGTACACGATCAACCACGCCCGCGAGAACCACTGACCCGGCGGCTGCAGCGCTGCAGCCGCTGCGGGCTCAGCGCGTCTCGTTCTGCGAGAACACCAGGGTCATGGTCGGCGGGATGCGGCCGTTGTCCAGCGGCAGCTGGCGGGTCTTGTCGATGGCCCGCAGCACCGTTTCGTCCCAGGCCGGGTTGCCGCTGGGCTTGATGATGCGCCGGCCGACGATGCTGCCATCGGGCGCGCAGCGCACTTCCACCTCGGTGACCGGGTTGCCGCGTTCCTTGTCGGGCTGCACGATGTTGGGCAGGATCGCCGCCTTGATGCGGCCGCCGTAGCCGGCCGATAGCGCCGCATCGGCCTGGGCCGTGCCGGTGGCTGCCGCCGCGCCGGTGGCGCCCGCCTGGCCCATCATGCGTTTGAGGTTCTCCTCGCGCTGTCTGGCAATCTGCTCGGTCTGGGCCTTGGCCTCGGCGGCTTGTTGCGCGGCTTGTTGTGCGGCCTGCTTGGCCGCCAGGTCCTTGCGCTGCTGTGCATCGCGCGCCTTGTCGGCCTTGGCCTGCTCGGCCCGTTGCGCGTCTTTGAGCCGCTTCGTCTCCTGCTCCTCGGCCACGCGCCTGGCCTCCAGACGCTGCTTCAGACGCAGGGCTTCCTGCTGCTCCTTCTCGCGCTGGCGGGCACGCTCGGCATCGGCATCGGCTGCGGCGGCGGCCTGCTGGCGGCGCTGGTCCTGGGCTTTTTCCAGCGCGATTTCGGCGTCACGCGTTGACTGGCGTTCGGCGGCGGTGGGGGCGGGTGGCGGTGCGGGGGCCGGCGTGGGTGCAGGCGCCGGTGTCGGTGCTGGTGTTGGTGTTGGTGTT
>Ga0136636_10002910_pt1 | contig 10232 bp, 3 predicted proteins | sample AntDrymUQ8522106_2_FD_104653 | JGI IMG/M metagenome (GOLD analysis project Ga0136636, IMG submission 104653) | Polar desert sand microbial communities from Dry Valleys, Antarctica - metaG UQ852 (21.06) | ecosystem: Environmental > Terrestrial > Soil > Desert | place: Antarctica: Dry Valley... | reverse complement strand
TTCAGGCCGTTCTTGAGGTCGAGGCGGGTGCCGAAAAGCAGCTGGTCCTTCTCGCCCCAGTCCACCCAGGGCACGCGCACGGCGTCGGCGGGCACCGGGTCGAGGGGGCCGGTGACGCTGATGTCGCTCGTGGCGCTGTCGTCGATGGTGATGCGCACGCCACGGGTGAAGGCGGTGATGCGCATCAGCTCGAAGAGGTTCTGGGCCTGCTCGGGGCTGAGGCCGGTCAGGCTCGGGGTGGCGCCAGCGGCGAAGCCGAGGCGCTCTGGCTCAAAGCTGTAGCGGCGCATAGCCGGGTCAAAGGCCAGGCGGCGCTTGAAGCTCACCACCGTGGGCTTGGGCGCGGTGGGGATCTGGTAGTTGATGAAGGCCTGGCCGGCCGCCGAGATGGCGGCGATCATCACCTCCTCCTTCTCCAGGTGGAAGCCGTTCCGTCCCGAGCGCTGGATCAGCTCCTCGGGGGTCTTCGTGCTGAAGAAGCCGTAGAAGAAGATGCCGCTGTAATTCTGCCACGAGGCGGCGGCGGCGATGGTCCAAGGATATTCGGCGCGGTAGGGGGTGAAGCCGCCGATAAGGTTGATCTCGTAGGCCACCACCGGCTTGCCCACCGGGCGCAGGTAGTGCATGTCCTTGGCGTGGTAGGCGCGGTAGACGGTGGGATCAAGGGGATAGCGCGGGTGCTCCCTCCAGCCCGAGCCGCCCGGGCTGTGGACCGCGCCCGTCTGGTAGCAGCCGGCGCTTACCAGGGAGCCCTTGTCGATGCGGGCGAAGTCGGCGAGGTGGGGAACCATCTCGGTGTTGCGGTTCATCGCCGTGACCGCCACGCCGCGCTTGGGATCGGAGGCCTTGCTGCGGATGAAGGTCTCGTAGCGGTCGTAGTAGGCGTCCATCAGCTCGACTGCGAACTGGGTGAGGTCCTGGATGCGGACGCGGCCATAGGATGTGCGCTGCGCGTCCCGCCAGTCGGCGCGGATGTTTTGCTGTTCAAGCGCCTCGCCCTGGTCGAGTCCGCCCCAGGCCTTTTGGAGGGCGCCCGTATCCGCATAGCGGGCCTTGAGCCAGGTATTGAAACGCGCCTGGAGCTTGGCCTGGAAGTAGGGCGGCCATTTCTCGATGCCGTCGCCGCCCTGGAAGCAGCGCACCGGGCTGACCAGCGACCACAGGAAGCCGTCTTCGTTGTTGAGATCCCAGCAGACGTAGTTGTTCTCGTCCGCGTTGCGGGTGCCGGTGTACAGGTTGACGTGATCGAGGAAGCGCCCGACCTCGCGGAAGTGGATGGCCTGCATGCGTTCATCCAGATAGACCGCGCCGACGATGCTAAAAGTCTTGTTCCACTGGGTGAAGTGCAGCGACCGCACGGCCTTCAACCAAGCCTGGCGGTCCTCTTCGCCGGCCTCGACCACATCCTTCTTCTCGACCTCTTCGACATAGCTCTGGTTGATGCCGTGGAGCGACACCAGGGGCGTCATGTAGATGCCGATGGCTCTGCGGCGCAGCTCGGCCCGCAGGCGGTCGACGCCATCGATCTCGCTGTTGTCGCCCATGGTATAGGTACCGTAGTCGGGGCCGCACCACAGGCGGATGGCGTTGAAACCGAAGGCCTGCAGGCGTTCGGTGACGGGGCCGATCATCTTGTGGTCGTGGAAGGCGTTGACGTTGACACCCCAGAAGCGGATGGGTGTGCCGCCGCGGGTGAAGTCCTCGCCCTTGGGGATGACCGGCAGGAGCTCCGGCAGCTCGGTGGTGGCGGCGCTGGCGGAGGTGAGGATGACGAGCATGAGGACGAAAGCGTTGGTGATGCGCATGGATGGTCCGTGCCGGATAGGGTGGTGCCGGCTGCAGGGGGCAGCCGGGGGTAGTGATAGCTGGGATGGGCCGGCAACACAACCCAAGACCGCCGCTCGGGCTCCTGGTTCCGTCAGATATCAGCATCTCCATGCTTTGATTCCCGATCATTCCGGCATGCTTCGGCCCGCGCAAGGAATCTCCGCCGGACGGCGGCCGCCCTCGCCCGGGAGCCTTCCATGCGCTTGATCTGTGGCCTCCTCCTCGCTTGCCTTTCTGCCCTGCTCATCGGCGAGGAGGCCGCCAGCGCCTTGCCTGCTCCGGCCGCCTGCTCCCAGGTCGTGCGGGAATGGATCGTCGCCAACAGCGGTACGCTGGCGGGCAAGCGGGTGTTGTTCTCCTTCGGCAAGGAGATGGACGCGGTGCTGGCGGCAGCCGATGCCCAGGCCTTTACCGTGGAGGAGCGGGGCGCGGTCATGCCCATCAAATGGGCGCGCTTGCCCGACGGCGAGTTGTGGCGCCTCAGCAGCAGCCTGATGGGCGAGGCGCCGTCGGCGGTGCGCCTAGCCCGTCTGCAGCTGGGCATGAACCTGGGGCTGCAGTACGACCCAGGCTTCCGCAAGGATCGGGATGCCCTCTGGCGGAACGATACCGTGGCGGGGAAGCTGCTGGATGACCAGCTTGAGCGTGCCAGTGGCCAGGCCGCCGCAGCAGCCGCCAAGGAGGCCAGGCCCGGCCAGGGCGACGCCAAGGAGGCCAAGCCCGGCAAGCCGGCGGCCGAGGAGGCCGGCTACGACTTCACCCCGCCCGCCGACTTCGGCCATGTGGATGTGTGCAAGGATTACGGTGCCAAGGGCGACGGCGTCACCGATGATACCGAGGCCCTGCAAAAGGCCGTCGCCGGCCACCTCTACACCAATTCCCGCATGCTCTGGCTGCGCAACGGCACCTACCTCATCACCAAGCGCATCACCGGCTGGAACGCCAAGCAGGAGCCCTGGCAGGGCATGTTCTTCCACGGCCAGAGCCGCAGCAAGACCATCATCAAACTCAAGGACCGCTGCCCGGGCTTCCAGGATCCCGCCAAGCCCGAACCCATGCTCAACTACTGCTCCCGCCTGCAGCAGCACGGCGGCAACATGGCCCACTGGAACTACCTGATCAACTGCACGGTGGACACCGGCAAAGGCAATCCGGGCGCCATCGCCGTGGAATACAACGCCTCCAATAACGGCGCCATGCGCGACGTCACCATCCGCTCGGGCGACGGGTCCGGACCCATGGGCATCAACATGACCGTGGTCATGCCCGGGCCCTGTCTGCTCAAGAACGTGAAGGTGGTGGGTTTCGACTATGGGATCAGGTTCGCCGACTTCCTTTACGGCATCACCCTTGAGGACATCACGGTGGAGGGGCAGACGAAGGCCGGGTTGCACATCAAAAACCAGGGCGTCTACATGCGCCATTTCCGCAGCCGCAACAGCGTGCCGGCCATCGTCTGCGACAACGGCAAGCTGGTGCTGTTGGACAGCGACTGCAGCGGCGGTGGCGATGGGCCGGCCCTGGTGCTCACCGGTGGCCACACCACCTACTTGCGGAATGTGAAGGCCAGTGGCTATACCGGGGTGGTGGCGGGCCTGGGTTCTGAGGTGGGGGAATGGTGCAACCGCAAGGGCAGCTCAGCCTTTCCCTCGCCGGGCCTGATGCTCAACCTGCCGATCCTCGACACTCCCGAGGTGCCCTATGACCCGCCCGCGGAGTGGGCCCGGGGCGGGGGCAGCGCCCAGTCCATCCAGGCCGCCATCGACAGCGGCAAGCCCACCGTCTACATCACCGGCGGCTGCCAGGTGACCGAACCCATCGTCATCCGCGGCAATGTCCGGCGGATCATCGGCGTCGGCGGCGCCGTCATCGCCAAGCAACCCGATCAGCCCACGTGGATCTATGCCGGACGCACCCATCCGGCGGTGGTGATGGAATATGGCGGCTACCCCAGCGCCACCGTCCTCCACGCCTCGCCCAACGCCCTGGTGCTGCGCCACTGCGTCCTGCTCCAGCGCAGCACGCCCGGCTGCGGCCCCCTGTTCCTTGAGGACATCGCTTCCGGGTCTTGGCATTTCGAGCACCCCCAGCAGGTCTTCGCCCGCCACCTGAACATCGAGAGTTCGCCGGTCGATCTGACGAACGAGGGCGCGACCCTGTGGATCCTGGGTTGGAAGACCGAGCGCGACGGGCTGAACATCGCCACTTCCAAGGGCGGTTTCACCGAGGTCCTGGGTGGCCTGTGCTATCCGGCCGGACCGGTGCCCCAGGACCGGCCACTGTTCACCTGCGAGGAGGCCTCCGTCTCTTTCCTGGTCTACTGGGCCTCCTTCGTGAAGGACGGGATACACCGGGTGAAGGTCCGTGACGTCCGCAACGGCGTGGTGCAGGACGTCCTCGACTTCGGACCGGGACCCTACCTCAGCGCCAAGGTCCCCTGGTCCGTCGCCCAGTCCCGTGCCGCCCGGGCGGGCGCGGTCCGCAAACTGGATGCCACCGTGCTGGCCGAATGGGAAGGTCGGCTGGTCGCCGCCCTCAAAGCGGTGCTGGCGGCACAAGGCACGGCCCACCTCCCAGGCGCCAAAGTCGACGCCTCCATTACCGCCCTGTCTGAGGACGGCACCAGCCTGGTGCTGGAGACCAAGGGCAAACCCAGTCCGCCCCGCGCCATCGCCTCGCTGACTTTCGCCGAGAAGCGAGGCCTGGCCCTTGATCTGGCCCTGGGCGGCGACGCCGAGGCCGGCGCCCTGGCCGCCTTCTGGCTCTTCCTCGGCGGGGATGACCGGGCCGCCGACTACTACCTCACCCAGGCCAAGGACAAGGCCGCGGCGGTGCGCAGCGTCTTCGCCCCTGCTGGCGAGAAGGCCGCTCCCAGCAAGTGACGGGCAGGAACCCTCAAGGTTGTCCCCACGGCAAGCCCACCCTACCCATGCAGTACCCGTCCCAGGCAATCCAAGGCGGCTTCCTTCACGGCTTCGCTGAAGGTCGGGTGCGGGTGGCAGGTGCGGGCGATGTCTTCGCTGGCCCCGCCGAAGGCCATCACGGCGACGATCTCATTGATCAGATCGCTGGCGCGGGGGCCGATGATCGCTGCGCCCAAGACCCGGTCGGTGACGGGATCGGCCAGGATCTTCACGAAGCCATCCGTGTCCCCCGCTGCTTTGGCGCGGCCATTACCGGCGAAGCTGAATTTACCGATGCGGAGTGTGAGGCCCTGCTTGGCGGCGTCGGCTTCGGTCAGGCCGACGGTGGCCACTTCGGGATGGGTGTAGACCACATTGGGGATGAGGTGGTGGTCAAGGGTGATGGCGTGCCCGGCCAGGGACTCGGCCAGGGCCACGCCCTCTTCCTCTGCCTTGTGCGCTAGCATGGGGCCGTCGATCAGGTCGCCGATGGCATAGACGCCGGGCAGGTTGGTCTGGAAGCGGGCGTCGACCTGCACGCGCTTGCGATCGGTGAGCTTGACGCCGGCAGCCTCAAGGCCTGCGCCCTCGGTCACGGGCCGGCGGCCAACTGCCACCAAGACCTTGTCGCCGGTCCAGGTCTTCTGGCTGCCATCCTTGGCGGTACCGGTGACGGTGGCTTGTCCATCCTTCACCACCACGCCGGTGACCTTGACCTCAAGTTCGAAGACGAGGCCCTGTTTGCCTAAGGCCTTGGTCAGCTCCTTGGCCACATCCGCATCCAGGAAGGGGCAGACCTGAGGGAGGGCCTCAAGCACAGTGACCTTGGCGCCCAGGCTGGCCCAGACCGAGCCCAGCTCTAGGCCGATGACGCCGCCGCCGACTACCAGCAGGTGGGCCGGCACGGATGGGAACGCGATGGCCTGATCGCTTGAAACCACGGTGGTGCCATCGAAGGGCAGAGGCGGGATCTGGATCGGGACTGAGCCCATGGCCAGGACGATGTGCTTGGCGTCGTGCTCGGTCCGGACGCCGTCGGCAGCGGTGACCGCGACCTTGCCGGGGCCCAGCAGTTCGCCGCTACCCGCCAGCACGGTGACCTTGTTCTTTTTCATCAGGAAGCTGATGCCGTCCACCAGACCGCCGACCACGCTGTCCTTGCGCTTCATCATCTGCGCAACATCGATGGTCGGCGCGGCCACCTGGATGCCGTGCGCAGCGAACTGATGCTTGGCCTCGTGAAACTTCGCCGCGGTATCCAGCAGCGCCTTGCTGGGGATGCACCCGACATTCAAGCAGGTTCCGCCCAGGCGTGACTTGCCCTTGGGATCGGCGCGCCGTTCGACGATGGCCACTGACAGGCCCAACTGGGTGGCGCGTATGGCGCAGACATAGCCGCCAGGACCGGCGCCGATGATGATGAGGTCGGGCATGGAGACTCCAGAAATGATCCGGTCGTCCGGTCGTCCGGTCGTCATGAAGGCATGACGTTTGAGGACGATGGAAATGGGTGAAAGATTGGAGAAAGAGCGAAGCTAACTGTCGTCAACTGTCTGCCGAACAGCCGACCAGACGGTCAGAAGTTCACAACCCGAAGACCAGCTTCTCGGGCGCTTCGATCAGTTCCTTGATCCGCACCAGGAAGCCGACGGCCTCGGCGCCGTCGACGATGCGGTGATCGTAGCTGAGGGCGATGTACATCATCGGCCTGGCCACAATCTGGCTATCCACCACCACGGGACGCTCTTTGATGGTGTGCATGCCCAAAATGCCGGACTGGGGCGGGTTGATGATCGGCGTGCTCATCAGCGAACCGTAGACCCCGCCATTGGTGATGGTGAAGGTGCCGCCCTGCATGTCGTCGATGGTCAGCTTGCCGTCGCGCGCCTTGGCGGCGAGGGCCTTGATGCCCTTCTCGATGTCGGCGAAGCCAAGGTTCTGCACATTGCGCAGCACCGGCACCACCAGCCCCTTGTCGGTGCCCACCGCCACCGACAAATGCACGCCCTCGGGCGTGACCACGTCGGTGCCGTCGATCTGGCTGTTCACCAGCGGATATTTGCGCAGGGCCTGCACCGTGGCCATGGCGAAGAAGCTCATGAAGCCCAGGCCAACGCCGTGCTTTTTCTCGAATTCTTCTTTGAAGCGCTTGCGCAGCCCCATCGCGGCCGACATGTCCACTTCGTTGAAGGTGGTCAGGATCGCGGCGGTGTGCTGGGCCTGGACCAGGCGCTGGGCGATGCGCTGGCGCAGGGGGGACATCTTTTTGCGCGTGGTGCCGCCAGTCGGAGCGGCAGGAGCGGCAGGAGCGGCAGGAACAGAGGGCGCCGGTGCAGGCTTGGCGGCTGGTGCCGCAGCGGGTTTGCCGGCGGCCAGCACATCGCCCTTGGTGACGCGACCATCTTTACCGCTGCCGGACAAGGCGGCCGGATCCACGCCGCTGTCCGCGACCAGCTGCTTCACCGCTGGGGAGAGCGCTTTACTGGCGGCAGGAGCCGTGGCCGCGGCAGTCGCGGCCGGTGCGGGGGCTGAGCCAGGAGCAGCTGCGCCCGCCGGATCGATCACCGCCACCACGGAGCCGACCTTCAACACGTCGCCGGCCTTGGCCTTCAGGCTGATACGGCCGGCCACCCCGGACTGCACCTCGGTGGTGATCTTGTCGGTCTCCAGCTCGTAGACTGGCGTGCTGTCGGTGACGATGGCGCCATCGGCGACCAGGAAGCGGCTGATGGTGCCTTCGGTGACGGACTCGCCGATGGCGGGGATCTTCAGGTCGTGCATGGGGGTTGAGTTTCGAGGTACGGGTTTCGAGTTTCGAGGGACGCATGCCGAGGGTCGCGTGCGAGGGCTGTCCCTCGTCGCTTGAAACGCATCAATGCTTCTTGCTGAGCGCCCGCGCCTGGATGCCCAAGGCGGTAGTGACGAGCTGTTCCTGCTCCAACTGGAACAAGGCCATGCTGCCGGGGGCAGGACTGGCGGCAGCTTCGCGGCCGGCGTAGTGGATGGTGCTGCCGGTGAGCTGGCGCAGCAGCGGGTCGATGAATGACCAGGCGCCCATGTTCTGGGGCTCTTCCTGGCACCACCACAGTTCCGCCTTGGGGAAGCGCGCCAGCACCGTCTTGAGCATCTCATCGTGCAGCGGATAGAGCTGCTCGATGCGCACGATGGCCACGTCGGTGATCTTCTCTTCGGTGCGGCGGTCCATCAGGTCGTGCGCGACCTTGCCGGTGCACAGCACCACCCGCTTGGCCTTGAGCGCGGGATCGGCGAATTGGTGATCTGCCAGGATCTCGTGGAAACGGCCGCCGGTGAACTCCGCGAAATCGCTGGAAGCCTGCTTGGAGCGCAGATGGCTCTTGGGCGTCATCAGGATCAGCGGTTTGCGCACGCTGCGGCGCATCTGGCGGCGCAGGATATGGAAGTGCTGCGCGGCGGTGGAGCAATACGCCACCTGCATATTGTCTTCGGCGCAGCTTTGCAGGAAGCGCTCGGGACGGGCCGAGCTGTGCTCGGGGCCGGCGCCCTCCTGGCCATGGGGCAGCATCATCACCAGGCCGCTGGCCCGGCCCCACTTCGATTCGCTGGAGGCGAGGAACTGGTCGATGATCACTTGCGCGCCATTGACGAAGTCGCCGAACTGGGCTTCCCAGATGATCAGCATATTAGGCTCGGCCAGGCTGTAGCCGTAGTCGAAGCCCAATACGCCCGCCTCGCTGAGCGGCGAATTGTAGACGCAGAAATTGGCCTGCTCTGCGGTGATGTGATTCAGGGGTTTCCAGCGCTCACGGGTCTCGGTGTCGTACCAGTAGCTGTGCCGCTGGCTGAAGGTACCGCGGCGGCAGTCCTGGCCCGACAGGCGCACCGGGGTGGGCTCGACCAGCAGCGAGCCGATCGCCATCATCTCGGCCAGGGCCCATTCGATCCGTCCGCGGGACGAGATCGCACGGCCGCGTTCTTCGGCCATGCGCTTGATCTTGGGATGGATGCGGAAGCCCTCGGGCCAGGTCGAGAGGGCCTTGCCGATAAGCTGAAGCTGGGCGTCCTCGACGCCGGTCTCGATCGCCTCGTGGCGGTACTGGTTGGTCATACCTGACCACAAACCCTCGAAGCGCTTGCGGGTCAGCTTGGCCGGACGCACCTTCACCGAATTCAGCGCATCCTGCAGCTGATTGTTCATGATCGTGGCGATCGCCTCGGCCTCGGCCGGCTGGATCTCGCCCGCCGCCAGCAACTGCTGCGTGTAGACCTTGGACAGCCGGGGATGCTCGGCGATCTTGGCGTACATGGTGGGCTGGGTGTAATTGGGTTCGTCACTTTCGTTGTGGCCATAGCGGCGGTAGCAGACGATGTCGACGAACACATCCTTCTTGAAGGTCTGGCGGTACAGGGCGGCCAGCTTGCAGACGTGGACCACGCCTTCGACATCGTCGCCGTTGACGTGGAAGACCGGGGCGTCGAAGGTTTTCGCAATATCGGTGCAGTGCCGGGTGGAACGCGAATCAGCCGGCAGGGTGGTGAAGCCGATCTGGTTGTTGCTGACGATGTGGATGGTGCCGCCGGTGGTGTAGCCCTCCAGGCCAGCCATCTGCAGCGTCTCCAGCACCAGGCCCTGACCAGCAAGGGCGGCGTCGCCGTGCATCAGGATGGCGGCGACCACGCCGCGTTTCACCGTGTCTTGATACTGGCGCTGCTTCGCGCGCACGCGCCCCAGCACCACCGGGTTCACCGCCTCCAGGTGGCTGGGGTTGTGCGACAGGGTCAGGTGTACATTATCGCCGGTGGCGGTGATCTGATCGGTGCTGTAGCCCAGGTGGTATTTTACATCGCCGTCGCCCTGCAGCTGGTTGATGTCGTAACTGCCCTCGAATTCGGTGAACAGCTCCTCGTAGCTTTTGCCCATGATATTGCAGAGCACGTTCAGCCGGCCGCGGTGGGCCATGCCGATGACCAGCTCTTTCAGGCCCAGGGCGGGGCAGGCCTCGGTGATCGCGTCCAGGGCGGGGATCAGGGCTTCGCCGCCTTCCAGCGAAAAGCGCTTCTGACCAAGGAACTTGGTGTGGACGAAGGTTTCCAGGGTCTCGGCCTGGTTGACCTTCATCAGGATGCGACGCTTCTCGTCCCGGCTCAGGCGTGGCTGATTGGCGTGGGCTTCGATGTGTTCGCGCAGCCACAGGCGGATTGCGCGATCCTGGATATGCTGGTATTCGACGCCGATGGTGCCGCAGTAGGTGCGGCGCAGGTAGCTGATGATATCGCGCAGGCGGGTGCGATCGGGGAAGCCGGCGATGGAGTCGCTGGCGTATTCCCGATCAAGATCGTCGTCGCTCAGACCGAAGGCCGCCAATTCCAAATAAGGATTGGTCGGGGTGTTGTTGAGGTCGAGGGGGTCCAGATGGCAGATGGTGTGGCCCAGGGCGCGGTAGGCCGCGATCAGGCTGTCGACCTTCTGCTGATCACCGCGACCAGCGCGGGGCACCGCCTCATTCAAGGGGGCGCTGGCAG
>Ga0136636_10002907_pt1 | contig 10235 bp, 7 predicted proteins | sample AntDrymUQ8522106_2_FD_104653 | JGI IMG/M metagenome (GOLD analysis project Ga0136636, IMG submission 104653) | Polar desert sand microbial communities from Dry Valleys, Antarctica - metaG UQ852 (21.06) | ecosystem: Environmental > Terrestrial > Soil > Desert | place: Antarctica: Dry Valley... | reverse complement strand
TTTCACCTGAGATTTCAAATCTCGAAATGGGAGTTTACCAATGCCGGCTTACTGCCAACGATGGAACATATACTTCACAGTCGGATGTTTTAATAATCGTTACGGATCTGGCCAATCTTGTGCCTTATGTTTCAATCACCACTCCCGCTAATAATTCCTCTTATTATGAAGGAAAGTCAGTTACTTTAGGAGTAAATGCCACAGATTTGGATGGAACAATTTCAATGGTCGAATATTTCTCAGGGGATATTAAACTCGGGGAAGCACTGACTGCTCCATTTTCAATTATCTGGATAGGGGGAAACATCGCAAGCCACTCCATCACTGCAAAAGCAACAGATAATGGTGGCGCAACCGCAGTGTCATCGCCGGAAATACAACCTGTATTCTTTACTATGGAAATACAACAGGAGGCCCTTTCCCTGGAATTAATGTAAAACCTAACGTTCCCTATAAAATTAGAGCAAGTGAAGGAAGTATGGTGTATTTTTATTATACCTATTCTTTTACCGGGGGAGAAAGGAATACCTCCGCTTCGATGCATACCTATGAAATCGGCAGCTGTAATTCAAGCCCGCCTTTCTTGACGGTTCTGCCAGTAAACCTTGCAATTGCCGCGGCTGCAAATAGTAAAGGAACTTTTACAGTTGATACAAATGTGGATTGTGCGATTTCAAGCGATCAGAGCTGGCTAACTCTGAGCAGTTCAACAACTAACGTTTTCAAAACAATAACCGCAACTGCAACGCTAAACCCAACCGCAATTCAGAGAACTGCAAATATTACTGTTTCGGGTGCCGGAGTAACAACAAAAACAATTGTGGTTAAGCAAGCAGCCGGAACAACTGATGTTCAGGAAGTTTCAGAGGAAGGTGTTCAAGTTTACCCAATCCCTGCAGCTAACAGGATATTTGTAAGCGGACTTAAAACCGAAACGGTTGCAAGCATTTTCAATATCTGTGGAAATCGAGATAACTCCTAGCCCTGAGAGGGCGACATATCGGAACCATAGGCACCGCTTATGGTCAACACGAAGCCACCTGTAGGATCGCCTCCTGTGAATCTATGAAAAGTCAAGCCAAAAACTCCCCTCCTCATACTCAACCACTACCTCACCGCTGTTTTGAAAATGAAAGGTATTCAAAAGCGAAGAAATATCCTGTCTTAATGCCATCAATGCATTATCGATCAGGTCTTTCCTGAAGCCCTTTTCCTCTAGGTGCATAACGAAATCGATAGACATAATTCGACTTACAACCTGTCCGAATTCAACCAGTTTTCTCTGTGGAATCTGCATATCCACTTCAAAATTTACCAATTCTCTTACATGATCTGCAGCGCGTGAAGTGAATCCCTTTAAAAAATGATAAAAACTCCGCTCTTTGGCAGATTTCATCAGTTTAAGAACAGAATCTGCTATCTGTTGGTAAAGAATGTCATTAGAGCCTTCGAAAATCTGGAATGGACGGCTGTCAACAACCGATCTGCCGGCAATGTGATTGAGTTTATATCCCTTTGCACCTACAAGCTGAAGGAGAGACTGCGCGGAATCCTGCATCATATCTGATGTTACGGTTTTTATGACATTTGCTTCAAACCCGAGTGACGAAAGATTATTTTCTGTACCGGCTATTTCTGCCGATTTCAGACAGAATGCGGAGCAGATGGTGAAATTAGCCTGTAACCTCGATAATCGTTGCTGTACCTGATCGTAATCAAAGAGGTTCCTATTTCCTACCAATCTTGATTTGGTATGAGAAATTGCCTCATCCAGAATTCTCTGAATAAAGCCAAGTCCCATCGCAGGAAACTGAAATCTGCTTCGATGCAACATGTCCAGTAACATCTGAATACCAGTGGTTTGCGGAATTAATTTCTGATCTTCCGGAATATGCACATCAATATGATTTCTGCCGTAAGGAATTTGATACAAACCGAGGTTTTCGAAATATTCCTCCACCACAATTTTCTGATTCGGGGCGTTCACATCACAGATAAACATATCAATATCTCTCATGAGACTCCCTGATTCCGTTCTTTTTCGTGCAGTAAGTACCCAAAAGTCGGCCATTCCGGTAAGTCCGGCCCAGTGTTTTTTTCCCTCGAGATGAAAAAGACCATCTTTCTCCGAAAATGAAGTATTCATGCTCAAAGCATCACTTCCGAAATTAGGCTCAGTGATCATGAGTCCTCCCATGCAACTGGTATCCAGAAACCTTTTAAAGACTTTCTGCTTGGCACTTTCTTGTCCATATTTGGCAACAGGCTGAATAAACAAAGCATTATTTATTCCCAGAGTAAGCGAAAGAGCAAGTGATTCGTAGGATGCAGCGGAAACAAAAGCGATGTTTTCCTTAACAGTTCCTCCAAAACCGCCGTATTCTTTTGGAATGCAAAGTGCCAGAGGCTTTCCCGACATAAGCTCTTCAAGAACAGCAGGTGGTATTCCTCTTGTACTGCAAAACTGATCTATCTTATCATCTTCATGAAACGCCCGTTTCATACTGGCCTTGAACTCTTCGAGCAGACGACGAAATGAAGCATCACTAACTGGAGCCTCAAGTGTTTGATTTACTGCAATATATTGATTGTCCGGCATGTGTACGTTTTTAGTTAAGGATATATAACAAATAATCAGTTCAAATTGTTTAAGAGTCAATCGCCAATATTGTCAGCGGTCATTTAATCACAATCAAACCTGTCAGGTCTTGAAGCCTCCTTGCTTCGCTTTCCGCTTCATGGGACGAGAAGGAAGTGGTTTTATTCCCAGACCCTCTGGGTTGGAAAATAAGAATTTCATTTGATACCTCGAAGGCTCTACCTCGGGGTAATTCATTAAACTTTAACCCTTTACTAAAGTCAAGGTTGAAAAGATAATATTCCAAAAATTAGAGAATAAAGTTCATTATATTTGCTGTGATTAAGGCATTGACACTATGAAACATCTATATTATCCAACTCTGTTCATATTTATCATGAGCGGTTTGGTTTCTTGTAAAGAGAAAACTACAGCGGTTAAGGAAAAACTACCTGTAAACGTAAGTGTTATTGTTTCCGAAATGGTTAATTTCCCTACAATAATTGAAGTAAACGGCACTTCTCTTTCTGAGGAAAGTATTGAGTTATTTCCTGAAACTAGCGGTAAACTTATTTACTTAAACATTCCCGATGGAGAAGCTGTAAAGAAAGGAAGTTTGCTTGCAAAAATAAATGATGATGAACTTCAGGCGCAACTGGAGCAATCTAAAGTTCAACTTGAACTGGCAGTAAAAACAGAAGATCGTTTAAAAAAGCTTTTGGCTGTTAATGGGGTCAACCAGTCTGAATACGATGTATCATTGAGCCAGTTAAATGAAATCAAGGCCGCAATTCACATTCTCAAGGCAAAAATCGACAAAACCGAAGTTCGTGCACCTTTTGACGGGAATCTGGGATTGAGATTAGTGAGTCCCGGCGCATACGTTACAACTCAAACTTTACTCGGCACATTACACCAAAATGATAAAACTAAAATAGATTTTACAGTTCCTGAAACCTATGCAAAGCTTGTGGATAAGGGAGATACCGTATATCTACTGACAAATGATTCCAAGGAACAGCAAAAAGCAACCATCTCCGCCATAGAGTCACAAATTAATCCAGACACACGAAGCATCAGCGTAAGAGCCAGGCTTTTATCGGGTACAATTCGTTCAGGATCATTTGTAAAAGTCATACTTGTGAGAAACGAACGCAGAATAACCGTTCCCTCGAATGCAATTATTCCAAATGCCAATTCAAATCAGATCATCGTAATCAAGGGTCATAAACCTGTGTTTACGAATATTGAAACCGGGCAAAGAAACGCTGATGCTGTTGAAATTCTAAACGGAATTGAAGCCGGTGATTCAGTCGTTGTAAGTGGAGTTCTTTTTGTAAGACAAAATAGTGTGGTAAATGTCGGGAAAGTAGTTAAAATGGACATTTCCGGTAGTCTCGATTCCAAATAGATCGCTAAATGAACATTTCAGAACTTTCCCTAAGAAGACCGGTATTAGCCACTGTGATGAATTTGCTCATCATTTTGTTTGGCGTCACTGGGTATTATTTTCTAGGTGTCAGGGAATACCCTGCGATCGATCCTCCGATCATTACTGTAAGAACCGCATATATTGGTGCAAACGCCGATATTATTGAATCTCAGATAACTGAACCTCTTGAAAAAGCCATAAACGGTATCCCGGGAATTCGCACTTTAACTTCTGCTAGTTCTGTAGGGGGAAGTAATATTACAGTAGAATTCAATCTTGGATCAGATCTGGAAACCGCTGCAAACGACGTACGCGATAAAGTTAGTCAGGCTGTCAGAAACCTCCCCCAGGATATTGATGCACCGCCGGTAGTAACCAAATCTGACGCAAACAGCGATTTCATCATTTTTATGGCTGTGCAAAGTCCCAGCAAAGGAATTATGGAACTCAGCGACTATGCAGAAAACTTCCTGCAAAACAAGTTTCAGACAATTCCCGAGGTAAGTTCAGTAAATGTTGTCGGACAAAAGCGACCCGCTATGCGTTTGTGGGTAGATCCTGATAAAATGCAGGCATACAAAATTGCTTTCAATGACATATCCAGTATTTTAAGAAACGAAAACGTTGAAATTCCCTCAGGAAAAATATATGGCAACAGAACCGAACTGACCATTCGAACCCTAGGCAGATTAAGTACTGTGGATGATTTCGCTAATCTGATTATCAGGGAAGATAAAGCTGGAATCGTGCGACTAAGCGATGTTGCCAAGGTAGAACTTGGACCCGAACAGTACGAGCAAAACTGGAAAATGAATGGCGTAACAGCGGTTGGTGTCGCCCTGATACCTCAGCCTGGTGCAAATTACATTAATATCTCCAATGAGTTCAATAAACGGCTTGACGATATCCGGAAATCGGAAAAAGATAGTGATCTGGTTTTCACAACACTTGTCGATACAACAAAAAACGTCAGAAGATCGTTGACCGAAGTAAAAGAAACTCTCCTAATATCCCTGCTTCTCGTGATTCTGGTAATTTTCCTGTTTTTCAGAAGCTGGCTTATTGCAATTCGTCCCCTCATAGATATCCCTATTTCATTGGTATCTACCTTTTTCATCATGTATATTACCGGCTTTTCAATCAATATTCTTACCCTGCTAGCCATAGTTCTTGCAACAGGACTGGTTGTCGACGACGGGATTGTTGTCACAGAAAATATTTTCAGGAAGTTTGAGAAAGGCATGCCTATTCGGAGAGCCGCGCTGGAAGGAAGTCGGGAAATCTTTTTTGTTGTTTTGTCTACCTCTGTTACGCTGGCAATTGTTTTTCTCCCGGTAATTTTTTTAAAGGGATTTGTTGGAAGTCTATTCAGGGAATTTGGAATTGTCTTGGCCGGGGCTGTTCTGGTATCTGCCTTTGTATCCCTTACCATTACTCCAGTTTTAAATGTTCTGCTTACCGGGAAAAAAACTCAGCACGGAAGATTCTACAATAGTACAGAACCATTTTTCGCGGGAATGGAAAACGGTTATAAAAATATTCTGCAGAAGTTTATTGAACGCCGAAGAATCGCCTGGATAATAGTAATTGCCTGTGTTGTAATAATCTTTACTATAGGCCGATCCCTCCAAAGTGAGATAGCGCCTATTGAAGATAAAAGCGGTATCCGTTTTCAGATCACCGGACCCGAAGGGGCAAGTTTTGATTATATGATTAGTGCAGCAGGGCAACTTGAAAATTTCCTGCTGGATTCTGTCCCCGAATTGAATTTTACTTTTTTCTCAGTTCCAGGATTCGGAAACTCCGGACTGAATGGTGCATTCGGAAGAGTTGGACTGGTTCCTTCCAATGAAAGAGAAAGAACCCAGACCGAAATTGCCAAAGATCTAGGAAGAAAAGTCGGAAGGTTTACCGATATACTTATTTTCCCTGTTGAAGAACAAACAATTTCTGTGGGTTTGGGCTCAAGAGGGTCTCTGCCGGTTCAGTTTGTTATTCAAAATCTTGACTTCGAAAAGTTAAAATCCATGATCCCTAAATTTCTGGAAGCTGCCAGAAATGATAAAACTTTTCAAAATGTGGATGTGAATTTGAAATTCAATAAACCTGAAATTGATATTATCATCGACCGTTTAAAAGCCAGAGAGCTGGGTCTAACTGTTGCAGATATTGCAGATGTCCTCCAAAGTGCCTTTAGCGGCAGAAGACTTGATTATTTTATAATGAACGGGAAACAGTACCAGGTAATATCTCAGGTAAAACTAAAAGACCGACAAGTCCCTGATGATATTCTCAAACTTTCTGTCAGGAATAATAAAGGCGTTAACATCTCACTTGCAAACGTTCTGACACTGGTGCCAAACGCAAATCCACCTTCACTTTTCCATTTCAACCGGTATAAGTCAGCTACTTTTTCTGCGTCACTAAGTGAAGGGAAAGCCATCAGTGATGGTGTGGAAGCTATGCAGACTATTGCAGATAATCTGCTGGATGAAAGTTTTCAAACATCGCTAAGCGGTCCCTCGAGAGATTATTCAGAAAGTTCTTCAAATATCGCATTTGCATTTATTCTTGCGCTTATTTTAATATACCTGATTCTCGCCGCACAATTCGAGAGTTTCAGAGATCCAATTACCATTATGCTTACGGTTCCTCTGGCCATTGCAGGAGCAGTGCTTAGTTTGTGGATATTTGGACATACAATTAATATTTTCTCACAGATCGGGATGATTATGCTAATTGGACTCGTAACCAAAAACGGAATTCTAATCGTTGAATTTGCCAATAAGAAGCGAGAACTGGGAATTCCAATGATTCAGGCAGTTGTTGAAGCGTCTACTCAACGTCTGCGTCCAATTCTGATGACCAGTCTTGCAACATCCCTCGGAGCCTTACCAATTGCACTAAGTCTGGGTTCGTCCGCAACCAGCAGGGTTTCATTAGGTATCGTTATTGTTGCAGGAATCATGTTCTCTCTGATCCTTACATTATTTGTCATTCCCTCTGTTTACACCTACATTTCAGGAAAACGGAGAATATTTACCGACGACTCAGATAATTCCTCTTTGAAAAAGTGAAACCATGAACAAAGCACTCATATATTTAGGCTTTCTGCTTTTCCCCCTGAGTTCAATGGCTCAAATACCTTTGAGTCTCAGCAATGCCATTGATACCGCCCTGAAAAACAATTTTGATATTCAGATTGCTAAAAATCTCAATGAGATCGGTAAAGTCAATAATTCATATGGAGTGGCCGGGGGATTGCCAACAGTAAATTTAACCGCCGGAAACAATAATTCTCTGTATGACTTAAATCAGAAATTAAGCAACGGTACTATTATTCAAAAGAACAATGTTTCAAACCATACCGTCAATGCCGCACTGACAGCAGGGTTCACATTGTTTAATGGGTTTAAAGTTTATGCCACTAAAGAAAGACTTAGTATTCTGGAACTTCAGAGTGAATCAGAACTAAATCTTCAGATTCAGAATACGATTGCGGCAGTCATGGTTACGTATTATGATATCATTCGGCAACAAAGCTATCTTGAAATTATCAAAAGTTCTCTTGATGTTTCATCAAAAAAGTCGGAGATTGTTTTGGAGCGTTATTTAGTGGGAATGGCAAATAATGCAGATCAGCTTCAGTCGAAAATGGATGTGAATCTCGCTGGTCAAAACCTCCAAAGTCAACAACTGCTAATTGAACAGGAAAAAATTTCATTACTTCAGCTAATAGGAGTTGTAGAGTATTTCGATGCAACCATAAATGATACTATTCAAGTGGATAAGAGCATTCAAAAAGATTCCATTATCAGTTTTCTTGAAAACAATCCACAGTTTCTCTCTGCAGACCAACAAATTCGAATTAACGAACAGATTATTAAGGAGATAAGGGCTCAACGATATCCAACCCTAAGAATAAACACAGGGTACAATTATGCTTACAACAGCAGTTCTGCTGGGTTTAACTTATTTAATCAGAATTACGGGCCAACACTAGGTGCAAGCTTACAAATTCCTATTTTTAACGGGACTATCTACAAAACCCAACAGGAAGTAGCGACATATAACCTTAGAAATGCCGAACTTCAAAAAGAAAGTCTGCTTTCATCCCTTAAGGCAGATGCTTTAAAGACATACCAGGCTTACGAAAGCACATTAAAACAGATCGAATCCCAACAGGCTAATTTTCAAAACTCTAAAGAATTAGTTGATCTTGTCATTCAGCGATTTCAGCTAAATCAGGCCACTATTCTGGAGGTCAAAGCTGCCCAGGCAAGTTTTGAAACAGCCGGATATGCCTTGATAAACCTCCAGTTTGCAGCAAAAACAGCGGAAATTGAACTAAAAAGACTTGTGTTTCAACTTTCCTATTAAAACGAAACTGTTAATCCCATGAAACTTTCTGCAGCTAAGCCCAGTGAGGGCGATCGAAGCCGGGATCAATCAACGGTAAATAAAGTTAATTTGAAAAGCTGACAAAAGCAAACCAGAAAACCACTAGGCATTGGGTTTAAGCGCTTTTAGGTGCTGGATTTAGTTAGAACAATAGTTTATTTGGATTCTTGCCGACTATCAAAAATCCTTAAAATGTCCACAAAATCTTTTCTGTTGCGGTAAAATAGAATGTTGTGTTTAGTCAAAACACATTTCCTGATTTTCTTATTCTCATAAATCAAAGGAAATTGTTTGGGATTAATTGAAATCTGAGAAAGTGATGAAGAAATAATTTCAATAAACCCTTCCAGAACCCTATCATCCCTATTTTCTTAAAGGTAATCAAGGATAGACACAAAGTCATTTTCAGCTAATGGTGACCAAATAATTTGCTTAGGCACGTAAATATTTCTTGCGAATTTTGGCCATAATTTTCTCGTTGGGAATACCTTTTCCTAACTCAATTTCCTCAATCGCATCAAAAATGCCTTGTTTTTGCTCTTCAGTCAATTTTTCCCAATCTCTTATGTCCTTTTTCTCATTAATGTAATTTATTAGGACTCCATACAACTCCTCTAATCGATTCTTTTCAAGTGAATCGATTTTAAGTTTTAGATCAGAGACTGTCATAATTTGACTTTTTTCAAAAGTACAATAAATATTGCTCAAGTATTAATCTGGCTAGAATACCTTACAACTGACAATTCCATTAATTAAGGATTATAAGAATTTCTAAGGACGATTGCTTTCATTCAACTTACTCTTCCTCATCCCATAAAAGAAATAAATAACCAATCCCATCCCAAACCATATCGCCAGATTGATCCAGGTATTGAAAGGCAAAGAAAACATCTGAGCCAGGCAGATCAATGCACCAAGAATCGGAACCAGAGGAACAAAAGGTGTTTTAAAAGGGCGGTGGATATCCGGTCGTTTTTTTCGTAAAACAATAATGCTAGTGCAGACAATAACCACTGCAAGCAAGGTTCCGAGGGAAACCAGTTCTCCAAGAATATCAATGGGTAAAATCCCTGCTAAAACAATTCCGGCAACACCGGTGAGGATTGTACTGATGTAAGGCGTTTTAAACCGGCTATGAACCTTGGAAAATACGGGCGGCAATAAACCGTCTTTCGACATGGAAAGAAATATCCTTGGTTGTCCCATCAGCGTAACCAATATCACAGAACTCAATGCAGCAATAGCAGCGATCTTAATTATAGGTCGCAGCCAGAACATGCCTTCTCCCATTGCATTAACTCCTATTGCAACCGGATCAGCAACATTCAGCTGAGTGTAGCTTACAATTCCCGTTAAAACAATAGCCATGAGAATATATAGAATGGTAGACACTCCCAGTGAGCCCAAAATACCGATTGGCACATCTCGCTGTGGGTTCTTGGCTTCCTGAGCAACGGTGGAGGCTGCATCAAATCCAATGTAAGCGAAAAAAACTACTCCGGCGCCGCGAAGAATTCCACTCCAGCCAAAATATCCCCATTCACCTGTGTTTTCAGGAATAAATGGTTTCCAGTTTCCAGCCTTCACAAAAATAAATCCCAGTCCGATAAAAAGTATGATAACTGAGAGTTTCGTAATTACCAGAAGATTATTAAAATTCGAAGTTTCTTTTATCCCGATAACCAAAAGAATGGTTAGAAAAGCAACAATAAACATTGCCGGGAAATTGCAGATTGCAGTTACATGGGCAAGAGAATCAACCGAAACCCCGGTGGCAAGCAAATCGCTTGTAAGGCTTGACGTCAAAGGTTTCCAGCCCATATT
>Ga0136636_10002906_pt1 | contig 10236 bp, 7 predicted proteins | sample AntDrymUQ8522106_2_FD_104653 | JGI IMG/M metagenome (GOLD analysis project Ga0136636, IMG submission 104653) | Polar desert sand microbial communities from Dry Valleys, Antarctica - metaG UQ852 (21.06) | ecosystem: Environmental > Terrestrial > Soil > Desert | place: Antarctica: Dry Valley... | reverse complement strand
TGGAGGCGACTTCAATCGTGCCCACAGCTTCAACACCCCTGGTTTTCGGGCAGTCGTTGATGCCAATGGCTTTCGGGGACGGATCGGCAACGCAGGAAGCTGGATCGGGGCAGAAGTCGTGGACGTAAACTGCCCGGAGAAAGCCAAATGCGTGGCACGCGTACGAATTGATTTCAAGCCAGTATTGAGCCGGCGATTTGGGGATAAGATCAGCACACACACGGATGAAACATGGTTGCTGGAAGAGGGGCAATGGTGGATATTCCAAGCGATCTAGGCCCAGCATGTGCTCAAATTCACCCCGACTGATAGCTCTTCGATCTGTGTTCTCAATGAGGCTTGACCCAACGTCGCCTCATGCCCAGCCAAAACGATCTGTTACGGCCAGTGTTGTTTTTACTCCACGCATCAGGGCATTCCTCTTCAAAGCCGTCGCGGCACACAACACTCGTGTGCTAATATTCACCAGCGTTTTCAACCCTCTAAGGGTTGCGCTCAACAATCTTTAAATGGAGTTTTTTCATGAAAAAAAATGTTCTGGCTTTGAGCATTACCGCCGCAGTGTTCGGCCTCGGCTTTGCAGGTGGTGCACAGGCGGTTACCGTTCCTTATGGCGCAACTGCTGACGACCTTCGGTTGAGCCCAAATGGTATTGGCCACTCACTGTTGGTGCCTTACTACACTGCTCAGGGTTCAAACGCTACATTGCTGAATTTGGTTAACACCGACACCCTCAATGGCAAGGCCGTCAAAGTGCGCTTTCGCAGCGCCAGCAACTCTGACGACGTCTATGACTTCCAAGTTTTCTTGTCGCCTGGCGACGTTTGGGCTGCTAGCATTTCAAAAGGTGCAGATGGCCGTGCGAACTTGTCCACCAACGACAACAGCTGCACCAAGCCAGCCAAATCCAATCTGGGCTCAGGTTTTGTGACCGCTCGTCTGGACACCACATTCACTGCTGACCAAAAAGCGAACGCGACACGCGAAGGCTACGTTGAGATTTTCAACATGGCTGACATCGCCCCAGGCACACAATTGTTCACCGCTACTAAGCACGTGAACGGCGTTGCACCTTGCGGCACTGGAGTGACTGCAGCTGCATGGACAGCACTGGATACAGACGCAGCCAACTGGACCGGTTTGGTACCTCCGACAACTGGTTTGATGGGTAACTACACCGTCATCAACCTGGCAACAGCAGCAGCTTACGGTGGCAATGCAACTGCCATCCGTGCAGTGAACAGCGCCATCGACACCAACGTGGCTGACAACTCAGCACTAGGCAATGTGGTGTACTGGCCACAAACCGCCCAGCCCGTAGTTGGAATTTCCGCGTTCACTGCTGATCCGTTGCTCCGTGGTGGTCAAGTTGTTGGCGCGAGCTACGACCTGCCTGACATGTCAACACCTTACACAACAACGACTGCAAATCCGTTGGCTCAGGCCGGTAACTTGTCGCAAGCCCTTGCAACAACGTCGATCAAGAACGAGTTCTTGGCTGACCAGACCGTTGCTGCCGTAACTGACTGGGTGTTCTCCATGCCTACACGCCGTTACAGTGTTGCATTGGATTACGCTACCAACACACGCGTTTACTCCGCGCTGCCAGTAAACCAGCAGTACTTCACAGCGGCTAACACCACTGTTGTTGGTCGTCAGATTTGTGTAACTGGCATTGCCTACACAGCGTTTGATCGCGAAGAAAACAGCCCGGTGAACCCATCAGATGTGGTGATTTCGCCGAATGTGCCAGAGGCACCAACTGCATTCTGTGGTGAAGCCAGTGTTTTGGCCATCAATAACGGCGGAAAATCCGGTGTGCTGGACGCTTCTGTAGCAGTTCGCGGCATCGACCTTGCATACAAAGAAGGTTGGATCAACATTGCAACTCCTGGTCTTAACAACAACGGCTTGCCCGTGTTGGGTGAGGCTTATGTCCGCGCTGTTGCTGGTGCCAGCAACTTCGGCGTGAACTGGGGTCACCGTTTCAGCCGCCGCGGCCTGTAATACAGTCAACGGTAAGGTGCACCTTTTCTGGTGCACCCACTCAAGAGGCGGGCTTGTCCCGCCTTTTTCTATTTGGCGCCCATTGACGTCATGTATTTGACGATATTCAATTGCGCTGGGCTTTGAGCCATCGCAGGGTGGTAGGCTAGTTCAATCTTTGTTATTAAAACCACTATGTACTTTTCAAAGTTTTTTACATCACTGGTCATGCGCAAAAACGTTTTGACGCTACCTCTGCTTATCGCGCTGTCGCACACAGCCTTGGCGCAGAACACCGCAAAACCGGCTTCAACAACGCCCACCCCTACATCCGCCACGCCCAACCCGGCGACAACTTCAGCTGCCACAGTCCTGGCACGCGGACCGGCAGGAGCCGTCATCAACGATCGGGATGTGCTTGCCGAATTGCAACGCGCACCAGAGGCGACTCGCAAGGCCGTGCTGTCGCAACCTGAGGCAATCGCACAGCTTGTCAACAATCTTTTGGTGCGTCGAGTCCTCGCCAACGAGGCAGAGCGCGATGGCCTGGGCAACGACCCCTTGGTAGCGGGTAGTCTCGCCATTGCACGTGACAGAGCCTTATCCGATGCTCGACTGGCACGACTTGACCTTCAGAACACGCCCAGTGACGCGGCACTAGACGCCTATGCTCGCAACATCTACAAAGCCGACACCACAAAATATGAGAAACCAGCGCAGAGTCGCGCGCGCCACATTTTGCTGGCAAATAGCGGTCCTGACTCGCTGAAAAAAGCCAAGGATATTCTTGCCCAGTTGCGTGCCGGAGCGTCATTTGAAGAAATGGCAAAATCTCATTCAACGGACACAGGCAGTGCTGCCCGGGGCGGAGATCTCGGATTCTTTGGTCCTGGCAAAATGGTCCGCCCTTTTGAAGACGCCGTCAACGCCTTAGCTAAACCTGGCGATCTGAGCGAGCCCATTGAATCGCAGTTTGGCCTGCATATCATTCGGCTTGATGAGCGCCGCGAGAAAGCAATTCAGCCATTTGAAGAAATACGCACCCAGCTGTTGGACGAATCGCGAGCAGCCATCATCAATGATGCGAGGATGCAAAAAGTGCAAAGCATGAATAAAGACTTTGTCTTTGAACGTGAAGCCATTGAAGCATTGACCAAGCCAACGCGCTAAGAGTTTTCCGGGAACAAAACTGTATGCCGCGACTCCGGCTTCAGAAGCGGCGATTCGGCCCCTTTCCCGACAAAAAAATTAACAATACAACAACTCCCACTCGTCTCATGAACTATTGTTGGCAAGATTGGAAAGCGTTATGGCATGCCAGAACTCTGGTTTGGACCATGACGCGTCGCGAACTTGCCAGCCGCTATGCAGGCTCAGCGGCGGGTGTGATGTGGGCCTATCTCCAGCCGTTATTAACGATCGGCGCCTACTTCCTGGTGTTCGACGTGGTGTTTGCCATGCGCATGGGTGAGAATGCGCCGACCTCCAGGGTCGGGACCTACCTTGTGGTGGGATCTTTACCATGGCTAGCCTTTTGCGAATCACTGTCCCGAGGAGCGGGTAGCTTGGTCGACGCGGGTGGCGTGTTGCAAAAGAACGCATTGCCCCCAGTCTTGTTTGTGGCCCGCAGCGTGCTGGCAGGATGGGTGGTATTTGTCCCCCTGATGTTGGCACTGACGATAGCCTACCTGCCTGTCAGCGGTCTGAGTTGGGCATTGCTCGCCATTCCTCTACTGTTGTTGTTGCAGGGCGCGCTCGCCTTGCTGCTGGCGCACGTACTCGCTATTTTGGCGGCAGCTGTCAGAGACACTTTGCAAATACTTGGGTTTGCGCTATCTGTCGGGATTTTTATCTCCCCCGTGTTGTTTCCTTTGAGCTTGTTTCCTCAAGCGTGGCAATGGGTACTCTTTGCGAATCCCATGACGGCGCTGGTACTCGGTTATCAATCAGTATTACTACAGGGTGCTTGGCCCGGATTAGTAGTGTGGGCGATTACCGCGGGTTGGCTACTCGGTCTGGCCGTTTTACTGAATTTTCTCATCCGGCGCAGCCGCGATGAACTGGTGGACTGGCTGTGATGAAGAGTGACTTGACCAGCCCGGTACTGCAGGTACGAGGCTTGGGTAAACGCTACCGCCTTTTTGCTTCACCGCGCGATCGGTTGAAGGCCCTATTGGGCTGGGCTGACAACTCAAAGCCGCACTGGGCTTTGCATGACGTCAGTTTTGATCTGAAGAGGGGTCAGTGCTTAGGGGTCATTGGAGACAATGGTGCGGGCAAGAGCACACTGCTGAAACTGCTTGCCGGCACACTGCAACCTTCACACGGATCTGTCAATCGAGTTGGTCGGGTCACGGCCATTCTCGAACTGGGTGCGGGCTTTCACCCGGATTTTTCCGGTCGCGACAATTTGATGTTCGCAGGCAGCTTCATCGGACTGGGGCAAGGCGACATGCTTCGCCTGGCAGATGAGATCATTGCCTTCTCTGAGTTGGGTGACTCAATTGATCGCGCAGTCAAGACGTATTCGTCCGGTATGGTGGTCCGCCTCGCGTTCGCGCTTGTCACAGCCGTACAGCCTGAAGTGTTGATAATCGATGAGGCACTGGCGGTGGGTGACCAGCATTTCCAAAAGAAATGCTCACAGCGCATCGAGGCGTTTCGCCAAAATGGCTGCACTATTTTGTTTTGCTCCCACAGTCTCTACCATGTGCGTCAACTATGTGATCAGGTACTTTGGCTCGATGGTGGCAAGATGCGCGAACTCGGAGACACCGAATCGGTACTCGCAAGCTACGAAACGCACGTTCGGTTGCAGGATTCTGAGCAGCGGCCCGACGCCTCATCAAGTGGCAGTAAACCCCTTCAGCCAGAAGCAGGAACAATTGATGTAGCCAAGGTTCTTCCTGGTCGACGTGCCAGCTTGCTCAATGCGAAGATCATTGGATTAACGAACGAGACAAAACCAGATGTTCTGGCAACACTGAGGGGATCAGATCTGGTGATCCGAGTTCAAGCGGTCTCACCCAGGGACGAGACTCCCAGCATTGGAGTCATGTTGGAGCAATTCCAAGGCGTTGGAATCACCTCTGTTGCCACCCACGCTGAAGGTACACAACTCACCTTGATTGACAGCCAGGAGGGCTGGTCAACTTGGCAGACAACTCTCACTTTCCCGGATTTTTCATTGCACTCAGGGCAGTATTCCTTAAGCTTCTATTTGTTTGACGACCGTGGTTTGATCGTTTGTGATGAATGGAAGGATTTCATTCATTTTCGATGGGTCAGTCCAAGCTTGACTCCTGGCCTTGTCCGATTGCCGCATTCATGGTCTTGATTCGACATCAGGGTTGTGAGCACTTGGGCTCAACGCATACTGACTCGCTCCTATGATGCAACGCTTGAAAACTGAAGGAAGTGACCTCCTGCAGTTGGTATTGTTGCCTGGGCTGGCTGCGGTATTGCCGTGGCGCTGGTGTTTTCCCATCTTTCAGCGGTTGGCACGTCTGCGCTGGCTATATCGGGAGCCCTGTGAAACAGCCTTAACCCAAGCACGACAACTGGGATGGGTCGGCACAAACGAGGCGCACTGGCTGTGGGTAAGAAGACTGGTGACCTTGGTGGACCATGCCGATCACTACCTCGGCCTGTGGAGAAGTGACACTTGGATGCAAAAGCACCTAACGGTTCACGGTCACTGGCCCAAGTCCGAACATGGACTGTTACTCCTTACTTTTCATTGGGGGGCCGGATATTGGGGACTACGCCACGCAGCAGCGCACGGCTTGCGCCCCCACGCTCTTGTCGCCACACTGACTTCTCAGGCATACCAAGGCAGAACGATCCTGAATTGGTACGCCCGCTCACGAAACGCCAACGTGGCGCGCACCCTCGGCGCACCAACAATTGATGTTGCAAGACAATTAAAGCAAGTGATCAGAGCTCTGAGGGACAACCATTGCCTTCTCGGCGTCATGGATGTGCCAGCAGACGAAGCCAAGGCGAGCATCAACATCCAATTGCTGGGCATGCAAGCACAAATACCAAGTGGACTTCTCCGGTTGGCGATTGACCAACAGGTGCCGGTGGTGGTGTATACGACCGGACTCGACGTGACTACAGGACAACGATTTTTACAAATAGTGCCTTTGGGCGTTCAACGCACAATTGACGACCTGGCGACTATTGTCTTTGCTGAATTGAACCAGGCCATCGCGCAAGATGCACCTTCCTGGCACTTTTGGGGCATCGCTGAGCGATTTTTTGTGAACTTCAAGCAAGAAGTTTGACCTGTCTTTAATGCGTACGCTACTCAGTTTTTGGCGTACGTTTACGAGGCGATGATTTCTTTACTGTGGCGACAGGCTTGCGAGCGGTCACTAAAAACCCATGAACAGGCTCACCCGCTTCCAAACGTAAAACGCGCTCCACTACGTCGATCTCACCGAATCCGGCCTCTCCAAGCAATCGCAGCACATATGCACGTTGATGAGAATAACGATAGGACCTTTGCAGAGCGTAGTCGGGTCCTTGGTCAAGCCCAGCCTCGCATGAAAACACAAATCGCCCCCCCCCTACCAGTATGCGATATGCATCTGGAACAACAGTATTCAGCCTCCCCACGTAGATAAAAACATCCAGGGCTGAAATGACGTGGTACAAACTCTCCGGTGTTGCTCGCAGGGCATCAAGCACGTTCACCTGATGAAAACTATCGTAGACGCGATGCAAGTTTGCTTCAGCGATCATTTGGGCGGACAAGTCCACACCCACAAGCACACCCTTGATGGGGCCCAGACATAAACCCAGGAGCCCGGTTCCGCAGCCCAGATCAAGCACATCGCCCTGGCGGTCAGGATGCCACTGATTAATCATCGCGGCTACATCGCGAGGCAACTTGTAATGCAACTGCCCAACAACATGTTGATCAAAGCCTACTGCATAACCATCAAACAGGCCGGTGACAACAGAGGCCGGCTGAGTTGCAGGCGTCCGGCCGTGAGCGATATCAAGATAAAACTGATAAGTCTCGCTGTCGGGCTCCAAAGTCATCAGCACATTACCATCGGCACGGGCTTCTTCGGCCTGATTTAGATTTAGATATGCCCGCATACGGGCAATCAACAACGCCTGGTTGGACGGGCGCAAGCGCAGCAGCTCGGTGAAAATATCGATTGCCTCTTTGTCCTGTCCGCTGTCAGCAAGCATCAAACCAATCTTGTAACGAACGCTAACATCACCCGGATCGACCTGTTCCGCCTCACGCAACCATTGCATTGCGCGAGTGTGCTGGTTAGCTCGGTGGGCCACAGCAGCCGCTTTCGTCAAAAGTTCAATATCAATCGACGACTGAGTGAGCGCCTGTTGAACCGCCTGCTCCGCCATTGCCATGGCTTTCTCGGTTTCGTACTGGCTCGCCAATACCTCAGCAAGATGAATGCTGGCAACTGGCCACTGAGGCGCAAGCTCATGGGCCTTATGCGCCGATAGAAGCATGGCGGCCGGATTCTTCGCTGCCTCGGCCAAACGCGACCCGAGCAAAAAAAGACGGGGGTCATTCGCCGCAGTTTTGACAAGCACATTCAACTGCATCGCTGCATCCTGAAGCTGGTTCCTGTCAATTTGCATCTCAATGCTTTTTAGCTGCGCAACATATTGTTTGGCGTGCGAAAATTTTTGCTTCATTCCGTTGGTAGTAATCAGGTGTCAATGAGACAAGTCTATAGGTAAATTCTTTTAGAGCTTAACGCGTCACGACCCCCATCTGTCCAAATAAATATTGTCAGATGATGTAACCACTTGGATCGACTCCTACAATCCAGATTTTGGATGTCTTTGTGGATAGCAAACGGTTGATGCAGTTTCCCCTGATTGACGCACTGCGCGCAGTAGCCGTCATGCTTGTGCTTATTTATCACGTGGTTGCATTGGGTGATTGGTCACTGTTTTCTGGGTCAGCCTGGGGGCTTCCATTTCGCCAAGGCTGGATTGGCGTTGATTTATTCCTGGTGATCAGCGGTTTCGTCATCACTTTAAGTGCTGTTCGGGAACTTGAAAACGGCAGTCCCGGTTTTTTCTGGAAGTTCATGCAACGGCGTTTGCGCCGATTGGTACCACTTTATGTACTAACCTGCGTGATTTTTGTCTTTTTGGTTCGCCCTGAGATCTTGACGCTCCCCACTGCACAACTTTGGCTACAAGTGGCAAGTCACGCGCTTTTTGTGCAGAACCTGTTGCCGTGGACCCATGGCGTCATTAACGGGGTCACGTGGTCGCTGGCACTTGAAATGCAGTTTTATATCTGCCTTGCTCTGGGCATAGGGTGGTTAATGAAGCTGGGCGCATGGCGGGCTATATTAATCCTGGTTGGCCTATCCTGGGCATGGCGATACGGGAGCACCTTTGTGCTCAAGCCGGGTGAGGCCGTTGCACACATGCAGGTGATTTTCACGACTCAACTCCCTGGCACGCTAGACGCATTTGGTATGGGCATCGCTTTGGCACTGCTGACCCTCAAAAGCAGGGGCGCGGGACTGAAACTATTGCTACCCATGTGGCGCAACTGCTTACTCTGGCTAACTCTGGCCATGGGAATCTTATGGATGGCGGGCAGTGTCTTTCTGCCGGTCGGCAACTACTGGGCAAACACCGGCATTATTGTTTTTTGGCGCACTGCTCTGGCCTTGGGATTTGGTGCAGCTTTGGCAGCAGTAATTACCTGCCCTGTGCAAGAAAACCGGCTTTTGATGCCCTTACGTTATCTTGGTCAGATCAGCTATGGTGTCTATTTGTGGCATTTCCCCGTTTTACTGACCCTAATTACTTTGCCAGGGTTGCGTGGCGGGCGGCTTTTTCTGGTGCTTTTCATTGGCTCCGTCCTACTGGCCTCGCTGTCGTGGCACTTACTTGAAAAACACTGGGCCCGGACGCCAAAATAGAACAAACGTCAATTCATATTTCGAGGGAACAACACATCCCCGGTCCGTTTTTGAATCACCTGATGTTATGCGCTCAGCCAAGACTTCAGACGCCTTTGCATATGCATCGGCACCATTCGGGTCAACGGTGAAAGCGTCCGACTCGCACGCATCCTTAAAATTGCCCGCAACAACGTCGATTTGGCGCTGGTGCCGGGTGATCTTTGGTTCGGTGAGATTTGATATTGAAGCTCAATCAAATCATCCGTGTCTTGAGCGTTCGACAAAGGCAACGACTGAAGGTAACGCCCCGGATAAGTCAATGCTGACTGAGGCTTCACAGCCGCAAAAGTAGCGGCGACGGACACATGATCAGGTGCGCGGGCATGGCAAAAGTTCTGCTGCCGAATCTGCCTGAAAAACTCAAGCCACTCACCGGCGCTTTGCTGCCAGTCACACAGCCAAGTCCAATCGCGCTCCTGCAAGCGCTCGGCAAAGGCGCCGATATTGGGCGCAACAATGGGCAAACCACTTTCCAGGCTGGCACTGAGGGTGTAGCTGTAAGTCTCAGGACACTGAGCCGGAAACCACACCACGTCCGGCTGCAGCCACTCTAGCAGCAACGGGAGGTCTTTCTCTTCATATCCACCGTGCACCGTGAGCCTTGCTTTGGGCTGAGTGCGCAGACTCCGATAGGCATAGCCTAGCAAATGAAATTCCAGCGGAACGTTCTGGCGAGCCGCCAGCATCGCTATCTCCTCCAATACATCTGCACCCTTGATCTTGCTCAGAGCGCCCAGCACCACAACTCTCAGCGGCTGCCCCTCTGGCAGCAAACGTGGCGCCTGCGCGGTGCGCAAAACTTGCAGTGTGTTGAGCGAAGCATGGGGAACGACCTCGATACGCGCCGTCGGCACAAAGCGCTGCATGCGCTGCGCCACATCCCCACTCGGCGCAATCAAATAGCGCGCCTGACCTAACAAGCGACCGTGCCGCTCGCGCCAGCTTTCGATACTTTCACCGCCAGGCGCCGGATTGCGTTTTAGACACTGATGGCATTGATCGATCCCCAGCTCACCGCAATATCGGTCGGTGTGGTCCGTCAGGGACACCTGCGGACAGTAACTGTAATAGTCGTGCGCCGTGAAGTCGTGCGTGATACCGAGTTGGCCGGGCAGGTCGGCGATACTCGGAGCATGGCCTAGTAAATGGTGGTAATGAATGTGCCCAACCTGCAGCTGCACCAACGTCTGCAAAAAATGATCGTGTTCGCCCGGCAATGAAAAATGAAGCACCAGCCCCTCATGCTGACCTTCGATTCGCAACTCGACTC
>Ga0136636_10002905_pt1 | contig 10236 bp, 1 predicted proteins | sample AntDrymUQ8522106_2_FD_104653 | JGI IMG/M metagenome (GOLD analysis project Ga0136636, IMG submission 104653) | Polar desert sand microbial communities from Dry Valleys, Antarctica - metaG UQ852 (21.06) | ecosystem: Environmental > Terrestrial > Soil > Desert | place: Antarctica: Dry Valley... | reverse complement strand
TCGACGAAAAATACAGAATACCTTGTTTGTCGATGAATGGGAACATTTCTTTTCCACGGGTATTGATACTTTCACCCAAATTAAGTGGTTTGCCCCATTTTTCGCCAATCCATTCTGCTTTGTAAATATCGGTTTCACCCAGGCCGCCAGGCATATCAGACACAAAATAGAGTGTTTTATTATCAGGAGTTAAAGCCGGATGTCCAACCGAATACGCATCACTGTTAAATGGAAGTCCACGAATATTTTTCCATTCATCTCCTGAACGATCAGCAATGAAAATTTTCAGGTTATTCACTCCTTCAGCAGTTCTGCTAATCTTTCCATTCAAGAAGTTATTACGGGTAAAGTATATCGTCGAAAAATCAGAAGTGAAGCAAACGGGACCTTCATGTAGTCTGGAATTTAATTCCGCAGAAAATTTGTCATCGTTTCTGAGAACCTGTTCTTTTCCTGGTTTCGAGACATAAAGATCCAGAAACGGTTGATCGTTCCATTCAAAATTGTTTCGAACCATTGAAAAGCTATCCTTTGCTGAAGAATAAACCACAACATCCTTGTAGAATGCAGGGCACATATCAGTATATTTCGAATTTCCGTCCAGATTTTTTGTGGAGATACTTTGGATATTTGATTTCAATTTAATGAGCTGATTGATGCTTTCCAGCTGCTTTATGGCACGTTGGTCGCCAGGTAATACCACAATGTACTTTTCGAGCCAGGTCTTTGATTCTTCAATGCGGCCGTCAATTCTCAGTAGTTGTGCGTACTCATAATAGTCCTGTGGTTTGCATTCGGGCGACTGAACTAAAAGCGCAAAATAGGTCAGTGCCTTGGGGTAATTGACCATTTTATAATAGCTGTACGCAAGCTGCTGGATATATTTAGTATTTCCCGGATCATCACGATGCAATTCCTCATAGATTTCGGCTGCCTTGCTGTATGCAAAGACGTCAAATAAACCATCTGCTTTTCTTTCATTAAATGATTGGGCAGAAGTAGTTGCCGGCAAAATCAGCATTGCCAAAAAGAACATTACTGGTATCGTTATTTTTAATCGTATCGATTTCATAGTTGTTAACTTTGGTGCTAAAAGTATCGTGGTGATAAAATCCTCTTGTTTTTGAATGCAACATCATAGCTGATATAAAGCTCATGTGTGCCCTGCTGGTATGGCCGTAATTCCGAATTAGTCAAGTCGTACGAGTAACCTACACTCAGTTGATTGTTAATATCATACTTCGCCATTACGCCAAAGGAATCACCTATTCGGTACATTCCCCCCACCCATAATTTATTCATAAAAATTAAGGCTGCGGAAAATTCAGCCGAAAGTGGAGACCCGCTAACCATACGAAGAGTTGTTGAAGGCATAAATTTGATATTTTCAGCAAGATCAATGACTCCTCCTCCGGTTATGAAGATATGTCGGTCTTCCCTACTCGCCTGTTTCAGGTTGTTTTCATTATCAGTCAAGCTGTTTTGAAGCAACTTCGGAATTGAAAATCCGATGTAATAACGATCAGAATAGAGGTAACTACCGACCCCGAAGTTGGGAAGATACATTTTCCGGACACCATTCAGGAGTACATATTCATCATTCTCTGCGCCTGGCAAACCCGACAGGTTTACATCAAATATATTAACCCCGCCCTTGAGTCCGAAGGCAAGCTTCGTCCGGTCTGTCACTTTTAAATGATAGGAATAATCGGCATATATTCCTGTCTGTTTTGTGGGCCCGATTTGATCATAAATAAGGCTCAAGCCAATACCTACATTGTATCCGAGAAATGGACTGTTCACCGAGAGTGTCAAAGTTTTTGGTGCACCATCGAGACCGACCCATTGCTGACGGTTCATTGCTACAACGTTCAGAGTTCCGCGGCTACCTGCATATGCCGGATTTATTGAAACCGGATTGTGCATGTATTGAGTAAACATCGGATCCTGCTGAGCCGAAGCATTCCAGATATTGAATAAAAGCATCAGCAATATTACAATGCCCTTCTTCACATCAATTTGTCTATATCTAATCATGATTTGAAATATTTTTAAGTTACTACCTTTCCAGATATACATACCCAGCCTTATGCTTGTCAATACCATAATCAAGCACATAAAAATATGTACCAACCGGCAAAGCAGTACTTCCAACTTTGCTTACATTAGAGAATCCATCCCAATCGTTTAGATATCCGATTTTCTGATAAACCACATTTCCCCAGCGGTTAAATATAGTTAGCTTACTGCCCGGATAATATTCAATTCCTGCAATGTGGTAGGTGTCATTTTGTCCATCGCCATTAGGTGTGAAAATTTGGTTTGGCTTAATAACATCTTCGATTTGGATGGTCACTCTTGCCTGATCACAATCGCCGTTTGCATCACATAACTGATAGATAAAACTGTCGGTTCCAATAAAGTTTGGTTTTGCAGTATAAGTAAATGTTCCATCCGAATTGAAAATAATTGAACCGTTGGCTGGTGGATTTACTATTGACCATACATTTCCACCGTCGCCGCTCAAAATATCATTTTCAACAACTGTTGTATCAATGATTCCTTCGAGATGATAAACGATAACATCATCGTTAGCTTCAGGCAAATCGTTAACCTGATTAATCGTAACAGAAACTATCGCCTCGCTGCAATCTCCATCGATGTCGCAAAGTTTATATACAAATTGATCAATGTCATTGAAGTCCTTGTCTGGTGTATAAATATACGTTCCGTCAGGATTGAAAACCAATTCACCATGTTCGGGTTGATCGACAATCGACCAGATATTGCCACCATCATTACTTGGGTTATCGTTGATTGAAACATTTCCGGCTACAGAAGCTTCTTCATCCGTAGAATTTGTATCATCAACGGCTATTGGCTGGTCATCGCCAGGTAGAATTATCAGGTAAACTGTAGCCATATCACAGGCTTTTGGAATACCATTATCACATACCTCGTAAACAAAACGATCTGTACCATTATAATTAGGAACAGGTGTATAAGTGAAGGTTCCGTTTGCATTGAGAACAACCGTTCCGTGGATTGGATCAATTACCGCCGTGGCATTTACCGTTTGAATATTTAGCTCCGGATCATTATCATTGGCCAACAAGTTGCCAGTAATCGGATTGTCTTCAAAACCAGCAAAACTATCATCAGTTGCAAAAGTTGAATTGCCATTTGGATTTGCCACAATCTCAATGGTTACTGTGGCTACATCGCACAATGCCGGAGTTCCCAAATCACAAATCTGGTAATCAAAACTAACCTGTCCCATGAAACCGAGAACTGGAATATAAGTGAAAGTTCCGTCCGAATTCAATGTCAGGCTGCCACTTGCAGGGGCTGAACCAATTAGTTTCACACTATTCACATTGAGGTTCCCATCCAGATCAAAGTCATTACTTATCACATTGCCAAAAACAGCAAGGTCGATCGAACCCAAATAAGCATCGTTTATAGCAACCGGGGCATTGTTCTTTCCGGCGGTCCAATCAATTACCTTGATTGTAACTTTGGCCTGATCGCACATTTCAGGAGTTGCATTATCACACACTTCGTAAATAAAACTGTCAGTTCCGACAAATCCCAAATTCGAAGTATATGTATAGGTACCATCTGAATTAATAACTACGGTGCCGTTTGCAGGAGCAATCACCGGAGTGGCTTTAATGGTCAGCAAGTCTCCATCAGGATCGTTGTCGTTTGTAAGTAAATTACCTCTTACAGCTTCATCCTTAAATGTAATCGCAATATCATCTTTGGCTACAGGTGGGTCATTCTGTGGTGCTACAATCAGATAAACTGTTCCCTGATCACAGGCTTTTGGCGTACCATTGTCGCAAACTTCGTATACAAACCGATCCTGACCAAAATAGTTTGGAACCGGTTTATAAATGAAAGTTCCGTTGGCATCAATAGATACCGAACCATGATTTGGAGGAATAACCACAAATGTATTTACAGATTGAATGTCACCTTGAGGATCGTAGTCATTTGCCAGCACATTGCCTGTTAACGAAATGTCTTCTTTTCCGAAGAAACTATCGTCGGTAGCAAAGGTTGAATTTCCAGTAGGATTGGCTTGCATATCAATAGTAACAGTGGCAACATCACACAGCGAAGGTGTACCTGTATCACAAATGCGGTAATCGAAACTTACCCGACCTGTAAAACCTGTTACAGGGGTAAAAATAAATGTCCCATCTGGATTTAAAATCAGTGTTCCGTTTGTTGGTGCAGAACCTAAAAGTGTTACACTATTAAGGTTCAGGTTACCATCCGGATCAAAGTCATTACTTATCACATTACCGGATACGGCTAAACCAACCGACCCCTGATACGCATCATTAATAGCTACCGGCGGATTGTTTGTGCTTGTCAGATCAATAACCTTTATGGTAACTTTTGCCTGATCACACATTACCGGAATTCCATTATCACAAACTTCATAAACAAAACTATCAGTTCCGGAATATCCTGAATTTGGAGTATATTGGTAAGATCCATCCGAATTGATTACCACTTTACCATGTAAAGGTGGAATAACCGGATTGGTTTTGATTGTCAGCAGATCGCCTTCAGGATCACTGTCGTTCGTCAATACATTTCCACTTACAGGCATATCTTTAAATGTGGTATTGATATCATCTATAGCCATTGGAGAATCATTATTCGGAGCTATAATCAGGTAAACATTCGCCTGATCACAAGCCTGAGGAATGCCATTATCACAAATCCTGTATGCAAACTGATCAGATCCAATGAAATTCGGTTCCGGAGTATAGATAAATGTTCCATTTGAATTCAGAACTACGGCTCCATGTTTTGGAGAAACAACAGGAGTAGTATTTACGGTTTGAATATCTCCCTGCGGATCATTATCATTTGATAACACATTTCCTGAAATCGGTTTATCTTCATTACCAAAATAACTGTCATCCGTTGCAAAGGTTGAATTCTTTTCCGGATTGGCGAGTATTTCAATCGTGACATTTGCCAAATCACATAGAGGCGGAGTTCCCAAATCACAGATCCGGTAATCAAAACTAACCACGCCAATGAATCCTGCATTCGGAGTAAATGTGAATGTTCCGTTTGGATTCATGGTGAATGTCCCATTTTGAGGATCCATGCCGATTACAGTCACACTATTCATATTCAGGTTTCCATCCGGATCAATATCATTGCTGATTACATTTCCATTTACAGGCAAACCAACCGACCCCAAATAAACATCGTTGATGGCAATCGGAGCATTATTTTCGCTGGTCAATTCAATAATACTGATCGTAACTTTAGCCTGATCGCATAATACCGGAGTACCATTGTCACAGACTTCATAAACGAAACTGTCAGATCCTGAATAGCCTGCATTTGGCGTATAGGTATAGCTTCCATCCGGATTGATTACGACTGTTCCTTGTGAAGGCGGAGTGACTGGAATTGTTTTAATAGTTAGTTGATCACTATCAGGATCACTGTCATTAGTTAGCAGATTTCCACTCACCGGCATACCCATAAATGTAATATTTATGTCATCTCTGGCTATTGGTGAATCATTGGCAGGTTTAACTGTAATTGTAACCTGTGCTCCTGAACAATCATTATCTTTATCGCAAAGCAAGTATATGAAAGTATCAGTACCAACAAAATTTGCATAAGGAGTATAGCTAAAAGTGCCATCTATATTCATGACTACTTTGCCATGCGAAGCTCCACCGAACGTTCCAAATAAACTCCATTTATTTCCACCATCTCCGCTTGGAACATCATTACCTACAACCGATGCGCTAACAATTGGATTGTCTTCTGTGGTTGAATAAATATCATCTTCAGCATATGGAACATCCCCAACTGCATCAAGAACAATAGTCACCCTGGCCGTTTCACAGTCTCCGTCCACATCACAAATCTGATAGGTGAAGCTTTCTGTTCCATTGAAATTTGGATTCGGGTAATAATCAAAGCTACCATCAGGATACATAGTGACTGTGCCATTTAATGCTCCTCCATTTGTTCCAACCAAAGTCCATACATTTCCACCATCCCCGCTAGGAATATCATTTTCCGTAACGGTTTCCCCTAATACCGGGATATCTTCGATGTTGTAGAATACATCATTTACAGCAATAGGTTTATCATTTACTGATGCAACTGTGATATTTACAATTGCTGAAACGCAATCTCCATCACCATCGCAAAGCTGATAGGTAAAACTATCCTTTCCGTTGAAGTTTGGATTTGGAATATAACTATAGTGACCATCGGAACTCATGATTACAGTTCCGTTCTTTGCACCACCATTCGCTCCAAGTAAAGTCCATACATTGTCTCCATCACCACTCGGCAAATCATTTCCGGCAACCGAGGCTCCTTCAATGCTCACATCTTCCAGTGTCGAGATCTCATCATCAATTGCAAGCGGCTTATCATTTACAGAGGTGATGGTAATGTATACTGTTGCTGTAGAGCAATCAGGTGTCCGGTCGCAAATCTGATAAGTAATGCTGTCCTCACCAAAATAATTTGTTTCCGGAGTATACGAAATTTTGTCATCAGTCGGGTCGTTCGGCGTTCCACCATTGTTGACAGTAACCGTCCCATGTAACCCGTTTTGAGCAGTTATTGAACCGATCCCGGGACCATCTCCGCCAAATGTATCATTCAAAAGAACATTCAAGATAACTGGCGAATCTTCAACTGTCGTTGCGACATCATCCATTGCGATTGGGTAGTTTTCATCATCTAAAATAGTACCGATTGCGGTATCGCTGATTGATCCAACTGTACCTGCATTAACTGAAATTACCGCTATTGTAAAGGTTTCGTCCTTTTCGTCGATTAAATCCTGGACTGTTGAAACAGGGACATTAACTCTATCAGATCCTGCAGGTATTGTTATTCTAATATTACTGGTATTGTAATCTGTATTGCTTGCAGTTCCATTTGTCAGCCCAAGAGTTATCGTAATATCTTCAAAACTTGGATTACTCAGACCAAGTATAAAAACTACCTGATTGCCTTCAATTGCTTTGGCATCAGAAATAAATACTGAAGGCACTGCATCATTGTCAATAATTGTACAAATACCCTGATTATCGGAAATTTTACAATTTATTGGATTTGACAGATTCAAATAAAAATTTTCAGTCAGCTCATACACGTTATCATCCACAATTGGAACTATAATCGATATTGAAGTTGAACCGCCTGGTATTTTATATACGGTAGCACTTTGAGATGAATAATCATAACCTTCTATAGCACTTCCGTTTGAAGTAAATGCGGTAAAAGAAACATCGCAATCTCTTGGATTACTCAACCTGACTGTAAAGAGAACACTACGATCATTTTCATTATAAACAATATCTCCAACCGAAATGGATGGAGGGTTCGTATCAGTAACAGTAACAACTGCATTACAGGTAGAAGAATTTCCGCTAGTGTCGGTTACAGTTAAAGTCACATTATTGAGACCAGTTTCAGAACAGCTAAATGAAGTTTTTGAAGCTGTGATTGACAGAATTCCACAATTATCGCTGCTACCATTATTAATATCACTAGCTGTAATGGTCGCATTTCCGGAAGCATTTAAGTTTACAACAATATTTTTACATATTGCTATTGGTTTTTCATTGTCAGTAATTATCACTTCCTGAACGCAGACCTCTGAAACATTACCCGACTGATCGGTTGTTGTCCATGATATTGTTGTTGTACCTACCGGATAGAGATCCGTCATCAATGCGCCATCAGAACGAACACCTGCAAAGGTAAAGTTCGTTGTACAATTATCCGTTGCTGATGGATCTGAAATCACAACTGAGGCTCCACAAATACCCAAATCCACATTGCTGATAATATTTACCGGACACGAAATAACTGGCTTTTGATTGTCGGTTACTGTCACAAGTTGGGTTGCTGTTTCAAAGTTTCCGCTTGCATCAGTTGCAGTCCAGGTTACTGTTGTATTACCCAATGCAAATGGTTGAACAGCATTGTTGGTTACACTAGCAACCGAACAGTTATCGGCTGTTACAGGAGTACCCAAAACAACTCCTGAAGCACTGCATAGTCCGGTATCAGAATTTACAACTACTGCTGATGGTGGTGTTATGGTTGGTTTTTGGATATCTGTTACAGTTACAATTTGGGCTGCTGTTTGGCTGTTCCCGCTTGCATCAGTCACAGTCCAGGTTACAGTCGTGTTACCCAAAGCAAATGGTTCAACAGCATCATTCGTAACACTGGCTACCGAACAATTGTCAATAGTTAACGGAGTTCCTAAAATCACACCTGACGCACTGCAAAGACCTGCATCTGAATTTACAAATACTCCAGCAGGAGCTGTAATGGTCGGGTGCTGATCATCCATTACTGTTACAATCTGAGTGGCTGTCTCAATGTTTCCACTACCATCAGTTACTGTCCAGATTACAGTCGTGTTGCCGATTGCAAATGGCTCAACAGCATCGTTGGTTATGCTGGCAACCGAACAGTTATCGCCTGTTACAGGAGTTCCCAAAATCACTCCTGATGCGCTGCAAAGTCCATCATCTGATTTTACTGAGACTGCAGCAGGAGCGGTTATCGTTGGTTTCTGAACATCGGTTACAGTCACCAGTTGGGTTGCATTCTCAAAGTTTCCGCTTCCATCTGTTACTGTCCATGTTATTGTGGTAATACCTAGTGCAAATGGCTCAACAGCATTGTTTGTTACACTCGCTACCAAACAGTTATCGGCAGTTACAGGAATTCCCAAAATTACACCCGATGCACTGCACAAGCCGGCATCAGAACTTACGGATATAGCTAATGGAGCAGTAATTGTTGGTTTTTGATCATCGGTTACAGTCACTACCTGAGTTGCGGTCTCGAAGTTCCCACTCCCATCGGTTACAGTCCAGGTTACAGTCGTATTGCCCAATGCAAATGGTTGAACAGCATCATTTGTTAAACTTGCTATCCAGCAGTTGTCGGCGGTTACCGGAGCTCCCAAAACTACACCTGAAGCACTGCAAAGACCTGTATCCGAATTTACTGATACTGCCGCCGGTGCTGTGATGCTTGGTTTCTGATTATCAATTACTGTTACTATCTGGCTTGCTGTTTGGTTATTTCCGCTCCCGTCAGTTACAGTCCAGATTACAGTTGTGTTACCCAATGCAAATGGTTGAACAGCATCGTTGGTTACATTGGCTACTGAACAGTTGTCGTCAGTTACAGGGATTCCCAGAATTACACCTGAAGCACTACAAAGTCCGGCATCTGAAATAACAGATACTGCTATCGGTGCTGTTATAGTTGGCTTCTGATCATCAGTTACGGTTACTAGTTGAGTTGCAGTTGCAAAATTCCCGCTTGCATCAGTTGCAGTCCAGGTCACAATTGTGTTACCCAAAGCAAATGGTTGTACAGCATCATTGGTGACACTGACTACAGAGCAGTTGTCTGCAGTTACAGGAGTTCCCAAAATTACTCCTGAAGCGGTGCAAAGACCTGCATCTGAATTTACAGATACTGCTATAGGTGCTGTTATGGTTGGTTTTTGGATATCTGTTACAGTGACAATCTGATCACAATTTTCAGAAACATTACCAGCTACATCGGTTGCAGTCCAGCGAATGGTGGTAGTACCTACCGGGAAAACACTTGTTAATGCCATTCCATCAGAACGAACACCTGTGAAAATAAAGGCTGTCGAACAGTTGTCAGTTGCAACTGGATTTGAAATCGAAACGATCGCTCCGCAAAGTGCTGGATCATTTGTTTTGCTAATTGCAACAGGACAAGAAATAACTGGCACCTCATTATCTTTTACGGTCACAGTAAAACTACAAGTTTTGGTTCCACAACTGTTAGTTGCGGTTATAATCACAGTTGTAATCCCCTGATTAAAAATTGATCCACTGCCTGTTCCCGAACCAGAACCATTGGTTGTTCCTGAAAAATTATATGAAATCGCAGGCAACGGAGAACCAATGGCTGTTGCTGAATAAGTTACTAGAGCATTACATTGATTAAGAGTGGTATTTTCATTAATGTTTGTTGGGCAAAAAGTAAATGTTGGTTCCTGATTTACGGTTACTGCTAAGGTAGTCGCACTACAACCTGTTGCCGTATTTGTAAATGTAAATGTTGCCGAACCTGAGGATATACCAGTCACAACACCTGCATTTGAAACAGTTGCAATAGTAGTGTTGCTACTAATCCATGTTCCACCACTTGTTG
>Ga0136636_10002904_pt1 | contig 10237 bp, 8 predicted proteins | sample AntDrymUQ8522106_2_FD_104653 | JGI IMG/M metagenome (GOLD analysis project Ga0136636, IMG submission 104653) | Polar desert sand microbial communities from Dry Valleys, Antarctica - metaG UQ852 (21.06) | ecosystem: Environmental > Terrestrial > Soil > Desert | place: Antarctica: Dry Valley... | reverse complement strand
GAAACGAATTCGATTTTTCCGTGTAATCTTTCAAAGCTGCCGCTTTGGGGGTTATAGGAGAATTGAACGGCTGGAAAAAGAAACGGTAACCGCTGTATGTCTGCTTGCATAAATCCGGTATTTGGGAAGGACTTGAGAAAATGTAAATCAAAATCACGACAGGAAAAAGAACGACGAAGGAATAACGGCACCAACCCAAAAGACTGCGTTTCGGGTTCCAAATAAAATTTAGTTTTTAATGAAGGTATAGTGCTTCAAATCAAGTTTTGTCGTAAATGTCCCGCCACTTCTTGTAGCTGCAAACCGTTGTGCGTCTCTTTGTGGAGCTTCCTAAAACCTGCATCTTACCTTACAATTTTACCATGACGATTAAGACTAAAAAACGATTAAGCCTTACTCTTCTTTTCAGCTTGACATTTTTAATGATAACTGCTTTTAGCCAAACAAAAAGCGCAGGTGAAATAATTGCCAGGGGAGGTTCCAAAATGAAAATAAGGCCTGACATGGCCATTTTTTCACTTGTAATTGAAAAAACCACCACGATTGAATCTAAGTACCTGACTTCAACTATTTAATCACTACGGGGCGGTGGTTCCGGGCAGGAAGTTCAATGAATCCCAGCCCTTTACTAAACTTTCCACGTTACCAGCAAATTTGTGGCACCCTACGAATTTAAAGTATATTTACTTCGCGGCAGTTTTATTGCCAACCTTTTTGTCATGTAAAAATCACTTTTATAAAATAAAAAGTACCCATAGAATTTCTACAGTAAATAATAATGTTTGTAAAAAAAATATTGGCATAGTAGTTCTTTATGCAATATTTGTTGACACTAAAGAAACCCATCCCTGGACTGCTTACGATATAAAGACAACTTTGGACTCCATACAAAAATCTATAGTATGGATTACCGCCAAAGCTAAAGAATGTAATATTGACGTATCCATTGATGTTAAGTATCATGAGAACAATAAGGTAATTCCAATTTCGCAAAACTTACAGAAAGGAACATTATCCAGGACTTTATTCATACCAAACATAGTTGCAGGTATTGAGCGTTTGGACGATTGGTCTAATGCTATTGCAAAAAAAGCAGGGAACTCTTTCGGCCCTGACCAATCCGCTGTAGTAAAAACAAAAAATATAGTTAATAACAAAGAAAGATTAATTGCAAGGCTTCGAGACATTCATTCAACCGACAATGTTGTGGTGATGTATTTTTTAAACAATTATCACCAAGACGAAATGTCACTACCAATACATTCAGGAATATCAGACAAAACAGAATACTCAATTGTTAGTTTTAAAAATCCAGCGGTAATAGCTCACGAATTTTTACACATTTTCGGTGCATTAGACTTGTACATGTCGCCATTTGACAGGAAGAAAAGAGCTTTAAAAAATAAAGTCAAAATAATGGAAGCCTACCCAAATGAAATAATGGCCTTTACGTATAGACCAATTGAAAATCCAGAGATTTCACCCATGACAAAATACTTATTATGGTGGACAGCGGAACTTGATGATAAGTCTAAAACCTTAATATTCGGTAAGAAGATAAAGATTTAGAAGTACTAACAAAGTCTGCTGTTAATAGTACATTGCCAAAAATCAGGGCCTGACGTTGAAACAATCGGCTGCAAATCGCTATCAGCTTCGGTTCCGGCTGAACGGTTTACATGTAACTTTTGTTGTTGACCCGTACTTCGTATTTTAAATTTAGTTTTATTTCCGGGCAGAATCAGCAATAAATCCCCTGCCTTCGGTAATACAAAACGAAATCATTTAATGGAAAAAAATTGGAAAAACACTCAGGTTGAAATAGCAAAGATGCACAGGAATGATTTGGAATACCTGTATCAAAGCCATGCGGCAAAGCGATCGTTTTTACCAGTTTGTATGGGTTAATCTTTTGGGATATAGAATATGGAGAGGAGGGTTTATATAATCAATACCTGAATGAAATAAATGGTTTGCTTAAAAAAGGCTAAGAGGACGCAAGCATGATATTAAGACCCTCGAACATGATAGATACCCGCCGTAAACATCTTGATGCTTTTAGAAAAATTAGCGACTCCAAAGAAAGATTACCAGCCTTGCGTTTGCATATATCAGAACATCCTACTGTTAACTATTCAGAGTTTTCAGGTACTTGCTTTACAAAATACGATTACACCTATTATATGCTTTTTATAAAAACCAAAACTTTATACCATAGCTTGCATCCTGATATACAGTTTGAATATAGCAAAAGATTGCAAGCTGTGCTTACACTGCTTAAAAAATACTCACTACCTGATTTATGTGTATGATTTGCGAGATACCATGTAATGAACAAATACTACGGAGCCATGTCCACTTTAGCTAATCGTATTATAGCCTTCAATAAGGATTTGCAATTTGCCGGTAACCTGCCCCCCGGCATCCGCATTATGAATCCTTTTCAGGAAAGCCCAAAAGCTTTACAAGCTTCTTCCGTTTTTTACAAAAAGTACTATAACGATCACCGCAAACGCTACCTAATTTTGGGTATCAATCCAGGGCGTTTTGGTGGTGGCATCACCGGCATACCTTTTACCGATCCCAAGCGGTTGGTGCAGGTTTGCAACATACCTTTTAACGGAACCAATGCCCACGAGACATCTTCCGCCTATGTGTATGAAATGATAACTGCCTTTGGAGGTTCTGAATTTTTTTACAGGCATTTTTACATTAATTCTCTTTGCCCGCTTGGTTTTACCTTGATGCAGCCAAATGGCAAGGTGATAAATTATAACTACTACGATAGTAAGGTATTAACCGATGCTGTGTATGATTTTATGGTATGGAATATACAGCAGCAGATTGCCCTTGGCATGCACACCCATACATGCTTTTGCCTTGGCACGGGCAAAAACGAAACCTTTCTCCGTAAGCTGAATGCACAATATGGCTTTTTCCAAAATATAGTTGGGCTTGAACACCCCCGCTATATCATGCAATACAAGGCTAACCAAAAAGAAAAATATGTGCAGAAATATATGGAGCTGTTTAATTCCGTACTTTCTTAGCAAGATTACCTCTACAATTTCTTTTGGTAGCTTTACAAACTGCTTACCTGATACTTTCCGCTTCATTAAAACACCCCGACAGCCGGATTTGAATTTGCAAACATCACACCATTTTGAGAGTATTATCGTAACCATATTGTGAGGTGTTTCTGTAATGGTATTTTTTTCAAAATAAAATTTCAAAAACATAATATACAATTTGTAATGCCAACGGCATAAACACCCCTATGTATTTTATTGGAAGTACTATTTTTTTGAACCCCAAAATCAAATAATAAGGAACTACTCATTCTTTTTTCACTACCTCCACGGCATAGAACCGTTGCCTGGCTTAGGAGGTTGTATGATCGTCACTAACCAATGTTTTCACTCCTATGCTTTTTCCCGCAAATCAATCTATTGATTTATATTAACGCCATAGCCGGGGTTGTATGCCTGCCATGTTGCATCAAAGTTAATTGGTAAGGATAATGCTTCGCTTATTTAATCTCTTTATTTTGCTCCAAAGCTTCCTGTCTTTTAAGTAATTGATCAATTTATGTAGGCTGTTTTATTTATTGATGTTGCTATCGGTTGTATAACTTGTGCAGCCGCATCTGCGAATTGGCGCTTTGGCGCTTTGGAAAGTTTTCGACATTCTTGTATAGTAACTACATGGAGTTGATTGGCTGTTCTGGTTTTTGCATTTACGTATGTAGATTCAGAAAAGTTTAGTTTTGCATCGTGCCACTCAATATTTATAAATTAGAAGAAGATGAACGTTTTATGCGTCTTGCTTTGCAGGAAGCAAGACGGGCCTTTGATGAGGGTGAAATACCCGTAGGTGCCGTAATTATGCAAGGCAACAAAACCATAGGGAGAGGCCACAATCAAACCGAGCGATTAACTGATGTTACAGCCCATGCCGAAATTATTGCCCTCACCGCAGCCTTTAATTATTTGGGAGCTAAATACCTTACCGATGCAACCTTGTATGTAACCCTTGAACCCTGCCACATGTGCGCAGGTGCTTTATACTGGAGCAAAATCGGAAGGATTGTTACAGGTGCTTCCGATGAAAAACATGGCTATCGTCATTTTTACGGAAGTAAATCCCCTTTCCATCCTAAAACCCAATTGACATCGGGTGTACTAGCCGATGAAGGGGCACAGCTTATGAAGGACTTTTTTAAAGCCCGACGGTAAAATATTTTCCTCTATAAACACAAACAGCAAGGCAGAAACCGTTGGTTAATGATTTATCATTACCTACCTGCCAAAATAAAAAGCCGGAAGACGCATCCTGCATCTTCCGGCTTTTCTATTAGAAAATCAAAAAGAACCTATGGTCTGTCAAACCAAAGCTTTTCACTCAATACCGGAATGGCCGGTACATTGTTGGCATTTCTCTGTCTTTCGCTATCTGGCCAGTCTACACGGCGGATGGGCTCCGATAGCAAAGCACCGATAGGAAGGGTAAACCCTGTATAAGCAAAATCGAACCGTCGGGCATCGACCCAGGTTTCAGGATGCAGGAACATGACCAGGTATTTTTCCCGGAAAACAACTGCAAGTGATAACCCTGCTTCCCCTACAGCAATAGCTGCATTGGAAAGATAGGTGTTTCGGTTGACGGCCGAAACGCCCACTTTAGTCATGTGTGCCTGAATAGCAGCGATATAAGCTGCATAAGCCCTTGTGCGGTTGTTGGCACGTAAGGCCGCTTCTGCTTCTACCATTTTCATTTCCTCGAAGGTAATTATGAGAAGTGGGGCATTATCGGAGCTATAGTAATCGTTGATGGTCAGGTACGATTCGTCCCGGGTAGTACCCGTTCCAACCCGGCCGCGGCCATTGGGAGTGCCCCGGAAATCACCAAAACGGGAGGTATCCGTGTAAAGGGTTAACCTCGGATCCATAATGCCTTTTCGGGTGCCATCCATAGCTTTTACAAGGTTATCGCTGATCCAGCCATCGAGTACCAGTGCAGCATTGTTACGAGCCACACTTGCCCATGGATTGCGCACAGCAAATGTGCGCAAGGAGGCGTCCTGTGCATTACTCGTGTAAGCACTGTCCACAGCACTTAAAACAGCAGCGGCACTGTAACTGGCTTTTTTACTTACCCGGTTCAGCAATCTTGCTTTTATGGCAAAGGCGGTTCTGATCCAGGAAGTCCGGTTGCCTCCATGGATGAAATCCTGTGTGGTTCCCAGCCGTAAAGCACTGTTGGTCTTTCTTAATTCAGCAATGCCTTCGTCCAGCAAAGCGAGACAGATATTGTGAATGCTTTCTTCGCTGTCATAAGTGGGTGTATAAGCCTCCCCTGTAAAAGCCTGTGTATAAGGCGCACTGCCAAACATGGGATACACCATACTCATGTTGAGTGCCTTTAAAATTTTGGCCACCCCAAGGTGTTCGGAACTACCGGCAGTATTCGCCAGTACTTCGAGATCCGAAATATCGGCGAGGTTATCGTAAAGGCTCCGCCAGGAACCACTAAAGTCAAGCCGGTCATACACATCAGTTGGAGAAGCTCCGTTTGGCGACGCCAGGTATTGCACGTAGTAGGAGGCTGTGTTACCCGAACGGAAAACATTGAGCGCACTTTGTTGGGTTACCGCGGCCAGCAGTCCATTAATAGGAGGGGCAGTCGGCCGGTTGGGATCGGTATTTACATCCAGATATTTTTCACAGCCGGTAAGAGTTAGCAGTAGCAGAAACCCCCAGGCGCCGTATTGAAATATTTTATTTTTCATTATTGTCAATTTTTAAAAGTACTGAAACTGATTTTGCATCTAATCCCTGTTCAGGTAGAAAAAGCCAGTTTCATCAAAATGAATTGCCGTTTGCAACAGGATCAGAAGTTTACATTCAGGTTAAAAAATACACTTCTTACGCCCGGATAACTAAATCCTGCAAAACCATCTGCATTGCTGTTTGCGGGGGTAGCACTTGTTTCCGGGTCAAATCCACTGTAAGGCGTACTCAACCATAGATTATTACCCGTAATAGAAGCTGTCATATCCTGAATGATTTTGGATTTAGCAAACCATTTTGCAGGCAACTGATAGTTGAGACTTAAGGTGCGCAATCGGAACCATGAAGCATCTTCAATAAAGTTTTCAGAAATGCTACGATGGCTCAGGCGATAGTATCCATCCCCATAACTTCTTCCATCGGGGCCAATACCCTGACCAAGGAAAACAGCCTGCGTATTGGCCGATCCGTCTGCCAGTACTCCAGGAAATACTATGGTTTCTGTACGGTTTTCAGTGTACTTGGCAATACCGAAGGCACTCATAAAGTTGCCTAATTGGTTGTATTTCTGGTAGTTGGTACGGAAATCAAACAAAACGCCTAAGGTGAACCCTTTAAAAGAAAAACTATTGTTGATACCACCAATCCACTTAGGTTGCGAATTGCCAAGCAACCTTTGACGATTATCCCTTGCCGGGTATCCCCGCTGAGATCCCGTGCCACCTTGAATCACGTAGGGAAGGCCTGATTGAAAGGTAATACCATCATCGGTTTTATCGCCGTAGAAACGCTGGATTGAGGTTCCAAAAAGACCCCCTACCGGCTGACCTACCACATATTTCTGTGTAACTGAGGCACCAATATATCCAAATTGGGAACCTACAATAATTTCATTGCTCTGATCGCTTACCCGAACCACCCGATTGGTATTGTTGGTCAGATTGATGTCTACATCCCAGCGAAAATCTTTGGTCTTAACAGGAACTGCATTAAAAGTAACTTCCCAACCCTTGTTTTCTATTTCCCCGGCATTTGTACGAACACTATTGAAACCTGAAGCGGTAGAAACCAGGATAGGTACAATGAGGTCCTTACTGTTGATCTGATAATAAGTTACATCCAATCCAAGCCTGCCATTCAGGAAACGGAATTCAGCTCCGATTTCCCGGTTTTGAGTAAACTCCGGTCTCAGGTTGGGATCTCCCCGCTCATCTTCCCGGCTCCAGGGTATTACGCCTCCAATGGGCTGACCAAAGGCATTGGCATAATAAGTATTGGTCAGATATGGTCTTGGGGCTGCAATACCAATCTGGCTGTAACTAGCCCGAAACTTTCCATAATCCATCCATTTGGGCATTTTTATATGCTGGCTGAATACGTAGGAAAGACTGACTGAAGGATAGTAAAATGAATTATTATCCGCTGGCAGGTTACTCACCCGATCATTTCGGAGCGTACCATTCAGGAAAATAAAATTATCCCATGCCAGTGTGAGATCTCCATAAAAGCTAGCACTGCGCTCCTTTTCAATCCTTTGCTGATTGCTTCTAACCTTTGTATTGTTGAGGCTTAGCAAATCGGGTATATCCAATTCCGCCCCTTCTGCTGAGAGGTTGGTAAAATCCCTGTCGCGTACTTCATTACCTACCCGCAAGGTGGTGTTGAACTTGTCGGTCCAGTCGTGGGTCGCTGTTATCAGCAGGTTGCTGTTGAGCAGGCGATTGGTCAGGCGGTATTCTCCTACTGATCCCAAAACACCGCTTACCCCAAGCAGACCTCCATCGCTCAGTACAAATTCCCCATTAATTCCCTTGGCTCCGGGTTTGGTACTTCTTCTGAAATCGGAAGTGTAGTCCATTCCGAAACGGTAGTTGATATTGAGCCAGGAGAAAGGATCATATACAAAATTGGCATTGGCAATTACCCGGTCTACCGCATCCTTAAACAGGTTGGTATGCGCCCCGTAAATCGGGTTGTTGTTACGATATGTATTCATCGTGCCTTCCGGGGTTATGTAATCCCTCACATCATGGCGGGGGCTCCAGTAGGTCAAACTTTCATTGAACCTGTCTGCATTGTAGCGGATACCACCACTTTTGGTGTACAGGATGGTGGGATTGAAACGGAGTTTGTTGCTTAGTTTAAATTGTGCGCCCATTCTGGCATTTATGGAGGTAAAACTGGTATTGGGTAGAACTCCTTCATGGTAGTTATGCGAAAGGCTGCTGCTAAGCAAGGCATTTTCGCTTCCTCCGCTCAGGGTAAGCGTGTTGCGGGTTTGAAAACCACTTTGATAAGCTCTTCCATAATGGTTGAAAATCTGATCGGGGTGAGTGGGGTCTACTGCTTTGGCTTGTTCTACAGTAGGTCCCCAAGAGGGCCAAAAACTGGTGGGATTGTAACCTTGCAGCCCTCCGAAGCTTTCGGTATAATATCCTTGTGTAAATTTTGTTTGTACATCAGGAAACTTATTTACTTCTTCCACACCGTAAGTGGTACTGAAACCGATACGCATTTTTCCTGCTTTGGCCGATTTGGTAGTAATTAGCACGACACCATTGGCTGCACCAATACCATATAATGCTGTAGCAGCTCCTCCACGTAATATTGAAAGGGTTTCAATATCGTCGGGATTTATATCGGTAGCCCGGTTACTCATGCCACGCGCTCCGGAAGATCCAAACTCTGAGTTGGTGCTGTTGTCCATAATAATACCATCAATTACAAAAAGCGGTTGGTTATTGGCTCCGGGGTCAAGTCCTTTTACCCCACGGATAACGATTCTTGCACTTTGACCCGGACCGCCACCGGTACTATTTACCTGCACCCCAGCCATACGACCTTGCAGCGCGTTCACTACATTCATTTGCTTGCTTTCCAGCAACTCCTTATTGTTGAGTTCCTGTGTAGCAAAACCAAGAGACCTTTTTTTCTGCTTCACTCCGAAAGCAGTAACCACCACCTCATTTAAGGCAGTGGCAGGTTTTAATGCCGCGTTTTCTCCCGGAGCTATTTCCAGCTCATCAAAGCCAACCGCCGAAACCAAAAGTCTTGGATTTTTTAAGCCCGGTTGGATTTCAATTGAATAAACGCCTTGTTCGTTGGCGGTGGTTCCCTGTTGGGTTCCCTTAATCATTACCGATGCAAATGCCACCGGGGCACCTTTGTCATCAGAAATTTTACCGGTAAATGTGCGGTTTTGTGCATACAATGACGGTAAAGTCATTAATATGAACAACCCAGCCAGTAAAGCCCAGCATGTTTGTTTCATAGCAGTTATTTTAGTTTATAAATTGGTTTGCATGGGAAAATTAGTAATTTTTTCCCAGATCAGCATCATAATTGCAAAAATCTTGCCAAAAATCTAAATAATCGTCTTTTTCCTTATACAATCAACATTGCATGATTATGCAAAGATTTGCATGTTTTACAGATGGATTTGTTATGATTTTTGTTCAATTTTAACTATTGCTATTTGTAATTAAGGTTTACTTTTATTCACTCAATAAAAAATTATATTATGTCTTTTACATTACCACCACTACCTTATGCAAATAATGCGTTAGAGCCTTTTTTTGATACCGCTACCATGGAAATACACCATGACAAGCACCACAATGGCTATGTTACCAACCTGAATGCAGCTATTGCCGGTACAGAAAATGAAAATAAAACCATAGAAGCCTTAGTGGCAGAAGCCGGAAGCCTTGGAGCCGCAATTCGCAACAATGGAGGAGGCCACTGGAATCACAGTTTCTTTTTTGAGTCGCTCACACTGAATGAGGGTGGCAAACCCGCTGGCGCGCTTGCCGATGCAATTGACAGCGCATTTGGTAGTTTCGATGCCTTTAAAGATGCTTTTAAAAAAGCCGGAGCTACCCGTTTTGGAAGTGGTTGGGCCTGGTTGATTGTTGCAGATGGTAAATTGCATGTAACGAGTACTCCAAATCAGGACAATCCGCTAATGGATGTTGCCGAAACAAAAGGAGCCCCTATTTTAGGGCTTGATGTATGGGAACATGCTTACTACCTGAAGTACCAAAACAAGCGTCCTGATTTTATAGACGCCTTTTGGAATGTCATAAACTGGGAAAAGGTAGCAGAGCGTTACACGGCTGCCCTCTAAAGAGTTTTTTTATAATTTACATTGTAAAATGCAGGCGATATTCGTCTGCATTTTTTAATTGTTAGTATTTCAGGCAAATAATTGAGATCAAACTAAAACAATTTTTTAAAAAAAAGTGAATAAATATACATGCTGTGATAATTATGTTAAGATACCGGGTATGAGGCGCCACAATCTTTCCGCTTTCTTTTTTGTCTTGTCTATTCTGTATAATTTTGTTTTTTAAAATTTATTTTAATTCATGTCTTCATTTCTTTATGTACTTCCTATCGGCTGCTTTTTTTACATTGTAAAACCTGTACCGTTCCATGGGGTAATGGAT